>Ga0073905_10001169_pt1 | contig 13264 bp, 8 predicted proteins | sample KloWWTupernatant_FD_65482 | JGI IMG/M metagenome (GOLD analysis project Ga0073905, IMG submission 65482) | Active sludge microbial communities from Klosterneuburg, Austria, studying microevolution and ecology of nitrifiers - Klosterneuburg... | ecosystem: Engineered > WWTP > Aerobic digester >... | reverse complement strand
AGCCTCGCGCGGTCGCCGGTGGCGATCCGGGCCGACGGCGACCCTCCACCAACTGATCCTCGACGGCTCGACCCACGCCACGGCATACGCAAAGGCTCTTGGTGACGTCTGTCTGGCCGGCGCCTCCCTCGGACGCCCGACCAGTCGCACGATCGGCAACGCGACGACTGCCGCGGCCGCCCAACTCGGCTCGCTCTCGCCGCTCGTGCCCAAGCCCGCCGGCCCGCAACCCGGCTCAGGTCCAGCCCCTGCCGCGGCGCCAAAGCCCGACGGGCCGTGGCTGACCCCGGCGACCGGACCCACCGGTCCTGCCCCGACGACCGCCATGGAGGAAGCCATGACTGAGACGGTCCGAGGTCTGTGGACCGAGGTCATGGGTGAGCTCAAGTCGGTGAGTTCGCGCTTGCGTGAGGTCTCGCCGCCCGGCTCCCAGACGCCACCTGTGCCCGGTTTCGACCTCGGCGACGGGGACCCCATGGCTCCGGGCCGCTTCCCGATGGACCCCGCCCAGGGCGCTAGTGGCAACCCGAACACGGCCGAGGAACAACGCGACCCCGTGGCCGTTGCTCCTGATCCGGAGGCCAAGCCGGAGGAGCCCACCAAGCCCGAGCCCGAGCCGAAGAGTCTGGAGGAGCTGCTCGCCGACCTCGACGGACTCATCGGCCTGCGCGCGGTCAAGGCCGAGATCCACCGGCAGGTGGCCCTGCTCAAGATCGAGGCCAAGCGCAAGGAGGCCGGGCTCAAGACCCCGGCGATCACCCGGCACCTCGTCTTCGTCGGGAACCCGGGCACGGGCAAGACGACCGTCGCCCGGCTCGTCGGCGGCATCTATCGCGCCCTCGGCCTGCTCTCCAAGGGTCAACTCGTGGAGGTCGACCGCAGTGAGTTGGTTGCCGGCTACCTCGGGCAGACCGCGATGAAGACGGCCGAGGTGGTGAAGTCGGCGGAGGGTGGGGTCTTGTTCATCGACGAGGCCTACAGCCTGTCGGGTGACCAATACGGCACCGAGGCCATCGACACCCTGGTCAAGGAGATGGAGGACAAGCGCGACGACCTCGTGGTCATCGTCGCCGGCTATCCCCTCCCGATGGAGGTCTTCATCGCCCAGAACCCTGGTCTGGCGAGCCGCTTCCGCACGACGATCCAGTTCGCCGACTACACCGACGACGAGTTGGTGGGGATCTTCAAGAAGTTGGCCGGTGATGCGGACTACGACGTCGACGACTCGGTCGAGGCGCGATTCCGGGAGATGCTCCAGCACGTGACCCGGGATTCGACCTTCGGCAACGGCCGCTACTCGCGCAACACCCTCGAGGCGGCCATCGGAGCCCACGCCTGGCGGTTGCGCGACATCGAGGAGCCCGACGTGACGCAACTGCGCACCCTGGAGCCCGACGACTTGCTCCCAGACCCGGACGCACTGGATCTCACCCAGCCGGTCGTGCCTGCGTCCGCATCTGGGGCACCCATGACGTCCGACACGGACGCAAGCGAGTCGGAGAGGAGAGGGGCACTCTTGACGGACCGCGAGGCGCCCTTGACCGACACTGACACGCCCATGACGGACACCGAGCCACCTGTGACAGACACCGCGGAGGAGGCCCCATGAGCCAGGCAAGCGCAGCGGCACCGCCGCCCCCCGCTCCCGCAGCAGCCGCGGCCAAGCCCACGAAGGGCAAGTCCAAGGGGGCGAGTAAGGGTGGTTCTGCCGCGCAATCGGGCCAGCCCGCCACGAATACCGGACCCGCCGAGCTCGCCGCAGCACGCGGCATACCCAGTGCTCTGGTGCGGCTGCGGCTGATCGCGGCCCTCGCCGTCCTCGTCTTCACCGGGCTCACGGCAGCGCAACTCATGCTCGGGGTCAATGCGGCCAAGCAATCCGCGGCCGACGCCCAACAGGTCATCCGGGTCCAGGACCTCAAGGCCGACCTGCTCCGTGCGGACGCGCTCGCGACCAACGCCTTCCTCGTCGGTGGCCTCGAGCCAGCCGACCGCCGGGCCGCCTATGACTCCGCCATCGCCGATGCGACCAAGGAGATCGCGGCCGCCGCGCAGGCCCAATCCCTCGACCAGGCCGCGCTCGCCGAGCTCTCCGGACTCGTCGTCCGTTACGCCGCCGACATGGAGGTGGCGCGCGCCAACAACCGGCAGGGCCTGCCCGTCGGTGCCGCCTATCTCCGCGCATCGAGCGCAGAGCTCCGTGATCGTGGGATGGGCTTGGTCGATGCCCTCCTCACCGCGAACTCCGCGCGGGCCGACCGTTCCCTCGCCGACCAGCACCCGATCTGGGTGGCCATCCCCGGGGTCATCGCCCTCGCAGTCCTCGTCTGGGTCAACCAGTGGCTGTCCAAGCGCTTCCGGCGCCGACTCAATGTCGGGGTCTCGGCCGCGGCGATCGCCGTGCTCGCGCTCACCATCGCCGCCGTGACGGCGTCCGCCGCACAGTCCTTGGAGAATGCCGGGCTCGTCCGTGGTGACTATGCTGAACTGGTCTCCGCGGCCGATGCCCGGAGCGCGGCCAACGCGGCCAAGTCCAGCGAGAGCCTGCGTCTCATCGCGCGGGGTTCGGGCAAGGCTTTCGAGGACCAGTGGGCTGCCAACGCCGCCACCGTCGCCCAGAACGTCGCCTCTGACCTGTCCCTACGTTGGCAGGACTACGTCACGGCCCACAAGGAGGTCGTGGCCCTCGACGACGCGGGCGACTGGGACGGAGCCGTGGCTCTGGCCACGGCTCAGGACAAGGGCACCTCTCCGGCTTTCACGGAATTCGACGACAAGCTCGGTGCCGACGTCGCCGCCCTGAGCGAACGGGTGAGCACGACATTGAGCGCGGGGGCACAGACACCGATCATCGTGGCCATCCTCACCGTGCTCGCGGGCCTCGCAGCCACCTGGGGTGCCTGGTCCGGAGTGTCCCGACGGCTGGAGGAGTACTCATGAGCGGGTGGACTCGAGTGCGTGGCGCCTCGGAGCGGCAGCCCCGACGGCGGGCACGCCTCGCCCTCGGCGCCCTCTCCACTGCGCTCGTCGCAGCCCTCGTGGGAGCGTGCGCGACGGAGATCCCGACGACCCTCCCCACCACGCCGAGCCCGTCACCCTCGGCTTCGGCGAGTGCCTCCGCAAGCGCGGCCCCCGCGCCGGCGCAGTGCACCAACGCCACGCAGTCCTATGCCCCGTCCGGTGCCCTCCCCGCGCCGGGCGCCATGCCCGACGGCTCGACGATGGCCGCCATTCAGGCGCGTGGTCGGCTCATCGTCGGGGTCTCGGCCGACACCTACCTCCTCGGCTCGCGCAACCCGCTCACCGGCACGATCGAGGGCTTCGACATCGACCTGGCCAATGCCATCGGTCAGGCCATCCTCGGCCCGAACGCCAACGTCCAACTCGTCGTCATCACTGCCGCCAACCGCCTCCCGGTCCTGCAGGACAAGAGTGTCGACATCGTCGTCCGGAACATGACGATGAACTGCGCCCGCTGGAAGGACATCGGCTTCTCGCAGGTCTACTACGAGGCCGGCCAGAAGGTCCTCGTCCGCAAGGGTTCGAGTTTCACCGATCTGGCTTCGCTCGCCGGGCACAAGGTCTGCGCCCCGAAGGGCACCTCGAGCATGGACAACCTCGTCAAGCTCGCCCCACAAGCCATCCCGGTCTCCTCCGACAACCACACCGGCTGCCTCGTGCTCTTCCAGCAAGGTGATGTCGATGCCATCACCGGCGACGACACCGTACTCGCCGGGCTGGCCGCGCAGGACCCGTATGCCGTGGTGACCGACGCGCCCGCCTTCACCAAGGAGCCGTATGGCGTGGGTGTCAACGCCGCCGCCGTCGATCTGGCGCGCTTCGTCAATGGCGTCCTCGAGCAAATGCGAGCCGATGGCCGTTGGACGGCGAGCTACCAGAAGTGGCTGGCCCCGACCCTCGGCGAAGGCACCGGGCAACCGGCCCCGACCTATGGGCGATCCTGATGATCCGTCACCTCGCGCCGACCGCTCCCGGTCGGCTCGGCGAGCGCCTCGATCCGGCCGAGGTGCAGGTCTACATCGACGAGTTGCAGACCTGGGTGCTTGATCGTCGCCATGAGCTCGATGAGCTCGATGCCGCGGCCCTGGCCTCCAAGCAGCAGAGCAGCGTGACCTCGGACCTGACCCTCTCGATGGCGCTGTGGAAGGCGATCTCCGACCGACTCCGCCTGATCCTCGCGACGTGGGACGGCGGCCGGGTCCTCGCCCAGGAGCGCGAGCGGCTGTCGGTGCTCATCTGGGGTCGTCTCGACGCGAGCCTCGACCCGGGGGCACTCGCCGCGTCCGGGCAGGCCGGCAGCGGCGCTGCAGCCCTGGCCGTTTCCCTGCCGGAGGCCTGCCGGATCTCCGACGCCCTCGCGAGCCAACTTCGGGTCCGGCTCTCGCTGGATCCCGCGGCCGACGAATTCGCCCGTCGTCTCAAGGGACTGCGCGCCCAACTCGAGCGCCTCCGCGACCAGTCCACCCTCGAGCCGGCCGACTCGCGGGCCGAGGTCGATCGCACGATCGCGGGGCTGACGATTCGCACTGACGACCTCGCGGGCAAGGTCGAGCGAGGCGGCGACATCGGGGGCCTCATCGGCCCGCTCGAGAACGATGCCGCCCGGCTCGAGCGTGACCTCATCGTCGGCGGTGCCCGTCGGCGTGAGGATGCATCCCTCCGCGAGCAGGCCGTCCGACTCCGCGACGAACTCGCTGCCAAGGCGCCCGCCCTCAAGGCCCTCGCCAGCCAGTGCGCGGCCGAGGTCGACCCCTGCCCCAACTACGCCATCCCCGATGTCGAGGCGCTGGGACCGGTGCCCGACTCGGGAAGCAACCTCACGGCATACCGGCGTCGTCTCGACCGCGTCACCTTGGCGATGGCCAAGGTCCATGAGGCGTATGCCGGGTCGCTGGCTGCGCGGGATGACCTCCTTGCGCAGTTGGTCGCCGCGGGGGTCAAGGCCGACGCCCTCGGCGTCGGGAGCCAGCGGGATGTCGTCGACGCCGCGAAGGCAGCGCGCGGTGTGCTCGAGCGTCGGCCCGCTCCGATCGCTGTCGCGACGACGTTGGTCGCGGCGCATCAGGCCTGGATCGACTGGTGGTCTTCACAATCCGGGCAGCGGGTCAGCCGCCGCCACGGTGTCCTCACGGGAGAGGAAATCGCATGAGTGCATGCACGGTCCCGGGGTGTTCGGGCTCGATCGTCGACGGCTACTGCGATGTGTGTGGTTCGCCGGGGAGTGGCGGGACGACGTCGGCGGTGGCGCCCGCGGCGGCCGGCACGGCCTGCGGTCAGCCGGGGTGTTCGGGCTCCATCGTCGACGGATACTGCGACGTCTGCGGCACGCCCGGTGCGGGCGGGGAGAGCACCGGTCCGGTGGCCACAGCCACTCCCGTGGTCGTGCACTCGGCGCCCATGGACGACGGCGAGGCGACTGTGGCGGCTGGGCTCGGCGCGCCGTCGGTCGCCAGTGCGTCGGTGCGCTTGGGCTCTGCGGCTCTCGGGTCCGCCCGTGTCGGCACCTCGGCCACTCGCAAAGTCCGCTCGGGTTCGACCCGGCTCCGCTCCGCGCGACTCGGTGCCGGTCTGACTCGGGTGCCGCCGGAGCCTCCCGTCGATGCCGCCAAGGCGATCAACCCGAACCCCCAGGTCTCGGAGGAGAAGCGCTTCTGTGCGGTCTGTCAGGCGCCCGTGGGGCGTTCTGTGGACGGCCGGCCCGCGCGGGAGGAGGGGTTCTGCCCCAAGTGCGGCACGGCATACAGCTTCACGCCCAAGCTCAAGGCGGGCGATCTCGTCGCCGGTCAATATGAAGTGGCGGGGGCGTTGGCCCACGGTGGTCTTGGGTGGATCTATCTCGCGCGCGACCGCAACGTCTCCGACCGCTGGGTGGTCCTCAAGGGTCTGCTCAACAGTGGCGACAAGGATGCGTTGGCGGCGGCGATCGCCGAGCAGCGCTTCCTGGCGCAGGTCGAGCACCCGCTCATCGTCGAGATCTACAACTTCGTCACGCACGACGACGCCGGCTACATCGTCATGGAGTATGTCGGCGGCAAGTCGCTCAAGCAGATCCTCAAGGCGCGGATGTCGGCGGCCGGTGGGGCCTATGACCCGCTCCCCGTCGATCAGGCGCTCGCCTACATCATCGAGATCCTGCCCGCCTTCCAATACCTGCATGACCTCGGGCTGGTCTATTGCGACTTCAAGCCCGACAACCTGATCCAGGTCGGTGACGCGGTCAAGCTCATCGACCTCGGCGGCGTGCGGCACGTCGACGACCAGGAGTCGGCGATCTACGGCACGGTCGGCTATCAGGCGCCGGAGGTGGCCGAGGTCGGGCCGACCGTGGCGTCGGACATCTGGACGATCGGGCGGACGCTGCTCGTGCTCTGCATGGAGTTCCGGGGCTATCAGACGACCTATCTGTCCTCGCTGCCCGACCCAGCGACGACCCCGCTCTTCCAGCGCTACGACTCGCTCTACTGGCTCATCGCCAAGTGCTGCGCGCTCGACCCCGATGACCGCTTCGCGTCCGCTGACGAGTTGCGGACCCAGGCCCTCGGTGTCCTGCGTGAGGTCGTGGCCGCGTCGACCGAGGGCACTGCGCTGACGTCGGCGGCGTCGGCCCTCTTCACCACACCCTCGGTGTCGACGGCTCGGGTCGACTGGTCCCAGTTGCCATGGTTGCGGCCGGACACCACCGACCCGCAGCACTCGTGGCTCGCGTCGGTGTCGCCCGGAGACCCTGCGCAGCGTTTGCGCGATCTCGCTCAGGCACCGGAGGACACGGCCGAGGTCTGGCTCGCTCGAGGGGCTGAATACCTCCGTGCGAACAACCCTGCCGAGGCCGTCAAGGCGGCGAATTCCCTTCTCGCAGATGACCCTTGGGAGTGGCGCGCCCTGTGGCTCTCCGGCCTGGCTGCGCTCCAGGCGGGCAACCCCACGGATGCCCGGACCAACTTCACCGCCGTCTACCAGCAGGTGCCCGGTGAGTTGGCGCCCAAGTTGGCGCTCGCGGTGGCCTGTGAGGCCAGTGGTCAGGAGGGTGTGGCGGAGAGTCTCTATCGGACCTGTGCCACCACCGATGCGGCCTACCTGCCGCCTGCCGCCTTCGGACTGGCCCGTCTGAGGGCCGCGCGCGGCGACACCGACGGCGCGGTCGAGGCACTCGATCTCGTGCCGTCGACGAGCCGTGGCTTCGGTGAGTCGCGTCGACTGCGGGCCGAAGCACTGCTCGGCGGTGGGCGGGGCGACCTGCGTCGCCTCGATGCGGCCTATCACTCCATCGAAGGGGTCCGGATGGACGTCGCCGAGCGTGAAGGCATGACGGCCCGGATCCTGGAGCAGGCGCTCGACGTTGTGGGTCGCAAGGGGAAGCAGGCCGGCAAGATCGGCCCCTACGCCGCGGATGAGCCATCGCTGCGGAAGGCCCTCGAAGAACGTTTCCGGCTGCTCGCCCGCGAGGCGGCCACCCCAGAGGAGAAGATCGACCACGTGAACAGAGCCAACGCGATCCGCAACTGGACCCTGACGTGACGTGCGCCGGGTGCGGCGCCACCCTGGAGGTCGGTGCGCTCTTCTGTGAGAACTGCGGCACCAAGGTGGGTGGTGCTCTCGGTGGCGCAGTGGCGCCCACGACCCTCGACGTCCCGGTGACCGCGACCGACGAGGACAGCCCGATCAGCGTCCCGACCGCGATCAACGCCAAGGCCGTGGTGGTCAGCGCTCCCCAGACCAAGACCTGCACCGAGTGCGGTGGCACGGTCGGGGCCGAGGGCTATTGCGATCAGTGCGGCACCAAGGCGGCGACCGAGCGCGACCACTTCCGCGAGCACCCGGCGCCGTGGCTGGCGGGGGTGTGTGACCGCGGGATCGTGCACTCGCGCAACGAGGACGCGATGGCGCTCTGGGCTGATCCGGCGTCCACGGCGACGACCGGTCGCGGTGTGCTCGTCGTCTGTGACGGGGTGTCCTCGTCCAAGGACTCCGACGTGGCCTCGCTCGCCGGGGCTCGTGCCGCCCGTGATGTGTTGCGGGCTCCCATGCCCAAGGGCCTTGGGGTGCCCGAGAGCATCGAGGGCGCGGCCATCAAGGTCTTCGTGTCGGCCGCTGCCGCCGCGAACACCGCTGTCATGGCCAACACCGCGCCGTCGTCGGAGAGCCCGGCGTCCTGCACCTTCGTGGCCGCCACCGTGGACCCCGTCGCAGGTCCCGTCGGGGCTTCCGCCGCGGCTGATCCCGATGTGGGTCCAGTTGCTGGGGCGGCTCCCGACTCCCGCTGGCAGATCCGGTATGCCGTGATCGGCGATTCGCGGGCCTATTGGCTTCCCGACGGGGCCGAGGGTGTGCAACTCACGACCGACGACTCGATGGCCCAGATGCTCATCGCGGGCGGCACGCCTAAGGCAGAAGCCGAAGCGGCGCCCCAGGCCCATGCCATCACCAAGTGGCTGGGACGCGACAGCCCGGACATCGTTCCGGTCGTGGGCGCTCTGGTCGTGGACCAACCGGGCTGGCTGCTGCTCTGCTCGGACGGCCTCTGGAACTATGCCTCCGAGCCCGCCGCGATCGTCGCTCAGGTGACGAGCGCCGCAACGACCGAACCGGAAGCCCTGGCGCTCGCCCTGGTGGACTTCGCGAAGGCCTCCGGTGGCCACGACAACATCACCGTCGCATTCGCCAGGCTCGATCGGGCCGGGCTCGAAATCGCAGCGCCCGATGCGGCAGGATCAGCAGACGAGGAGAGGGAGGGTCATGGCTGAGTTCACAGCATCCGTCTACCAGAACGAGTTCCTGGCCGATGGCGGGACCGACGTCCAGGCCATCGTGTCCATCACGTGCTCGGGGGCTGGCACGGCCGGGCAGACGAGCGGGGGAGACGCTGGCGAGATCATCGTCATCGACACCTCGGGCTCGATGGGTCGTGAGACCATGGAAGGTGCCAAACACGCCGCCATCACGGCGCTCGGCGAGATCGTCGACGGCACCTGGTTCGCGATCATCTCGGGCAACGGCGCGGCCTTCCTCGCCTATCCACCAGTCCGCTCCGGCCCCGGCATGGTGCAGATGGACTCGCGCACCCGGGCCGAGGCCTCCCGCGCGATCGGCAACCTCACCTCGGCCGGTGGCACGGTCATCAGCACGTGGCTCGACCTCACCGGCACCCTCTTCGCGTCGGTCCCGCAGGTCACCCAACGGCACGCGCTGATCCTCACCGATGGCGAGAACAACGAACCCGCAGAGGTCCTCGACGCGGCCATCGCGCGCGCGACCGGCTATTACCAAGCAGACTGCCGCGGAGCCGGCACCGACTGGAAGGTCTCGGAGATCCGGCGGATCTCACAGGCCCTGCTCGGCACGGTCGACATCATCCCCGAGCCCGCGCAGATGAAGGAGCAGTTCCAGGCGATCATGCGCGAGTCGATGTCACGCGGTGTCGCGGACGCGCAGCTCCGCGTCTGGTCTCCTCAGGGCGCCAAGGTCAACTTCGTCCGCCAGGTGTTGCCGTCGGTCGACGAACTCACCGACCGCCGGGTGGTCGTCAACGACCTGACCGGTGGTTACCCCACCGGCGCCTGGTCCGACGAGTCCCGCGACTACCACGTGTCCGTGCGCCTCCCGGCCAAGGCGGTGGGTCAGGAACAACTGGCCGCACGCGTCCAACTCGTCGTCGGCGAGGAGGTCAAGGCGCAAGGACTGGTCAAGGCCAAATGGTCCAACGACTCCAACCTCACCGCCCGCATCGACGCCCAGGTCGCCCACTACACCGGGCAGACCGAGCTCGCCCAGGTCATCCAGGAAGGCCTCGCGGCCAAGGCTGCCGGTCAGGAGGAACTCGCCACGACCAAGCTCGGCCGCGCGGTCCAACTGGCTGCGGAGACCGGCAACGACGAGGCCACCTCGAAGTTGCGCAAGGTCGTCGAGGTCGAGAACGCCGAGGCTGGCACCGTCCGCCTCAAGAAGGCCGTCGCCAAGGCCGACGAGATGGCCCTCGACACCGCGTCCACCAAGACCACCCGGGTGCGCAAGTGAAGTGCCCCGCTGGTCACGAGTCGACCGCCACCGACTACTGCGACACCTGTGGTGAGGCGATGGTCGCTGGCGCCGCGACAACCGAGGGTGGCTCGCCCGATGGTGCGCTCGACCTCGACCAGGAGCCCGTGACCGGCGCCAACGGCGAAGCGGCTGCCGGTGCCTCAGTCGATTCAGCTGATGCTGGCGGTGGCGCCGAGCCCTGCCCCAACTGTGGTGTGCCGAATGCGCCCGATGCTCTCTTCTGTGAGAACTGCGGCTACGACCACACCACTGGCACCCTGCCTCGCCGCGATGAGCCCACCGCCGACGGCGGGGCGGCATCAGCGGAAGACGCTGCCGCTGGAGGAACCGACTCGGGCGCGGCGGTCGCTGGGGCTGGGTCCGCAGGCGGGCGTATGCCGTCCGCTTCCGACGCGTCCAACTCCGCACCGACCCTCGACCCGCCCTGGGTGGCCGAGGTCTGGATCGACCCGCAGTGGTACGCCCAGCAGGAGAGTCCCGACCCCCTGCCCTCGCCGGGCCTCCCCGCGGTGGTGCCCCTGCGGCATACCTCGCTTCTCATCGGCCGCGTCTCGCAGAGTCGCGGGATCACGCCCGACATCGAGTGCGGCGCGGACAACGGGGTGAGCCGCCGGCACGCCCAGCTGACCACCGATGGTCAGCGCTGGTGGATCGAGGACCTCGCGTCGAGCAATGGCACCTTCATCGGTGACGCGACGTCGCCACCGCCGAGCACGCCGATCCCCGTCGGGTCCAAGCGTGAGGTGGCTGACGACGACCGCATCTACGTCGGCTCCTGGACCCGGATCGTGCTGCGCCCCGCGGCCGACGGCGAGGCCTGAGATCAGGGATTGATCTCGCGGACCTGACCGTCGTCGACCTCCCAGCGACGGGTGAGCCGGACCGACTCGAGCATCCGCCGGTCGTGGGTGACGAGCAGGACCGTGCCGTCGAAGGCGTCGATCGCCTGCTCGAGTTGCTCGATTGCCGGCAGGTCGAGGTGGTTGGTGGGTTCGTCGAGCACGAGCAGGTTGATGCCCCGGGCCTGGAGCAGCGCCAGTGCGGCCCGGGTGCGCTCGCCCGGTGAGAGCGAATCGGCCGGACGGCTCACGTGATCCGGGCCGAGGCCGAATTTGGCGAGCAGGGTGCGCACGTCCGCGTGCGTCCACTCGGGCATCTCCTCCTCGAAAGCGCGGCCGAGAGTGAGCTCGGATTCGAAGGCCGTGCGGGCCTGGTCGACCTCGCCGACGACGACCGCCGATCGCAATCCGGCCGACCCTGACGTGGGTGGGATGCGCCCGAGGAGGAGGGCGAGCAGCGTCGACTTGCCCGCGCCGTTGGGCCCAGTGATGGCGACTCGATCGCCGAGGTCGAGTTGCAGATCGACCGGGCCCAGCCGGAAACCGCCCCGTTCCACCAAAGCCCCCGAGGCGACAGCCACGACGTCCCCAGATCGACCGGCCGACGCGATCGTGAACTGCAACTGCCACTCCTTGCGCGGCTCCTCGACCACCTCGAGCCGCTCGATCATCTTCTCGGTCTGGCGAGCCTTGGCCGCCTGCTTCTCCGACGTCGCCACCGCGTGGTGCCGAATGAACTTGTCACGCTCGGAGCGAGACTTCTTCTTGCGCAACGCATTTCGCGTGCCCTTGTCCATCCACGCCCGCTGCCGCCGGGCCCGCTCCTCCAGGCCGGCCTTGCGCGCGGTGTAGTCCTCGTGGGACTCGCGCGCATGGCGCCGTGCGATCGAGCGCTCCTCGAGGTAGGAGTCGTAGGACCCGCCATAGATCGCCACTCGCTGCAGGGAGCGGTCGATCTCCACGACGGACGTGACGGTGCGGGACAGAAATTCGCGGTCATGGCTGACAAGGGCGACCGGAGCATCGAGTCCCAGGACGAAGTCCTCCAAGGCGTCCAGTCCGGCCAGGTCGAGGTCGTTCGTGGGTTCGTCGAGCAGGTAGGCGTCATAGCGGGACACGAGGAGTCCGGCCAGCGAGACCCGAGCAGCCTGTCCGCCGGACAGGGTCCGCACCTCGCGGTCGAGGTCGACCCGCAGACCGAGATCAGCGGCCACGGCCTCGAGGCGATCCTCGACATCGGCGCCCCCGAGGGCCAACCACGAATCAAGCGCCACGGCATACGCATCGTCATCGGCGGGATCGCCCGAGGCGAGCCGCTCGGCGGCAGTCTCCATCGCCGACGTCGCGGCGGCGACCCCGGTGCGCCGCAGGATCTGGTCGCGGATGGACTCACCGGGCCGGGCATCCGGCTGCTGGGTGAGGAAGCCGAGGTGCGCATCGCGGGGGGACACGGTGATGGTGCCCGCGTCGGGTGCTCGCACGCCCGCGAGCATGCGCAGGATCGTCGACTTTCCGGCCCCGTTGGGGCCGACCAGCCCGACGACGTCGCCCGGCGCGATCACGAGGTCGAGTCCGGAGAAGAGTTCGCGATCCCCGAAGGCGGCCCCGACTCCGCGGGCCTGGATCGTTGCGCTCACCCGCAGATCCTTTCACCGTATGCCGTGTGTTCACGACCCGTTTTCGCCCCGGCAAAGGGTGTCCCCCCGACGCGAGTGGCTGCGTCGGGGGGACACCGTTGTGAATGGGGAGCGCCGATCATCCTGCGGCGACGATCCCCCTCACCGAATCGTCACCGCGCCCCGGAGGCGAACGCGCCGACGACCCAGGCCATCGCCTTGGAGTTCACGACCAACTCCGGCCGGTCGATGCTCGCGAGGTTGTCGCAGATCTGGTGGTAGCAGGGGTCGAACTGCTGTCCCGCGGTCCCGCCCCAGAGTGCGGCTTGAGCGGGGGTCTTGACGCCCATGGTCCCGCCCGTGATTGCGCCGGTCGGGATGCCCAAGGCCATGATCGGCTCGTCGTCGGACTTGATGGACTTGGGGGGCAGGATCTGGATTGGAACGTCCCTCATCGCGTAGTACTCGATGAGCGCGTCGGTCGGAGCCCCAGATCCTGGGGTGGCGGTGCGGGAGTCCACGACGAACCGACCGAAGTTGGAGCCGGCGATGAGTTCGGCGTTGAGATACATCGCGATGTCGGCACGCTCCTGCGCCGAGAGGTTCTGGGCGTAGTAGTTCGATCCGACCAGCACGCGCTCCTCGGCGCCCCAGAAGGCGAAGCGGACGGCGTTCTTGACCCCGGTGTGGTCGGCGCCGAGTTCCTTGGCGATGCGCAGGACGGCTGCAGCGGCCGAGATGTTGTCGTTGAGG
>Ga0073905_10001168_pt1 | contig 13264 bp, 9 predicted proteins | sample KloWWTupernatant_FD_65482 | JGI IMG/M metagenome (GOLD analysis project Ga0073905, IMG submission 65482) | Active sludge microbial communities from Klosterneuburg, Austria, studying microevolution and ecology of nitrifiers - Klosterneuburg... | ecosystem: Engineered > WWTP > Aerobic digester >... | reverse complement strand
CGACACGATCGAGGCGGTCGGCACGACCAAGGCGCGCGAATCCATCACCCTGACCGCAAAGATCACCGAGACCGTGCGCAAGGTGAATTTCAGCGACGGCCAGCAGGTCGATGCCGGTGATGTGCTGGTCGAGATGACGTCTGGCCAGCAGGTCGCCGCGCTCGCCGAGGCGCAGGCGACCTTCAAGGATGCCGAGCGCCTGATGAAGCGCAACGACGATCTGGTGCGCCAGGGCACCGTCTCGAAACAGGTCGCCGACACAGCGCGCGCCACGCATGATTCGAGTCAGGCGCGCGTGGCCTTGTTGCGCGCGCAACTGGCCGATCGCGTGGTCACGGCACCATTTTCGGGTGTGCTCGGCCTGCGCCAGGTCAGCGTCGGTGCGCTGGTCACGCCGGGCACGATCATCACCACGCTGGATGACATCGACACGATCAAGCTCGATTTCGCCCTGGCCGAACGCAATCTGGCACGACTGCAGCCGGGCCTCGAGCTGACCGCTACCAGCGTCGCCTATCCGGGCCGCCAGTTCAGCGGGCGCATCACCTCGATCGATTCCCGCGTCGATCCGGTTACCCGCGCCATTCTCGTGCGCGCCGAATTGCCGAATCCCGATCACGCCTTGCGTGCCGGAATGCTGATGACGGTCAATGTCATGCAGGCTGGACGCGAGGTGCTGGCGCTGCCCGAAATCGCCATCGAACAGGTCGGTGCCGGCTCGTTCGCGTATCGGGTCAAGCCGGACATGCGCGTGGAGCGCGTTGCGGTCGAACTGGGCGCGCGCAAGGACGGCAAGGTCGAAGTCATCCGCGGCATCGATGCCGGCACACGCATCGTCATCGATGGCACGGTCAAGCTGCGTGATGGCTCGTTGATCAGCGATGCGACGCCGGCAGCGGTGGCTCCGCAATGAATCTTTCCGATATCTCGATCCGGCGTCCGGTGTTTGCCGCCGTCATCAGCCTGCTGCTGGTCGTGCTCGGGGTGATGTCGTTTTCGCGCCTGACCCTGCGCGAGTTGCCGGCGATCGATCCACCGATCGTTTCCGTCCAGGTGAATTATCCGGGTGCCTCGGCGGCGGTCGTCGAAACGCGCATCACCCAGGTGCTTGAAGATGCCCTGGCCGGCATCGAAGGCGTGGAGACGGTTGAATCGAGCAGCCGCAACGGCAGCGCCGATGTGTCGATGGAATTCAAGTTGAGCCGCGATATCGAGGCGGCCACCAATGATGTGCGCGATGCGGTCAGCCGCGTCCAGGATCGCCTGCCCGAAGAAGCCGATCCGCCCGAAATCTCCAAGGTCGAAAGTGATTCCGACGCGATTGTCTGGCTCAACATGCGTTCGGATCGCATGGATTCGCTGGAATTGAGCGACTATGCCGAACGCTATGTTTCGGATCGGCTGTCGGCAATCGAAGGCGTGGCCCGCGTCATCGTCGGGGGCGGCCAGCGCTACGCGATGCGCATCTGGCTCGATCGCGAAGCGCTTGCCGCGCGCGGGCTGGCGGTATCGGACATCGAAGCCGCACTGCGTCGGGAAAACGTCGAGCTTCCGGCAGGACGCATCGAATCGGAAAACCGCGATTTCACCCTGCGCGTGCAGCGCAACTACCGCAAGGCCGAGGATTTCGCCAAGCTCGCGCTGGCCAAGGGCAGTGACGGCTATGTCGTGCGTTTGGGCGATGTCGCCAAGGTCGAGCGCGCGGCCGAGGAAAGGCGTTCCTACCTGCGCAGCAATGGCCAGCCGAACGTCGGCCTCGGCATCGTCAAGACTTCCACGGCCAACAGCCTCGATGTCGCCCGCGCCGCCCGCGCCGAAGCCGAGCGCGTGCAGCAGTCACTGCCGGAAGGCACCGAAATCTTTGTTGCCTACGATTCCACCTTGTTCATCGAATCGGCGGTCCAGCGCGTCTACGCGACCTTGATCGAAGGCGGCATCCTCGTTGTCCTCGTCATCTTCCTCTTCCTCGGCAGCGCGCGTTCGGCCCTGATCCCCGCCGTGACCGTGCCGGTCTGCCTGATTGCCGCCTTCATCGGCCTGTACGCCTTCGGCTACTCGATAAACCTGCTGACCCTGCTGGCGCTGGTGTTGTGCATCGGCCTGGTCGTCGATGACGCGATCGTCGTGCTCGAAAACATCCAGCGTCGCGCCGATCTCGGCGAACCAGTGCTGATTGCCGCCAAGCGCGGCACGCGCCAGGTGGCGTTCGCGGTGATCGCCACGACCGCCGTTCTCGTCGCCGTGTTCCTGCCTATCGGTTTCATGGAAGGCAATACCGGACGCCTGTTCCGCGAGCTCTCGGTGACCCTGGCCGGTGCCGTCGCGTTGTCGGCGTTCGTGGCCCTGACCCTGACCCCGATGATGGCCTCCAAGCTGGTGCGCCCGCATGTGCACAGGTCGGGCTTCAACGGTTTCGTGCATGCGCGACTCGAACGGCTGACCGCGCTGTACCGGCGTGGCGTCGTGCGCAGCAGCGGCAAGCCGGTCATCTTCATCCTCGTCCTGCTGGCGGCTTTCGGCGCCAGTGCCGTGCTCCTGCGATTCGTGCCTTCCGAACTGGCGCCGACCGAGGATCGCGGCGTGCTGCATGTCTCGGTCACCGGGCCGGAAGGAGCCGGCTTTGACTACACGATCGGGCAGATGCAGCAGGTCGAGGAGAAGTTCTTCGGCTTGATCGGTGAAGGCGGCCCGATCGAGCGCTTCAATTCGCGCGTTCCCGGCAGCTATGGTTCAAGCCAGGAGATGCATACCGGTCGCATCACGGTATTCCTCAAGGACTGGACAAAACGCAAGGAAACGACGCCGCAAGTGACCGAACAACTGCGCAAGGACCTGGCCAGCCTGCCCGGCGTGCGCGCGGTGCCCTCGTATCGCACTGGTCTGGTTCGCGGTGGCGGCCAGCCACTGAGCATTGTCCTCGGCGGCCCCGATTACAAGGAGCTGGCAAGCTGGCGCGATCGCATCCTGGCGCGCATGGAGGAGAACCCGGGTCTGTTCGGCGCCGATTCGGATTACAAGGAAACCCAGCCGCAGATGCGTGTTGAAATCGATCATGCGCGCGCTGCGGATCTCGGCGTGTCGGCGCAGGAAATCGGCCGCACGCTGGAAACGATGATGGGCGGGCGGCGGGTGACGACCTATGTCGACGGTGGCGAGGAATACGACGTGATCATGCAGGCGCAGCGCAGCGATCGCGCTGCGCCGGCCGATCTCGACAATCTCTATGTGCGCTCGGCACGCAGCAGCGAACTGATCCCGCTGGCCAACCTGGTAAGCCTCAAGGAACTTGCCGAACCCGGCCGCCTGAACCGCTTCAACCGGCTGCGCGGGATCACCATCTCGGCGGGATTGGCCCCGGGTTACACGCTGGGCGAGGCGTTGACCTGGGCGCAGAAGACCGTTGCCGAGGAGCTGCCGCCGACCGCACAACTCGACTACAAGGGCGATTCGCGCGAGTACCTCAAGGCCGGCGGCGCGGTGGTCCTGACCTTTGCCCTCGCCCTGCTGGTCGTCTACCTCGTGCTGGCCGCGCAGTTCGAGAGTTTCGTGCATCCCTTTGTCATCATGCTGACCGTGCCGCTGGCCGTGCTTGGTGCCTTGATCGGCCTCTGGCTGACCGGCAACAGTCTCAACCTGTTCAGCCAGATCGGCATCGTCATGTTGATCGGACTGGCAGCAAAAAACGGCATCCTGATTGTCGAGTTCGCCAACCAGTTGCGCGACGAAGGCAGGAGCATTGCCGAAGCCATTGCCGAATCCGCTGCGGTGCGCCTGCGCCCGATCCTGATGACCTCGGTGGCGACGATTGCCGGTGCCGTGCCGCTGGTCGTGGCCGGCGGACCGGGTTCGGCCAGCCGTGCGGCAATCGGGGTGGTGGTGATCTTTGGTGTCGCCTTCTCGACTCTGTTGTCGTTGTTCGTGGTGCCCTCGTTCTACACGCTGTTGGCGCCGCTCACGCGCTCGCCCGATGCACTGGCACGCAAGATCGACAAGCTCGATGCGGAAACGCCGGCGGTTGGCGGGCATGCCTGAGCGGATCTTCGCCGGCCATGACGTTTCCTGAACCTGTTCCATGCGATGCTCCCGCCGCAAGCTGAACGGAAACGCGCACATGAGTGAGAACAAGTGGAAAAGTGGCAAAAATACTCCAATTTCGCCGTGGAAGCAGCGAACGGATGCGCCGGCGCGTGCGCCCGCACCACGCGAGACGGCGGCGGAACACGCCGAGACGGAATCCAGGCCGCAGCGCCCGAGCGGCGAGATGCGCCTGTACGGGATCAACGCCTGCCTGGCCGCATTCGCGCGGCGTCCAGGACAATTGCGCAAGGTCTACCTGCTGGAGTCGCGTATCGCCGAGCTGAAGCCGGTGTTGGCCTGGTGCGTCAAGCATCGACTCGGCTATCGCGTGGTCGAAAGCGCCGACCTGGACAAGCTGACCGGTTCCCGCCACCACGAAGGCATCTGTTTCGAGATGTTGCGTCCGCCTGCGCTGTCGCTGGAGGGCTTGCTGGCCGCGCAGCCCAGGGCACCAGCACCATCCTTGCTGATCTGGCTCGATGGCGTCGGCAATCCGCACAATCTGGGAGCACTGTTGCGCAGTGCTGCGCATTTCGGCGTTGCCGGGGTAATCGTGCCGGCGACTTCGTCGCTGGATCTGTCCGGTGCGGCTGCGCGCGTCGCCGAAGGCGGGGCAGAGGTGGTGCCATTGGTGCGGATCGAGGATGACATGCTTGCCTTTGCCAGCCTGCGTGCGGCTGGCTACCGGATCACCGCGACCCTGCCGCGGGGTGGCGAAGACCTCTACGCGACGCGCCTGGAACCGCGCAAGGTGCTGGTGTTCGGCGCTGAAGGCGAGGGCATGAGCAAGTCCCTGGTCGAGGCAGCCGACCACAAGGTTTCCATACCCGGCAGCGGCATCGTCGAAAGTCTCAACATCTCGGTCAGCGCGGCGGTCGTGCTTGGCGAGTACTGGCGCCAGCTGCACGCGAGTCCGATGCGTCGTTGACGCCACCAACCGGCAGATCCGCTGTGCAAGCGGACCTGCCCGTATCGATCAGGCATTCACGAGCGCGAGTCGCCTGGCGTCATTCGATTGAAAACTGCTGCAACGAAACCGGCGTGGTTCCGGCCGTGATCACCCACTCACTGGCCTGCATGGCATCGATCAGCCGGCAAGGTGCAGGAAACTCGGCGATTGTGCAGACGAACAATCAGTGCCCGTTGGCGTCTTCCGGGAACGCGCCCGCAGCCGAGCCGAAATCACCATCGGCGGAAGCGGCCAGAAACATGGCCACGGCATAGGCGGCGACATTCTGGCGCAATTGTTCCGGATCGACCTTGTCGAGCGTGTCGTTGGCGGTATGGTGCCAGTCGAAATAGCGCGTGGCGTCCTGGTGCAGGGACAAACCGGCCATGCCGACCGCATGCACGGCGGAGAGATCCGAGCCGCCGCTGCCGGCAGCCGTGGCGTCGTATTCAATGCCCAGCGGAGCAAGTGCCTTGGCGATCTGGTTGATCGCGCCGCGCGCCTCGGGTTTCACCGTCGCGGTGACCTTGACGATCCGGTCTGCGCCGGCGTCGGATTCGGCGCCGAGAATGGCCTTGCCGATCTGCAGGTGATGTTCGGCGGCATAGGCCTTGCCGCCATACAGGCCGGACTCCTCGTTGGCGAAGGCGACCACGCGGATGCTGCGGGCCGGGCGCTCGGTCAATTGTCCGATCAGGTGCGCAGCGGCGGTGGTGATCGCGATGCCGGCGGCATCATCGATCGCGCCGGTGCCGAGATCCCAGGAATCGAGATGCCCGCCGGTCAGGAAATATTCGTTCGGGCGCGAGCTGCCGGTGATTTCAGCGATCACGTTGGCTCCGTTGTAGCTGCCTTCGATGCCGCAGTCGAGGGCGAGACGCAGTTTTACCGGTTGGCCACGCTTGAGCACGTTGTCGAGCAGATCGGCATCCGGATTCGACAGCGCCGCAGCCGGAATTGCCTTGGCCGGATCGGTGAAGCGGGTCATGCCGGTATGCGCGAGACGATTGCCGTCGGAGCCGACCGATCGCAGCAGGAATGCGGATGCACCTTTGGCGGCGGCCAGCTCCGGCCCACGCACGCGAACCGCGGAACCGGTTCCGTAATCGTGGCCATCGCTCAGCGCATGCATGCGCGGGATGGCGAGATAAACGATCTTGCCCTTCACCTGATAATCCGCCGCCGCCTTCATTGCATCGAGACTGTCGAAGGCGATCACTTCGGCATCGAGTCCGCCGGTCGGCGTAGCGGCCGATCCGCCGAGAGCGGTCACCGCGAGGGACTGCGGGAAAGGCGAAACAATGGCTGCGCTCTCGCTGCGACGAACCCATTTCGGATAACTGACCGGCTCGCTCCAGACCTTGTCGAAACCAAGCGACTTGAAGCGGGCAACCATCCATTCGCGCGCTTTCAGATCATTCTCGCCACCGGCCAGGCGCGGCCCGATCTCGGTGGTCAGATCCGCGACGATGGCATAGGCGACATCATCTTTCAGCGCACGCTCGCGCAGCTCGCCGGCCTTCTCGATGGCAGCCTGCGGAATCACGGTGGTACTGGTCGCATCCGCCGCCTGGGCAGCGGTCTGCATCAGCAGCAGGGCAAGGGCAAGCGAGACGAGACGGGGCATGATCGGATTCCACCTGGAGGCAATCTCCGATCATGCCAGAGCCACGCTGCGCGCAACCGTGGCGAAGGTCATCCGCTGCCTTCCGCAGCGGCTTGAGACCTCGCCGGTGTGGTTACTTGCCCTGCTTCAGCAGGTCACGGATTTCCGTCAGCAGGACGACATCCGCAGGTGGTGCGGCGGGTGTTTCTTCGGCCTTCTTGCTGAGGCGGTTGATTGCCTTGACCACCATGAAGATCGCAAAGGCGACGATGGCGAACTGGATCATGGTGTTGATGAAGGCGCCATACTGGATCGCGACTTCGCCAGTGCCGTCCGCGGCGGCGGGTGTCAGCACGAACTTGTACGCCGAGAAATCGATGCCGCCGATCAGATTGCCGATTGGCGGCATGATCACGTCATTGACCAGCGAGGTGACGATCTTGCCGAAGGCAGCGCCGATGACGACACCGACAGCCAGGTCGATGACATTGCCGCGCATGGCGAATGCCTTGAATTCCGACATCATGCTCATGTTGACTTCTCCAGGGTGGAATGATGGTGGCGACGGCGAGGGCCGCCGCCGCACTCTATCCCGATAATTCCCCTGACGCAGCCCAACCCCGAAGCCGCAACGGCCCGAAAGCCGTCGAAGCCCGGTCGCCGTGGTCGCGCTTTCAGCGCTTCTGCGGAAACGCAGCGTGGTTGGAGCCAACACCAAAGCGGCAACGCGGCCCCCCGCCAAGGAAACCCGCATCGCTCGATCGGCTCCGCGCAGGAAAGGCCTTCAGGCCTGATGCCGTTTTCTTTTCGCCATATTGCGGCGGCAACCCGCATCGAACCGTCTGCTTCGGGAAACGCCCGAAGCCGTTTTCATTGATCCGACCGTACTGCCCTTTGCCGTGCGCTTGCCGAGGGCCCAACGGGGCTTCGACAAGCCTGTCCTGAGCCAGACGAAGGGCTCGGCCCAAACGGGATTCAATGGGTATGCGGGCAGCATCAATGCATCAGCCCGAACGGATTTCACACGGTTTGCGCCTGGCATCACTACGCCACAATCCGCCCGTTCAGACGATGCGACCTTCCAGCACGGCCACGCCCTCGAGTTCGGCGCGAAAGCGGTCGCCCTTGGCCAGCGCGGCAACGCCGGCCGGAGTGCCGGTGAAGATCAAGTCGCCTGATTGCAGGTCGTAGAGTTTCGACAGCTCGTGGATGATTTCGGCAACGCTGAAGATCATCTCGCCGATGTCGGTGCGCTGACGCCGTTCGCCGTTCACATCGAGGCTGAGCCGCAGGTGTTGCGGGTGACCGATCTCGCTGGCCCGGCGCAAGTCCGAGACCGGCGCGGAGCAGTCGAAGCCCTTGGCGACATCCCACGGATTGCCCTTGCTCTTTGCCGCCGCCTGCAGGTCGCGACGGGTCAGGTCGAGGCCGACGCCATAGGCATACACATGTTCCAGCGCGTGGGCGACGGCTATGTCGCGGCCGCCGGTGGCGAGGGCAACGACCATCTCGACCTCGTGGTGCAGCTCCCGCGTTGCCGGCGGATAAGGCACATCGCCGTTGTCGATGACGATCGCATCCGCCGGCTTGCTGAAGAATATCGGTTGCGCGCGATCGACCTCGGATCCCATCTCCCTGGCGTGATCGGCATAGTTGCGACCGATGCAGTAGATGCGATGCACCGGAAAGCGCATGTCGGTGGCGCTGACCGGAATGGCCGCGATGGCATGGGGCGCGATGGCGAATGTCATGGGAGAAGATCCTCGGCGGGTCGGGGCAACCGGATTCTGTGCGTTAGCGCGTGTCGGTGTCGAGGATCGGACGGTACCGGGGGCGAGCATGACAGGCGTCACCAGCAGCTGGTGATGAAGGCCGGTTGTTCATTATCGGCCGACCCGGCAACCTGTGGCAGACTCTGCGCCCCCACGGGCGCTCAGGACAGAATGGATGGAGAACAAGGGTGAATTGCTCAACCAGTTGCGGATCGATCGGAACAAGATCGAGCCGCCATCACGTGCGCCGTGGATCGTCGCGGTGATTGCGCTCGTGCTGGTCGCCATCGCCGCGGCATGGTGGTGGGTGTCGGCGCAACGCAGCTTCGAGGTGTCGGCGGTGACCGCCATTGCGCCAAGCGCCAGCGGTTCCTCGGCGGCGGTACTGCAGGCGACCGGCTATGTCACGGCGCGACGCCAGGCCACGGTGTCGGCGCAGATCACCGGAACCCTCTCCGAAGTGCTGATCGAGGAAGGCGAGCATGTCGACGCCGGGCAAGTGCTCGCCCGACTCGAAGACACCGCGCAGCAGGCGAACCTCGCCCAGGCCCAGGCCCAGGTGGCGCAGGCACGCGCGCAAGTCGGCCAGTTCCAGGCGCGACTCGATCAGGCGCGCCGCGACCTGCTGCGCCAGCAGGATCTCGTGGGCCGCAAGCTGGTGTCGAAACAGGCCGTGGAGACTGCACAGACCGAAGTGGACACGCTGGCCGCGCAGCTGACGGCGCAGCAGCGCAGCGTCGACCTTGCTTCCGCGCAGGCGCGCAGCGCCCAGGTGCAGCTCGACTATACGACCGTGCGCGCGCCGTTTGCCGGGGTCATCATTGCCAAGGCCGCCCAGGTCGGCGAGATCGTCTCGCCGCTTTCGGCGGGTGGCGGCTTCACGCGCACCGGTGTCGGCACCATCGTCGACATGGATTCGCTTGAAATCGAAGTCGACGTGAACGAGTCGTACATCAATCGGGTCGTGCCCGATGCACCGGCTGAAGCCGTGCTCGATGCCTACCAGGACTGGACGATACCGGCCAGGGTCATCGCCATCATTCCGACCGCTGATCGCGGCAAGGCCACGGTCAAGGTGCGCGTCGGCCTGGAGCAGAAGGATCCGCGCATCCTGCCCGACATGGGCGCGCGCGTGTCGTTCATGGAAGAAAAAACCGCCACGCCGGCAACGGCCGACATGCCCAAGGGTGTGTTGTTGCCCGGCTCGGCCATCGTCCAGCGCAACGGCAAGAGCGTGGTCTTCGCCATCGAGGGCGATCGCGCCGTGCTGAAGGCGGTCGTGCCTGGCCAGAACATGGGTGAACTGCGTCTGGTCGAAGGCATCGCCAATGCCGTGCAAGTCGTTCGCGAACCGCCTGCGGAAATGCAGGATGGTTCCCGGATCACCCTGAAAAAATAACCATTCCGGATCGAATCCGGATCAAGACGGAAAGCGAGGATCAAGCATGACTACTCTTGTAGAAATCCGCGATGCCAGCAAGACCTACGAGCGCGGCAAGCAGAAGGTCGAAGTCCTGCACCATATCGATCTGGATATCGCCAAGGGCGATTTCCTTGCCCTGATGGGGCCGTCCGGTTCGGGCAAGACCACCTTGCTCAACCTGATTGGTGGGCTCGATTCGCCCAGCGGCGGCTCGATCAGTGTCGGCGACCAGCGCATCGACAAGCTCGGCGGCGGCGCGCTGGCCAGATGGCGTGCGGCCAACGTCGGATTCATCTTCCAGTTCTACAACCTGCTGCCGATGCTCTCGGCGCAGAAGAATGTCGAAGTGCCGCTGCTGCTGACCCGGCTTTCGGCTGCGGAGCGCAAGCGCAATGCCTCGATCGCCCTGCAACTGGTTGGCCTGTCCGATCGCGCCAGCCACAAGCCGAACGAGCTTTCCGGTGGCCAGCAGCAGCGCGTTGCCATTGCCCGCGCGATCGTTTCCGATCCGACCCTGCTGGTCTGCGACGAGCCGACCGGTGATCTCGATCGCCAGTCGGCCGAGGAAGTGCTTGGTCTGCTGCAATTGCTCAATCGGGAACATGGCAAAACCATCATCATGGTCACCCATGATCCGAAAGCGGCCGAATATGCCCGGCATACCTTGCATCTGGACAAGGGCACCCTGGTCGAACCCGCGATCGCTTGAGGGGAGACGGCATAATGAAATATTTTCATTTGATCTGGGCGGCGCTGTTCCGGCGCAAGACCCGCACCATCCTCACCCTTATGTCGGTGCTTGCCGCTTTCCTGCTGTTCGGCATGCTCGATGCCGTGCGCGTCGCCTTCAACTCGGGCGGCGAAGCGGCCGGGGTCGATCGCATGGTGGTCTCGTCGAAGTACTCGATCATCCAGGGTTTGCCGCAGAGCCTTGTCGCGCGCGTGCAGGCGACGCCGGGCGTGAAGAACCTGACCTGGGCGAACTGGTTCGGCGGCTACTACCAGGATCGCAAGAACCAGATGGTCAATATCGCCATCGATCCGAATTATTTCGACATCTATCCCGAGTTCAGCCTGCCGCCCGAGCAATTGCAGAAGTTCAGGGAGACGCGCACCGGAGCCCTCGTCGGCGAAGCGCTGGCCAAGCGCTGGGGCTGGAAGATCGGCGACAAGATCCCGATCAGCGGCGCGATCTATCCGAACAAGGCGACCGGCGACACCAACTGGAGCTTTGACCTGGTCGGCCTGTTCAAGGCCAAGGACGACAAGCAGCGCGGTGCCGAACAGCAGTTGTTCTTCCGCTGGGATTATTTCGACGAGGCCAACAGCTATGGCGCGCACGAGGTCGGCTGGTTGATCGTCCAGGTTGCCGATCCGAACAAGTCCGACGAGGTGGCCAAGGCCATCGATGCGATTTCGGCGAACTCGGATCATGAAACGCGGACACAGACCGAGCTGGCGTTTCAACTCTCGTTTGCCAAGCAGCTTGGCGACATCGGCCTGATCGTCAGCGCGATCATGGGCGCGGTGTTCTTCACCCTGTTGCTGCTGACCGGCAACACCATGGCCCAGGCCGTGCGCGAACGCATCCCCGAACTGGCCACGCTGAAGACCATGGGCTTTTCCGATGTCAGCCTGTTGCTGCTGGTGTTTGCCGAGGCGGTGCTGCTGATCGTGATCGGCGGCAGCCTGGGGCTCGGACTGGTTGCGTTGCTGCTGCCGATGATCGGTGCGGCGAGTGGCGGCATGTTGCAATTGCCGCCGGTCGGCCTCGGCACCTGGGTGACCGGGCTGCTGATGATGCTTGGCATCGGGGTGCTGGTCGGCGCGCTGCCTGCGGTGCGGGCGATGCGCCTGAATATTGTCGATGCACTGGCCGGCCGCTGAGGAATCCGACATGCGCAAACTGAAATCATTTCTTTCCGGCCTTGGCCTGTTTCTCGTCATCCTTGCCTCGGTGGCCCTGTGGGTCATGTTGCCGGGCGTGGTCCTGCTGGGCCTGGCCGTGCTGCTGGCAGCGTGGATGGCCTTTACGCGCATTGGTCGACAGGCCGCTTCGGTGACCTGGGTCGGTGTTTCCACGATCCGCCAGCGTCTCGGTGCCTCGTCGGTGATCATCGTCGGCATTGCCGGCGTGGTTGGCGTGCTGGTCGCCCTGCTGGCCATGGGCGACGGCTTGCAGAAGACACTCAGGAGCACCGGCGACAGCGAAACCGCGATTGTCCTGCGCGGTGGCGCGACAGCCGAATTGAGCTCGGGCGTCAGCCGCGACCATGCAACCTTGATCGCCCAGTCGCCCGGCATCCTGCGCGACGCCGAGGGCAAGCCGATCACTTCGGCCGAACTCGTGGTGGTGGCCAACCTGCCAAAAAAATCCACCGGTACCGACGCCAATGTCGAAGTGCGCGGGGTCGGCCCGCAGGTCTGGGCGCTGCGTCCGAACATCCGCATCGTCGAGGGGCGCAAGTTCACTCCGGGCCTGCGCGAGATGATCGTCGGCAAGGGCGCACGCCAGCAATTCGCCGGCCTCGATGCGGGCTCGACGATCAATCTCAACAACCAGCAATGGACGATTGTCGGCGTATTCGAATCCGGTGACGCCCACGAGTCGGAGCTGGAGGGCGATGTCGATACGATCTCGGCCGCTTACCGGCGCCAGGGATTCCAGTCGATCACGGTCAGATTGACCTCCCCCGAGGCGCTGGATGCGTTCAAGGCCTCGCTGGCCAGCGATCCGCGGCTCAAGGTCGAGGCCAAGACCACGCTCGATTACTACACGGCGCAATCGGAAGGACTGAGCAAGGTCATCCGCGTCGTCGGCATCACCATAGCCGTGATCATGGCAATCGGCGCGATTTTCGGGGCGCTCAACTCGATGTATGCCGCAGTGGCCACACGTGCCCGCGAAATTGCCACCTTGCGCGCGATCGGCTTCCGCTCGCCGCCGGTGATCGTCTCGGTCATGCTGGAGACCATGCTGCTCGCACTGATCGGCGGCCTGCTGGGTGCCTTCATCGCCTGGTTGCTGTTCAACAACTACACGGTATCGACGCTGGGTTCCAACTTCAGCCAGGTCGTGTTCCAGTTCTCGGTTTCGCCGGCGCTGCTCTGGACAGGGGTGAAATGGGCCCTTGCCATCGGCTTCGTCGGCGGCCTGCTGCCCGCCGTGCGCGCCGCGCGCCTGCCGGTGACGACCGCCTTGCGGGAGTCTTGAAGTCCGGGAATCGGGAATAGGGAATAGAAGGGGCATGAGTCTCGCGGAACGTTGCTTTTGCGATTCCCCATTCCCTATTCCCTCTTCTTCCCGAAAGTGATCATCGCCACGCCAGTGAGGATGACGGCCATGGCGGCTACGTCGCTGGCGTGGACGACTTCGCCGAGAATGATGGCGCCGAGCAGGACGGCGACCGGAGGATTGACGTAGGCGTAACTGGTGG
>Ga0073905_10001160_pt1 | contig 13285 bp, 15 predicted proteins | sample KloWWTupernatant_FD_65482 | JGI IMG/M metagenome (GOLD analysis project Ga0073905, IMG submission 65482) | Active sludge microbial communities from Klosterneuburg, Austria, studying microevolution and ecology of nitrifiers - Klosterneuburg... | ecosystem: Engineered > WWTP > Aerobic digester >... | reverse complement strand
CTCAACCGCTGGATCGCCGCCCTCGAACGCGGCGAAGATACGATGGCCCTCGTCACCGGGGAGCGCATCACCTTCCCGTTCCGCTCAACTATCTGCTTCAGCACCAACCTCGAGCCGCGCACCATGCTCGAAGAAGCGCATCTGCGCCGCCTCCCCTACAAGATCCGCATCCCCGAGCCAACGCCCGAGCAGATGGCCGAGATATTCCGCCGCTTTGCCGATGCCATGGGTGTTGAGGCTTCGCCCCAGAATATCGAGATCGCCGTCGAGTTCGTGCGCCGCGCCAGCAACGGCAACTTCCGCTCCTGCCACCCGCGCGATGTCCTGCAACTCATCATCGAAGAGTCCCGCTTCGTGAAGCGCCCCGCGGTCCTCGAACCCGGCGCCACCCGCCGCGCCTGCGAAGTCTACTTCGCCATCGATCCCGGACCGCTCGTCAGCAAGTAGGCGCTACTTCTTCCCCGCCTTCTCGATCTCGAAGTCATACGTCTCGATGACCGGGTTTGCCAGCAGCCGCGCGCACATCTGGTCCACCTTTTCCGCCGCATCCTTCGGATCGGCCGCCTTCAGGGTGACCTGGAAGTAGCGGCCCGATCGTACGCCCAGGATTCCCTCGAAGCCGAGCGATCCAAGCGCCCCGCCGATGGTCGTCCCTTCTGGATCGTTTACGGTTGGCTTCAGCGAGACATACACGCGCGCAAGGTACGTGCCATCCCCTTTCGGCGATACTGCCTTCTCGATCTTCTTCTTCGCGTCCTTGGCCTTGCTCATTCAGCGAGCTCCTGTCCGGTTAGCATCTTGTAGACGGTGAGGTAGCGCATGGTCGTGGCCGCCACCACATCGGGTGGTAACCCGGGCGGCTCCTGGCCATCCTTCCAGTTCGCCGCCAGCCAGTCTCGCACAGGCTGCTTATCGAAGCTCGGCTGCGCGGCTCCCGGCTGGTACTGGTCGGCTGGCCAGAAGCGGCTGCTATCGGGAGTCAGCACCTCGTCGATCAGGATGACCTCGTCGTTCCAGATGCCGAATTCCAGCTTCGTATCCGCGATGATCACGCCCCGCTCGAACGCTACCGTGTGGGCGTAGTTGTACACCGCCAGCGTCCGGAGCTTCATCGCGTTCGCCTCCTCGACTCCGACGATCCGCTCGAGTTCATCGAACGCAATGTTCTCATCGTGTCCGGCATCGGCCTTGGTGCTCGGTGTGAAGATCGTCTCCGGCAGCCGTTCGGATTCCCGCAATCCTTCGGGCAGGACAATCCCGCAAACCGCGCCGGTGCGCTGGTAATCCTTCCATCCCGAACCCGAAAGGTAGCCCCGCGCGATGCATTCGGCATCCAGCCGGCGCGCTTTCTTCACCAGCATCGAACGTCCCCAGTACTCCGGACCCACCTCGAACGGCAGCAGATCGCGGTTCGCGCGCTCGATGACGGCGATGAAGTGGTTCGGCACCACCTCCTTGATCCGGTCGAACCACCAGGCCGAGAGACGGGTAAGCACGTGCCCCTTCCGCGGTATCCCCGTCGGGAGCACCACGTCGAGCGCCGAGATACGGTCCGTCGCCACGATCAGCAGGTTCTCGCCCAGGTCATACGTGTCCCGCACCTTCCCCCGGTGCGTTCGATTTGGCAGTGTCGATTCGAGCAGGACTTCAGACACGGTCAGGCTCCCGCAGATTGAGATAGAACACCGTCGTTGTCGCCGTCACAAACGCAACGATGGGTACCAGCAGCACGCCCTGGACCACCGAATACACCGCGCCAAGGATAACCTGCGTGTTTCGATCGCCACGCACGGCCTCACCCATCAGCGAGATGAACAGGAACGGCCCGAACAGGATGACCGCGGTCAGCAACACGACTCCCAGCATCCGCAGCATATGCCCCCGCATCAACTCCCAGCTGCGCCGGAGCGCCGGCCACGGCCCGAGGTCCTCCAGCATGAACGCCTCGAAGGCCAGCGCGAATCGCAGGATCATGTACGGCAGCAGGACCAGGCCAATCAACGTGACAAACGAGATAAGCACCCCCGCCGAAACCAGCACCACCAGCGCGAGCAGCCCGCCCATCCGGCTGAACGCCGGGTCCAGGGCCTGGGTCAGCGTGAGAGGCTGCCCCCGGATCACTCCCGCAAGAGAGACGATGGTGCTCCCCCGGGCCACCTGGGCGAACAGCGCCTGGGTCCCGCTCACCAGCAGCAGAGCCAGCAATTGCCCGCCATCGTTCGTGTTGATTTCCTGGTCGCCGAACACGGTCAACAACAGTACCGCCAGCACCGCCCCTGTGAGGATGGCTACCGGGATCTGGATCACAACCAGCGGAAGCATCGCCTCCCGTGGATGGTGAGTGACCAGCGCCCACGCGGTCGCGATCACCTTGCGCGCGGGCATTACCGGTCCCCGCGGCGCGGCTGGTGTCACAGTCCCAGGCGCTCGAACGTCGCGCCGATGTTCTGCAGGTAAAACCCGTAGTCAAACAACGCTCGCAGCTCGGATTCCTTCAGCCGGCCGGTCACTTCCGCGTCACCCAGTAACAGATCCAGGAATGGGGTCCGCTCCCGCCATGCAGCCATCGCGTTGCGCTGCACGATCGCATAGGCATCCTGCCGGCTCAGCCCCGTCTCAATGAGCGCCAGTAGCACCCGCTGCGAGAACACCAGCCCATACGAGCGATCGAGGTTCTCCCGCATATGCTCGGGGAACACCGTCAGGCGGTCCATCACGCCCGTGAAGATGTGCAGCATGTAGTCGAGGACCAGCGTCGCGTCCGGGAACATGATCCGCTCGGTGCTCGAATGCGAAATGTCCCGCTCGTGCCAGAGCGCCACGTTCTCCATCGAGGTCACCGCATACCCGCGCAGGATGCGCGCCAGCCCGGTAACCCGCTCGCAAAGCTCCGGGTTCCGCTTGTGCGGCATCGCGCTCGATCCCGTCTGCCCTTCGTCGAACGGTTCCTCTGCCTCGCGCACCTCGGTTTTCTGGAGTGCCCGGATCTCCGTCGCGAACTTTTCCAGCGAGGCGCCGATGATTGCCAGCGTTGTGATGAACTGGGCGTGCCGGTCGCGCTGGATGACCTGCGTCGAAGCCGCCTCGATCCCCAGCTCGAGCTTGCGGCAGACGATCTCCTCCAGCTCCGGGGGCACGGAGGCGTGCGTGCCCACCGTGCCAGAAATAGCCCCCACGGCCACCGTTTCCCGGGCGAACTCCAGCCGCTTCCGGTTCCGCCGCATCTCATCCACCCAGACCGCGAGCTTCAGCCCGAAGGTTGTCGGTTCGGCATGCACACCGTGCGTGCGCCCCGTGCATAGCGTGTCGCGGTGGGCCACCGCCTGCCGTTCCAGCACCGCCGATAGCCCATCGATGCCCTTGAGCAGCAGGTCGCATGCGTCTCGCAATTGCAGCGCCGTCGCGGTGTCCCAGACATCCGAGGAAGTGAGTCCAAAATGGACATAACGTCCCTCTTCGCCGAGGGATTCCGCGACCGATCGGAGGAAGGCAGTGACGTCGTGGTGGGTGATCGCGATGTACTCGTGGATCTTCGCCAGGTCGAACCTGGCGTCGCGCCGGATCTTCGTGGCGGCCTCCGCCGGGATCTGGCCAAGCTCGGCCCATGCCTCGCAGGCAGCGACCTCCACATCCAGCCAGCGCTGGAACTTGTTCTGGTCGTCCCAGACGGCGGACATTTCGGGGCGGGAGTAACGGGGGATCACGCCGTCATCATATCCGGGGTACGCCTACCAAACCACGATTTCTGTCGCCGGCCCGGCGCGCAACCCCGGGGGCGCACGCCTTCGGCTACCCCTGCGACTGTTTGTCCCGGAATGCCTTATAGGCCTCGCGAATCCCCGGGTGCTTCAGCGCGAGAATCGAGGCAGCCAGGTACGCGGCATTGCGCGCTCCCCAGGCCCCGACTGCAACCCCGGCCACCGGCACGCCCGGCGGCATTTGCAGCACACCGTAGATGGCGTCCAGCCCGCCCGCGACCTCGCTCGATGCCAGGGGTATGCCGATCACCGGGAGGGTGCAATTCGCCGCGACGGCCCCCGGCAGGTGCGCGGCCCCGCCAGCCGCGCAGATCAGTACCTCGAACCCGTCGCTTTCGGCGCGCCGCGCGAACTCGCGCACCCGGTCCGGAGTCCGGTGCGCCGACATCGCCCGCGTCACATACGGGATGCCAAGATCGTCCAGGACCTTCTTCGTCGGTTCCAGGAGCGGCTCGTCGTTCGCCGATCCCATCAGGATCGCGACAAGTGGGTTCGTCATTCCGCTGCCTCCAATGCGATGTCGGTCCGGTAATGCGCGTCCTTGAAATGGATGCGCCGGACGTTTTCATATGCGCGCTCGCGGGCTTCACGAACCGTCTTGCCGAGCGCGACCACCGTGAGTGTTCGCCCCCCGCTGGTCACCACCCGCCCCCCCTCCAACCGCGTTCCCGCGTGGAAGACCATGACATCGGCATCGACGCTCTCGAGCCCCGAGATCGGGTGGCCGGTCTCGTACCTGCCGGGGTAGCCCCCGGGGGCCATTACCACCCCGGCCGCCGCAATGGACGACCATTTCACGTCCACACTCGCGAGTTCGCCTCGCGCGGCCGCTGCCGTCACTTCGTAGATGTCCGATTCGAGCCGCGGCATGTGGACCTGTGTCTCCGGGTCGCCGGACCTGGCGTTGTACTCGACGATTCGCGGTCCATCGCCGGTGACCATGATCCCGGGGTAGAGCGTCCCGTTGTACGGATGCCCCTCGGCCGCCATCCCCCGCATCACCGGGTCCACCACCAGCGCCTGGATCTCCGCGATCAGGCCGTCATCGACGCCTTTGCTCGGCGCATACGCCCCCATCCCGCCGGTGTTCAGGCCCTCGTCGCCATCGAGCGCCCGTTTGTAGTCGGTCGCGAACGGCCACAGCACCGCGATCTTTCCATCGCAAAACGCATGTGCGCTGGTCTCCCAGCCCTGCATGTCCTGTTCGATGACGACGATTTTGCCAGAGTCCCCAAACTCGCCGTCCACCATCATCGAACGGAGCGCACGTAACGCAATGGAGCGCGTCTCGCACCCGATTGCGCCCTTCCCGGCGGCAAGCCCGGAGGCCTTCACCCAGAGCCGCTGCTCCGGCAGCGATTCCACCCAGGCGGCCGCCTCGGAGTGATCGCCGAAGGTCCGTGACACGGCGGTGGGGATGTGGTTGCGGGCCATGAAGTCTTTCGCCCACGCCTTGCTCGCTTCGATCCGCGCGGCGGCCGCCGTCGGGCCGTAGCAGAGGATGCCTGCTGCCTGCAGCCGGTCCACCAACCCCAGCGGCTGCGGGTCGTCCATGCTCGCGAGGTAAAAGTCGATCCGGAGATCCCGTGCCGCCTTCACAATGCCGTCGATATCCTTTGGCTGCACCGGCACGTTCGTCCCAACCTGCGCTGTCCCGGCATTTCCGGGCGCGATGAACACCTCGCCCACGGCCGGTGACTGGGCCAGCTTCCAGGCGATCGCGTGTTCCCGTCCGCCGTTACCGACAAGCAAGACGCGTGCGCTCATCGGCCTACTCCCATTCGATCGTGCCCGGCGGCTTGGGCGTGATGTCGTAGACCACCCGGTTCACCCCATGCACTTCGTTCACGATCCGGTTCGAGATCCGGGCGAGCAGTTCGTGCGGCAGCCGCGCCCAGTCGGCGGTCATCGCATCGTCTGCTACCACCGCACGGATCGCGACCGCGTAGCCGTACGTCCGGAAGTCGCCCATCACGCCGACGGTCTTGGTGTCGGTCAGCACGGCGAAGCTCTGCCAGATATCGCGGTAGTAGCCAGCGTCGCGGATTTCGTCCATCACCACCCGGTCGGCCAGGCGGAGGATGTCCAGCTTCTCCTTCGTCACCTCGCCGATGCAGCGGATAGCCAGTCCCGGGCCCGGGAACGGGTGGCGCCAGACCATCTCGTCCGGCAGCCCCAGTGCCTCGCCGATGCGCCGCACCTCGTCCTTGAACAGGTAGCGCAACGGCTCTACCAGCCCGAACTTCATGTCCAGCGGGAGCCCGCCAACGTTGTGGTGCGTCTTGATCGTCGAAGCGCCCTTGCCGTGCGACCCGCTCTCGATCACATCCGGGTAGAGCGTGCCCTGGCAGAGGAATCGCGCGTCCTCGATTGCCCGCGCCTCGCGCTCGAAGATCCGCACGAACGTGTTGCCGATGCGGACGCGTTTCGTTTCCGGGTTCGTGACCTCGGCAAGCTGGGCAAGGAACTCCTGCTCCGCTTCCGCGTGGACCAGGTTGATGTGCATGTTCCTGCGGAACGTCGTCACAACCTCTTCCGCCTCGCCGGCGCGCAACAGGCCATTGTCCACGAAAATGCACGTCAGCTGATCGCCAATCGCGCGATGGACGAGTGCTGCAGCCACGGCGCTATCTACGCCGCCCGAAAGCCCGCAGATGACGCCCGCGCTGCCGACCTGCGCCCGGATGGCCTCGATCGATTCCTCGATGAAGTTGCCAGCCGTCCAGGTGCCCTCGGCCCCGCACACTCCATGTACGAAATTCCGCAGGATATCCTTGCCGCGCGGCGTGTGTACCACTTCCGGGTGGAACTGCAGGCCGTAGTACCGGCGCTCCACATCGGCCATCACCGCGTACGGCGAATTCCCGGACCGGGCGTACGAAGTGAACCCCGGCGGCACCTCGTCCAGCCGGTCGCCGTGGCTCATCCAGACCTCGAACTCGCCCGGCAGGCCATCGATCAGCGGCGCTGCGTGCTCGCGCTGCACGATGGCGGGGCCGAACTCGCGTTCGCTGCCAGGACCCACCTTGCCGCCGAGCTGGTGCGCCATGAGCTGCATCCCATAGCAGATGCCGAGCACCGGCAGCCCGCATTCCCACACCCAATCGGGCGCCAGCGGCGCATCCGGGTCATAAACGCTGTTCGGACCACCAGAGAGGATGATCCCCCGCACATCGAGCCCTTTGATCCGCTCGTACGCCACGTCGTTCGGGAGCAGCTCGCAATAGGTGTTCAATTCGCGAACGCGGCGCGCGATGAGCATCGCGAACTGTGACCCGAAGTCCAGCACCACGATTGTCTCGTGGCCCTTCGCGGGATCGGCGGCCGAGGCTGATTGTGGTCGGGAGGGGCTGTCGGTCATTGGATGCGCGGAACCCATACGAAACGCTAACTGAATTGTATAGTTTGGTCAACGAATTCAGGCCACGAGCTGGCCGTGCGGAGGTCCCATGCCCATGGCCAGCAATCCCGGCATCGTCGAGCAGGCCGTTGCCGCCCTGCTGGGTGGCGAGCTCATCATCATCCCGACCGATACGGTCTACGGCATTGCCGCCGACGTGCGCGACGACAACGCGGTCCGCGCCCTCTACGCCGCCAAGCGGCGTGACCCGGCGGCCCCGCTCCAGCTCCTCTTCGGGAGTGATACCACACTGCTCGGTGAGTACGCCGCTCTCACCGAACCCGCCCGCAGTCTCATCGAAGCCCTCGGCCCCGGCGCCTGGACTATTGTTGTCCCGGCGCGGGAAGGCTGGGATAGCCCCGCTCTCGCCGGAGGACGGACGGTCGGTATCCGTATCGTCCCGGTCGATGTGGTTCTCGAAATCGTCGACCGCCTCGGCGCGCCGCTTGCCGCCTCGAGCGCGAACGTCTCCGGGGGCCCCAGCCCCGTTACCTGCGCCGAGGCCGAGCGCCAGGTCGGTGCCTTCTGTGCGCTGTCAATCGATGCCGGGCTTACCGAACAAGGCCTGGAATCCACGGTCATCGATCTTGCCGGTCCCGAACCCCGCATCCTCCGCGAAGGCGCAATCGATCGCGCGACCGTCGCCCGTATACTGGGTCTATCCCGGATCCCCGTCTCGAGGAGTGTTCGCCCATGAGGGTCGGTTTCGGCGCAGACCACGCCGGCTTCGATTTGAAACAGCACCTGATGGAGACCGCCAGGTCGCTTGGCCACGAGCCTGTCGATTACGGCACCTATTCCGCCGAGAGCGTCGACTACCCCGACTTCGCCGAGCCCGTCGCACGCGACACTGCCGCCGGCGAACTCGCCCTGGGCGTCGTGATCTGCAGCAACGGTGTGGGCGTGAGCATCGTCGCCAACAAAGTCCCCGGTGTTCGGGCAGCGCTCTGCCACACCGGGTGGGGTGCGGCACGCGCCCGCCAGCACACCGATGCCAACGTCCTCGCACTCGGAGCCTGGGAGATCGGCCGGGCCATCGCCGATGAGTGCCTCACCGCCTTCCTCTCCGGCTCCCCCGAAGAGGGCAACCACGCCCGCCGCCGCGAAAAGCTTGCAAAAGTCGAGCAGCGCGGCATTGGCGCCCGGACGGCGCAATGAGCGGCAGCATCGGAAAAATGACCATCCGCGACATTGACGTTGCCGGGAAGCGCGTCCTCGTGCGGGCTGACCTGAACGTCCCGATGGAAGCTGGCGCCATCACCGATGACACCCGCATCCGTGAATCGCTCCCGACTATCCAGTACCTCCTCGAACACGGCGCGCAGGTGATCGTCTGCTCGCACCTCGGCCGCCCGAAAGGACCCGACCCGGAGCTCTCGCTTGCGCCGGTCGCTGGCCGCATGGGCAACCTGCTCGGCCAGGAGGTGCTCTTCGCCGCGGACTGCGTCGGCCCGATCGCGCGTGAGGCGGTCGCCGTGATGGGCCATCACGTCCTCGTCCTCGAAAACCTCCGCTTCCACTCTGAAGAAGAGAAGAACGTCCCCGCCTTCGCCGAAGACCTGGCATCACTCGCGGACATCTTCGTGAACGATGCCTTTGGCGCCGCCCACCGGGCCCACGCTTCCACCGAAGGCGTCACGCACCACCTGCCCGCCGTCGCCGGCCTTCTGATGGAGAAAGAGGTGCGCTACCTCAGTGCCCTGGTGGCGAACCCGTCGAAGCCCTTCGCCGCCATCGTCGGCGGCGCCAAGGTCAGCACCAAGATTGCCGCTATAGAACACCTGCTGCCGAAACTCGACATGCTCTTCCTGGGCGGTGGCATGGCGAACACGTTCCTCAAGGCCGCCGGGTTCGATGTGCAGATGTCCCTCGTCGAGGATGAACAGGTCGAAGTTGCCAGGAACATCCTTGAAAAGGCGCGCGCAAGTGGTGTTGCCGTCCACCTCCCGAGCGATGTCGTCGCCGCGAGCAAGTTCGCCGCCGATGCCGAGGCCCTCACGCGGCCGGTGGGCGAAGTGCCCCACGGCTACATGATCCTCGATATCGGCCCCGATACGGTGCACGCCTATGCCGCAGCCCTCACACTGGCGAAGGCAGTCGTCTGGAACGGCCCCATGGGCGTCTTCGAGATGGAGAAGTTCGCTGCCGGCTCCTTCGGAATCGCCCGCACGCTTGCCAACCTCCGGGCCGTCACCGTCGTCGGCGGGGGCGAGACCGCTGCGGTCGTCGCGCAGGCGGGGCTCCAGGCGCGCTTCACCCACGTCTCAACCGGCGGCGGCGCCTCCCTCGAGATGCTCGAAGGGCGCGAGCTGCCCGGCGTCGCCGCACTCAGGGACGCCTGATGGCCCGCAATCCGCCGCCACCGTCGCTGCTCTTTGCTTTTCGGGGCGTCCGGCTCCTCCAGGCCCTGGTTGCCGTCGCGGCGGGCGCGGTGGCGATCGGCGCGTTGGTGCTTCTCCGCAGCGCGCTCGATGAGGGCGGGCCCTGGCTGCTCGCCCCCGCTGCCTTCCTGGCCATCCTGTTCTTCTGGCTGTTCGGGATGGCTCTGCGCCTGCCAACGTCGTTTGTCGCAGTCTCGCCCGAGCGGATGCGCATCCGTTTCGGCGGCTTCGTCGATACCATCATTGAGACGCGCGACGTAGCTGGCGCCCGCGATCTCGACTGGCCATGGTGGAAGGGGCTGGGCGTCCGTACCGCGTTCCGAGGCGATGCCGCCCTGTTGGCCGCCTGGGGCCCGGCGGTTGAAGTGACCCTCCGGCGGCCGATCCGCATCTGGCTCATCCCGCGCATCCTCCCGGTCCGTGCCTCGCGGATCGTCCTCGGGGTGAAGAACCCCGGCAAACTCACCGAGCGCTTCGGCCCGGTCAAGGCGCCTTCCAGCGGGGCGCGGTCGCCCCTGCGGGGGGGCGGCGCTAGAAAGAGCAGGTGGTAGCCATCCAGCCCGTGAACCAGCAACAAGAGCCCGCTCTCGCCGGGGAGTTTCCGTTCCGCTGGGTGCGGGGCATGCAGGCCGTGCTCGCCGCCAGCCTGGTCCTCATCCTGGTAGGGCTAATCAGCATGGTCTGGGTCGCGGTCTCCGAGCCCGCCTGGCCGCTCCTGGCCCCCGCCGTGCTGCTCCTGCTCGCCACCGCCTACCTGGTGTTCCTGCTCGCTCGCCTTCCCGAAGCGCGCGTGACGATCTCCGCCGAGTCGGTCTCAGTCCGCTTTCCGGGGGCCGTCCATGCCGCCATCCCCCGCGCCAACATCGTTTCCACGAACCTCGAACACCACCGCTGGTGGCAGGGTCTCGGCATCCGCACCGATCTCCGGGGCACCGTCATGCTCGCCACAGCGACCGGGCTCTGTGCCGAGTTTGATCTCTCCCGGCCGTTGCGCGTGTGGGCCATTCCGCGCATCCTCCCCATCCGGGCGAAAAAGCTCCGCGTGAGCGTGCGCGATCCCGAACGGCTCGTTGCCTATCTCACCAACTCCGCGCCCCCGAACGCGGAACACCAGGGGAACTGACATGCGCAGGCCATTCGTTGCCGGGAACTGGAAGATGAACACCACCGAAGCAGAGGCTATCGCACTTGCCCGCGACGTTGCTGCCCTGACCGCCTCTTCCGGCTGCGATATCGCCGTCTGCGTGCCGTTTCCCCATCTCGCTCCCGTGCGCGATGCCCTGCGCGGTACCCACGTCGGCGTCGGCGCCCAGGATCTCCACTGGGAGTCGAAGGGCGCCTTCACGGGCGAGGTCAGCGCGCCGATGCTCGCCGACTACTGTTCCCACGTCATCATTGGCCACAGCGAACGCCGCCAATTCTTCGGCGAGACCGATGAGTGGGTGAATCGCAAACTCGCCGCCGTCCTCGCTTCGCCCCTCGATCCGATCGTCTGCGTGGGAGAAATCCTCGAACAGCGGCGAGCGGGGGAAACGGAAGCGGTGCTCGGCCGGCAACTGCGAGCGGGCCTCGCGGGAGTCGCGATCGGCAGCCGCGTTACCATCGCCTACGAGCCCGTCTGGGCCATCGGCACGGGCGAAACTGCCACCCCCGAAGTGGCGCAGGCCGCCTGCGCCTACATCCGTGGGGTCCTGCGCGAACTCGCCCCGGGTGCAGCCGATGCCATCCGGATCCAGTACGGCGGCAGCGTCAACGCCGATAACGCCGCAGCGCTCCTCTCGCAGGCCGACATTGACGGCGCCCTGGTGGGCGGGGCCTCGCTCAAGGCCGATCAGTTCGCTGCCATCTGCTCGGCGGCGCGAGCCTGATGCTGCGCCGCCTCGTCGCCATCGTCGGCGCGACGGGTTCGGGCAAGTCCGCCATCGCCCTCGAACTGGCCCAGCGCCTGGGCGGCGAGATCGTCAACGCCGACAGCCGCCAGGTCTACCTCGGCATGGACATCGGCACGGCCAAGCCATCCCTCGCCGATCGTGCCCGCGTGCCTCACCACCTCTACGACATCGCTGATCCGCGCGAGGGCTACAGCCTCGTGGCGTACCAGCGGGATGCCCGCGCCGCGCTCGAACAAATCTGGGGCCGCGGCGCCTTCGCCTGGCTGGTGGGCGGTACGCCTCAGTACGTCTGGGCGTTGCTCGAAGACTGGCAGGTGCCCGAGGTTGCTCCCGACGAAGCACTTCGCCGCGAGCTCCAAGCATTCGCCGCGGCCAGTGGCTGGGAGGCGCTCCACAGCCGCCTTGCTTCAGTTGACCCCGCAGCCGCGGAGCGCATCGACGGCCGCAACGTGCGCCGCGTGGTCCGCGCCATCGAGGTTCACGAAAAGAGCGGCCGGCCCATATCCGATTGGCAGCGGAAGGGCGCGCCCGGCTTCGAGTTCCTGCTGTTCGGTGTCGAAGTCGGCCGCGCCTCGCTCTATCCGCGAATCGACGAGCGCGTCGATAGCATGTTTGCCTCGGGGCTGATTGATGAAGTCCGCGCCCTTCTCGATGCCGGCGTGCCGCCGCGCGCTCCCGCTCTCTCGTCGATCGGCTACGCAGAGGCCGTGAAGTACCTTGAGGGCGAAATACCACTTGCCGTGGCGATTGAGAAGACGAAGATCGCCACACACCGCCTCGTGCGCAGCCAGGACCAGTGGTTCCGCCGCGAAGATAGCCGCATCACCTGGGTTCGCGATGCCGCCGCCATCGCATCAGCCTCGGCCGCTTTCATCCACTCCGAAGGCGCCTGAACTCTCCACCGCGGAGCGCCCGCAATCGGCTGTTGCTTTCAGTTATTGACGATGGTGAGACCCGCCACGACTCCGGCAACCAGGCTCACCAGGGCGAGCGCATAGCAAAACATCTCCTGCGCCCGCGTGAATCGCGCCTGGATCTCGTGGTGCATCGGGGCAGCGTTGGGATCGTCGTGGCCGTGCGCGTCCGCCATGTCATGGCTCCAGTGGTGTCGAAATCTTGCGCCATTGTGGCCGCTCCACCGCTTGTGCGCACCGCGCTGCCCGCGGTGTACGCTGGATCGAAATCCCGCCAGACCTCCGGTGTGCGCCGGCCCGGCCGCACCGGGCCTCTGTTAACCCTTCTGCCTCACCCTTTTGACGGATTCCGGGTAGCAACCGGGCAGGCTAGGCTGGATCACAAGTGCCACGCTCAGGGCGTTCAGAGGGGAACAGCCCGCCACAGTTGCAGGGAGATTCATACATGTCGGGAAACTCCACTCACCCGGAGACTACGGCCGATGTCGTCATTCAAGCGCATGGCGTCGTCAAGACCTATGACACCGGCCTTATCCAGGTGCATGCCCTTCGCGGCGTCGACCTCCAAGTCCGCCGCGGCGAAATGGTCGCCATCATGGGCGCGTCCGGCTGCGGGAAGACAACCCTCCTGAACAGCCTTTCCGGTCTCGATGACTTCGATTCCGGCACCGTCCACATCAACGGCCAGGACATCACCCGGATGCCCGACGACAAGAAGACCGAGTTCCGCGCACGCGACATGGGATTCGTGTTCCAGACGTACAACCTCCTCCCCGTCCTTACCGCTGCCGAAAACGTCGAGCTCCCGCTCATCGTTTCCGGCACGCGTCCCCGGGTTGCCCGCGAAATGGCGCTCGCCTCCCTCGATCGCGTGCGGCTGCGCGATTGGGCAAACCAGCGCCCATCCCAGCTCTCCGGCGGTCAGCGCCAGCGTGTCACC
>Ga0073905_10001148_pt1 | contig 13326 bp, 10 predicted proteins | sample KloWWTupernatant_FD_65482 | JGI IMG/M metagenome (GOLD analysis project Ga0073905, IMG submission 65482) | Active sludge microbial communities from Klosterneuburg, Austria, studying microevolution and ecology of nitrifiers - Klosterneuburg... | ecosystem: Engineered > WWTP > Aerobic digester >... | reverse complement strand
TCGTCCAGGTAGCTGCGGCCTTCCATCAGCTTCTCGTAGCCGATGTAGACCGGCTGGAACAGCACCGGACGGCTGGGCTGGCGCAGGTAGGCGCGCACGGTCATCGCCAGCGAACCGACCTTGGGCGGCAGCAGGCGGCCGGTGCGCGAGCGCCCGCCTTCGATGAAGTATTCGATCGAGTAGCCGCCGGAGACCAGTTGCGCCATGTATTCCCGGAACACCGCCGAATACAGCGCGTTGCCCTTGAAGCTGCGGCGGGCGAAGAACGCGCCGCCCTTGCGCAGGATGGTGCCGACCACCGGCAGGTTGAGGTTGATGCCGGCGAAGATGTGCGGCGGCACGATGCCGTGGGTGTACAGCAGGTAGCTCAGCAGCAGGTAGTCCATGTGGCTGCGGTGGGTGGGCACGTAGACCACCTCGAAGCCGGGGGCGGCCTGCTTGAACCTGTCCAGGTGGTGGACCAGCACCCCGCGGTAGATCCGGTTCCACACCGGGGTCAGCATGAAGCTGAGCGAACGCACCATCGGGTGCGAATAGTCGGCGGCGATCTCGTAGGCCATCGCGTGCGCCTTCTGCCACGCGGCTTCCGGCTTCGACTTGTCGCGGCGGGCCTGGTCGGCGATCGCCTCGCGCACGCTGTCCGCGGCCAGCACCTTGTCCACCAGCATGCGCCGGGTCGACAGGTCGGGGCCGACCACCACCTCGCGCACGCGGCGGAAGTGGGTGCGCAGCACGCGCGAGAGCTTGCGCACCGTGCGTTCGGGCGGCAGCCCCTCGCCGACGATCGCGCGCAGCGCCACCGGCGGCGCGAACTGGACCAGGGTGTCGCGGCCGTTGAGCAGCAGCGCCAGCATCCGGCGGAAGCGGCCGACGATGGTCCAGTTCTCCGAGAACAGCACGCTGAACCAGCCGCTGCTGCGGTTGGGCGCCTGGCCGACGAAGATCGACACCGGGACCAGTTGCACGTCCAGGTCCGGGTTGGCGCGGTGCGCCTCCAGCAGCCGCGCCAGCGAACCCGAGTGGGTCTTGTGTTCGGGGCCGGGCAGCAACCCCAGCGCATTGGCATGCCGGCGCGACAGTGCGACGTAGGCGCGCTTGCGGCCCAGCGGGTCGCCGGCCATCGGCTGCAGCGGTGACGGCAGGCCGGCCTCGCGGCAGGCGCGCTCCAGGATCAGCGCGTTGGACAGGCCGTAGTCCTCCAGCACGTAGCAGACCGGCTGGCCGGCGTGGTGGCGGCCCGGTTCATTTGGTTCGAGCTCGAGCTTGAGCCAAGGGTCGATCAGCCAGCCCAGCACCCGCGCCCACAGCGGCGGCCGGGTCACGCGCACCGGCGCGGGCCGCGGCGGGTCGGCCAGGAACGCCGGCAACGGCAGCTGCGGGCTGTCCGCTGCCGGCTCGGCGGCGGCGCGCGCCGGGCCGGCCGCGGAGTCCGCCTGCGCGGGCGCGCTGCCCGTGGTTGTGGCCACGGCGGCGGGTTCGGCGGCGGGCGCGGCGTCGAACAGGCTGGGCTGGCTGGGGAGGTCGGGACGGTTGGGCATCGCCGACATTATGGCGAAGCGGGGTTTTTCGCGCCCGCCGCGGCTTGCCTGCCGGCCAGCGAGGCCTCGGCGCGGCGCAGGAAATCGGCCAGGTACCAGTGCCCATCGATGCGCTGCACCGGCACGACTGCATCGATCTCGCTCCCGGCCAGCTGGTAGCGCAGCCGCAGGCGGGCGCTGTCGCCAGTCTGCTCGAGCAGGCGCACCTGCATCCCGCGCAGGCTGGCGTCGAGGTCGAGGCCGTACTGGCTGCGCAGCTGCGCCAGCAGGGTGGCGATGAACGGCGACAGCCGGTTCAGGCTGGGGTCCATGCCCAGCGTGGCGTAGGCGGCGGGGCCGGCCTTGCCTTCGATGCCGCTGCGGCGCGCCGCCGCGACCAGCGCCGCGAAGAATGGGCGGGCGTGTTTCGGATCCGACAGCGGCGCCGCCAGCGCCCAGCCACCCACGGCGGCCAGCGCCTGGGCCACGTGCTCGCGCTCCTCGGGGGTGTAGCCGGCCTGCTTCTGGACGTATTCGCCGCCGAACTGGACCAGGGTCCGGATCGCCTGGTCGATGTCGCGGTCGGCGCCGGCGAATTGGCGGCCAAATGTCGCCATCAACCTGGCTTCGGCGTCGTTCTCCTGCAAAGCTGCAAGCATCTTCGGCAATTTCGCATCCAGCGGGAGTTCGTCCAGCGGCCAGCGCGTGCGCCCCTCGCGCCAGCCGGCGGCGAGCCGTGCATGCAGGTCCGGCGGCACCGCCAGCCGCGCGAAGCCGGCGCCATCGCGGGCCAGCAGGCGGTCGCGCAGGACATTGACCGCCTCCACCGGCTTGCGGGCGGCCTGTGCCTGCGGTTTCACGGCAACCCCGATCGGCGCGCCGGTCCCGGGCGTGCCGCGTTCACAGGCGGGCAGGCACAGGCCGAGGAGGGCAGCCAGGGCGATGCGGCCAACGGCGTGCAGGCGAACGGGCATCGGCATGTCTCCAGGCGTTGCCGGAGTGTCGGTGCCGGCTGCCCGGCGATGCAAGCGTGCACCATGCCGTGGGCCACGGCCGGGGCCGTCGGCCATTCGCTTCGCGGCCCGGAATGCCGCTGCGCGAACAGCCGCCATCCCCGTCCGCGGCATCGCGTGGCTGGACAGCGCGCACAAAAAAAGAGGCCCGGGGGCCTCTTCAAGTCCGGCCGGGCCGGAGGACAGCAGTTGTGGCATGGCTCCGGCCGAGGCCGGATGGATGCAGGCTACCGCCGTCATTGACTTAATGCAATAGATGAATGTTTATCAGATAAACCATTGATTTATTTGGCCATATCCAAACTTCCCAACTTCGCCGCGCGGCGCGCGCCGGGCGGCTGGTCCCAGGCGTTGTTGAACGTTGCCGGCTCCCAGCTGCCGTAGGTCGGGTTGGGCAGCATGAACCAGCGCTCGCCGAACCAGTCCTCGTATTCGCCATACAGGCCGTCGCGGTCCTTCGGCGTGTTCGCCACGATCTCGACGAAATCGCCGAGCTGGTCGCCGAACTGCATCAGCACGCGGTACTTCTGGCCGGCCAGCTTGCGACGGCAGAGTTTCTCGCTGCCGTTCTGCTCGCAGTCCGCAACGAAGGTGCCAAGGCCGAGGAACACGCTTTCGTCCTTGACCGGCAGGCCCTCTGCCTTGAGGTTGGCGATGGTCGCCGCCTGCAGGTGCTCGGCGCGGTTGGAGATGTACAGGATGGTCACGCCCCTGGCCGCCGCGGCCTTGGCGAAATCGACCACGCCGGGGACCGCCTTCGCCTTCTTTTCGGCGACCCACAGGTCCCAGGTGGTGTCTTCGTAGCTGGCGCCGTCGCGCACCAGCCGCGCCTGGTAGGGCGAGTTGTCGAGCACGGTCTCGTCGACGTCCATCACCACCGCCGGCGGCAGCCCGGTGGCGGCGTTGCCGCGTTCATCCGGCACCAGCGCGTCCCAGTTGGCCTGCGTCAGTGCCGCGTCCAGCTTGTCGGCGGCGGCGCGGTACACGGTCTGCGCGACCGCGTCGTACTCGGCCGCGCGCTGCACCCACAGCACCGCGTTGAGGTTGTCGTTCGGGCCGGCGCCGGCCGCTGCCGGCTCCGCCGCTGGCGTGGCTGCGGGCGTGGCCGGTTGCGCTGCGGTATCGGGAGCGGTGAACGACGCGGGCGTGCAGGCCGCCAGCGACAGTGCGGCGGCGAGCAGGGACAGGGTCAGGGCAGGACGCATGGACAGGACTCGTGGACGGGTTCCGGGCCGAGTGTACCTGCCCGTGGTGACCGCCCAGGCGGCGGATCACTCGCCCAGCAGGGCGCGGATATTGGCGATCCCGGCGCTGGCGCGCTCCGCCTTGCGTGCGGCATCGGCCACCGGGTCGGCGCCGTCACGCTGCAGTTCGGCCGCCGGCAGCTCGTCCAGGAAGCGGCTCGGCCGCAGCCGCAGGCGGTCGCCCCAGCGTTGCGCCTGGCTGGCGTGCGAGAGCCACAGCTGTTCCCTGGCGCGGGTGATGCCGACGTACAGCAGCCGGCGTTCCTCGTCGATCCGGCCCTCCTCGATGCTGGCCTCGTGCGGCAGGTTGCCGTCCTCCACCCCGACGATGAACACGAAGCGGAACTCCAGCCCCTTCGCCGCGTGCATCGACATCAGCCGCACCTGGTTGCCGGCATCGCCCTTGTCCGCGTGCGAGAGCAGCGCCAGCGCCGCGGCGAGCTCGCCGGGACCCGACGTTTTCGGGCCATCGAACCAGTCGGCGAGTTCGTCGAGGTTGCGCCGGCGTGCCTGGAACTGGGCTTCGTCCTTGCACAGCGCGCGCAGCGCGGCGAGCAGGCCGGAGCGTTCGTTCAACTTGCGCACCAGTGCCGCCGGCGGCAATGCGTGCGCGTCCGCGCGCAGGCCGCGGAGGATCTCGGTGAAGCCCTGCAGCGCATTCGCGGCGCGGGCCGGCAATTGCTTGGCCACCGCCATCGATTCGGCCGCGCGCGACAGTGGCAGGTGCGCGTGCGCGGCCAGTTCGGCCAGTTTCGCCAGCGAGGTGGCACCGACGCCGCGGTTGGGCGCGGCCACCGCGCGCAGGAAGGCGGCGTCGTCCTCGGGATTGGCCAGCAGGCGCAGCCACGCCAGCGCGTCCTTGACCTCGCCGCGGTCGAGGAAGGCGGTGCCGCCGCTCAGGTGGTAGGGGATGCGCAGCAGTTGCAGTGACTTCTCCAGCGCGCGGCTCTGGTGGTTGCCGCGGAACAGGATGCAGAACTCGCTCCACGGCGCGGCGTGCTTCTGCGCGGTGAACTGGATCTCGGCGGCGACCTTTTCCGCCTCGTGGGCGGCATCCCGGCATTCCCAGACGCGGATCCGCTCGCCATCGGCGGCATCGCTCCACAGCGTCTTCGGGTGTTCGTGCGGGTTGTTGGCGATCAGCGCGTTGGCCGCGCGCAGCACCCGGTTGCTGCAGCGGTAGTTCTGCTCCAGCTTGACGATGCGCAGCGCCGGGTAGTCGCTGCCGAGTTGCAGCAGGTTGTCCGGGTTGGCGCCGCGCCAGGCATAGATGCTCTGGTCGTCGTCGCCGACCACGGTGAACTGGCCGGGTTCGCCGGCGATCGCCTTCAGCAGCCGGTACTGGGCGTCGTTGGTGTCCTGGCACTCGTCGACCAGCAGGTAGCCGATGCGCTCGCGCCAGCCGGCCACGGCATCGGCATCGGATTCCAGCAACTGCACCGGCAAGCGGATCAGGTCATCGAAATCGACCGCATTGAACGCCGACAGGCGCTGCTGGTAGCGCGCGTACAGCGCCGCCGCCTCGTGTTCGCGGGCGCTGCGGGCGGCCTCGGCGGCCTGTTGCGGCGACAGCCCGGCGTTCTTGGCGCGGCCGATCAGCTGCTTCGCGGCATCCGCCACGTCCGGTTTGCTGCCCGGCGGCAGCAGGTCCTTCAGCTGCGCCGCGGAATCGTCGGCGTCGAAGATCGAAAAGCCGCGGCGCAGGCCGAGGCGGGCGTGCTCGACCTGCAGGATGCGCAGGCCCAGCGCGTGGAAGGTGCTGACGGTCAGGTCCTGCGCCGCATCGCCGCGGATCCGCCTGGCCACGCGCTCGCGCATCTCGCGCGCGGACTTGTTGGTGAAGGTGATCGCCGCGATCCGCTTGGCGGGATAGCGGCCGGTATGGATCAGGTGGGCGATCTTCTCGATGATCACCCGGGTCTTGCCGCTGCCCGCGCCCGCGAGCACCAGCAGCGGGCCTTCGGTGTGGAGGACGGCCTGCTGCTGCGGCGGGTTCAGGCCGTGGAGTGCTGGGTTGCGCATGGGGCGCGCATTGTACGTCGCCGGCAAGCGCGCCCCGCGGACGCGCCGACATTAGAATCGCGGCATGGCCAAGCTCTACTTCTACTTCTCGGCGATGAACGCCGGCAAGACCACCACCCTGCTGCAGTCCGCGCACAACTACCGCGAGCGCGGCATGCGGGTGGCGATCCTGACCCCGCGGCTGGACGATCGCGCCGGCCAGGGGGTGGTGGCCTCGCGGATCGGCCTGCAGGCGGAGGGCATCGCCTTCACCGGCAGCGCCGACCTGGAGGCGCTGGTGCGCGCGGACATCGCCGCCCGCGGCAAGCTCGATTGCGTGCTGGTCGACGAGGCGCAGTTCTTGACGAAGGCGCAGGTGTGGCAACTGAGCGAGGTAGTGGATGCGCTGCGCATCCCGGTGCTCTGCTACGGCCTGCGCACCGATTTCCGCGGCGAGCTGTTCGAGGGCAGCCAGTACCTGCTGGCGTGGGCCGACGAGCTGCAGGAGATCAAGACCATCTGCCACAGCGGCAAGAAGGCGACCATGAACGTGCGCATCGATGCGCAGGGGCATGCGCTGCAGGACGGCCCGCAGGTGGAGATCGGCGGCAACGAGCGCTACGTGTCGGTGAGCCGCGCCGAATTCAAGAAGGTGATGCGCGGCGAGGGCAGGGTCCTGCCGCTGCAGGCGCCGCTACCGCTGTAGGCGGGAAACGCCGGCGGTCACCCGCGCTTGCCGCAGGCCGCGCGGATCGCGCCGATCTCGCGCGGCAGCGCGCCGCCTTCGGGCAGCAGCAGCTGGACCTGCGCCAGCACCGCATCCAGTTCGCCGCCGGCCTGCGCCGGCCGCGCCGCGCAATCGCGTTCGGCGGCATAGGCGCGCGCCAGCCAGCCGGCCTTGCGCTGTTCGATGTCGCGCTGATCCGGGTTCGCCCACCCGCGCAGCCGTTGCAGCGCCTCGGCGTTGCCGCGCGCGGCTTCGAAGCGGGCCAGCGAGATCTCCGCCCGGCGGGTGTGCGAGTGCGCCGGGCCGTAGCCGGCGCGGGTCAGCCGCACCGCGTCCTGCAATGCCTCGCGTGCGGCATCGTCCTGGCCGAGCGCGGCCAGCACTTCGCCGAGCAGGCGGTCGCTGTCGCCGACCAGTTCGTGGCCGGGGCCGAAGCGCTGCACGCGCAGCTGGCGGGACTCGCGGACCAGCGGCAGCGCGCGCGCGTCCTGGCCGTCGCTGTGCAGGATCATCGCCAGGTTGAAGGTGCCGGCGGCGATGGTGCCGGGGTTGGGATCGGACCGCCAGGCCTCCACCGCCTGCGTCTGGTACGCGATCGCGCGCTTCAGGTCGCCGCGTTCCCAGGCAACCACGCCCAGGCTGTTGTAGAGGCGGGCGAGGTCCGGATGGTTGCGCTGCAGGCGCGCGCGCATCCACGCGTAGGTGTCGAGGAATTCGGATTCGGCCTCGCCGAAGCGGCCGAGGTCGACGTACAGCGCGGCCAGCTGGCGGCGCGCGTCGATGGTGGCGCGATGCTCGCGGCCATGCAGCTCCTGCGCCAGCGCCAGCGAGGCGCGGCAGTCGCGTTCGGCGGCGGCGAGGTCGTCGTTGTTGCGCTCCAGCGAACACAGGCTGCGCAGCATGTCGATCGCCAGCGGATGGCGGTCGCCGACCTTCTGCCGGAATTGCGCGAGGGCATCGCGCAGGACCCGGATCGCCTGCCGCGGGTTGCCGTCGTCGGCGTGCAGCGCGGACAGGTCGAGCAGGCTTTCGGCCACGCCCACGTCATCGCCGTTGTCGCGGCGCAGCTTCAGCGAGCGCGAGAACAGCTGGTTGGCGAGGTTGCGCTCGCCGAGCTCGCGGCGGCAGCGCGCCAGCTGCGAATAGAACGCGGCGACCTGCGCCGGCAGCTGCTCCTGCTCGCGCTCGGCCAAGGCCAGCAACGGCTGCATCTGGCGTTCGCACCCGCGCGCGTCGCTGAGTTCGCGGCGTGCGGCCCCGCGCAGGGTGGCCGCTTCCAGGCGCAGGCTGGTCGGCGCCTCCGGCAGCGCGCGCAGCAGCTGCGCCTGGCGTTCGAGCAGGGCGTTGGCCTCGCGGTAGTCGCCCAGCCCGAGCCGCAGCCGCGCGACCATGCCGTACAGCTCCGCGCGTGCCTGCGGTTGCCGCGCCAGGCTGCGTTCGCCGCGCACGATGCCCAGGTCGAGCAGGGTGCGCAGGTCCATCGGCGCGTCGAGCGGCGTGTTGCCGGCGCTTTCGAACAGGCCGGCCACGAAGTTCTGCAAGGCCTGCGCGCGATTGGCCTCGCGCAGGGCCTGGCGCGCCTGCCAGCTGACCAGCACCAGCGCGGTCACCATCACCGCCAGCACCAGGGTCGCCGCGCCCAGTGCCCAGCGGTGGCGGTTGAAGTACTTGCGGGTGCGGTAGCCCAGGCTCTCGCCGCGCGCCAGCACCGGCCGCCCGCGCAGGTAGCAGAGCAGGTCCTGCGACAGCGCCTCGGCGGAGACGTAGCGCTGGTCCGGGCGCTTGCCGAGCGCCTTCAGGCTGATGTTGTCGAGGTCGCCCGACAGTTCGCGCGCGAGCCGTGCCGGCGAATACGGCCGCGCCGCCTCCTCGCTGGCGCGCGCCGCCGCCTGCGACGGCCGCAGCGGCTCGCCGGCCAGGATCGCCTCCTCCCATTCGGCGTCGGTCTGGCGCTTGAGGCGGTACGGCTTGCTGCCGGTCAGCAGTTCGTACAGCACCACCCCCAGCGAATACACGTCGGTCATGGTGGTGACCGGCTCGCCGCGGATCTGCTCTGGCGCCGCGTAGTGCAGGGTGAAGGTGCGCACGCCGGTGCGGGTCTGCTCGACCGGCAGCGGCTCGCCGTCGAGCAGCTTGGCGATGCCGAAGTCGAGCAGGCGCACGTGACCGGCCGGGGTCACCAGGATGTTGGACGGCTTCAGGTCGCGGTGCACGATCAGGTTGGCGTGCGCGTGGCTGACCGCTTCGCAGACCTGGCGGAACAGGTCGAGCCGCGCGGCGATGTCGAGCTGGCGCGACTGGCAGTAGCTGGTGATCGGCTCGCCGTCGACGTATTCCAGCGCGAGGTACGGCTGCCCGTCGCGGTCGATGCCGGCGTCCAGCAGGCGCGCGATGTAGGGGTGCGCGAAGCGGGCCAGGATCTCGCGCTCGCGGTCGAAGCGCACGCGCAGCTTGGGATCGGCCAGGCCGGCGCGCAGCAGTTTCAGCGCGACCTTGCGGTCGTACAGGCCGTCGGCGCGCGCCGCCAGCCAGACCTGGCCCATGCCGCCTTCGCCGATCAGCCGGTCCAGCCGGTACGGTCCGATCCGCGCGCCCGGGCGCGCGCTGTTGGGCACCTCCACCACCGGCTCGGCGAGGAACGCGTCATCGCCTTCCTCCAGCGCGAGCAGGCCCTCGAGTTCATCGGCCAGCGCCGCGTCCTCGCGGCGCAACGCGGCCAGGTGTTCGCCGCGCGCTTCGAGCGGCAGCTCCAGCAGCGCATCCAGCAGCGGCGACAGGCGTTGCCAGCGTTCGGCGTCCATTGGTCTGCGCCGGATCGCCTGGCCCCGGGCTCAGGCGACGGCCGGGTCCTTCAGCGAGGCGAGCAGGAACATCCGCGCCTTCTGCCAGTCGCGGCGCACGCTGCGCTCGGAGCGCTGCAGCAGCGCGGCGATCTCCAGCTCGGACAGGCCGGCGAAATAGCGCAGTTCGACCACCTGGGTCAGCCGCGGTTCGACCGCGTGCAGGCGGGTCAGCGCGGTGTCCAGGCCCAGCATGTCCTCGTCCAGGCGGATGCCGCCCTCGATGTCCTCCGGCAGGTCGGTGACCCGGTGCTGGTCGCCACCGCGCTTCTGCGCCAGCCGCTGGCGGGCGTAATCCACCACCACGCTGCGCATCGCCGAGGCCGCATAGGCGAAGAAGTGCGCGCGGTCGTCGAACTGCGCGGCGCCCTTGCCGCGGCCGATCAGCTTCAGGTAGGCCTCGTGCACCAGCGCGGTGGCATCCAGGGTGTGCCCGTGCTGGCCGGCCAGCTGGCGGCGCGCCATCGAATGCAGTTCCTGGTACAGGGTGGCCAGCACGCGGTCCATCGCGCCGCGGTCGCCCTTGTGCGCGGCATCCAGCAGGACGGTGATTTCACCGGAGTCGGTCATCGCCACGGCAACGGGAAACGGGGGAACGTGGACTATAGCCCGGAGCGGCCAGACCCGCGCAAGCGCCGCGGGGGCCGCGGGTCAGCGCTGGCAATGGCCGCACCACACGCTGGCGCGCTGGCCGATCATGGCCTGCTTCAGCGGCCGCCCGCAGCGCGGGCACGGCTCGCCGCCACGACCGTAGGCCAGCAGTTCCTGCTCGAAATAGCCGGGGGCGCCGTCCGGGCTGATGAAATCGCGCAGGGTGGTGCCGCCGCGCTGGATGGCGTGGGCCAGGATCGCCTTCACCGCGTCGGCCAGCGCCTGGTAGCGCCCGCGCGAGACCTTGCCGGCGGCCCGCAGCGGCGAGATCCCGGCCATGAACAGCGCCTCGGCGGCGTAGATGTTGCCGACCCCGACCACCACCGCCTGGTCCATCAGGAAGGTCTTCACCGGCGCGCTGCGGCCGCGGCTGCGCAGGAACAGCAGGTCGCCGTCGAAATCGTCGGACAAGGGTTCCGGCCCGAGCGCGGCCAGCAGCGGGTGGGTTTCGCCCGGCGCCTGCCACAGCAGGCAGCCGAACCTGCGCGGATCGTTGAAGCGCAGCACCCGGGACGAATCCAGCGCGATGTCGACATGGTCGTGCGCACGCACCGGGGTATCGCCGGGCAGCACCCGCAGGCTGCCGGACATGCCCAGGTGCAGCAGCGCGCTGCCGGCCGCGGTGTCCAGCAGCAGGTACTTGGCGCGCCGGCGGATGCCCTCGATCCGCTGTCCGGGCAGCAGCGCTTCGACCTCGCGCGGGATCGGCCAGCGCAGGTCAGGGCGCCGCAGCAACACGTTCGCGACCCGGCGGCCGGCGACATGCGGCAGCAGGCCGCGGCGGGTGGTTTCGACCTCGGGCAGTTCAGGCATCGCCGACCACCGGTTGATTAGACTTCGCGGACTTCATCCGGGGAAAGCATATGCGGAACTTGCTGGTCGGCCTGCTGGCCGCGATCTTGTGCGGTGGCGCCGCGATGGCCGCACCGGCGGTGGCGCCGAAGACGGGCGAGGTGCCGCCGGGGCTGCTTGGCAAGGACCGGGACGGCAACGTCGTCGACCTGGCCCAGCACCGCGGCAAGATCGTGGTGGTGACCTTCTGGGCATCCTGGTGCGGACCCTGCCGCAAGGAGCTGCCCGGGTTGGAGGCGCTGCAGCAGCATGCCGGCGACAAGCTCCTGAAGGTGATCGCGGTCAACGTGAAGGACAGCACCGAGGACTACCGCCTGATGATGCGGCAGATGCGCGGCTTCACCATGGCCATGACCCGCGACCGCGACGGCAAGATCTCCGAAGGCTACGACGTCCAGGCATTCCCCAACCTGTGGATCATCGATCCGCGGGGCAAGGTGGCGGCGCACCACGTCGGTTATGGCGAGGACTCGCTCGACGCCCTGGTCGACGAGATCAACGGCATCATCGCCGCCGAGCAGCAACGGCAGAAGGCCGCCGCCGCGACCGCGGGCTGACATCGTTCAGCGGCCGCGCCGGGGGCCGTGGCATCATCCCCCAGCGTCCCCCCACGCCTTCCAAGACCCCCCACGATGCCTGCGTCCCTGATCGATTTCCTTGCCGGTGGCCTGCTCCAGTTCGGCTGGCCGGCGATGCTGCTGTACCTGCTGGTGGTGACCCAGGTCACCATCTTCACCGTGACCCTGTACCTGCACCGCAGCCAGGCGCATCGGGGGGTGGACTTCCACCCGGTGATCGCGCATTTCTTCAGGTTCTGGAGCTGGCTGACCACCTCGATGATCACCCGCGAGTGGGCGGCGATCCATCGCAAGCACCACGCCAGGTGCGAGACCCCGGAAGACCCGCACAGCCCCATGCACAAGGGCATCGGCACCGTGCTGTGGAAGGGCGGGGACCTGTACCGCGAGGCGCGCCTGGACCGCGCCAGCATCGAGCAGTACGGCAAGGGCTGCCCGGACGACTGGGTCGAGCGCACGCTCTACACCGGCCATGCCAACCTGGGCGTGATCCTGCTGCTGGCGCTGAGCTTCCTGCTGTTCGGCGCCAAGGGCGTGGCCGCATGGGCGATCCAGATGGCGTGGATCCCGTTCTGGGCCGCCGGCGTGATCAACGGGCTTGGCCACTGGTGGGGCTACCGCAACTTCGAGACCACCGACACCGCCACCAACCTCACCCCGTGGGCGGTGTGGATCGGCGGCGAGGAACTGCACAACAACCACCATGCGTTCCCGTCGTCGGCCAGGTTCGCGATGCGCAAGTGGGAATTCGACATCGGCTGGGCGGCGATCCGGCTGCTGCAGGCGCTGAAGCTGGCGAAGGTCCTGCGGGTGGCGCCCAGCCTGGACGTGCGCCCGAACATCGCGATGCCGGATGGCGAGACCCTGAAGGCGCTGGTCGCGCACCGTTTCCAGGCGATGACCGATTACCAGCGCAACGTGCTGAAGCCGGCCCTGCGCGAGGAAGCCGCGGCCGCCGGCGCCAGGCTGCGCGCGCTGCTGCCGCGCAAGCTGCGCAAGGGCATCGTCGACGACGGCCGCTGGCTGGGCCCGGATGCGCGTGCGCAGTTGCAGGCGTGGATCGACGCGCGGCCGCGGATCCGGACCCTGGTCGACTACCGCGCGCAACTGGCGCAGGTGCTGGAAAGCCGCAGCGTCGACGCCAACGAGCGCCTGCAGCGCCTGCAGGCCTGGTGCGCCGAAGCCGAGGCCAGCGGCGTGCGCGCGCTGCAGGAGTACGCGGCGCGCCTGAAGGGTTACGCGCTGCAGCCGGCGTGACCGGGTCCGTCGCCAGGAGAGGGGCCAGGGTGAATTTCGTTACGCGAAACTTCACCCTGGCCCCTTGCCTGTTGCTGGCATGTTCGCTTCCGATGCTGGCGAACGCGCAGGTGCAACGCGCCGGCGACTACCTGTCGAAGATGGATGTCGATGGCGACGGCCGCGTCTCGCTGGTCGAATACCAGGACTGGCTTGGTTACGCCTTCCACGGCATGGACCGCGACCGCGACGGCGTGCTGTCGGCGGCCGAACAACCCGGTGGCCGCGGCACGCCGTTGAGCCTTGCCGAGCACCGCGCGCGCATCGCCGAACGTTTCGCCCGCCAGGACACGAATCGCGACGGCTTCCTGGGCGCACGCGAACTGGCCGCGCCACCGCGCTGACGGCGGCACCCGCCCGCATGCGCCGAAAGTTGGATGGCCGCGTGCGCGCGCGGCTGCGATGATCACCGCTTCATGCCTCGCGGGAGCGCAGCAATGGAGGCCGTGCCCGGGCTGGACCTGAGCCATCCGCCCTTCGACCTGCTCGACGATGCCGGCCGCGCACGGCTGGCGGCGCGGGTGGACATGGGCTTCCATCCGCGCGGCGAGACCATCATCACCGCCGGTGCGCCGTCCGAACGGGTGGTGGTGATCCTGAAGGGCCA
>Ga0073905_10001147_pt1 | contig 13329 bp, 13 predicted proteins | sample KloWWTupernatant_FD_65482 | JGI IMG/M metagenome (GOLD analysis project Ga0073905, IMG submission 65482) | Active sludge microbial communities from Klosterneuburg, Austria, studying microevolution and ecology of nitrifiers - Klosterneuburg... | ecosystem: Engineered > WWTP > Aerobic digester >... | reverse complement strand
GGTTCCGGCACCACCTTCATCTTCACCAACTACCTCTCCAAGGTGAACCCGGAGTGGAAGGAGAAGGTCGGCTTCGGCACCGCCGTGCAGTGGCCGACGGGCCTGGGCGGCAAGGGCAACGAGGGCGTCTCGGCCTTCGTGCAGCGCATCCCCGGCGCCATCGGCTACGTCGAGTACGCCTACGCCAAGCAGAACAAGCTCACGCACGCGGCGCTCGCCAACCAGGCCGGCAACTTCGTGCAGCCCGACGATGCCGCCTTCATGGCCGCCGCGGCCGGCGCCGACTGGGCCGGCCAGAACTTCGGCGTGGTGCTGACCGACCAGCCGGGCAAGGACGCCTGGCCCATCACCGGCGCCACGTTCATCCTCATGCACGTGAAGCAGGACAAGCCGGCGCAGGCCGCCGAGGCCCTCAAGTTCTTCGACTGGGCCTACCGGAACGGCGACCAGCTCGCGATGGAGCTCGACTACGTGCCGATGCCCGACAGCGTCGTCGCGCTCATCACGAAGGCCTGGGCCAACATCAAGGACGGCGGCGGCAAGGTCGTCTACGCGGCGAAGTAGCCCTCCGTTCCCACCACGCCGCCGGCGGGCCGCATGCCCGCCGGCGCCTCTTTCCGGCAGGTGTCCCGATGAGCACGAGCGCAGCGGCGCTTCCCGGCAGGGAGGCGGCCGCGGAAACTGGCAAAATGGCCGTCGTGCCCCCGCCGAAGCCCCCGAAACGCGCCGCGTCCGCCCTGGGCGACGTCGTGTTCTTCAACCTCACCCGCGCGTTCGCGCTGATCGCGCTCCTCACGCTCGCGGGCATCATCGTCTCCCTCGTCTACGCGGCGTGGCCCGCCCTCGTGAAGTACGGCGTGCCCTTCCTCTGGACGAGCGACTGGAACCCCCCGGCCGAGAAGTTCGGCGCGCTGATCCCGATCTACGGCACGCTCGTCACCTCGGCGATCGCGCTCGTGATCGCGGTCCCGGTGAGCTTCGGGATCGCGCTCTTCCTCACCGAGCTCTCCCCGGCGTGGCTGCGCCGGCCGCTGGGCACCGCGATCGAGCTGCTGGCCGCCATCCCCTCGATCGTCTACGGCATGTGGGGCCTGCTGGTCTTCTCGCCCATCTTCGCGAACTACGTGCAGCCGGCGCTCTCCTCCACGCTCGGCAAGGTGCCGCTCGTGGGACGGCTCTTCGACGGGCCGCCGATCGGCATCGGCCTCCTGTGCGCGGGCATCATCCTCGCGATCATGATCATCCCCTTCATCGCCTCCGTGATGCGCGACGTCTTCGAGGTCACCCCGGCGATGCTCAAGGAGTCGGCCTACGGCGTGGGCGCGACGACCTGGGAGGTGGTGTGGAACGTGGTTCTGCCCTACACGAAGGTGGGCGTGGTGGGCGGCATCATGCTCGGCCTGGGCCGGGCGCTCGGCGAGACCATGGCCGTCACCTTCGTCATCGGCAACACGAACTTCCTCGACAGTGCCTCGCTCTTCGCGCCGGGCAACAGCATCACCTCCGCGCTCGCCAACGAGTTCGGGGAGGCGGGCCCGGGCCTGCACACGGCCGCGCTCATCGAGCTGGGCCTCATCCTCTTCGTCATCACCTTCATCGTCCTCGCCGTCTCGAAGCTCATGCTGATGCAGCTCGCGAAGGGCGAGGGCCGCAAGTCCTGAGGCGCGCCGTGAACATCCACCAGCGACGCTACCTCGTGAACAAGGCAGCCCTCGCGCTGTCGCTCGTGGCGATGGCCTTCGGCCTCGTCTGGCTCCTGTGGATCCTGTGGACGACGCTGGAGCTGGGCGTGTCGGGCCTTTCCGTGGAGCTCTTCACGAAGATGACGCCGCCGCCGGGCGCGAAGGAGCCGGGCGGGCTCGCCAACGCCATCGCCGGCAGCGCGCTGATGGTGGGCCTCGCGACCGCCATCGGCACGCCGGTGGGCATCCTCGCCGGCGTCTACCTCGCCGAGTACGGCAAGCACACGGCGCTGGGCGGCGTCACGCGGTTCATCAACGACGTGCTGCTCTCGGCGCCGTCGATCGTGATCGGCCTCTTCATCTACGCGGTGTACGTGGCGCAGGTGGGCTCGTTCTCGGGGTTCGCGGGGGTGCTCTCGCTCGCGCTCATCGTGGTCCCGGTGGTCGTCCGCACCACGGAAAACATGCTGCTGCTGGTGCCCGACAGCCTGCGCGAGGCGGTCTTCGCCCTCGGCGCGCACAAGTGGCAGGTCATCATGAAGGTGACGATCCGCGCCTCGCGCGCCGGGATCATCACCGGCATCCTGCTCGCCATCGCGCGCATCGCCGGCGAGACGGCGCCGCTGCTCTTCACGGCGCTCTCCAACCAGTTCTGGAGCCTCGACCTCGGCGAGCCGATGGCGAACCTCCCCGTCACCATCTTCAAGTTCGCCATGAGCCCGTTCAGCGACTGGCAAAGCCTCGCCTGGGCGGGGGTGTTCCTCATCACGCTGGGCGTGCTCGCGATCAACATCGCCGCGCGCGTCCTCTTCCGCGACAAGCACTAGCCTAGCCGGCCCGCCCGGAGAACACGCCATGACCGAAGCCGTCGCCGAGACCCTCGCCACCGAGATCGCGTTCCGGAACTTCAACTTCTACTACGGGAAGTTCCAGGCGCTCAAGAACATCAACCTGGAGATCTTCCGCCGGAAGGTCACGGCCTTCATCGGGCCCTCGGGGTGCGGCAAGTCGACGCTGCTGCGCACGATCAACCGGATGTACGACCTCTACCCCGAGCAGCGCGCCGAGGGCGAGCTGCTGCTGTCGGGCGCCAACATCCTCGCCAAGGGAGTGGACATCTACGACCTGCGCGCGAAGGTGGGCATGGTCTTCCAGAAGCCCACGCCCTTCCCGATGTCGATCTACGAGAACATCGCCTTCGGCGTGCGGCTGCACGAGCGGCTCTCGCGCGGCCAGATGGACGAGCGCGTGGAGTGGGCGCTGCGCAAGGCCGCGCTCTGGGGCGAGGTGAAGGACATCCTGCAGCAGTCGGGCATGAGCCTCTCGGGCGGCCAGCAGCAGCGGCTGTGCATCGCGCGCGGCATCGCGGTCAAGCCCCGGGTGCTGCTCCTCGACGAGCCGACGTCGGCGCTCGACCCGATCTCGACGCTCAAGATCGAGGAGCTCATCACCGACCTCTCCGACGAGTTCACGATCGTGATCGTGACGCACAACATGCAGCAGGCGGCGCGCGTGTCCGACTACACCGCCTACATGTACCTGGGCGACCTCGTGGAGTTCGGCGAGACCGACCAGATCTTCCTCAAGCCGAAGCAGCAGGCGACCGAGGACTACATCACCGGCCGCTTCGGCTGATCACGCGAACGCGCGCGGCAGCAGCACCAGCCCCCACACCGCCGCCAGGAGCACGAGCGCGACCAGCACCGCCGCGCTCCCCAGGTCCTTGGCGCGCTTCGAGAGCGAGTGCCGGTCGAGGGAGATGCGGTCGATCGCGGCCTCGACGCTCGAGTTGAGGAGCTCGACCACCAGCACCAGCAGGACGCTTCCCACGAGCAGGGCCCGCTCGGGCCCGCTGGCGGGCACGAGGAGCGCCGCCGGCACCAGGACGGCGGCGAGAGCCACCTCCTGCCGGAACGCGCTCTCGTGGCGCCAGGCGTCGCCCAGGCCCGCGAGCGAGTTGAGGAAGGCCCGCGCGATGCGCTCGACCCCGGTCTTGCCCTTGAAGGGGCTTTCCGCGGGCGCGGCGCGCGCCTCAGCGCGCGGCGGGATGTCCATACGGCGCCTCCCGCGCGAGCAGCGGCTCGTGCGCTCCGCCCGCGCGCACCAGGTGCGACGCGAACTGCCGGGTGCACCCCTCCCACGAATGGCGCTCTGCATGGCGGCGAGCGTCGTCGCGGTCCAGCGAGAGCGCGGCGAGGGCGGCCTCGCGCAGGTCGTCGCGCAGGACGCCCGCGGCGGGGTCGGTCACGACGTCGACCGGGCCGCGCACCGGGAAGGCCGCCACGGGCGTGCCGCAGGCCATCGCCTCGAGGAGCACCAGCCCGAAGGTGTCGGTGCGGCTGGGGAAGACGAACACGTCGGCGCGCTGGTAGAAGCTCGCGAGCTCCGCGCCGGACCTGGCGCCCACGAAGACCGCCCGCGGGAAGCGCCGCTCGAGCTGCGCGCGGGCCGGGCCATCGCCCACGACGACCTTGGTCCCGGGGAGGTCGAGCCGCAGGAAGGCGGGGAGGTCCTTCTCCACCGCCACGCGGCCGACGTACAGGAACACGGGGCGCGGGAACTGCGTGAAGCGCTCCGGGCGCGGGTGGAAGAGCGAGAGGTCGACGCCGCGCGACCAGTCGGCGACGCTCGCGAAGCCGTTGGCCTGCAGCAGGCGGCGGATGGTGGGGGTCGCCGCGAGCACCGCGGCGGACGGCCGGTGGAAGCGCCGCAGCCACGCGTAGGTCCACGCGAGCGGCAAGCCGAACCTCGCCTGCACGTACTCCGGAAAGCAGGTGTGGTACGCCGTCGTGAAGGCGAGCCCGTTGGCGAGGCAATGCGCGCGCGCGGCCATGCCGATCGGCCCTTCCGTGGCGATGTGCACGGCGTCCGGCCGCGCCTCGTCGAAGCGGCGCGCCACCTCGCGGCCCGGCGCGAGGGCGAGCGGGATCTCGGGGTAGGTCGGCATGGGGATCGTGCGCAGGCCCTCGGGCGAGACCACGCGCACCTCGTGGCCCATGCGCTCGAGGCAGGCGACGGTGTTCCGGAGCGTCACCACGACGCCGTTGACCTGCGGGGCCCAGGCGTCAGTCGCCAGCAGCAGGCGCAAGGGCCTCCTCCCGCGGGGCCGACACCGCGCGGCGCTTCGCCTCCTCCACGGCGCGCCAGTCCACCAGCCGCAGCTCGCCGGAATCGAGCTCGACGAGCGCCGTGAGGCTCTCGACCCAGTCGCCGTCGTTCGCGTAGAGGACGCCGCCGATGTCGCGGATCTCGGCCTTGTGGATGTGGCCGCAGACCACGCCGTCGAAGCCGCGCCGCCGCGCCTCGCGCGCGAGCGCCTCCTCGAAGTCGGTCATGTAGGAGACGGCGTTCTTCACGCGGTGCTTGAGGAACTGCGAGAGCGACCAGTAGGAGATTCCCAGCCGCGCGGTCGCGTGGTTGTACCACTGGTTCAGCTTGAGGGCGAAGCCGTAGAGGGCGTCGCCCAGGTGCGCGAGCCAGCGCGCGCGCTGCACCACGGCGTCGAAGAGGTCGCCGTGGGTCACCAGCAGGCGCCGGCCGTCGGCGGTCACGTGCACCGCCTCGTCGCGGATCTCGATGCCGCCGAAGGCCACGCCCAGGAAGTGGCGCAGCGCCTCGTCGTGGTTGCCGGCGATGTAGGTGACGCGCGTGCCCTTGCGCGCCTTGCGCAGCACCTTCTGCACCACGTCGTTGTGCGACTGGTGCCAGTACCAGCGGCGCCGCATCTGCCAGCCGTCGACGATGTCGCCCACGAGGTAGAGGTGGTCGCTATCCGTGTGGCGCAGGAACTCCAGCAGGTGCGCGGCCTGGCAGCCGGGCGTGCCGAGGTGCACGTCGGAGATGAAGATCGAGCGGAATCGCAGCGCGGGGGAGTCGTCGACCATGCGCCGGGATTGTCCGGGCGCATCGCGTAAGGGCCGTGACGGCCGGGTGAAGGAATCGTTTCAGCGCGGGCGCCGCGCAGTCACGCCCCTGACATACGCCGGGCCTACGATCGCGCTTCCTCTTGGCGGCGAATCGCCGGACCGGTTTTCTCCGGCGCCACCAGCGTCTCTCCTCCGATCAACTGGTGGCTTTGGGGGCGGCTCTCAAGGCCGCCCCTTTTCTTTCGTGCGCTGCCGGGTCAGCCCGCCGCGGCCTGCGCTTCGCGGATCCACTGCGCCACCGAATCGGGCGCCGGGATGCGCCCGGTGGACACGAGGCGCCCGTTGATCGAAAGGCCCGGCGTCTTGAGCACGCCCGCGGCGACGATGCCCGGCGTGTCCGTCACCTTCAGCACTTCGCCTTGCACGCCGGCGTCCGCCAGCGCCTTCGTGGCGATCTCCTCGAGCTTGCGGCAGTTGGCGCAACCGGGTCCGAACACCTTGATCGTGAGCATGGTCAGCTTCCTTGTGGCGTTGCGTGGCGGGAGGCGCCCGCGCGCGCGACCAGCGCGGCGAGCGATCCGGTGAAGGCGGCCACGGCGAGCGCGATGGCCAGGGGCGGTGCGCCGTCCACCCACGCCCCGTAGGCGAGCCCGGCCGCGGTGCTGAAGAGCGCGACCAGGCCCACGTAGGCAGCGGTCTTGCGCCGCCCGAGGATCGCCGAGATGATGAGGATCGACTGCAGGCTCAGCTCCGGGTCGGCCATCAGGTAGGCGAGGAGCGGCCCGCGGTGCATGCCGAGGTCGAGGAACATCTTCGCGATGGGCACCTCGACCAGCGTCGGGAAGTACATGACCACGCCGAAGGCCACGCCGGCAAGGTTGCCCGCGACCGAGTTCGCGCCCGCGAGCGCCTGGATCCACTCCGGCCGGATGAGCGCGCGCAGCACGCCCACCACGAAGACGCCCGCGACGAGCAGCGGGAAGATCTGGCGGATGAAGCGCCACGATTCCCACAGCCACGCCTGGAGGTCCTCGCGGGCGATCATCCACCGCCCGACCGCCGACAGCGCCGCGAGGAAGGCCGCGACCGCGAAGAACTTCCCCGTGAACCCGATCGCGAGCCCCGCCGCGCTCTCGTGGACGGCGAGCGACGCGACGAGCAGGGTGGCCGCGATGAGCCCGAGCCCCGCCCGCGCCCAGGCGTTGAAACCCTCGTGGATGGTCTCGAAGCCCTTCCACGCGCACAGGCCGATCGCGGCGAGCAGCGCGATGAGCGCGACCCCCTGGGCCGACACGCCTTCCTCGCCCCGGCCGGCGTCGTGCGGCACGAGGCTGTCCAGCGCCGCCTGCCAGGGGCGCGTGTCGCCCACGGGCAGCGTGACCTCGAAGGCGGCGCCGGTGAGGAAAGCGAGCTTGAGCGTGCCCGCGAGGAGGAGCCCCACCCAGAGCAGCAGGAAAGCGAGCGCCCCACGGCCCATGCCGCCCGCGCCGGATCCCGCGAAGCCCCCGCCCGCCTCCTCGTGCGCCGCGTCGTCGGCGCGGAAGAGGAGCGCCATGATCATCCCGATGCCGATGCCGAAGGCGAGCGAGAGGATGAAGCGGGCGCCGGCGAGGTCCACGCCGATCACGCCGCCCGTGTAGACCAGCGCGAGGATGTTCGCGGCCGGCGCGAAGAAGAGGAAGGTGATCGCGGGCCCCAGCCCGGCGCCCTTGCGGTAGATGCCGGCGAAGAGCGGGACGATGGTGCAGGAGCACACGGCGAGGAGCGACCCGGCGGCGGCGGCGGCGGGGTAGGAAACCGCCTTCGGGGCGTCGCGGCCGAGGAAGCGCGTCACCGCCTCCTGCGGGATGAGCGCCGCCATCGCCCCGGCGATGAAGAAGGCCGGAACGAGGCACAGCAGCACGTGCGCGGCAAGGTAGGCCGCGAGGTTCCCGAATCCCGACTGGAGGAGCTGGCTGATCACGGCTCCATCATTGGCCACCGACCTCGCCGTCCGTTGACTCAGGTCAACTTTACGGGTTCGCGAACTGTTGAAATGCTCGGAACCGGCATACCCCCCGTCCTCCGGGGAGTATTCCGGGGCAGATTCTCCGGTACCCCCGCATCGGACCTAGGGCCAAGGAGGCCTCCGCATGAAACTCACGAGACGCGAATTCCTGAGGGCGTCGGCGGCGTTCGCCGGCGCGTTGGCCGCCGGCTGCGCGGTCACGGGCGACGGCGTGCCCGTCACGAGCGCCATGGCGCCCCGGAAGGCCAGGCCCGGCGGGCCCGCCAAGGGCGAGTGGGTGGCCTCCACCTGCCAGGGCTGCACCCAGTGGTGCGCGATCCAGATCTTCGTTCAGGACGGCCGCGCCACGCGCGTGCGCGGCAACCCGCTCAGCAAGACGAACCACGGCCACGTCTGCCCGCGCGGCCACATGATCCCGCAGCAGATGTACGACCCCGACCGCATCAAGGTGCCGATGAAGCGCACCAACCCGGCGAAGGGCCGCGGCATCGACCCGAAGTGGGTGCCCATCACCTGGGACGAGGCGCTGGACACCGTGGCCGACCGGATGATCGCGCTGAGGAAGGCGGGCGAGACGGAGAAGTTCGTCTACATGCGCGGGCGCTACTCGCCGACCTCGACCGACCTGCTCTACGGGACGCTTCCCAAGGTCTTCGGCACGCCCAACTACTTCTCCCACAGCGCCATCTGCGCGGAAGCCGAGAAGATGGGTTCCGGGCTCACGCAGGGCTTCTTCGGCTACCGCGACTACGACCTCGAAAAGACCCAGTGCCTCGTGGTGTGGGGCTGCGATCCGCTCGCCTCCAACCGCATGGTGCCCAACGCCATCCGGCGGTTCGGCGAGATCGTGAAGCGCGGCACCGTGATCGCGGTCGACCCCCGCCTTTCCAACGCCGCCTCCAAGGCGCACGAGTGGCTGCCGCTGCTGCCGGGCACCGACGGGGCGCTGGCCGGGGCCATCGCGCACGTGCTGCTCGTCGAAGGGCTCTGGAACCGCGAGTTCGTCGGCGACTTCAAGGACGGCAGGAACCTCTTCATGGCCGGACAGGCCGTCGACGAGGCGGCGTTCGCCGAGAAGGAGACGCACGGCATTGTGAGGTGGTGGAACCTGGAGCTGAAGGACAGGACACCCGCCTGGGCGGAGAAGGAGACGGCCATCCCCGCCGCGCAGATCCTGCGCGTGGCGCGCGCCATGGGCAAGGCGGCGCCGAAGACGGCGGTGTGGATGGGGCCGGGCGCGGCGATGCACCCGCGCGGCACCTACAGCGCCATGGCCGTGCACGCGCTGAACGGCATACTCGGTTCCATCGACGTCGAGGGCGGCGTCTGGCAGTCGAGCAGCGTGTCGCTCGCCAAGTTCCCGAGCGCCGACAAGTACGTCGACGAGCAGGCGAAGGCCGCGAGCAAGGGCAAGAAGCTCGACGGGCGCGGCGCCAAGGACATGCCGGCGATGATGAACGCCCGGCCGGGCAGCGGCGTGGTGACCAACAACGTGGCCAACGGCATCCTGAAGAACCCGGGCGCTGTGAAGGTGTTCATGTCGACCTGGAACAACTTCAACTTCTCCTGCACCGGCGCCGACCGCTGGGACAAGGCGATGGCGCAGGTGCCGTTCTTCGTGCACATGGTCACCAACCCGTCGGAGATGACGCAGTTCGCCGACATCGTGCTGCCGGCGACCTTCAACTCCGCCGAGGGCTGGTCGATCGTCGGCAACATGGGCAACGGCCACGGCTACGCCTCCATCCAGCAGGGCGCGGTGAAGCGCCTCTGGGACGTGAAGCAGGAGGAGACGGAGGTCATGTGGCTGCTGGCCGAGAAGCTCAAGGCCCGGGGATTCGCGAACCTCTTCGACTACTACTCTAAGGAGTTCAAGGACCCCGAGACGGGCAAGGCGCCCGCCTCGGCGATGGAGTTCAGCATCACGGCCGCGAAGATGTCGAGCGCGAGCCTGTGGAAGCCCAAGGAGCCCCTCAAGGGCGACGCGCCGCTCGCCGGCTGGGACGACTTCCGGAAGAAGGGCATGTTCAGCGGCCCGAAGTACACCCTCAAGAAGGGGTGGGGCGGAAAGTTCAATACCGCCACGAAGAAGTTCGAGTTCTACAGCGAGACGCTGAAGAAGGGGCTTCTCGAGCACGCGAAGAAGCACGAGACCACGGCCGACGACATCCTGGCGGTGAGCGGCTACGTCGCCCGCGGCGAGGTGGCCTTCGTCCCGCACTACGAGCCGCCCAAGCGGCACGGCAGCTTCCAGGAGTACCCGTACACGTTCATCGACTACAAGTCGCGCCTGAACCGGGAGGGCCGTTCCGCGAACCTCCCCTGGTACCAGGAGTTCAAGAAGGTCGACCCGGGCGACGTGTCCTGGGCCGACGTGCTCAAGATGAACCCCGCCGACGGCGCGAAGCTGGGCCTGAAGACGGGCGACGCGGTGCGGATCACCTCGATGGCCGGATCGATCACGGCGCAGCTGAAGCTGTGGGAGGGCGTGCGGCCCGGCACCGTGACCAAGTGCTACGGGCAGGGCCACTGGGCCTACGGGCGCGTGGCCGCGAAGGACTACGCGAAGGCGGTCCCGCTTGGCGGGAACAACAACGAGATCCTGGTCGACGACTACGACCGCCTGAGCGGGGCCACGGCGAGGAACGGCGGCTTCACGGGCGTGCGCGTCCAGAAGGCCTGACCCCCACCCGCGAGCCACAAGGAGAAGACAATGAGATTCGGCATGGTGATCGACCTCCAGCGCTGCGTGGGATGCGGTGCATGCGCCTTCGCCTGCAAGGCGGAGAACAACACGAGGGCCCGCGGCGACGGCCAGAGCTTCAACTGGGCCGACTTCGTGATGAAGACCGAGGGGGCCTTCCCCGACGTGAAGCACTGGGTCATGCCGGTGCTGTGCAACCACTGCTCGAACGCGCCCTGCGTCGAGGTGTGCCCCACGGAGCCCAAGGCGATGTTCAAGACGCCCGAGGGCATCACGCTGCACGACTCCGGGCAGTGCATCGGGTGCCGGCGCTGCCAGCGGGCGTGCCCGTACAGCAGCCGCGAGCTGGGCGCCGACAGCCTCGACGGCTCGGCCTACAGCGTGATCAGCTTCAACCCCGACGGCAAGCCCGTGCAGCCGCAGTGGGCCGACACCACGGCCCTCATCGCCGGATGCACGGCGGCGCCGGCCGACGTCGCGAAGGCCGCGGGCGCCGCCATCCCCACGCTCAACGCGTTCGCGGAAGGCGACGAGAAGAACGTCCGTCCCGAGGGCGTGGTCGAGAAGTGCACCTTCTGCTACCACCGCACGCTGAATGGCCTGCAGCCGGCCTGCGTGGAGGTGTGCCCGTCCAAGGCGCGCATCTTCGGCGACCAGGACGATCCGAAATCCGAGATCGCCCAGGTGCTCAAGGCCGGCAAGACCTTCCGCCTGCAGGAGGAGAAGGGGACGAGGCCCAACGTGCACTACATCAACAAGTACGGCGCGCGGGCCTGAGACCGCGCGCGGTAGACTGCCGGGGCGGGACATCCCGCCCCTTTCTTTCGAGGACAGTGCATGGCCGATGAGCTCCAGGGCGCCGCGCGGGCCGACTTCTGCCGCTTCCTCGCGGCGTGCTACTACGAGCCCGAGCCGTCCTTCGTCGAGGAGGGGCTGTTCGACTCGATGGCGGGTGTCGCCTCCCACGTCGACGGGGCGCTGGAAGAGGCGTCCGTGCGACTGGGCGAGGCTTTCGCGGCGGACCGCCTCGAGGACCTCCTCGTCGACTACACGCGGCTCTTCCTCGGGCCGGTGGATGCTCCGGCGAAGCCCTACGGCTGCGTCTGGCTGGGGACCGGATCCACTCTGATGCAGGATTCAACCCTGGCGGTGCTCTCGCTCTACGAGGAGGCCGGCTTCGACCTCTCCGAGGATTTCCGCGACCTCCCGGACCACGTCGCCGCCGAGCTCGAGTTCCTCTACCTGCTGCTGTACCGAGAGAACGGGGACCTTCCCGGCGGGGATGAGGCGCGGCGCCTGAAGGCCCGGTTTCTCGGCGAGCACCTCGGCCGCTGGGCCGGCCCCTTCACCGAGGCGCTCGAGACCCACGCGCGAACCCGCTTCTACCGGGAGCTAGCGGTGCTCACGCGGCGGTTCCTCGCCACCGAGGCCGGCCGCGCGTGATGGATACCCTGGACGCCGCCGAGCTGCTTTCCGCGCTGGGCCACGAGTCGCGCCTCGCGGTGTTCCGCCTGCTGGTGGAGGCCGGGGGCGAGGGCATGAACGCGAGCGCCATCGGCGAGAAGGTCGGGCTCGCGCCGCCGACCCTGTCGTTCCACCTCGCGCACCTGAGCCGCGTGGGGCTCATCAGCGGAAGGCAGGAGAAGCGCTACATCTTCTACACCGCCAACTACCCGCTGATGGACGACCTGCTCGCCTTCCTTTCGTCAAACTGCTGCCAGGGCAAGGCGTGCCTGCCGAAGACGGCGGCGTGCGGAGTGCCCGCGCCGAGGCGCGGGAAGGGCTAGCGCGCGCGGGCGCTGCCCGCCTCGTACCACCCCTTCGTCGCGTTCACGACCTTCACCACCGCGAGCATCACCGGCACCTCGATCAGCACGCCCACCACGGTCGCGAGCGCCGCGCCCGACTCCAGCCCGAAGAGGGTGATCGCCGCGGCCACGGCGAGCTCGAAGAAGTTGCTCGCGCCGATGAGGCACGAGGGCCCCGCGACCTCGTGGGCCACGCCCAGCTTCCGGTTGAGGAGGTAGGCGAGCCCCGAGTTGAAGAAGACCTGCAGCAGGATCGGCACGGCGAGGAGCGCGATCACCAGCGGCTGGCGCAGGATCGCCTCGCCCTGGAAGCCGAACAGCAGCACGATCGTGGCGAGCAGCGCCGCGATCGAGAACGGGCCGATGCGCGCGAGCGTCGCCTCGTAGGCCGCCCGGCCGCGCGAAAGAAGCCACCTCCGCCACAGCTGGGCGAGCGCCACGGGGATCGCCACGTACAGCACCACCGAGACGAAGAGCGTGTCCCAGGGCACCGTGATGCTCGAGATCCCCAGCAGCAGCGCCACGATCGGCGCGAAGAGCACGATCATCAGCGCGTCGTTGAGCGCCACCTGCGAGAGCGTGAAGTAGGGGTTGCCGCGGCAGAGCTGGCTCCACACGAACACCATCGCCGTGCAGGGCGCGGCGGCCAGCAGGATCAGCCCCGCGATGTAGCTGTCGAGCTGCGCGGCCGGCAGCCACGGCGCGAAGAGCTCGCGGATGAAGATCCAGCCCAGCAGCGCCATCGAGAACGGCTTCACCGCCCAGTTCACGAAGACGGTCACCCCGATGCCTTTCCAGTGCGCCTTCACCTGGTGGAGCGCCCCGAAGTCGATCTTCACGAGCATCGGGATGATCATCACCCAGATGAGCGCGCCCACCGGCAGGTTCACCTTCGCGACCTCGAGCCGGCCGATCGCGGCGAAGGCGCCGGGGAAGAACTGCCCGAGGGCGATGCCCGCGGCGATGCAGAGCGCCACCCACGCGGTGAGGTAGCGCTCGAAGAAGCCGATGGCGGGCGGCGCGGCGGCCGCGGCGGCGGTGGAGGACATGGCCGCTACGCCGTCTTGCCGATATCGGCGAGCTGCTTCTGGAGCGAGAGCTTGTCCAGGCTCTGAACGGGCAGGTTCACGAGCAGCGAGATGCGCCGCTGCAGGCGCGAGAAGGCGTCGCGGAAGGCGCGGCGCTTCGTCTCGTCGTCGCCCTCGACGGCGGCGGGGTCGGGGATGCCCCAGTGCGCGCTCATCGGGTGCCCGGGCCAGAC
>Ga0073905_10001139_pt1 | contig 13353 bp, 13 predicted proteins | sample KloWWTupernatant_FD_65482 | JGI IMG/M metagenome (GOLD analysis project Ga0073905, IMG submission 65482) | Active sludge microbial communities from Klosterneuburg, Austria, studying microevolution and ecology of nitrifiers - Klosterneuburg... | ecosystem: Engineered > WWTP > Aerobic digester >... | reverse complement strand
GCGGCCATGGGTGCTGCCACGGCTGCCGCCCAGGAAGCGCCGCCGGAAAAGGTCGACATTTCGTCATTGCCGCGGGTGAAGCAGGCCATGGTGGCACCGCCATTTCTGCCTGAACACGAGCAGGTCGCCACGGGCGGGCCGAAGATCGTTGAAGTCACTTTCGTGATCGAGGAAAAGAAAATGGTGATCGACGGCGAGGGCACCGAGGTCTGGGCCCTGACGTTCAACGGCTCGGTTCCAGGCCCGATGATCGTCGTGCATGAAGGCGACTATGTCGAGCTCACGCTCAAGAACCTCGCAACCAACCTGATGGAGCACAACATTGATTTCCATGCCTCGACCGGGGCGCTCGGCGGCGGGGCGCTGACCAAGGTGCTGCCCGGCGAACAGGCGGTGCTGCGCTGGAAAGCAGTCAAATCAGGGGTATTCGTCTATCACTGCGCGCCGGGCGACATCATGATTCCCTACCATGTGGTGCATGGCATGAATGGCGCCGTCATGGTGCTGCCGCGCGACGGCCTGAAGGACGGCAAGGGCAACCCGCTCAAGTATGATTTTGCCTACTATATCGGTGAGCAGGACTATTACATTCCGCGCGACGAACAGGGCGCCTTCAAGAAATACGAGACGGCGGGCGAGGACCTTTCTGAAAGCCTTGACGTCATGCGCACGCTGACGCCCACACATGTGGTCTTCAATGGCGCCGCCGGGGCGCTGACGGGCGATGCGGCGCTCAAGGCCAAGGTCGGCGACAACGTGCTCTTCATCCACGCCCAGGCCAACCGCGATTCGCGGCCCCACCTCATCGGCGGCCATGGCGATTATGTCTGGGAGGCCGGTTCCTTTGCCGATGTGCCGCAGACAGGGCTTGAGACGTGGTTCATCCGCGGCGGATCGGCCGGCGCCATGCTGTACAAGTTCCGCCAGCCCGGCATCTATGCCTATGTCAACCACAACCTCATCGAGGCGGTGATGCTCGGGGCCACGGCCCATGTGGTGGTGGACGGCGAATGGAATGACGACCTGATGATGCAGGTCGTCAAACCAGAACCCATCACCTGATAGGCGCCGAAAATGATCAGGTCCGGCACAGCATTTCTTGCTATGGCGCTGGCGTTGGGCTGGACCGGCAGCGGACATGACGACAGCATCGGCGCGCAGATGGTGCCCATCACCTTGAAAGACAGTGGTGGGCGCAGCCTTCTGGTGTCACGCTATGAGGTCACGGTCGCTTCCTGGCGGAAATGCTACCGGGACGGCGGGTGTCCCCATATGCCGGAGTCGCTCGCGGGTGCGGATGACGTGCCGGTCACCGGAGTCAATTACATCGACGTGGGCAAGTATCTGGAATGGGCGAATGGGCGCTCACGGCGCGAGCTGCGGCTTCCGACACTTGACGAATGGCGCGCCCTCAATCCGGCACCGGTCAAGGAGCCGCAGCTTCGTTTCACCGATCCGAGAATGGCGTGGGCGGCAAATTACGGCCAGGAGAAAAAGGCGCCAGCAGGGCCACCCCGGCCAGGCGGCTCCTTCTCCACCACCTCGTCGGGCATCGCCGATCTTGACGGCAATGTGTGGGAATGGACTTCAAGCTGCTTCAAGTCCGGTTTTGAACGCGCAGGCGAAAACCGCTGCCCGGCCTTTGTCGCCGCCGGCGAGCACGAGTCCGCCGTTTCCCTGTTCGTGCGTGATCCGGCTTCGGGCGGCTGTGCGACGGGCACGCCGCCCACACATCTTGGCTTCCGGCTGGTATCCGATCGCTAAATCGCCCGGGCGTGGCGGTTTTTGGCGGCCGTGTAATGGCCGTCAAAGGCGCAAGCCACGCTGCGCAGAAACAGGCGGTGTTCCCGCGGCACGCGCACGATTGAGCCCGCGATGTTTGCGAGGCCAGCCGCTATCAGAGGCTGAAGGCGCACCAGGCTGTCTTCCAGCGCGCTGGTGGTAAAGCCATGGCGGCTGGCGATCGCGCCAAAATCGGCGGAAAAATTGCACATGATCTGTTCGATGATGGCGCCGCGCATCCGGTCTTCGGCGGTACTGGCAAGGCCCCGCACAATCGGCGATTTCCGCCCGGCAATCGCCTGGCTCCAGGCCAGGGTATCGCGGGCCGCCTGGGCGAAGCCTTGCGGAAATTCGGAAATGGCGCTGGCCCCGAAGGCCAGCAGCGCGTCAGCCGTATCGGTGGTGTAGCCCTGGAAATTGCGGCGCAGGGTTCCGGCGGAGGCGGCCATTGCCAGGGGATCATCGGGAAGGGCGAAGTGGTCGAGGCCAATGGCGGCATAGCCGGCATGGCCCAATTCTTCGGCGATAGCGCTGGCCTGATCATAACGCTCCGAAACGCCCGGCAGGTCCGAATCGGAAATCATGCGCTGGTGCTTCTTGAACCAGGGCACGTGGGCATAGCCGAATACGGAGATGCGGCTTGGCCTGAGGGCTGCCGCCTGTTTCGCCGTCTGGCGTACGCTGCCCGCGGTTTGCGCGGGAAGCCCGTACATCAGGTCAAAATTGATGGAAGTGAAGCCGGCTTCGCGCAAAAGTTCGGCCACATGGGCTACAAGGCCATGGGTCTGCAGGCGGTTGATCTTCATCTGCACCGGAAGGGAAAAATCCTGCACGCCGAAACTGATGCGATTGAAACCCATCGCGGCAAGCCCGAAGGCACGGTCGCGGGTGATGCCGCGGGGGTCCGACTCAAGGGCAATCTCGGCTTCCGGCGCGAGGCCGAAACTTCCGTTGATGCAGGCCAGAATGCGCCCGAGATCCGCGTTGCTCAGATAGGTCGGCGTGCCGCCGCCGAAATGGAGATGCCTGACATTGCCCTTTTCGGCTCCGCTCAATTTGCCGCTGCGGGTGATATCGCTCAGCAGACTGTCGACATAGGCGCTGGCCCTCCCGTAGGAATTGGGCACCGAGGTGTGGCAGCCGCAATACCAGCAGAGCTGCTGGCAAAACGGCACATGCACATAGATTGAAAGCGAAGCATCGCGCGGCAGTTCAGCCAGCCAGCGGTCGGCCTGGTCTCCCGGAAAGCCATCCTGGAACTGGACAGCGGTGGGATAGCTCGTGTAGCGCGGCACATCCTGCAGGGCGAAAGGCAGAAGCTTCTGGTCCATGGCCTCACGCGGCGATTGGCAATGAGCCTTGGCGGGGGACGGGGAGACGGACCTCGGTTCCCGCTTCCCGGGCAAGGGCTGCCTGGTCGAGAACCTTCAGGGTATGGTTGTTGATCTCGATCACGCCATCGCCCGCCAGTTTGCCCAGCACCCGGCAGACATGCTCATTGGACAGGCCAAGCGCATCGCCGATCATGATCTGGGTAACGGGAAGGTCAATGCTGTATTCGCGTTTCCCCAGGTCGGTGCACTGGGCCCGGCAGGTGAGTTCGACGATCAGCGCGGCAATGCGCTCGCGGGCGCTGCGCCGGCCAAGGCTGGTCATGTGTTCATGGGCGCGCATCTCGCTGTTTGAAACGCGCTCCACGACCTGCATCGCCAGGGTGGGGCAGGTTGCCAGCAGGCGACGGAATTGTGCGTGGGGCAGGGTGGCGACGGTGCAGGCTGTCACCATTTCCACACCGTAGGAATTGGTGGCGCCGGAACCAAAGCCCACCAGCGAACCGGCAAAAATGAAGTCGAGAATCTGGCGCTTGCCATCGGGCAGGGTCTGATAGCGGAAGGCCCAGCCGGAGAGCAGCACGCCCACCACTTCGCGGTCTTCGCCCTGGTCGATCAGCGAGCAGTTCTTGCCGATGCTCCGCACCAGCCAGCGCGCGCCTTCAAGCCGCTGCCGCTCACCGCTCTCAAGCTCGGCGAGGGAGGAAACGCCCAGCAGGTGCTTGAGAATGGGCGAAACGGTTCTGTCAGAATCGGGAAGCTTGCTGTTGCAGTCTGCGAGGTGGATCATCGTCTGGCTCCCTTTTGCGGCTCCCGGCTCAAAGCCAGGCGTGTCGACTGTTGGGAGGATGAAACGACGGTTTTTGCCCGGAACCTAGACGGGAATAGTACGTAGGTAATTTTACTCAGTCCAAATCGGGCATTGGCCGGCGAACAGCACAGGCGAATCAGCCTGCGTTCCGCCCCAGGGATTCAGCATTGGCAAGCCAGGATTGGCGCTTGTCCTGGGACACGGCTTCAATCATGCCATGAATCGTCGCGCGTACTGGCGAAACGCCGACGAAGCCAAGGATGTTGCGCTTCAGCATGCGCAGGGCGAAGGCGCCGAAGTACCAGCGGTAGATGAAGCCGGGCATGCCCATGGTCATGATGACGCGGGCTGATTTGCCTTTGAGAAATTTTACGTACTTTCCCTTTTTGGAAGGCTCCACCAGGTCAGGCTGCAGGACGCGCTCGAGAAATCCCTTGAAGATGGCGGGAAGGGTTCCGAGCCAGAGCGGAAAAATGAAGACAAGATGATCGGCCGCGATGATCGCCTCGTGCGCCGCCTGCAGGTCGGGCTCGAGCGGCTGAATCTTTGCAAAGCCTTCGTGCAGGATGGGATCAAACACCATCTTCGAGGTCACGAACAGGGTGGCCTGATGCCCGCCGGCTTCGGCGCCGCGCCGGTAGGCTTCACCAAGGGCTTCACAATACGTGTCCTTCCTTGCGTGACCGACAAAGATTGCAATCCGCGACATCCGCACTCCCTTGATTCAGGCCTGATTGCGGAGCGCTTCGGCGACGCGGCTGAAATGCCCCATGAGCAGGCGGCGGGTTTCAGACTCGGCAACCACGGCGGCCAGGGCCTTGTCCATGCAGGCGAGCCATGCATCCTTTTCGGCCGTTCCGATTGCAAGATGGGCGTGCATCTGCCGGACATTGGAGTGGCGGTGGCGTTCGAAATAGAGCTGCGGGCCGCCAAGAAAGCCCGAGAGAAACTCGAACTGCACTTGGCGCGCATGGGCAAGGCCATGACCCCGGTTATGCATGGCCAGGAGAGATGCAGCGGCAGGATCGCTTTCGACAATATCATAGAATTCCTGCACCAGCCGCTCGACGGCGGCCTCGCCGCCCAGCATCTGATAGGGTGACTTCCGCATCGGCACGCCCTTCCAAATCTATTTTGCGAATCACGATACAAGCTCCAAACTCCCGTCAATTGATCTGGATCAATGAATTGCGATGCCTGATCGGGCAACAACCGGTTGGTCTGAATATGAAAGGCGGGGAGCCAATGAACGGTTATGGAGTGCTGGCGAAGCTGATTTCGCTGGGCGTTATCGCCCTTGTAGCTGTCATCGCTGCCGCAAAGGGGCATGATGCGGCCTATGTCTTCCACGCCTATGTGATTTCGGCGGTGGCCATGGGCCTCATCGTCTACTATTCGCGGAGCTTCTCCTTTGCCCCCGTGGGGCCCGCGCCGGCAACGGAAAGCACCTATTCGGATGAGGTCATCAAGGCCGGCATGATCGCCACGGTCTTCTGGGGCGTGGCGGGATTCCTCCTGGGCGTGGTCATCGCCTCGCAGCTTGCCTGGCCGGCGCTCAATCTCGACCTGCCATGGACGACATTCGGCCGCCTGCGCCCGCTGCACACTTCGGCGGTGGTTTTCGCCTTTGGCGGAAACGCACTGATCGCCACCAGTTTCTATGTTGTCCAGCGCACCTGCCGCACCCGGCTGGCCTTCGGCAATCTCGCCTGGTTCGTGTTCTGGGGCTACCAGCTGTTCATCGTTCTGGCGGCCACCGGCTATCTCCTGGGGGTGACCGAGTCGCGCGAATATGCCGAGCCCGAATGGTATGTCGATATCTGGATCACCCTTGTCTGGGTCGCCTATTTCCTGGTGTTCTTCGGCACCCTGCTGAAGCGCAAGGAGCCCCACATTTACGTGGCGAACTGGTTCTACCTGGCGTTCATCGTCACGATCGCGATGCTGCACATCGTCAACAACCTGGCGGTGCCGGTCTCATTCCTCGGCTCGAAGAGCTATTCGCTGTTCTCCGGCGTCCAGGACGCGCTGATCCAGTGGTGGTACGGCCACAACGCGGTGGGCTTCTTCCTCACGGCGGGCTTTCTCGGCATGATGTACTATTTCGTGCCGAAGCGGGTCGGGCGCCCGGTCTATTCCTACCGCCTGTCCATCGTCCATTTCTGGTCGCTCATTTTCCTTTATATCTGGGCCGGCCCGCATCACCTGCACTACACCGCGTTGCCGGACTGGGCGCAAACCCTCGGCATGGTGTTTTCGGTCATGCTGTGGATGCCCTCCTGGGGCGGCATGATCAATGGCCTGATGACGCTTTCGGGCGCCTGGGACAAGCTGCGCACGGATCCGGTGCTGCGCATGATGGTGCTGTCGGTGGCCTTCTACGGCATGTCCACCTTCGAAGGTCCGATGATGTCAATCAAGTCGGTGAACTCGCTCAGCCATTATACGGACTGGACCATCGGCCATGTGCATTCCGGGGCGCTCGGCTGGGTGGGCATGATCAGCATGGCCGTGGTCTACGACCTGGTGCCCAAGCTGTGGAAAAAGGCAGACCTCTACAGCAACCGGCTGGTGAACTGGCATCTCTGGCTCGCAACCCTCGGCATCGTGCTTTACGCCTCGGCCATGTGGGTGTCGGGCATCATGCAGGGCCTGATGTGGCGCGAATATGATGACCAGGGATTCCTTGTTTACTCCTTCTCCGAGTCTGTGGCGGCCATGTATCCCTATTACGTGATCCGCATGACGGGTGGCCTCCTCTTCCTGATCGGCGCGCTGATCATGGTCTACAACCTCATTCGCACGGTGCGGGGAGACAGCGTTTCCGAAAGCGCCGTCGGCACCCCGGCGCTGGCAACGTGATCAGGGAAACAGCAGATGTTTAATCACGCAACAATTGAACGCAATGCAACCATCCTGCTGGTGCTCGGCTTCATCACGGTCGCCATCGGCGGCATCGTTGAAATCGCACCGCTGTTCTACCTGCAGAACACCATTGAAAAAGTGGAGGGCATGCGGCCCTACACGCCGCTGGAACTGGCGGGCCGCAATGTCTATGTGCGCGAAGGCTGCTACACTTGCCACAGCCAGATGATCCGGCCCTTCCGCGACGAGACCGAACGCTACGGGCACTACAGCCTGGCGGCTGAATCCATGTATGACCATCCGTTCCAATGGGGCTCGAAGCGCACCGGCCCGGACCTTGCCCGCGTCGGCAACAGATACTCCGATGACTGGCACCGCGAGCATCTGGCCGATCCGCGCTCCGTCGTGCCCGAGTCGGTCATGCCCGGCTATCCCTTCCTGATGCAGGCGGAGATCGACACGAAGTACATTGCCGATCATCTGCGCGCCAACCAGCTCATAGGTGTTCCGTACACCGATGAAATGGTCCAGTCCGCCAGGGCCGACATGATTGCCCAGGCCAGCGATACGGGCGAGGGCGCGGAAGACCTGATGAAGCGCTATCCCAAGTCGCAGGCGCGGGATTTCGACGGCCAGCCCGGCAAGCTCACGGAGATGGATGCGCTCGTGGCTTACCTGCAGATGCTCGGCACGCTGGTCGATTTCTCGACCTTCAAGGCTGAAACGGAATCGCGGTGACACCATGAGCACTTATGAAACCATGCGCCACTTCGCCGACAGCTGGGCACTACTGGCCTTGGCGGCCATCTTCCTGTTTGTGGTCGGGTTTGTGTTCCGGGCGGGATCGCGGGCCCAGTACGACCATGCAGCCCGTATTCCGCTTGACGATGATAAAGAGGTTTGACCCAACATGGCATCGCGCGAAAAAGACGAGATCTCGGGTATTGAAACCACCGGCCACGAGTGGGACGGCATCAAGGAGCTCAACAACCCGCTGCCGAGGTGGTGGCTTTGGACATTCTATGGCTGCATCGCCTTTGCCCTGGGATACATGATCGCCTATCCGGCCTGGCCGCTGGTGAGCGGCGCCACGCCGGGGCTGCTTGGCTATTCGAGCCGCGCAGAGTTCGTGAAGGAAGTGGACAGCGCAGTCTCGGCCCAGGCGGCGCAGCGTGAAATGGTGAAGACGCTGCCCCTCGAGGAGATCCGCAATAACGCCGACCTGCTGCAATTCGCAGTGGCCGGTGGCCGGGCCGCCTTCCGGGTGAATTGCATCCAATGCCATGGCTCGGGTGCAGCCGGCGGCAAGGGCTATCCCAATCTCAACGATGACGACTGGCTGTGGGGCGGCACCCTCGAGCAGATCCACACGACGCTGCAGCACGGCATCCGCTATTTGGCTGACCCGGACACGCGGCAGTCGCCGATGCCGGCCTTTGGCGCCGATGAAATCCTGACGCCTGAACAGATCAACGATGTGGCCGAGCATGTGCTCAGTCTCTCCGCCCAGCCCTTTGACGCGGCGGCGGCAAGCCGGGGCAGCACCGTCTTTGCCGAGAACTGCGTGGCCTGCCATGGCGCCGCGGGTGAGGGCTTGCGTGAATTCGGCGGTCCGCGCCTGTCTGACCCGATCGCCCTCTACGCCGCAGACAAAGCTGCCATCGTCGCCCAGGTTACACGGCCGCGCCATGGCGTGATGCCGGCGTGGAACACGCGCCTCGACGAGGTGACGATCAAGCAATTGGCGATTTACGTGCATTCGCTTGGTGGCGGAGAGATGCCTGTGCCCTGAAATGGTTGAGTTGATCAATACTATCGAAACAATCGACGCCGTTCCGCACAACAGCGCGGCGCGGCGCGTCCTCTATGCGGCGCGGGTAAAAATCCATCCCAAGCGCGCCTCGGGCTATTTCCGCAATCTCAAATGGCTGGTGATGGCGGTCACCCTCGGCATCTATTACCTGACGCCCTGGCTGCGCTGGGACCGCGGCGCCCATGCGCCAGACCAGGCCGTGCTGGTTGATCTGGCGCACCGGCGCTTCTATTTTTTCTTCATCGAGATCTGGCCGCAGGAATTCTATTATGTTGCGGGCCTGCTCATCATGGCGGGCATCGGGCTGTTTCTCGTGACCTCGACAATCGGCCGCGCCTGGTGCGGCTACACCTGCCCGCAAACCGTCTGGACCGATCTTTTCCTGGTGGTCGAGCGCTGGATCGAAGGCGACCGAAATGCCCGCATCAAACTCGATGCCGCCCCCTGGAGCGTGGGCAAGGCGTGGAAGCGGCTGATCAAGAACATCCTCTGGCTGCTCATTGCGGTTGCCACCGGCGGCGCCTGGATCTTCTACTTCGCCGATGCGCCAACGCTGGCCCGCCAGTTTGTCACGTTCGAGGCCCCGGCGGTTGCCTATTTTACCGTCGCCGTGCTGACCGCCACGACCTTTGTCCTCGCAGGCTACTTGCGTGAACAGGTTTGCACCTACATGTGCCCGTGGCCGCGCATCCAGGCCGCCATGCTCGACGAGGATTCGCTGGTCGTCACCTATAACGACTGGCGCGGCGAGCCCCGCTCACGCCACAAGAAAAAGCTCCAGGCCGCCGGCGAAACGGCGGGAGACTGCGTGGACTGCAATGCCTGCGTGGCGGTGTGCCCGGCAGGCATCGACATCCGCGATGGCCAGCAGCTGGAGTGCATCACCTGCGCCCTGTGCATCGATGCCTGTGACAGCGTGATGGAAAAGGTGGGCTTGCCCAAGGGGCTCATCTCCTACTCGACGCTCAAAACCTATGATGCCCACAAGGCGGGCGGCCTGGCAGTCATCGGCTGGCGCGCCTTCCTGCGGCCCCGGACCTTTGTCTACAGCGCCATCTGGCTGGCGGTGGGGCTGGCCATGTTCTATTCGCTGCTGCACCGCGAACGGCTTGAGGTCAATGTTCTCAACGACCGCAACCCTATCTATGTGCGGCTTTCGGATGGCAGCATCCGCAACGGCTTCACGGTCAAGATCCTGAACATGGAGCAGCGGCCGCGCAGCTTTGTTGTCAGCGCCGAAGGGCTTCCGGGCAGCAGCATGACAATGACCGGTGGCGATGGCGCGCCCTTGCGCGAATTCACCATTGAGGTGGAGGCCGACAAGCTGCGGGCGATCAAGGTCTATGTTGCCGTCCCGCCCCTTCTGCTGGAGGGCGAGCAGGTGCCCTTCGAATTCAAGGTTGTGGAACAGGCGAGCCAGACCACAGCGGAAACGCGCAGCATCCCGGCCATCTTCCACGCGCCGCCAAAGGAGACACAACCATGACGCGCCCCTTCACCGGCAGGCACATGGCCATCATCATCATTTCATTCTTTGCGGTCATCATCGCGGTCAACCTGACCATGGCGTATTTCGCCAGATCGAGCTGGACCGGACTGGTGGTGAAAAACAGCTATGTGGCGAGCCAGAGCTTCAACCGGGATGCGGAAATCGCCAGGCAGCAGCAGGCGCTGGGCTGGCAGATGACGCTCAACGTGAAGCGTGAGGCGGTGCAATTCACCGTCCTTGACCGGGATAACCAGGCCATGACGGGGCTCCGCATCAGAGCCGTGCTGCAGCGGCCGACGGATGAGGCGGGCGACCAGCATCTCAAGCTGCAGGAGAGCGGAGCCGGCATATACAGAACCGATGCGGTCATTGGCGGCGGGGTCTGGGTTGCCGATATCACGGCGGAAAAGTCGGACACGGAACTGGTGCGCTTCGTGCAGCGCATCTTCGTGAAGTAGGACGATTGCGATGATGACCTGCTGCCCGGTGGGCCCAGCCCTTGATGCCGCCAGCCAGTTCGCCGGCGATCTCGCGCCGTGGGTCATCACGCGTCCTGATGGTGACCGGGAACTTGACCTGATCATTCCCGGACTCTGTGCGCCCGAGAGCATTCCGCTTATCGAGGGCGCGCTGGAACAGGTTCCGGGCCTTGCCGCGGCGCGGGTGAACTTCACCGGCAAGCGGGTTATCGCCACGTGGACTGATCCCGCCTTCAATCCTGCCGGCATCGTTGAGGCGTTGAATGAGCTTGGCTTCATGTCCCGGCCCTTTGATCCCAGCCATTCGGGGCTGGATGCCGATGACGCGCAAAGCCGGCTGCTGCTGCGCGCCGTGGCCGTGTCGGGCTTTGCCGCCGCCAACATCATGCTGCTGTCGGTTTCCGTCTGGTCCGGGGCGGAGGGCAGCACCCGTGACCTGTTCCACTGGATTTCCGCCGGCATTGCGCTGCCCACGGTCGCCTATGCGGGGCGGCCGTTTTTCCGGAGCGCGGTGCGCGCCCTGTCGTCCGGCCAGTTCAACATGGATGTGCCGATCTCGCTGGCGGTTTGCCTCGCGGCGCTGATGAGCCTCTATGAAACCTTCAACCACGGCGAGGTTGCCTATTTCGACGCGTCGGTGACGCTGCTCTTCTTCCTGCTCACCGGCCGCTACCTCGATCACCTCATGCGGGCCAGGGCGCGCTCCGCCGTGTCGCAGCTCCTGTCGCTTTCGGCCTCCAGCGCCATGGTCGAAGAGGCCGACGGCAGCACCCGCATCATGGCCGCAACGGCGCTCCAGCCGGAGATGAAAATGCTGGTCGCGGCGGGCGAGCGCCTGGCCGCCGACGGCGTCGTCGCCGCGGGCAGCAGTGAAATCGACCGGTCGCTGCTGACCGGCGAGAGCAATCCGGAAGTGGCGGCCAAAGGCGCCATCGTTCACGCCGGCATGCTCAATCTCACGGGGCCGATCACCGTCACGGTCACCGCCGCGGGGAAGGATACATTTCTTGCGGAAATCATCCGCCTCATGGCCTCGGCCGAGCAGAGCCGCTCGCGCTTTGTCCGGGTTGCCGACCGGCTGGCGCGCATCTATTCCCCAGCGGTCCACATACTTGCGGCAACAACTCTGGCGGGATGGCTCTTCTGGACCGGCGGCGACTGGCACAGCTCGCTGATGACGGCCATCGCCGTGCTGATCATCACCTGTCCCTGCGCGCTGGGCCTTGCGGTGCCCGCGGTGCAGGCGGTGGCGAGCGGCGTGCTCTTCCGCAACGGCGTGATGATCAAGGATGGCGCGGCGCTGGAAAAACTTTCCGGCGTCGACACGGTCATCTTTGACAAGACAGGAACCCTGACGCTGGGGCGGCCGCGCCTGGTGAATGGCGCGAGCATAACTGCTGCAAGCCTCGCCATCGCAGCGGGGCTGGCGCGGTCGAGCCGCCACCCGCTGTCGCGCGCGGTTTGCGAGGCGGCAAAGGCGCGGGGAATCGCGCCTGCGATTGTGGAAGACATTCAGGAAATTCCGGGACGCGGCCTCTCGGGCCTGTTTCAAGGCGGGCCGGTGCGCCTCGGCTCAAGGAAATGGTGCGGCATTGACGAGAATGACGGCCAGGGCCTGCCCGAGTTTGTGCTGATGCGGAATTCCAGGGCGGCAAGCATTTTCACCTTCGAGGATGAATTGCGCGGGGATGCCGCCGCGGTCATTGCCAAGCTCAAGGATGATGGCCTGCGGGTTGAAATTCTTTCGGGCGACCGGGAAGCCGCCGTGCGCCGGGCCGCTGTGGCCCTTGGCATTGAACGCTGGCAGGCGGGCGTCACCCCGCAGCAGAAGCTCGCCTATGTCGAACAGCTCAAGGAGGCCGGCTGGAAAGTGCTCATGGTGGGTGACGGCCTCAATGATGCGCCGGCGCTGGCGGCGGGCCTCACCTCAATGGCGCCATCGTCGGCAACCGACATCGGGCGGACCGCCGCTGACAGCATTTTCATGGGGGAAAGCCTGCTCCCGGTTCTGGTGGCGCGCGAGGTGGCCATCGCCACCCAGCGCCTGTCACTGCAGAATTTCGCGCTTGCGGTCGGCTACAATGTCTTTGCGGTGCCCATCGCCATGCTCGGCTTTGCCTCGCCCCTGGTGGCGGCGGTTGCCATGTCCACATCGTCGATCATCGTCATTGCCAATTCGCTGCGCCTCGGGCTTATCTTCCGTCAGCGGCCGGCCAGCGCAAAAGTGCAGCAGCCAGACGTGCCTGACCTGGCGCATCTGGAACGGAGGGCCGCATGACCATACTTCTCGTTTTGATCCCGGCGGCGCTGGCGCTCGGCGCCATTGGCCTCGCGGCCTTTCTGTGGAGCCTGCGCAACGGGCAGTTCGACGATCTAGATGGCGCGGCGCATCGCATCCTGGTTGATGAGGACCGGCCGAAGCGCTCAACTGATGGGCGTGATTGAGACAATCCGGAAGGTGTTCATGTCCTCGTCGTGCTCACGCACCGAAATGTATTCGCCGGTGATGAAGGCATGGTCGCCAAAGCGGTAGCCGGTTTCGTCGTCGTCAGCATCGCCATGAATATCGTAGTGGAAGGCCCATGAGCCGCCGGGCTTGTGCACGAGGTGGCCGATTTCATCGGGAACCCCTTCCCAGAAACGTTTTACGCGGCACTGGCTGCGGTGCTGCTGCCATGCTTTCGCGTCTATATGGCCCTTCCTGTCGAGGGGGGCTACGAACTCATAGCCGTGCCGCGCGCTCCCCTCGGGAAATTCGTGGCTGCGCGCCATCTCGATCCTGA
>Ga0073905_10001134_pt1 | contig 13390 bp, 10 predicted proteins | sample KloWWTupernatant_FD_65482 | JGI IMG/M metagenome (GOLD analysis project Ga0073905, IMG submission 65482) | Active sludge microbial communities from Klosterneuburg, Austria, studying microevolution and ecology of nitrifiers - Klosterneuburg... | ecosystem: Engineered > WWTP > Aerobic digester >... | reverse complement strand
TCGCCGGCATGCCCAGCAGGTCGATCGGGTCGCCCAACGACGAGCTCGACGCGATCGACAGCACCAGGCCCTTGTGCTCGCCGACGGTGATGGTCAGGTCCAGGTGGGTGCCGCCATCGGGGGTGTCATCGGCGTCGACCACGAATGCGTCGTAGGCGCCGTCGTCGAGCACGGGGCGATCCTCTCCGGGATCGGGATGCTCGGGATCCGACATGGTCGGCGACCCTACCCATCCCCGCAGCGCGCTGCGAGACCCGTGACATCGGTCCGACGGTTTGCGGTCCATCCCCTCCGCTCCCGTAGGTTGGCGCCGTGAGCACCATCCCGGCCGTCGACGGGCCCGAGGGCGTCACCGGCGCCGGCGTGGCCCCCGCGTCGCCGTCGCGTTGCCCGATCGATCACACCGCCCGGGCCGCTGCTCCCGATGCCGTGACCAGCGGCGGATGCCCGGTCCGCCACGACGGCCAACCGGTGCAGCGGTCCCGCGCCGATCGGATCGTCCGCAGCACCCTTCGGATCCAGGAGCGTCCGGCGGGTGTCTCCGACGCCGCCGCCTACGCCACGTTCCAGCGGTCGATGCTCATCTCGGCGACCCGCTGCACGCTCACCTACGTCATCTTCCCGTTCGTGCTGCCCGCCATCGGCATCGCGACGGGCGTCGGCCCGATCCTCGGTGTGGTCATCGGCGTGATCGCCATGACCTGCGACGTGTTCACCATCCGCCGCTTCTTCCAGGTCGACCACCGGTGGCGCTGGCAGATCTCGGCGATCGCGGTGTGCGTGATCGGCCTGCTGAGCGTGCTGCTGGTCGAGGACATCGGCGCGCTGATCAGCAACGGCCCGTTCGGCTGACGAGCGCCGGTCGGTCCCGGCCGGACGCGATCGGACGCGATCGGTTGCCGGGCGCGTCCCCGGCGGCTTGACTGCGCGACGTGCCGATACCTCGAACGCTGCTGAGCCGTGACGAGCCCGCCGACCTCGACCTGCGGCTCGTCGCCGGCGCCTGGCCCGACGGGTTGGGCGGAGAGATGATCCTCAGCGCCCCTCACCCCGACACCTTCGACGGGCCGCACCCGTTCTTCGGCGAAGGGATGCTCCACCGGCTGTCGCTGACCCCGGGCACCCACGGCGCCCCCGCGGACCGCTTCGCCTGGCGCCAGGGTCGCATCGACACGCCGTCCGCCCGGCTCCGGGCCAAGCGGCCCGACGTGTTCACCCCCACGATGATCGGCGTCCAGTCGCCGTTCGGCACCGTGAACGCCGCCAACACCGCTCCGCTGCCGTGGGGCGACCGGCTGTTCACCACCTGGGACGTCGGTCGTCCGGTCGAGGTCGACCCGGTCACGTTCGCGTTCCTGGGCGAGGTCGGCCATCGCGACCAGTGGCAGGTCTTCGAGCTCACCCCCCAGCCGGTGCTGCCGATGGTGATGACCACCGCGCACCCGGTCATCGACCCCGACCGCGACGTGCTGTGGAGCGTCAACACGTTCTTCGGGCAGCTGCACGTCGTGCGCTGGGACGGCGACGGTCCGATCACGACGTGGCCGATCGAGGGGGCGGTCATCCCGCAGTCGGTGCACACGATCGCCCAGACCCGCGACTGGCTGGTCGTCGGGGACTGCGCGTTCAAGGTGGAACCCCAGGTCCTGACCGGCGGCGAGCGGACCCAGCCCGCCAACCACGACGGTCCGCTGTACCTGATCCGCAAGGACGAGCTGGAAGCGACGCCGGCCGGACGACCCGTCGGCTGCTCGGTGTTCCGGGTCGCCCCCGAGATCAACCACTACTACGCCGTCTACGACGACGCCGACGGGGTGCGGGTGCTGTTCGAGCACACCGAGAACGCCGACATCGCCATGACCCAGCGACCCGACGACCTCGACGCGCTCGGGCGCCCGTGCGACCCGGCGCTCGCCGGCCTCTACGGGTTCCCGATGAGCCCGGACCGCAACACCGTCGTGCAGTTCGACCCGGCCACCGGTGAGGTGACGCATCGGGCCGAGCTGCGCGACCCGTCGATGCTGTGGACCCGCCAGCTCAACGCCATGGACTGGAGCGCCGAGGGGATGGCCGCTCCCACGTCGCACCACATGGTCAACCAGGGCTGGCGTCCCGAGGCGGTGTTCCAGCGGATGCTGGCGCTCTACGAGGACCGCGTCGACCGCACCGAGTGGCCCGCCGAGGAGACCGCACCGCTGGTGATGAGCTGCACCCGCGACGACCTGGTGGTCACGGCGGTGCACGAGTTCGGCCTGGACGACTTCCCGACCTCGCCGATCTTCGTGCCCCGCGACCCCGGCGCCGACGGCGCTGACGGAGGTGACGGCCGCAGCCGGTACGCCGGCCGCGACCCCGGCGGCCACGACGGCTGGGTGGTCGTGCCGCTGCTCAACGACTCGGGGTTCCGCGTCGAGGTGTTCGATGCCGCCGACGTCGGCCGCGGGCCGGTCGCGGTGCTCGACGCCGCGGGTGCGACCGTGCCGTTCGTGCTGCACTCGGCGTGGATGCCGCGGGCGGTCCCGGCGCAGGAGCGGCCCCGGCTGCGCTTCGCCGACGAGCTCGACCGCGTCGGCGAGCTCGACGACGACCTGGCCTCGTGCGCGCTCGAGGTCGCCGCCGAGATCGACGACGGCACCCCGATCTGAGCCGGGTCCCCGGTCCGGAGCTGGGCCTCAGACCCGGGCGGCGTCGTAGGCGGGCAGCACGTCGTTGCGCACGATCGAGGCGACCCGCGGGTCGGCCAGCCAGGTGTCGGCCCGCTCGGTCAGCTCTGCGGCGACGTCCACCCGTGTGTCGGGTCGTGAGGCACGCAGCGAGTCGAGCCACGCCGAGTGCAGCGTGAGCGGCATCGCCAGGTCGGCCCGACCGAGCCGGGCGATCGGACCCCGGGCCAGATCCGCGGCGTCGAACACCCACAGCTCGGTGCCCGAGCTGCGCGCATCGGCGTGGTCGGAGTACACGACCGAGACGATGTAGCCGTCGGTCGAGCCGGTCGCCGTGCCCCGCCGTGGCACGAACGTGGGGGTCCAGCCGAAGCGGTCACCGGCGTGCCAGTAGGCGTCGACGACCCTGCCGGCGTCGTGGTCGATGCGCAGCAGCGACGTCGGCACGCCCGACCAGGGCAGCTCCGCGTCGGGGATGATCCGGTGCGGATACGAGGTGAACACCGCGAGCATGCGCTGCACCGCGATGTCGGTCGGCATCCCGGAGTTGGCGTGGAACACGTCGCCGACGGTGTCGATCGGCGTCAGCGGGTTGCGGGCGGTCAGCCCGCCGCTGCCCCAGGTGTGGTCGTCGAAGAAGGCGTGCTGGTCGAGCACCGCGCCGGAGCGGGTGTCGATCTCGTAGCGGCCGACGACACCGATGTCGTAGCTGACCGGGGTGATGGCGTCGACGAGGTCGGACCGCACCGGCTCGCCGGTCACCGGGTGCCGGTCGGTCGGCATCACCCACTCGGCGAAGTCCATCGCCGAGGTGTGCGCGCTGTGCACCACGATGCGACCCGGCGCCGCGTCGTGGTCGACCATCAGGTGGCCCGACTCGCGGGGGATGACCGACCGCACCGCGGTGGCGCCTCCGGCGGTGCGGCGAAGCTCGTCGCGGCTCACGATGAACAGGACGGTGTCGGGACGGGGGGTCTGGGCCTCGGCGGCCTCGGCGGAGTGCGGCGGGAACATGAGCTTGCCGAACTCGATCACCGTCGACGTGTCGGCGATCAGCAGGTGGTCGCGGCTGATGCACATCTGGTGTGCGGACTGCGACAAAAGCACCGGCGCGCCGTCGGGGGTGGTCAGCGGCACCCGCTTGATCGCGCCGACGCCGTCCCAGCAGAGGATCTCGCAGTACACCAGGCCCGGAATCGGGACGATCGACAGCGACACCCCGTAGTACTCGCCGGTCTCGGCGTCATACGGCGGATGGGCGCTCGTGATGTTGAGCGGGCACAGGAAGCGGTTGACCGGCAGGTCGACCAGCGGTCGGTGGTCGTCGAGGCGCCCGACCGGTCCGACCGGAGCGAGGGTGGCGGGGTCGAGCTCCCAGGAGCGGCCGCCGTCGACGGTGGCGACCAGACGGTTCCCGTTCAGCGGCACCAGCGCGGTGTTGACCTGGTCCTGCATGCCGAGCGGGCCGAGCCGGGACACGCCGCGGGACTCGAAGCGCAGGTCGGTGTCGGCCACGGCGTCGTGCAGCAGCAGGTCGGTGGTGCGCAGCAGACGCGACGTGATCGTCGGCACCTTGCCGTCGAGGTCGACGCGCCACACCAGCGAGTCGCCGCTGAAGCCGGCGTCGGTGTCGCGCAGCGACAGCGACTGGAAGAACACGTGGCCGGCCATGTCCGGCGGGAGCTCGCCGTCGAGCAGCGTCAGCGGGGTGGTCGCCTGTTCGGTGGTGACCCGCCGGTTGAACGCGCTCGGCACCCGGGCCCAGCGGTCACGGCCGGGTGTGGGGGTGGGGGCGCCGAACGGTCCGCCGGCGAGCGGATCCGGTGCCGGCGGCGCGCTGCACCCCGACATCGGCAATCCCACCGCCGCGAACCCGGCACCCGCGCCGAGCGCACTCAGGAAGCGTCTGCGGTCCATGTGCAAGTCCCCCTCCGGACCCGACCGGGTCCCGCTCCGACCGTCCGTGGACCGTCCGGTCGCGGTCCGCCGGTGAGAGGGTACGTCGCCGCTCGGGGCGGGCGCTCGCAGATCGGTCCCGTGTCAGATCGTCGGTTCGAAGCGGTAGCCCATCCCGGTCTCGGTGTGGAAGTACCGGGGCCGTGACGGGTCGGGTTCCAGCTTGTGGCGCAGGTTCGACATGTGGACCCGCAGGTACTGCGTCTGGTCGTCCACGCCCGGACCCCAGATCTCGGTGAGCAGCTGACGCTGGGTGATGAGCCGTCCCGGGTGGCGCACCAGGCGTTCGACCAGGCCCCACTCGATCGGCGTCAGGCGGACCTCGACCGCATCGGGGCCGTCCGAGTCGGTCCCGCCGGGGCGGGTCACCCGGCGGGCGGCCAGGTCGATCGTGAAGTCGGGGGTGCTGATGACCGCGGGGGCGTCGTCGGGTTGCTTGCGGCGCAGCGCCACCCGCAGCCGGGCCAACAGCTCGCCCATGCCGAACGGCTTGGTGACGTAGTCGTCGGCGCCGGCGTCGAGGGCGGTGATCTTGTCGGACTCCTCGCCGCGCACCGACAGAACGACGATCGGGATGTCGGTCCAGCCCCGGAGCCCCTCGATGACCTCGATGCCGTCGATGCCGGGCAGGCCGAGGTCCAACACGACGGCGTCGGGGCGCGAGCCGGCCACCCTGGTCAGGGCCTCCTCTCCGGTGCCGACCACATCGACGTCGTAGCCGCTGGCCCGCAGCGTCACCGACAGCGCCTTGCGGATCTGCGGCTCGTCGTCGACCACCAGGATCCTGCTCACGATCGTGCTCCTCGGTCGAGGGCGACCGGTTCGGCGGCGATGCGGTCCAGGTCGAGGGCCGGGAACGCGAACACGGCGGTCAGGCCGCCGCCGGGCGTGTCGTCGAGCTCGAGTCGACCGCCGACGGCCGAGGTGAAGCCGTCGGCGATGGCCAGCCCCAGTCCCACGCCGGCCTGGTGGGAGCGGTCGCCGAGGCGCTGGAACGGCGCCCGGATGCGCTCGCGGTCCGCGGGCAGGATCCCGGGTCCGCGGTCGATGACGCGGATGTGGACCTCGGATCCGACCGCAGCGGCGTCGACGACGACCGCCACGCCCTCGGGCTGCACCGCCAGCGCGTTGGCGACGACGTTGGCCACCGCTCGCTCGGCCAGCGCGGGGTCGACGTCGAGCAGCGGCAGCTGCGGCGGCATCCGCATGTCGACCCGCGGCGCGTGCCGGTCGTCCACGCCGGAGACGGCCGCGCCGATGACGTCTTCGACCGGGGTCGGCCGACGCAGGACCCGGAGGCCGCCGGACTGCAGACGGCTCATGTCCAGCAGGTTGCCCACCACCCGGTCGAGCCGGTCGACCTCGTCGTCGATCAGGGTGAGGAACTCCCTGGTGTCGTCGGGCCCGAAGGTCATCTCGGGTGAGAGCAGCGACGTGACCGATGCCTTGATGCCGGCCAGCGGGGTGCGCAGGTCGTGCGAGACGGCCTGGAGGATCCCGGTGCGCAGCTCGTCCGCGCGGAGAAGCGCTTCGGCCGCTGTGGCGTCGCGACGCAGGCGAAGGGCGTCGACCGCGACGCCGAGCTGGCCGGCGAGCGTCTCGAGGAGCTCCACTCCTTCGCCGTCGCGCTCGCCTCGGAGCACGAGCAGCCATCGCCCGTCCTCGGAGACGGTGCGGACCGCGCCGTCGACGGGCGAGCGGGGTGGACGGTCGCCGTCGGAGGCGACCGACTCCCAGCGCGTCGCGGGGTCGATCGGGTCGGGATCGCTCGGTGCGGCCCGGTCGTGCAGGAGCGCCACCGCCTCGAGCCCGAGCGACGAGCGGACCTCGGCCAACAGCGACGGGAACGGATCGGTCTCGGTGGCCAGGATCGCCGCGGCCCGGGCCAGGGCGTCGGCATCGGCTCTGGCCCGGACCGACTCGGCGGACCGCCGGGCGACGCGGTCGACCAGGGTGGCGACGGTCGCCCCGACGATCATGAACACGACCAGGGCGACGACGTTCTCGGCATGGGTGACGGTGAACGTGCCGATCGGGGGGACGAACAGGAAGTTGATCGCCAACGAGCACCCGACCGCGGCGACGATCCCGGGCAGGCGTCCGCCCAGGGTGCCGACCGCCACCACCAGGGTGAGCGTCACGAGCATGGTCGTCGGCACGCCCAGGTCGTCGCGCCAGGGGACCAGGACCAGCATCAGAAGCGGGCCGCCGATCAGGAGCAGCAGCCACGCCGCGGCCCGTCGCCGCCGCGGGAGGGGGGTGCGTAGCCGAGCGGTCGGTCGTGGGACCCCCACGGGCCGCGATGCGACCGCGTCGGGCGCCGAGATCACGTGGACATCCAGGTCGCGGGCCTGGCGCAGCAGGTCGTTGACGACCGAACCCCGGGTCAGCTCCTGGCGTCGGGAACGGCGGCTGGCCCCGACGACGATCTGGGTGACGCGCTCGCTGCGGGCGACAGCGGCGAGCGTCTCGGCGACGTCGTCGCCGACCACCTCGCGGTAGGTGCCGCCCAGCTCCTCGAGCAGCTGGCGGTGCCGATCGAGCTCGGGACCCCGGCGGTCGACGAGGCCGTCGGTGCGGCTGATGTGGACGCCGATCAGCTCGCCCTGGTTGCGCCGGGCCAGGCGTGACGCCCGGCGGATGACCGAATCCGCGCCGGGGGCCCCGGTCAGCGCGACCAGGACGCGTTCGCGTGTCTCCCACGACGCGGTGACGCCGTGGCTCTCCATGTAGCTCTGCAGGTCGTCCTCGACCCGATCCGCGACCCACAGCAGTGCGAGCTCCCGCAACGCGCCCAGGTTCCCGACCCGGAAGTAGTTGCCGAGGGCGGCATCGATGCGGTCCACCGGGTACACGTTGCCGTGGGCCATCCGTCGGCGCAGCGCCTCGGGGGTCATGTCGACCAGCTGGATCTGCTCGGCGGTGCGCACCCAGGCGTCGGGGACCGTCTCCTGCTGGCGGACGCCGGTGATGCGTTCGACCACGTCGTTGACCGACTCCAGGTGCTGGATGTTCACCGTCGAGATCACGTCGATGCCCGCGGCGAGCAGCTCGTCGATGTCCTCCCAACGCTTGGCGTGACGGGAGCCGGGGGCGTTGGTGTGGGCGAGCTCGTCGACGAGCACCACCTCGGGGTCCCGGGCGAGCACCGCGTCGACGTCGAGCTCGTCGAGAACCGCCCCGCGGTGCTCGACGGTGCGCCGCGGCACCAGCTCCATCCCGTCGAGGAGGGCTGCGGTGCGGTCCCGTCCGTGGGTCTCGACCAGCCCGACGACGACGTCGGTGCCCCGGGCGGAGCGTCGGCGACCCTCGTCGAGCATGGCGAAGGTCTTGCCGACACCGGGAGCGGCTCCCAGGTAGACCCGCAACACGCCCCGCGGCGTCGGCTCGTCGTCCATCCGTTCAGCCTGCCCGATCCAACGCCAGGTTGAGCTCCAGCACGTTCACGCCGGGGTCGCCGAGGATGCCGAGCGGCCGGGCCTGGGTGTGGTGATCCACGAGGTCGAGCACGTCGTCGAGGTCCAGGTTCCGCTCCAGCGCCACCCTCGGGGCCTGGAGGCGGGCGTTGGCGATCGAGATCTGCGGATCGAGCCCCGACCCCGACGCCTGCACCGCATCCGCGGGCACGTCGACCTCGGGTGACAGCCGGTTGGTGCGGCGGTACTCCTCGATGCGGTCGGCGACCGTGGCCAGGTAGTCGGGGTTGGTCGGGCCCAGGTTCGACCCGCTCGAGGCGGCGCCGTCGTAGCCGGCACCCGCGGCGGACGGTCGGGGGTGGAAGTACTCCGGGGCGCTGAACTGCTGGCCGATCAGCGACGACCCGACGACCTCGCCGTCGCGCTCGATGAGCGAGCCGTCGGCGCGGTCCCGGAAGGCGGCCTGGGCCACGCCGGTGACCGCGAGCGGGTACACCAGTCCGCACAGCACGGTGAGGACGACCAGAGCGGTCAGCGCCGGCAGGCACTGCTGGGTGAAGGAACGGAACTGCTGGCGCATCACTTGACTCCCAGGGCGGTGACGATGACGTCGATGACCTTGATGGCGATGAACGGGGTGACGAGCCCACCGAGGCCGTACACCAGGAGGTTGCGTCCGAGGATCGCCGAGGCGGCCTCGGCGCGGAACCGGACGCCGCGCAGGGCGAGGGGGACCAACGCCACGATGATCAGGGCGTTGAAGATGACCGCCGAGAGGATCGCCGAGCGGGGCGAGGCCAACCCCATGACGTTGAGCCGGTCGAGCGCCGGGAACACCCCGGCGAACATCGCCGGGATGATGGCGAAGTACTTGGCCACGTCGTTGGAGATCGAGAAGGTGGTCAGCGCGCCCCGCGTGATGAGGAGCTGCTTGCCGATCTCGACGATCTCGATCAGCTTGGTCGGATCCGAGTCGAGGTCGACCATGTTGCCGGCCTCCTTGGCGGCCTGGGTGCCGGTGTTCATCGCCACCCCGACGTCGGCCTGGGCGAGCGCCGGGGCGTCGTTGGTGCCGTCGCCGGTCATGGCGACCAGGTTCCCGCCGGCCTGCTCGCTCTGGATGAGGGCCATCTTGTCCTCGGGGGTGGCCTCGGCCAGGAACCCGTCCACGCCGGCCTCCTCGGCGATCGCCGCCGCGGTGAGCGGGTTGTCACCGGTGATCATCACCGTGCGGATGCCCATCGCCCGCAGCTCGTCGAAGCGCTCGCGCATGCCGGGCTTGACCGTGTCCTTGAGGCGGATGACGCCGAGCACCCGGGGGGCGGAGCCCTCGCCGATCTCGGCGACCACCAGCGGGGTGGCGCCGTCGGAGGAGACCTGCTCGACGATCGGTCCCAGCTCGAGAGGCGGCGTGCCGCCCTCGGCTTCGACCCAGCGCCGGACCGCATCGCCCGCGCCCTTGCGGACGATGCGGCCGGGCCCACCGCCGGGTCCCGCCGGGAAGTCCATCCCCGACATGCGGGTCTGGGCGGTGAACGGGACGAGCTCGGCGCCGGTGGCGTCGGGCGCGCTCAGCCCGTACCGCTGTGCCGCGAGCTCGACGATCGAGCGCCCCTCGGGCGTCTCGTCGGCCAGCGACGACGCCAGGGCGGCCTCGGCGAGAGCGGCCTCGGTGACGTCGTGGACCGGGATGAACTCGGCGGCCTGGCGGGACCCGAAGGTGATCGTCCCGGTCTTGTCGAGCAGCAGCGTGCTGACGTCGCCGGCGGCCTCGACGGCCCGACCCGACATGGCCAGCACGTTGCGCTGCACCAGGCGGTCCATGCCGGCGATGCCGATGGCCGACAGCAGGCCGCCGATCGTGGTCGGGATCAGGCACACCAGCAGGGCGGTGAGCACGACGACGCTCTGGCGGGCACCGCTGTAGACGGCGAAGGGCTGAAGGGTCACCACCGCGAGCAGGAAGATGATCGTCAGGCCCGACAACAGGATCGACAGGGCGATCTCGTTGGGTGTCTTCTGGCGGTCCGCCCCCTCGACCAGGGCGATCATCCGGTCGAGGAACGTCTCGCCGGGCCGGGCCGTGATGCGCACGACGATCTCATCGGACAGGACGCGGGTCCCGCCGGTGACAGCGGAGCGGTCCCCGCCGGACTCCCGGATGACCGGGGCGGACTCGCCGGTGATGGCCGACTCGTCGACCGTCGCGATGCCCTCGACGACGTCGCCGTCACCGGGGATCACCTCGCCGGCGGTCACCACGCACTCGTCGCCGATCTGCAGCTCGGTCGAGGGGCGATCGACGACCTCTCCGCCCGGTGTGCGGACCCGCGCCGAGGTCTCGGCCCGGGTCCGCCGCAGGGTCGCGGCCTGCGCCTTGCCTCGTCCCTCGGCCATGGCCTCGGCGAAGTTGGCGAACAGCACCGTCGCCCACAGCCACACCGTGACCAGCAGGGCGAAGACGTTCTGGTCGGCACCGGCGGTGGACCAGTCGGTGACGCACAGCACCGTCGTCAGCACCGCGCCGACCTCGACGATGAACATCACCGGGTTGCGTGCCATCGTCTTCGGGTTCAGCTTGCGGACGCTGTCGCCGAGAGCAGGCCCGACGATGGCGGGGTCGAAGAGCGACCGTCGACCGTTGGCCGAGTGGTCGTGGTGGTCAGGGGAGTCGGGAACGGGGACGGGGGCGTCCTCGGTGAGCGTCATGGGATCCTCCGGGGTTCCGGGGCGTGGTCGGGGGGTGGTGGTGGGGTGGTCGGGGCAGTCACAGGCCGAGCTGCTCGACGACGGGCCCGAGGGCGAGGGCGGGGAAGAACGTGAGCCCGGCGACGATCACGATCACCCCGGTGAGCAGCCCGAAGAACAGCGGCGAGTCGGTGGGGAACGTCCCGGCGGTGACCGGCACCTTGTTCTTGCGCACCAACGATCCGCCGATGGCCAGCGCCGGGATGATCAACAGGAACCGTCCGGCCAGCATCCCGATGCCCTGGGTGAGCGTGTACCAGTCGGTGCCGGCGTTCATCCCGCCGAAGCCCGACCCGTTGTTGTTGACCGCCGAGGCGAAGTTGTAGAGCACCTCGGACAGGCCGTGCGGGCCGGGGTTCGCCATCGATGCCACCGCGGTGGGCAGCACGACGCTGAGCGCAGAGAGCACCAGGACGGTGACGGGCATGGCGACGATGTAGAGCACGACGAGCTTCATCTCGTTCGCCTGGATCTTCTTGCCGAGGTACTCGGGAGTGCGCCCGACCATGAGCCCGGCGATGAACACAGCCAGGAGGGCGTTGATGAGGATGCCCATGGCCCCGGCTCCGACTCCGCCGGGGGACACCTCGCCGAGCATCATCAGCACCATCGGCACCGCGCCCCCGGCGGGGGTGAGCGAGTCGTGCATGCAGTTGACCGATCCGGTCGAGGTGCCGGTGGCCGCCGCGCCGTACATGGCGCAGCTGGCCGGCCCGAACCGGGTCTCCTTGCCCTCGAGGTTCCCGCCCACGGTGCTCGTCGCGCTGGCCTGGCTGGCACCGAGCTCGCTGACCGCCGGGTTCCCGCCGGTCTCCATGAACCCCATCAGCAGCGTCGAGACCGCCAGCAGAGTCACCATCACGCCGAGCAGCACCAGGCCCTGTCGGGGTTGACCGACCATGCGACCGAAGGCGAAGGGGAAGGCGAACGGGATCACCAGCATCAGGAAGGGTGCGAGGAGGTTCGTCCATCCGTTGGGGTTCTCGAAGGGATGGGCGCCGTTGGTGTTGTAGAAGCCGCCGCCGTTGGTCCCGAGGTCGCGGATGACGACCTGGGAGGCGACCGGGCCGCCGGGGATCTGCTGGTGGGTGACCGGCTCTGAGGTCTCGCGGCCGTTCGAGTCGACGACGGTCGCGGTGACGGAGTGGTCGACGGTGGTCGCCGTCGTGTCGCCCCGCAGGTTCTGCGTCACGCCGAGGCCGACGAGCACGATGGCGCCGACGAAGCTGATCGGCACCAGGATCCGCAGCGTGCCGCGCACGAGGTCGACCCAGAAGTTGCCGAGCGTGCGTCCCTGCCGGCGGGCGAAGCCGCGGATGATCGCCACCGCGACGGCCATGCCCGCGGCGGCCGACACGAAGTTCTGCACGGTGAACGCTGTCATCTGCGACAGGTGGCTGATCGCCTGCTCGCCGGAGAACCACTGCCAGTTGGTGTTGGTGGTGAAGCTGACCGCGGCGTTGAACGCTCCGAACGGCGCCACCGCGATGCGGTCGGTGGGGTTGAGCGGCAGGGACCCCTGGACCCGCAGGATCAGGTAGGACACCACGACGCTGAACAGCGAGAAGCCGAGCAGCGACAGCGCGTAGACGTTCCAGCGCTGCTCGCGCTTCGGGTCGACGCGCAGCAGGCGGTACACCGCTCGTTCGACAGGCAGGAACACCCGGTCGCCGGGGCTCGGGGCGGGCCCGCCGTCGGGGTCGTGCGCGTAGACCCGGGCCATGTAGCGCCCGAGCGGCGGACACAGCACCGCCAGCGCCACGAACATCACGACGAGTTGGGCGATTCCCTGGGCGGTCATCAGAACTTCTCCGGGGCGACGAGGACGACGATGAGGTAGATCACGGCGAGCACGGCGAGGACGAGGCCGACGCCGTCCTCCCACTGCACGGCCAGCAGCGGGGCGATCAGGGCGCTCATCGCGTCACCGTCGCCGACTCGGCGGCGCGTTCGGTCTCCGGTTCGGGGTCGGGTCCGATGATGCGGTCGCACACGCCGACGTAGGCGACGGTGGCCGCGAAGAAGGCGAGGGTCATCGCCAGGACGATCAGGTCGTTCATCAGGGGTTCCTCGGATTGGTGAGGGGGGTGGTAGGGGAATCGGTGGGGGAGTCGGTCGGGGGGTTCGGGTCGGGCTCGAGGGCGGGGGCGATCGTGTCGGCGACCAGCACGGCGAGCTCCCGGTCGGCCCGGGCCACGCCCCGGCCCGGAGTGGGTTCGAGCACGAAACGTCCGAGCACGGTGCCGTCCCGGCCGAGGACGGGCAGGGACACGCCGCCCTCTGGTAGCTCGAAGCCGTCGAGGCCGTGGCGGAGCGTCGCTCCGGATGCGGGCGGGGGCAGGGAGCCGTGGCGGTCGAGGTCGGGGGGCAGGTCGCCGAACCCGATCGACCGCGAGGCGCCGTGGACGAAGAAGCACGACGCCAGCCCGAGCTGCTCGGTCAGGTGAGCCCCCGAGCGCTCGATGATCACCGGGATAGGAGCCCGGTCGGTGATGAGGTCGCGCAGGTCGCCCACGTGGCGCAGTCCGACCCGGTCACGACTCGTTCGGCGTCCCCGGACGGTGGCCAGGTGAGCGAGCTGGCCGACGGCGACGCCGACGACGACCA
>Ga0073905_10001133_pt1 | contig 13396 bp, 13 predicted proteins | sample KloWWTupernatant_FD_65482 | JGI IMG/M metagenome (GOLD analysis project Ga0073905, IMG submission 65482) | Active sludge microbial communities from Klosterneuburg, Austria, studying microevolution and ecology of nitrifiers - Klosterneuburg... | ecosystem: Engineered > WWTP > Aerobic digester >... | reverse complement strand
CGAACCTGCCCAACCCACGCCGCAACACATCGAGAAACTACTTCTTCAGGGGCAAGTAGCTCACCTCGATCCTCGGGACTTGGGGTGAAGGTCGGTTTGTTCAAGCCCGGGATCGCGAGCGCATCGCTGACCCTCGCCGCTCTCCAACATGCCGAGTTCCTCCTCGGTAACGCCAACACGACCTGGAACCCCGGGTTTCAAGGCGTGCTCCAAAATGAATCGCACCGACTGCAGTAGCCGAACTCCGTCCCAGGACACGCGTGGAAAGCGCGGACTTTCCTGGCTACCAACGCCGACACGGCATGGCCCCGAGCGCCGGACAGGGACAGCGCCCGGGAGCCTGCCGACGCCGATTCCGTTTGACCACGCACACGAGTGGACGACAAACGTCGGTCAGGAATCCCCTCGGACGCCCAGACTGTCCCGTTGCGCAAGCATGAAAGCTCTCGCCATTTCGATCGCCCTTCCACTGCTCGGCGTGACCATGCTCCCCGTGCTACTCACCAACGGCGACCCACCACCACCGGCGATTTGCAGCCAAGCATCCGGACCAGAGGCGGTGATCCTCGCGACGATCCGGACCCTTGAATCAGGCGGCAACTACGAGGCACAAGCTCGCGGAGCCAGCGCCTCGGGCGCATACCAGATGGTCGACGGCACGTGGAACGGATACGGCGGCTACACCCACGCCAAGGACGCCCCGCCAGCAACGCAAGACGCCAAAGCCGCCGAACTCCTGCGAGCCGTCCTCGCTGCCCACGACAACGACGTGACCGCCGTGCCCGTCGTCTGGTACATCGGCCACCTACCCGGCACCGGCTCCAGCGAGTGGGACACCGTCCCACGACCCGACGCCGGCAACCGGCTCACCCCACGCCAGTACCAAGCGAGATGGATGGCCGAGTATCACCGCCAGCTCGCCGCTACTGATGAGGTCGTCACATCGAGACCCATCTCACCGATGTCGGGCGGCTGCATCGGAGGAGGCGTCGTCCCGCTCGACGGCGAGTGGTCGCTCCCAGGGCCTCGACACTTGCTCGATGCAAACCCCGCTGCTCTCAAGGCACCGCATCACGACTACCCCGCGTGGGACTGGCTGATCCCCGTCAACACCCCGATTTACGCCGTTCGGGCCGGCACAGTGGCAACAGTCCGCCAGTGGCCACACAACTGGTGGACTATGGGCTGCGGCCAAGAGGGCGGAGGCGATTGCGATTCATGTGGAGTCGGGCTCACAATCGTCGACGAGACCGGAACGCGTTGGAGCTATTGCCATGGCACCAACGCCACCGTCCAACTGGGCCAGCAAGTAAGGGCCGGCCAACAGATCCTGTGGTCAGGCAACACCGGTCGCAGCGGCGCGCCACACCTCCACCTGGAGATCCGAACGGGAGACCTCCAACGGTGCCCACAACCGCTTGTCACGAGCCTCTACGAAGCGAGCGTCGGCTTGGACCCGAGGACGCTTCCCACCGACGGATGCTGGTTCGACAACACTTGAGGTCCGACGACGGAACAGCTTGACGTCGCCGACGAAGTATGAAGGAGGCACCGCACACCTTCCGCCTTTGCTGCGGGAGTCATGGACGCTCCATCCGTCAATGCGGTCCGTCCGGCGAGGAACTTGATTTCGCCCCGGGCACAAGCCGGTCGAGGATTCGACGGTCGGCCGGCCACGCGTCGATGAGCGCCTCGGGCGGGATCCGTCGCGCCGCGTAGCGGAGCGCGAGAGCGACGACCACGACGTCATCGAGCGGTCCGATGACAGGCAGAAACTCGGGAATCAGATCGATCGGTGACAGCACCCAGAGGCCAGCGAACGCCACCACCACTTTCACCCTCCTCGGAACTCGCGAGTCCCGACGGAGGCGACGTGCAGTAGTGACACACGCAGGAAGGATCGTTGCGAGATCCTTAGCCAACCCCGGAGGGAGCCTGCGGGCGAGACCAATCATTACAACCCACGACACGACAACGACGGTTGCGCCGATGATCACCAAACGAAGCATTTGCACGCTGATTGTACGCACTCGCCGGGCGACGACCCGGGCGTTTGAACGACCCTGCTCATGCGGTCCGAGGGGCGACGTCAGCCTGTGGTGCGGCAGGGTTCGCTTCGGTCGACTCATCACCACAGCCGGACTGCCCCGACAGCCGATTGCAGCGTTCACAACGAGTTCTGGCCGTCCGCTCACCGTCCACGGTGCTGCTGCTCGCCGGACGATTCCTACTGTCGAGTTGTGACCCCCACGCATCGCACATCTCCGACACTGGAGGTGGTCGACCTCCGGATTGTTAACCGCCTGGAGGCGGGGCCGACATGGACGCTGACCGGGGTCTCATTCCGGGTGTACCCGCAGGAGGTGGTCGCGCTCACTGGACCACCAAACCCTGGGTTGTCGGCACTGTTGTCGTGTCTCGCAGGGATCGTCGAGGCGGACGGAGGTACCGTCCGCGTCGGCGGTGAGGTGCTCTCCCGTCGTTCGACCGTGGAGCGGTCACTGATTCGCACGGCCACGATCGGAACAGTCGGCCGCATCGATGAGTTGGTCGACGATCTGACCGTCCTGCAGAACGCAGAACAGTCACAACGGATCGCCGGCGTGGCCGACCCGGTACTCGTCGCGCTCTTGATCAGCGAGCTTGGACTGACGGAGTGTGTGGACGCCGTGCCCGACATGCTGACGCGCAGCGAAACCGTTCGCGCAGCGGTGTTGGTCGCCCTGGCCAAACGTCCGCAACTGCTGCTGGCTGACGACCCGACCGCAGAAGCCGACACATCGACCTCGATGATGATCGCGCGGCTGCTCCGAAGGACCTCCTCGACCGGCGTCGCCGGCGTCCTCGTCACGAGAGACCCGGCGCTGCTTGCCATCGCCGATCGCGAGATCAGTGTCGCCGTCAGCCGCACCGGTCCATGAACCAGACGCTCCTCAGCTCGGTCGTCGAAGGCCTGACTGGCTCGCGGCCTGCTCGCGACGCTCGATCCTCGAAGTCGCAGCGTCACTCAAGCTCTAACTTGCAGACAGCAGAACCAGCGAGAACGTGGTTGGCTGACGACGGACTAGCAGGAGACGACCGCCTTCGGCTTCCGCGAGCGAGCGGGCGAGCGCGAGTCCGATGCCGTTGTTATGTCCATGGCCGCGTCGGAAGAGGAATTCTTCGTCGGCGTTGTCGGGCAACACGCCGTCGTCGCTGATGTCGATGGCGGCTCCGCCAGCAATCGAGCGGAGTGTCATGGTGATCTGGCCATGGCCATGATCGAAGGCGTTGTCGAGAAGCACGTCCAGGATCTGCTCGATCGAGTTTGCTGAGGCTTGTACGTGATCCGTGACGGTTCCCGTCAGCTGAAGGGTGCGCTCTGTCGCGGCGGCGCGGTGGTCGAAGCGGTGCCTGGCTGAGATGGCAGCGGCCTGCAGTGAGCTGGTCGAGCTGGGTGGCACGGCATCTCGGGCGAAAGCCAGCAGGTGGGCGACGGTGCCGTCGATTCGGTCGAGGTCGTCGAGCGCCGCCAAGGCAAGTGTCTGGTTCTGTTCGTTCGTTGCTGCGGCTTCGAGTTTGAGTCGAAGTCCTGTGAGCGGTGTGCGGAGTTGGTGTGAGACGTCGGCGCTGAAGCGGCGCTCGCGGGTGAGCGATTCGCTGACGCGGTGAGAGCTTTCGACGAGGGCTGTGCCGAGCAGATCGATCTCGCCGATGCCGACTGGTTGGTGGGTATCGATTAGACCTCCGTTGCCTATCCGCGTCGCCAAGGCTGCCAGCTCGATCACCGGTCGGCTGAGGCCCTTCGCGATCCTGCTGCCGATCAACCATGCGATCGCGAGCGCGGCGGCTCCCGCGCCTGCCATCACAAGCCACGCTCGACGGGCTCGGCTTTGTGCGCCGGAGAGGGATTCACTGAGGCGGAGTGCACCGACGACCGTCTCGTTCTGGTCAGTGATCGGTGTTGCGACGATGATCAGTCCGTCGGTGCTCGACGATGATTCGCCTCTGAGCGCCGCCTCGACGGCCGGTTCTGCGATCTCTGGTCCGAGTCCAAATACGAGAGTGCCGTCGAGGCCGTACACGGCGAACGGCGGTGGTGGGTCGGCTTCGTTGGCGATGTCAGCGAGTTCGTTTGAGTCGAGCGGAACTGCGATCTCGGTCAACGCTTCAGCGGCGGTGGCTTGGAGTTCGACCACTTCGGAGTCGAGGAGCTGTCGCTCGGCGATAATCGCGAGTGGGATGCCGAGCGCGAGAAGGACGAAGGCTGTGACGCCGACGATGGCGGTGGTGATTCGGCGCCTCATGGGTCGACCAAGCGGTAGCCGACGCCGCGTACGGTGACGATCTCGATGCTGTCTCCGAGTTTTCGGCGAAGCGCCACGATGTGCATGTCGACGGTCTTGGTGGAGCTGTCCCAGTGAAGATCCCAGACGTCGGCCAGGAGGCGGTCGCGGGTGACGACGCGGCCGGCGTGTCTTGCGAGGTAGACGAGGAGTTCGAACTCTCGCGGACGAAGCTCGATCGCGGTGCCAGCGACAGTGGCGATGTAGGCGGCGGGTTCGACTCGGAGCGATCCGAGCTCGATTGCCGCGGCGGTGTCGATGTTGTCCGTTGGGCGGAGGTGCGCACGGATGCGAGCGAGAAGGACGTTCATCGAGAACGGTTTCGTGACGTAGTCGGTTGCGCCGGCGTCGAGGCCGACGACGATGTCGATGTCGGCGTCGCGCGCTGTGACGAGGATGATGGGCAGGTCGTGGTGTTGTTCTCGGAGCCAGCGACACAGCGTGAACCCGTCGACGTCCGGGAGCCCGGCGTCGAGAAGGACCAGGTCGGGCAAGTTTTCCTCGAGCACGAGGTTGGCGTCTTGTGAATTGACGAACCAGTCGACGGCGTATCCGTGCGACTCGAGGGCGGTCTTCATCGCTGCTCCGATGGAGTGGTCGTCCTCGATCATGACCACGCGTCGTTCGGGGCGGCCGTTTCGTCCGAAGGATGGGCTGGTGGTCACGGAGTGAGTCTCACTCGGATTGCGCGCAGGAACGCGGCATCGCCGGCCGCCTCGGGAGGAAGGCGACCGGCGATGTGAACTACGCAGGAGGTGGAGCCGGGTGTCATGCCGCTCGGCTGAGCGCCTGCTTCTTCTGGGCTGCCGTCATGTACATGACGACGGCGAGGATCGCGGCGAGGAACACGAAGCTGGTCACGGTGGTGCCGAGACCGAGCCCGCCATCTGCCTTGGCTTGGGAGAGCAGGTCGCCTGTTGAGGCTCCGAGCGGGCGGGTGAGAACGTAGGCGGTCCAGAAGGCGAGTACGGCGTTGAGGTTCAGGTACCGGTACGCAACGAAGACGAGGCCGATCATGGCGATGAAGAGCAGTACTGAGTTGAAGTAGCCGATGTTGAGGCCTTCGGCGATGAGGTCGCCAGCAGCGGTGCCGAGCGCGAACGTGAACAGGATCGCCAGCCAGTAGAAGGCTTCACGCTTGGTACTGGTGATCGAGTGGATCGAGAGGGTCTTCTCGCTCGAGTACCACACAGCGAACGTGGCGAGCATCGCCGAGCCGAACGCAATCGTGCATGCCCAGAGGCTGACGCCGAGGTTGTCGACCAGGTTGTCGGTGATGAGCGTGCCGACGATGCTGATCAGAACGACCGACAACCAGTAGATGCCGGGTACGTACCGTCGGGCCTTGAACTGGAACCCGAGAGCGATCGCGAGGAGGCCGCTCATGATCAACGTGGTGCCGGTGAGACCGAGGTTGAGGTTGGTCGCGAGGAAGTCGGCTGCAGTTTCTCCGACGGTCGTGGCGAGGACCTTGATGATCCAGAAGTAGAGGGTGACTTCAGGGACTTTGCTGAGCATCTGCTTCAGATCGGGTCGTCGTACGGGGGCGGTGATGGACATCGGGCTTCTCCTGGATCGGTTGTGGTGCCCTGACGGTACGAATCGGCTGGTCATCGAATGGGTGGTGACGGTTCAACGCCGGGTAAACCGCGATTCGCTGACTTGTTCAGAGAGCGCCACCGAGTATCAGCCCGATGGTGATGGCTGCTGCGAGGAGCCGGTACCAACCGAAGATGGTGAGTGGTTCGGTCCGGAGATAACTGACGAGCCATCGCACTGCGGCCATTGCGGTGAGGAACGCCACGAGGGTGCCAAGGAGTGGGGTGCGCCATCCGTAGTCGTTGAGCAACGTGCCTCCATCCTTGGCGAGGTCGAGCGCGGTTGCCGCTGTGAGGGTGGCGAGGCCGAGCAGGAAGCTGAATTCCACGGCTGCGGACATGCTGAGGCCGACGGCGAGCGCGGCCACGATCGTCACGAGGCTTCGGCTTGTGCCGGGTAGTAGGGCGAGGATCTGGGCGCAACCAATGATCGCGGCGTTGCGGATGCTGAGCTGTTCGAGTGCTGTGATGCCGTGTCTGGGTCGCCACCACAGCAGGAAGGCACCGCCGACGGCCCAGGCGACGACGATCGGCCACGGTCCGAACAGGTGCGCCTTGATGCTGTCTCCGAATGCGACACCGATTGCTGCGGCCGGGACGAACGCGACGATCAGTCGGGTGAGGAGTTGCCGCCCGGCGTCGTCGCGCCCGATGACGCCCCTCGCGATGCGGGAGATGCGGTGCCGGTAGAGGGCTACGACAGCGAGGATCGCGCCGAGCTGAATGGCGATCGCGTAGGTGTCGGCGGCCACCTTGCCGGGTCCTGTCCCGAGTCCGAGGAGTCGCTGGGTGACAAGGAGATGCCCGGTGGATGAGATCGGCAGGTACTCGGTGATTCCTTCGACGGCTCCGAGGACGATTGCCTTGATCGGCGTGAGCGGGCCACCATCGGCTGTCACTGCCAGAGCCACGATCGCGATGCCGGTCGCGGCGATCAGCAGTGCTGGGCGTCGACGGTCCGGAGGCGGGGTGGGAATTGCTGAGAGTGATGTCATCGAGAGGTCACCATGATGAAGTCACGCCAATCTGTGTTGAGATATCGGTCCGCCGGGCGTGTCATGTCGGGAAGCAGTTTGTGTCCGACGAGATCGGGCTCGTGGGTGAAGAGGTTGAAGGTGACCATGCCTTTGTGGATATCAAGCTCCATTGCGGTGACGGCCCCAGCCTGTACGAGGGCGTTGGCGAGTACGCCGAGGGTGAGGTTGTTCCCGGCGACGTAGATCAAGTCGCCGGCGGCGGTGACGCCGAGCCCTGATCGCCACGTGGGCAGCGCGTTGCGCACGGTGCCCCAACGTCCGCCGGCGTTGGTGGTGACACCGTCGACGACCGCGCCGTCGGCCACCATCAGGTGGAGGTTCTGGCGGAGTCCGGTGTACCCCGGGGCGGCAGTGAGGTCGGTGCCCCATTCCCCGACGGTGGCGGTGCCGTCGGGGAGGATCGCAAGGGTGGCGAGCCCGTCGACCATGTGGCGGGTCGTGCGCCCTTCGATGAGCGTTCCGCCAGGTGTATCCGTCATCTTGTAGCCCGAGTTGAACACAGCGAGCAGCGAGTCGACGGCGGTCGTTGGGACGTGACCGCCAGCCGGTCCAGCTCCCCCGCCGGGCTGGCGGGTGCCAGCAATCAACGTGAACTTGGTGGTGGCGGCGTTCATCCATGCAGCAGCGGCGACCAGACTCGGGTGGTTCGGGTCAGGTCGAAAGTATGTCGTGGCGATCTGCGCAACCCCACGAGCATCGACCGACGCGACACACCACTGCCCCTCGCGAGGGAGCGCCGGCCCGACCGGTGCGGACACGCCCAGCGGCAAGGTCACTGCAGCGCCGGCGGTGGAGCTGGGTGGCGGCATGACCGGGGGTGCGGGGAGCTCGGAGATCGTGGCCGTCGGCGACGGCAGGTGGCGCCACAGCCACCAGGATTCACCGCGGTCGACGAGTTGAGTCATTCCGTTGTCGCGTAGCCACTCGACGCTGCGTTGGTCGAAGGGTGCGCTTCCCGGCGCGGTCAAGATCGCGACATACGAACGGCCGACCGGCACCAGCAGCCCGAGCGCGACGACGCATCCGACCGCGGCGCCAGATCGTCGACAAGGCCGGCTGACCGCTCGCGCTCGTCGACGCGGCCGCGACGGCGACTCGAGATATGCGACCGCGACGCCAACGAGTATCCCGGCGGCCTCGTCGAGCGGCCACGAGGCCGCCGTGAGAAGACGGATCGCCACCGGGACTGCAACAGCCAGAGCGAGGCCCGCGGTGACGCGGCGGTCGCGTCGGTGTGCTGGGAACAGGGCACTGACAGTCGCGCATACAAGGGCCGCCGCCATCGCGGCGGAGATCGAGGGGAACGACGTTGCGTTGGCTGCAGTCAGGTCGCCGAGATGGCCGGGGCTTGGCCGCCCGATGACGACGCCGACGAGGGCCGCGATGAGGGCCGCTCCAACCGTGACGGTGAGCGGGTTCCATCGACGCCGATGCAGTTGCTTCGGTTCCCAGAGCAACACAACGGCAAGGAGCGCGGCGACGGCCACGATCAAAGGCGATGCGATCGCAGTCGACAGTTCCGTTGGCCGCCAACTCGCGACGTGGAACGCGGCCGAGAGTCGGGAGTCGATGGCCTGGAGGAACCCGGTGCCATCCGGTGTCACGCCGAAAATGCCAACACTGACCAGACCGACGATCAGAGCTGCGAGGGGCAGGAGCAACCTTTGCCAGAGTTGCAAACGTTCAACGCGTTGGCGACTTGGCGAAATGGGTTCGCGAGGTTGCCGTGGAGGCGCGGACAGCGAGGGTTCAATGGCCGGTGGAACTTCGAGCAGCGTCATGAGGCACTCCGTTGTGCGGCGTCGGCGTGGAAGGCGAGGTAGTCGGGGAGGTGACGCCGCCAGTAGGTGCGGTCGTGGCCACCGGGCCAGTGGTGCTCGGTGACCTCGATGCCGCTCTGTCGCAGCAACGACGCGGTGCGGGTTGTGGCGTCGGCGAGAGAGTCGTCATCTCCAACGTCGATGAAAGCGGGCCAAGACACTGGCTCGATCGGCGCGGTCAGGCGCAGAGCAGGACTGTGCATGCCGACCGAGACCATCTTGGTGTTCGAGTCGCGTGCGACGTCGAGCGCCACAAGTGCGCCGCGGGAGATGCCGCTGATCGCATACATCCCGGGAGCGAAGCGCCGATCGAGGTGCGGGAGCAGCGTGTCGATCACAAGATTTGCGGCGTGTTCGTGGTCGACGAGGTCGGGTGCGACCGTCACCACGCGATGGACTGCAGGACCAAGTGCCAGTCCGTCGACAGCTGCTACGACGCCGATGTCGAACCATTGCGACGCGTCGGCGCTTGCTCCGTGGAGGAGAACCATGACAGGGCAGCCCGGTCGGTCGCCGGCAAGGAGCCGGTCGTGGAACAGGCAACGCACGTCCGCTCCGTCGTGGCGGACGGTGAACTCACCGGGTGCGGTCCGCTCTCTGGTTGTCGAAGCGTTGCGACATCCAGCCGCGATGAACGGCACGGCGAGCGCGCCGACGAGCACCGTGCGGCGAGACAGCCGGGGCGAAGCTACGGGTCCTGGTTCGGTCAGCATCAGATGTTCGCTCGTGCGATCGCTCGACGGTGACGCCGGTACTCGAGCGCGATCGGCGTGAGCGAGACAACCAGAATGACGATCGCCGCGTAGTCAAGATTGTCCTTGATGAGTTGGATCTCACCGAGGTAGTAGCCGAGCGTGGTGACTCCGACGCCCCAGAGCGCGGCGCCGATCAGGTTGTACGCGAGGAAGGTTCGGTAGCGCATGTTGCCGACCCCGGCAACGATTGGTGTGAACGTGCGGACCACGGGAATGAGGCGGGCGACAACGACCGCGCTGGGCCCGCGCCGATCGAAGAACGACTGGGCACGGATCACGTTTGTTGGATTGAACAGTCGGCTTTGCGGGCGTTTGAACAGGCCGGGCCCGACGCGTCGGCCGATGATGAAGCCGACTTGATCGCCGGCGGCAGCGGCGACGAAAGCGACACCCGCGGTAACTGGGAGCGCCGGCAGCACACGTCCTCCGGCGTTGGAGGACAGAAATCCAGCGACGAACAGCAACGTGTCGCCAGGGAGGAAGAATCCGATGAGGAGTCCACTCTCGGCGAACACCACTGCAGCGAGGATGGCGACGCCGCCAGCGGCCAGCCAGCGTTCAACGTCGATCATGACCGCACCGTACGAATCGGTCGGTCACCGGATATGGCGTCGTGGTTCAACGGGCGGTAAAGCGTCGTGTCGCGCGCTGCCCGTTCAGCGGAGCGGCTCCGACTTCGGGTGCGTCGCGTGTCCATTCATCGACCGTAAGAGCGTCCGGGCCAGCGCAGACCCGGCTGAAGGTGAGCGGACGGCCAGAACTGACCGGAGACACTTCAATCGTTGCTCATCCTGCCCTACCGTTACACCCGTGACAGCTGAACGGATCCTGATCGTCGAAGACGACGAGCGAATAGGGTCCACGCTGCTGCGCGCACTCGTCGGCAACGGCTATGACGCACACTGGGAGCAGACCGGCCGAGGCGCACTCGACAGCGTTGCAGCGGCGCGGCCCGATCTCGTGCTGCTCGATCTTGGGCTCCCAGACCTAGACGGGCTGGACGTGTGCCGCCAGATCCATCACGGCGATGCGACCATCGACATCGCCATGCTCACCGCACGCGACGAGGAGCTCGATGTGGTCGTCGGCCTCGACGCCGGGGCGATCGACTACATCACGAAGCCGTTCAAGCTCGCCGAGCTCCTGGCGCGGATCCGCGCCCAGCTCCGACGAGCCGAACCACGGGCCCAGTCGCGTTCGACCGCAGGAGATCTCGTCATCGACGTCCACGCGCGACGAGCCTGGCTCCACCAGAACGAACTCCAGCTCCGAGCGAAGGAGTTCGACTTGCTGGCCCGCCTGGTCGCCGACGCCGGCAACGCGGTATCCCGCGAGACATTGATGAGCGACGTCTGGGATGAGCACTGGTTCGGCTCGACGAAGACCCTCGACTTTCACATTGCTGCGCTGCGACGCAAGCTCGACGCAATAGACGCCGAGAGTCGAATCACGACGCTGCGCGGTGTCGGGTACCGGTTCGAGCTGTCATGAGACGCCGCGTCCTCGTCGCGATCCTGTCGGTCACCGCGATCGCAATCGTGCTGTTCGGTGTGCCACTCGCGATCGTCGTCGAACGGTTCGTCGACGACGACGCCACGCTGCGGGTGGAACGCCAAGCGGTACTCGCTTCGCGTGAAGTGCCTGCAGACTTCGCGACGGGCAACGATCCGGTCGAGCTCCCGACGAACGACGACGGAATCGTGTTCGCGCTCTACGGCGCCGATGGAGCACTCATCACTGGTATCGGTCCGTCCCAAGCGGACGCAGCGACAGCCAAGGCACTCGGCAACCAAGTGGTCGATGTCGAGATCACTGGAGCGAGAGTCGTCGCGGTCCCCGTCGCGGCTGACGAACGCGTCATCGGGGTGATCCGCGCCGAACAGTCGACAGCCGCCAGCGATGCGCGCACGCGAAAGATCCTCGCCTTACTCGGCGGCCTTGCCCTCGGAGTCATCGCCATCGGCGCTGCGATCGGATGGATCCTCGCCGGTCGGCTCGCACGGCCAGTGCGATTGCTCCGCGATGCTGCGGTACAGCTCGGCGACGGTGACTTCACGATCGATGTACCGCGCAGCCGCGTGCCCGAACTCGACGAGGCGGCACAGGCGATGACCGCGACTGCGCTCAGGCTCGATGATCTCGTCACGAGAGAACGCGCCTTCAGCGCCGACGCCTCACACCAACTTCGTACGCCACTCGCCGGGCTACGCGCCGCGATCGAAACCGAACTCGAGTTCCCGCGGCCGGACCCGACCATCGTCCTCCACGAAGCAATCAGCGACATCGACCGGCTCGAACGAACGATCACTGAACTGCTCACCATCGCGAGGACCTCGAAGATTGCCGCCTCGCCCATTGCGCTCGCGGACGTGTTGGCCGATGTCGAATCAACGTGGCAGCGCCGATTTGCCGGAGCCAACCGTGCCCTCACCATCGCCCCCGCTCGCTACACGCCGACCATCAGAGGAAACGCCCCGATGCTTCGACACGCCCTCGATGTGTTGCTCGACAACGCACTCCGCCACGGTGCCGGCGAAGTGTGCATCACCCACACCATCACCGACGACGCCGTCACCGTCACCGTCTCCGACGAGGGAAGCGGATTTGTCACCGGTGCAGAATCACCCGACGACCTCAACTCCTGGAACACTTCCGGTTCGATTCACGGGCTCGGCCTGCCACTCGCGCAACGCCTCATCGAGGCCATGCCCGGACGGTTGACGATTCCCCACAGTGGACCCAGACCTCGTATCGACATCGTGCTGCAACGAACTGTTCCAGCCCACAGCGGACCAGGCTGAACGCGCTGAGGGGAGGACCGGGACGATCCTCCCCTGAGCGCAGCAGCCGGTCAGGCGGACTCAGTCATCTTCCTCGACACCAGCAGGCTCGTTGGGATCGTTGTCCTGGTTGGCGGCCGGTCCACCGTCGCATTCGGCTCCGGTAGCAGCATCAATGCCGTCCTCACACTCAACACCATCCGCCTCGTCGGTTCCGTCAGCTTCGTCGGTTCCGTCAGCTTCATCGGTTCCGTCAGCTTCATCGGTTCCGTCAGCTTCATCGGTTCCGTCAGCTTCATCGACCTCGTCGGCTTCCTCGACTCCATCGACCTCGTCAGCCTCGGCGGCGGACTCGGGCGCCTCCGTCGCCTCGTCTGCTTGCGTAGCAGCAGGACCGCCGTCGCACTCGGCGCCGGTTGCAGCATCAAGACCGTCGACACAGTCCACGCCGACCTCGTCAGAAGCTTCAGTCGCCTCTGGCTCAACGACACCTGGCGGGGTAGGTGTGGGAGAGCTACCGCCGCTGGATGCGGCCGCAATTCCAGCGGCGCCAGCGAACAGGCCGAGACCGACAATGGTTGTGTAGCTGGCCTTCTTCAATCGGGATGCCATTCGGGAGGGGTCCTTTCGGTTGATCGAGACGGGACTGCCGTCGCGCGGCCACCACCTTGCGCTCTCGAACCTTGAGTTCACCCGAAGCAACCTGAAGAACGACTTCAGCCGCTCTTCAGATCCGGCCTGTGTCAACGAGTTGACCCGACGCACCAGTGGTACGCGACGAAAGGGAGGACCGATGTGGCCCTCCCCTTCGTCGCTTGGTCACGAACTACAGCCACTCGGCCATTCGGTGCGGAGAGGTGTCAGCTCACGGGGCTTCGGTGGCGTCGTCGGCGTCGGCAACGCCGTCACCGTTGTTGCCGGTCTCCTCGCCCTCGTTCTGATGGTCGACGCCATCAGCCTCGTCCGAGCCAGATGCCTCGGACCCCTCAGCTGCCTCGGGGGCTTCGGTAGCCTCGTCAGCCTGTGCGGCTGCCGGGCCGCCGTCGCACTCGGCGCCGGTGGCGGTGTCGATGCCGTTCTC
>Ga0073905_10001130_pt1 | contig 13406 bp, 10 predicted proteins | sample KloWWTupernatant_FD_65482 | JGI IMG/M metagenome (GOLD analysis project Ga0073905, IMG submission 65482) | Active sludge microbial communities from Klosterneuburg, Austria, studying microevolution and ecology of nitrifiers - Klosterneuburg... | ecosystem: Engineered > WWTP > Aerobic digester >... | reverse complement strand
ATTTCCACATTTGGCGGCTCGACAGGAACGACTACGGCTGGCTGTCGCCGGCCATCGGATCAATTTACCGGGACGTGACGGTGGACCACTGGCGTGCCGTCAGTGCCCCGTGCGGCATCCGGGGCGGCATACTGGTGCAGGCGGCGCCGACCGAAGCGGAGACCCGATTCCTGCTGCAGCAGGCGCAAGCCGCGCCGGACATCCTGGGCGTGGTCGGCTGGGTCGACATGCTGGCATCCGATGCGCCAGCCCGGATCGTCGCACTGGCCCGGCAATCCAAGCTCAAGGCGCTGCGGCCGATGCTGCAGGACATCGCCGACCCCGACTGGATTCTGCAAGCGGCCTTGCTGCCGGCATTCGAGGCGATGCTGCAATGCGACCTGGCGTTCGACGCCTTGATCAAGCCGGTGCACTTGCCGCGGATCGCCACGCTGGCCCGCCGTTTTCCTGCGCTGCGTATCGTGGTCGACCATGGCGCCAAGCCCGATATCGCCCATGGCCAATGGCAGGGCTGGGCCGACGACCTGGCCCGACTCGCCGACGCACCGCAGGTCGTGTGCAAGTTGTCCGGCTTGTGGAACGAAGCCGGCGCGCAAGCCCCGCTGCACGCACTCGAACCCTGCGCCCGGCAGATCCTGTCCTGCTTCGGCACAACGCGGGTACTGTGGGGAAGTGACTGGCCGGTGCTGGAACTTGCCGGCGACTATGCCGCGTGGCACCGGGCCGCAACAAGCTGGATCGACCCGTCGGCACGCGCGGATGTCTTCGAAGCTGTCGCCAGAAGGGTGTACCGCGTTTAGAGTTTTGTGCAGATGAAGGGCCGATGACGGGCGCGGACTTGGTACGATGCTGTCTCACCGACAAGGACACTTCATGAACGCTCCCCTGCACAAGGAACTGCCCGCCACCGTGCTCGACGACGCTCGGGCGCTGGCCCACGCCAGCGCAGCGTGGGATACCGACATCGTCGGCCAGTTGCACGACTACATCCGGATTCCGGCCAAGTCTCCCGGGTTCGACGCCCAGTGGGAGGCGCACGGCCATCTGGATGCGGTGGTGCGCAACGCTGCCAGCTGGATCGAAGCGCAGAAGGTCGCCGGATTGCGGCTCGAGGTGGTCCGGTTGCCAGGGCGCACCCCGCTGCTGTTTTTCGAACTCGATGCCACCCGCACCCACAGCAGCCACACCGTGCTGATGTACGGGCATCTGGACAAGCAACCTGAGTTCTCCGGCTGGCGCAACGACCTCGGCCCCTGGACGCCGCACTTCGAGGATGGGCGCCTGTACGGGCGCGGCGGTGCCGACGACGGTTATGCCGCCTACGCCAGCATTGCCGCCATCCAGGCCCTGAAGGCGCAAGGTGCGGCGCATCCGCGCATCGTCGGCCTGATCGAGACCAGCGAAGAAAGCGGATCGCGCGACCTGCTCCCCTACATCGACTCCTTGCGGGCCCGGCTGGGCGATGTGGCGCTGGTGGTGTGCCTGGACTCCGGCGCCGGCAACTACGACCAGCTCTGGCTGACCACCAGCCTGCGCGGCATGGTCAGCGGAACGCTCAAGGTCGAGGTGCTGACCGAAGGCATCCATTCCGGTGACGCATCCGGTCTGGTGCCGTCCAGTTTTCGCATCATGCGCCAGGTGCTCGACCGCCTGGAGGACAGCGCCACCGGTCGCCTGCTGCCGGCCAGCTTCCATTGCGAAGTCCCGCCGGAGCGACTGGCGCAGGCGCAGGCCACCGCCGCTATCCTGGGCGACGAGATCATCCGCCGCTTTCCGTGGGCCCATTACGATTGCGAAGGTTCGCGCAGCTTCGTGCTGCCCACGACAACCGATCCGGTACAGGCACTCGTCAATCGCACCTGGACCCCGGCACTCAGCGTTACGGGTGCCGAAGGGTTTCCGGCACTGGCCGATGCCGGCAACGTGCTGCGCCCCTACACCGCGTTCAAGCTCAGCCTGCGCCTGCCGCCGCTGGTCGATGCGGCGCAGGCCGTGCAGGAAATGAAAGCCTTGCTGGAGGACAACGCTCCGTACCAGGCCCGCGTCACGTTTGAAAGCCAGAACCGCGCCAGCGGCTGGAACGCGCCCGCCATGGCACCCTGGTTCGAATCCGCCCTGCACGCGGCATCGCGGGCGCATTTCGGTGCCGACTGCGGCTACATCGGACAAGGCGGCACGATTCCGTTGATGAACATGCTCGAGCGTGGTTTTCCGAAGGCGCAGATGATGGTTTGCGGTGTGCTTGGCCCACGCAGCAACGCCCATGGTCCCAACGAATTCCTGCATGTGCCGTTTGCCAAGAAATTGACGGCTGCCGTGGCGCGCGTCATCACCAGCCTGCCATGAAGAAAGCCCGATTGCCGGCGCAGGTCAAGGCATATGCCTGATACCAGTTTCAGTCCGCTGACGGCGCGTGACGGCACCAATCTGGTGGTCATGGACTGGCCGCTGCAGAAGGCCCCGGTGCGCGGGGTGGTGCTGATCGTCCACGGACTGGGTGAACACGCCTGGCGCTACGACGCGTTGGCACAGGAACTCAACAGCTGGGGTTTTGCGGTGCGCGCCTACGACCAGTTCGGCCATGGCGAATCCATGGGCCAACGCGGCGCATTGCCCAGCGCCGACCGGCTGCTGCAGGATCTGGCCGAGGTGGTGGACGAGTCTCGCGCCCGCATGCACGACAACACGCCGCTGATCGTGCTCGGCCACAGCATGGGTGGTCTGGTGGCGGCCCGGTTCGTATCGCTGGGCATGCGCAAGCTCGATGGGCTGGTTTTATCATCGCCAGCGCTCGACCCCGGCCTCGATCCGTTGCAGAGATTGCTGCTCGCGGTATTGCCGCGCCTGCTGCCCAACCTGCGTGTCGGCAATGGGCTCAAGCCGGAGTTCATCTCCCACGACGCGCAGGTGGTGGCGCAGTACAAGGCAGATCCGCTGGTGCACGACCGGATCTCGGCCCGCCTGGCAAAGTTCATTGCAGATGGCGGCCCTGCGACGATCGCCTGTGCGCCGTCGTGGGCCCTGCCGACCTTGCTGCTGTATGCCGGCGCCGACAAACTTGTCGACCCGGCCGGCAGCCGCGCCTTTGCCAGCGCCGCGCCACCGACCGTGCTCACATCACGCTGTTTTGACGCGCTGTACCACGAGATATTCAACGAGGCCGAGCCCGGCCGCAGGCAGGTGCTGGCCCAGCTGAAGTCCTGGCTGGATGCGCGTTTCTGATCCGAACAGCAGCGCCGGTGCCACCGTTGAGCGCTGGCCGGGCAGGTCTTTTAGCGTGGCGCCACGGATCGCGCCTACATGGCCTGCGAGCGATGCCTGCTGCGCACCAGCCAGATCAGTCCGGCGGCGGTCAAGGCCACGGGTACCAATGAGCCCAGGTTCAGCAGCCGCCAACCCTGCGTCGTGACCAGGGCGCCAGACGCAAACGAAGTCACGGCCATGACGCCAAAGACGCTGAAATTGATCGCGGCCTGGGCTTGATCCTTTTCTTCGGGTCGATAGGCCTTGAGCGACAAGGTCGTGCTGCCGGTGAACAGAAAGTTCCAGCCCACGCCAAGCACGAACAAGGCAATGACGAACTGGTGCAGTTCCACGCCCGACAGGGCAATCGCGATACACACGAAATTGAGCGCCACACCCACCGCCATGATCGGCAAGGCGCCGAAGCGACGGATCAGGTGGCCGGTGAAGAAGCCCGGCGCAAACATGCCGATGACATGCCATTGCAGCACCAGTGCGGCGTCCTCGAATGGCAGCTTGCAGACCTGCATTGCCAGCGGCGTGGCGGCCATCAACAGGTTCATCACGCCATAACCCAGTGCAGCTCCCAGGGTAGAAACGATGAAGATCGGCTGGCGCATGATCTCGATCAGCGGCCGGCCCTGCGCCGCGCCAGCGACCTTGGCTGGCACCGGCGGAAACGTCATGACGGCCATCAGCAACATCGCGATTGCGGCAACCAGGGTCAAGGCCAGGTACGCCCCGACAAAGGGTGTATCCGTCAGACTCCTGGTGCGGGTGGCCAGGTTCGGGCCGATCACCGCACCGATCAATCCGCCGGCAAGCACCAGCGAGATCGCCTTCTCGCGGTATCCCGGCGCCGCCAACTCGGCCGCGGCGAAGCGGTACAGCTGGCCGTTGGCGTTGTAATAACCGGCAATGACCGTCGCTGTCACCAGCAGCCAGAAGTTGTGCGAAACCACCGCGTAGGCACATAACAGCGAAGACACCAGCGCCACCATCAGTCCGATCTGGAACGAGACCTTGCGCCCCCAGGCAGACTGCGTGCGCGCCACCAGCGGCGTGCTCAGAGCGCCGCCGACGACGTATCCCATGACCGGCAACGTCGCCATCCATCCCAGCGGCGCCAGGCTCAATCCGATCAGTCCATTGATGGCAATGAAGATGATGTTGTTGGTCAGCAGCAAACCCTGGCAAACCGCCAGCAGCGCGAGGTTTCGGTTCATGCGAGCAGTGTAAGTGCCGCCAGTGCCGCGGTTTCGGATCGCAACACCCGCGCGCCCAGCGAAACCGGCAGGTGACCGCCGGCGATCGCCAGCGTTTCCTCGGCGCGGCCCAGTCCGCCCTCGGGGCCGCAAAGAAATGTCACGGACTGCGCATTTTGCCCCTGGATTGTGCCGGTCCATTCCCGCAAGTCGTGCGACTGCGGCTGCAACGACAACACCAGGGCGACAGATTCCTGTGCTGGCGGCACGCTGGTGCGCAGCTGGTACCAGCGTGCCAACGGCAGTACCGGATGGATCACCGGAACCCGGTTGCGGCCACACTGCTCGCAGGCCGCAACGGCAATACTCTGCCAATGGGCCAGTTTCCTGGCGGCGCGCTGCGCATCGAGCCGCACAACCGTGCGTTCGGTCATCAAGGGCTGTATCGTGGCGACGCCGAGTTCGGTGGCTTTCTCGACCAGCCAGTCCATGCGCTCGTTGGCCGGAATGCCGATGGCCAGGTGCAATACGCGAGCAGCTTCGCGTTCGACCGGATCATGGCCTGCGACCAGCACCTGCACCGACTGCCTGCCCATGGCGGTCACAGTGGCAGCGAACTCGCCACCGTTGAACTGCGGCGATGTGGAGCCGAACAGCGTGATGGCGCCACCGGGTTGCAAACGCAATACCTGGACATGGCGCGCAGCGCCGTCCGGCAAGTCCAGCGTGATCCCCGGCGCCAGTGGCACCGGACAATAAAAACGCGGGCCGGCCGGCATCAGCGGATGCGCACAGCCGCGCCCGGTTTGCTAAACCCTGCCGAACGCATAACCACCTTGCTCCTGCAAACCTTCGACCGCATCGATCAGGCGCAGCAAAGGCTTGAGTTCCCGGTAACGGGCGCAGGTAGCGCGCATATAGCTGATGAAGCGCGGGGTGTCGGCCAGGTATTGCGGCTTGCCGTCACGCAGCGTCAGGCGGGCAAAGATGCCGGCCACCTTGAGGTGACGCTGCAGCCCCATCCATTCGACCGCGCGGTAGAAAAGACCAAAATCGTCGCCTACCGGCAATCCGGCCGCGCGCGCCTTCTCCCAATACCGGATGGTGACATCGAGTACGAACTCCTCGTCCCAGCTCAGGAACGCGTCGCGCATCAGGCTGGCAATGTCATAGGTGATCGGGCCATGGACCGCATCCTGGAAATCGAGCACGCCCAGGCGCCGATCGGCATCGGCACCGTCTGCGGCTGCCACTGGCATCATCAGATTGCGCGGCATGAAGTCACGGTGCACGTACACGCTTGGCCAGGACAGGTTTTCTCGCACGATCAGCGCAAAACCCGCCTCCAGCGTGGCGGCCATCCGGGCGTCGGGCGTGACACCCCGGTGCTGCAGCAGATACCACTGCGGGAACAGGCCCAGTTCGCGCTGCAGCAGGGCTTCGTCGTAGGGCGGCAGGACGCCGGGCCGGGAGGCCTTCTGCCAGCACACCAGCGCATCCACGGCGTCCAGATACAACGCGAGATTGGCCTGCGGATGTTCGCGGTCGATCGCCTGCATCATGGTCTGTTGACCCAGATCGGTGAGCAATAGGAAACCATGGGCCTGGTCCCAGGCCAGCACCTGTGGAGCCTTCAGGCCGGCTTGTGCCATCAACTCGGCCACACGCACGAAAGCCCGGCAATCCTCCTTGTCCGGCGGCGCGTCCATGATGACGCGCGTACCCTGCGCGCTGTCGATCCGAAGGTAGCGGCGAAAACTCGCATCGGCCGAGGCCAATTGCACGGAATCGGCCAGCAGGCCGTGTGCAGAAGCAATTGCGGACAACCAGTTGTGAAATCTGGCCTGCCGGTCGGCATCGGGCCAGGCGACGGCCGCAGGGGTGGCGTGCGACGCGTCGGCAGGGGTAGCGGTATTGCTCATGGATAATCCATTCTACAAACCCGCCCCGAGCGGGCTGGTCGCAACTTCACCGATACCCCAACCTGTTTCCTGCAATGCGCTGCTCGATGCCTGAACCCGAACACAAGGCCGCCGGTCCGGCCCGCTCCCGGGTTGCGCTGGCGCTGGTGGCCGCGGGTGCCTGCCTGTCCAGCCCGACCGTGCTGGCACAGGACCCGTCCGCCCAGGCTCCGCTGCAGCTCAGAAGCTCCCGTATGTTGCGCGATGCGATTCCCCGCGCGGACCGCGACGGGCAACCCAGCTTCGTGAGCGGAGACGCAATGTCCTCGCGCACCGACCTGGAGACGGTGGTCCAAGGCAACGCGGAGTTGCGCCGCGGTGACATGGTGATCCGCGCCGACCGGCTGGAGTATTACCAGCCGGACGATCTGGCCAAGGCCAGGGGCAATGTCTTGATCAATCGGGCCGGCGACGTCTACGAGGGGCCAGAGCTCCAGCTCAAGGTCGAGTCCTTCGAAGGATTCTTCCGTAATCCCCGTTATCAATTGCTCAAGAACCAGGGGCATGGCGAGGCTGAACGGGTCGATTTCATCGACGAGAAACGCGCCATCATCCGCAACGCCACCTTCACGACCTGCAAACGCGGCGGCCCGAGCTGGATGCCGGACTGGATCATCCGGGCGGCCAGCATCAGCATCGACAACGAGGAAGACGTCGGCCAGGCCGAGAACGCCTTGCTCAGCTTCAAGGGTGTTCCGCTGCTGCCGGTTCCGTCGTTCACGTTCCCGCTGAGCAGCAGGCGCAAATCGGGTGTGTTGCCGCCAACCTTCGGCATCGACAACGTCAATGGCATCGAGGTGACGGCGCCGTATTACTGGAACATCGCGCCCAACCGCGATGCAACGATATCGCCCACCGTGATGAGCAAGCGCGGTGTAGACCTGGGGGCGGAATTTCGCTACCTGGAAGCGGACTACCTGGGCGAGTTGCGGGGCAACTTCATGCCCGGCGACAAGCTGCGCGACATGAACCGCTGGGGGTACTCGCTCACGCACAGCGGCACCATCCGCACCGGACTGGACTATGTCGGCGCGCTGGGCCTGAGCCTGTCGCTGAACCGGGTCAGCGACGACAACTACTGGCGCGACTTCACGCGGGTCAGCCCCGGGTTGACGCAACGCCTGCTGCCCAACGACTTGAGCATGACATGGTCGAGCGGTTATCTGTCGACCAGCATCCGCATGCTCAAATGGCAGACGCTGCAGGATGTGACGTCGCCGATCGTGCCACCGTATGACCGGATGCCGCAATTGGCCATGCGTTATGCCCGGGTCAATATCAACGGCTTCGACATGTCGGTTGACGCGGACGCCACGCGATTCAATTCCGACAGCAACTTGACCGGGCAAGCGAACGGCAACCGCGCCTTCACGGCACTCGAGATTTCCCGCCCCTGGGTATCGTCAGCCGGTTTCATCACACCCAAGCTGCGCCTGCACGCGACCAACTACCAGTTCAATTCGGCGCTTGCCAATGGCGCGACCTCCGCCAGCCGTTTTGTTCCAACGCTGAGCCTCGACAGCGGCCTGGTATTCGAACGCGATACCCAGATCTTCGGGCGTGCATTTCGCCAGACGCTGGAGCCGCGCGCCTTTTACGTGCTGACACCTTATCGCAACCAGGGTTTCTTGCCGAACTACGACTCGGGGCGCAATGATTTCAATTTCGCCAGCATCTACACCGAAAACGCCTTTGTCGGCAACGACCGCATTGCCGACAGCAATACGCTCACACTGGGGGTTTCGACCCGCTTGCTCGATCCCGGCAGCGGCGCCGAAGCAGCGCGCTTCGGTATTGCGCAGCGCGTGTTGTTCAAGGATCAGCGCGTCGTCCTGCCCGGCGAGACCGCGCTGGCCAAAGGCCTGAGTGACATATTGGTCGGTGCAACTGTCAATCTCGATCCGCGTTGGTCGTTCGACTCGACCGTGCAGTTTGACTGGGATAGCCGGCGCACCACACGCTCCACCATCGGTGGGCGTTACAGCCCGGGCAATTACCGGGTGCTCAGCGCCGCCTACCGGTTCCAGCGGAATTCGAGCGAGCAGGTCGATGTCGCATGGCAATGGCCGATCAACGATCTGTGGGGCGACAAGGGACAGGACCTGGGCGCCGGCCAGGGTCAGGGCCCGGGTCGCTGGTATTCCGTGGGCCGCATGAACTTCAGCTTGCGCGATGGGAAGTTGGTGGACTCGGTCGTCGGATTCGAATATGACGGCGGATGCTGGCTGGGGCGGGTCGTATTGGACCGCATGCAGACAAGCACCTCCAGTGCCAGCAACCGCATCCTGTTCCAGCTGGAATTTGTCGGCTTCTCGCGCCTGGGATCCAATCCTCTGGAAACGCTCAAACAGAGCATTCCGCGTTACCAGTTCCTGCGCGAGACTACCTCCAGCCCGAGCAGGTTCAGCAATTACCATTGATGGTGGGTTCGACATGACTATTGGTTTCTTGCGTCCGGCGCTGCTGGCGACGCTTCTTGGAATAGGCAGCCCGGCGATTCAGGCACAAGGGCTGCGCCTGCCTGGCGGCGCTCTGCCGGCAATCGCCGGTGCGGCGTCCACCACGCAAACTGCATCCGACTACATCGTGGCAATTGTCAATTCGGAACCGATCACCAATCTGCAGGTCCGCCAGGAGATGCAGCGCCTGGGGCAGTTCCTGGCGCAACAGCAACAGCCGATACCGACCCCTGAAGTGCTGGCCGAGCAGGCGCTCGAACGCCTGATCAACGATCGCGCGCAGATCCAGTTCGCACGTGAATCGGGCATCAAGATCGAGGATTTCGCGCTCGACGAGGCAGAGCAGTCCGTCGCCCGCCAGAACCAGGTCGACACCGCCGAAATGTATCGCCGACTCAGTGCCGACGGAGTCTCCCGCAGCCAGTTTCGCGGCAACCTGCGCGATCAGATGCTGCTGTCGCGGGTGCGCGAGAGGGAGGTAAGCCAGCGGATCAAGGTCTCCGAACTGGACATCGATCGTTACCTGATGGAGCAGCAGCGCAACAACACCGGCACGCCTGCCGAGGTAAACATCGCGCACATCCTGCTGGCCTTGCCCGAATCTCCCTCGCCGGCGCAACTGGCGGCGGGCCAGGCGAAAGCACAGCAAATCATCGACCAGGTCCGGGCCGGAGTGGATTTTTCCAAGCTGGCGCGGGAGTTGTCACAGGCCCCAGATGCCGACGCAGGCGGCATCTTCGGGCTGCGGCCGGTCGACCGCTATCCGCAGCTGTTTGTCGACGCGGTGCGCAACCTCGACCCCGGCGCCATGGCCGTCGTGCGCTCCGGGGCCGGCCTTCATGTGTTGCGCCTGGTCGAGAAACGCGTCTCCGGCGGGCCGGCCACCAGCACCGCACAAACGCGGGCCAGCCATATCCTGTTGCGGGCAACCGCGGCAATGGACGAAGCCTCCGCCGTCGCCAAGCTGACCGACATCCGCAAGCGCATCCTGGCGGGACAGATCAGCTTCGAGGCGGCGGCGAAGGAGTTCTCACAAGATGGCAGCGCGGCGCAAGGCGGCGATCTGGGCTGGGCAGTCGAAGGGCAGTTCGTACCCGAATTCGAAGCAACCATGGAGAAGCTGCAGCCCGGTGAAATCAGCCAACCACTGGTCTCGCGATTCGGCGTTCACCTTATCCAGGTGCGCGAGCGCAGAATCAACCCGTTGAGCGCGCGCGAACAACGCGAGGCGGTACGCAACCTGCTGCGCGAGAAAAAGTACGACGAGGCCTATCAATCGTGGAGCCGCGAACTGCGGGCCCGTGCGTACGTCGACATGCGCGAGCCACCCGCCTGAACCGCACTATGGCGCGGGCCCCAAGGAATACCAATGGCAACTCGCAAAAACGCGCGCGCCCGGGAACCGGTGCAACCGGCTCACATGCCCCCCGCAAACGGTTCGGACAACACTTCCTGACCGATGGCGCCATCATCGGCGCCATCATCGATGCGATCGCGCCCCGCGCAGGCCAGGCAATGGTCGAGATCGGACCGGGCCTGGGTGCGATGACGCAGCCACTGGTCGAGCGCCTGGGGCATCTGACCGTGATCGAACTGGACCGGGATCTGGCCGCGCGGCTTCGATCGCGCAGCGATCTCACCGTCATCGAATCCGATGTTCTGAGGGTCGATTTTTCTGCCCTGGCGCGAAGCTTTGATGTCCAGCCTGTCGGCGATGCCAGCCACCGGACGGCTGCACAATTGCGGGTTGTCGGCAATCTTCCGTACAACATCTCCACGCCGATCCTGTTTCATTTGCTGGACCATGTGGGGCAAGTGCAGGACCAGCACTTCATGCTGCAAAAGGAAGTGGTCGACCGCATGGTTGCCACACCGGCGACCGCTGCCTACGGGCGGCTCAGCGTGATGCTGCAGTGGCGTTATGCGATGGAGAACGTGCTGCATGTGCCGCCGGAGAGTTTTTCACCTGCGCCGCGGGTCGACAGTGCCGTGGTGCGCATGGTGCCTCATGGCCAGGCGCCGGGAGTAGATCTTGCGCTGCTGAGCCAGGCGGTGCAGATCGCTTTCAGCCAGCGGCGCAAATTGTTGCGCAACTCGCTTGGAAAGTGGCTCGAGGAGCGCAGGTTTGAGGGCAACTTCGACCTACAGCGGCGCGCCGAGGAAGTTCCGGTAGCCCAATACATCGCTTTGGCGCAGGCCCTGCAGAAACAATAAAGCCCGTCTCGGGGACGGGCTTCAGAACGCCTGGCGGTCCGGCCTGAAATGGCCGGCGCCTGGAACCGGTCAGGCCGTGGCCAGCCAGTATTCAGCGTTGAATGGGCTGCTCATGCGCAGCGCCAGTGGTGACACATCCAGCAACTTGTCGGTCGGCATCTTCTCGCCGGACTCGGTGGTCAGATGGATGCCCGACAAGGCCGGGTTGGCCGGGTTGTCGGTCTTTGCCTCGTTCGCCCGTTCTGCTTGGCTGGTTTGTGCAGAACGGGCTACAGAAAAGAATAGAAGCATCGGAACGGTATCTTCCGGTCCCCCCAGTAGTCAGCGGCATCCCGGAAGATGTCGAGCAGTTGTTCGCGTGCTTCCTTGTCGAACTTGCTGTTGGCAGGAATATGCTCCAGCACAGCGACAAAACCAGGCTGTGGGCCCGACTTGTGCACCGGATCGGTCATGTTGTCGTACAGCGCGTCGAAGTTCTTGCCGACATGGGCCGGCAGCGTGAACTGCTGCCCGATCATGTCGAGCACTTCCTGCTTGGACTGCGCTTCGGCCAGGTTCGCATACAGGAAATGGTGCCCCAGGCTGCGCGCGGCATCCTGGAGATCCGGAACCCGAAAGGCACGGATCGACTGGACGATGTTGCTTCGCACACCGCGCAACGGCACCTCGGTCTCTTGACGAGTCGGTGGCATATCCACTCCCGTTTCATTCTCTAGATAAGACATATTCACTTCCAACAAAAATCTATCGCACGATCATGCGAAAACTCGCATAGTGATCGGCCGTGTAGTAGCAGACATCAGGCCTTCTCGATTCCCCGCCACATACGATCCGGCGGGTTCCGCGATGGTTCAACCCAGGCGTCTTCACGGTGTATTCACGGTAGTAACCCCGCGGCTTGGCCGGGAGCAGGCGCTCTCGATTGCCAAACACCGTACCGTCCTTCTCACTGGGAAAAGGACCACCTCGTGCAATCAGTTCATAAGTCTGAGCGCCTGGGACCGGAATCTCGGAAACCGAAATCGGCGCAACGCGATCTGGTGCATCCGCCGGCGCCCTGGCACCAACAAGACCCGAGAATAACGCTGCGGCAAGTGTTAAGCCAGTAAGTCCTAACTTAATTCCTCTGACAGACGCCATGCATCTACGCTCCAGAACCGAGGGTTTACCCGCAAATCGTTCGGGTTGTAGTTTCGCCTATCCGCCTTGAAATTGCAAGTGCCTGCACAAAAAATGGGCATCTTGTGCAATGCAGCAACTCGCTGCAAAGTCAGCGCATGCTTATCGGCAAAGGTTCACCGATTGGCATTTGCGTCGGCAACCGTCAGCGCGGTCATGTTGACGATGCGGCGCACAGTGGTGCTGGCAGTCAAAATATGCACCGGACTGGCGGCGCCGAGCAGCACCGGCCCGATGGCGATATTGCCGCCTGCAGCGGTTTTGAGCAGGTTGTAGGCAATATTGGCCGCATCGATGTTGGGCATCACCAGCAGATTGGCGTTTCCGGTCAAGGTGCTGTTGGGCATCAGCCGCGCACGGGCCGCGCCGTCCAGCGCCAGATCGCCATGCATCTCGCCATCGACCTCGAGCCAGGGCGCCTGCTGGCGCAGCAATGCCAGCGTCTGGCGCATCTTCACGGCGGTGGGCTGGTTGCTGCTGCCGAAGCTGGAATGCGACAGCAGCGCCACCCTGGGCTGCAAGCCGAAGCGGACCATTTCATCCGCGGCCATGACGGTGATTTCGCACAGCTCCATCGGGCTGGGATCGTAATTGACGTGGGTGTCCACCAGAAATACGAAGCGCTCGGGCAGCATCAGCCCGTTCATGCAGGCGTAGATCGGCACATCCTGCGGTGTGTTCGGACTGCCGCCTTTGCGTTTGCCGATGACCTGGTCGATGTAGTGCAAATGCATGGTCGTGGTTCCCCAGGTCCCGCATATCAGGCCATCCACATCGCCCTTGTGCAGCAGCATCGCGCCGATCAGCGTCAGACGCCGCCGCATTTCGATCTTGGCCATCTGCTGCGTGACACCCAGCCGCTCGGTCATCCGCAGATAGGTCTGCCAGAAATCGCGGTAACGCCCATCGTGTTCGACATTGACAACGTCATAGTCCAACTCTTCACGCAGGCGCAAGCCGAACTTCTCGATGCGCTGGGCGATGATCGCTGGCCGGCCGATCAGTGTCGGTCGGGCCAGGCCTTCATCCACAACGATCTGGCAGGCGCGCAGTACACGCTCCTCCTCACCTTCGCTGTACGCCACCCGTTTTCGGCTTGCGCCCTTGGCCGCAGCAAAAATCGGGCGCATGGTGTTGCCGGAGGC
>Ga0073905_10001122_pt1 | contig 13482 bp, 9 predicted proteins | sample KloWWTupernatant_FD_65482 | JGI IMG/M metagenome (GOLD analysis project Ga0073905, IMG submission 65482) | Active sludge microbial communities from Klosterneuburg, Austria, studying microevolution and ecology of nitrifiers - Klosterneuburg... | ecosystem: Engineered > WWTP > Aerobic digester >... | reverse complement strand
TCGTTTCGGCCCAAACCGGCTCCGGCAAGACCGTGGCCTATGGCCTTGCCATCGCCACGACGCTGCTTGGCGAAGCCGAGCGCTTCCAGCAGGATGCCTCGCCAATGGCCCTCATTGTGGCGCCAACCCGCGAACTCGCCATGCAGGTGGAGCGCGAACTGGAGTGGCTCTACCATTATACCGGGGCCCGCATCCTTTCCTGCGTCGGCGGCATGGACCCCAAGCGCGAGCGCCGCAGGCTTGCCGATGGCGCACACATTATTGTGGGAACACCGGGACGCCTGCGTGACCATCTCGAGCGCGGCGTTTTGAATATCACCAACCTCAAAGCCGTGGTCCTCGACGAAGCCGATGAAATGCTTGATCTCGGCTTTCGCGAGGACCTCGAATTCATCCTGGAAGCAACGCCCGCCGAACGGCGCACCCTTTTGTTTTCCGCGACCATGCCCAAAATCATTGCCAACCTGGCCAAGCGCTACCAGCGCAATGCCCTGCGCATCGAGGCCTCAGGCGGCGAACGGGCCCATGCCGACATCGAATACCGCGCCATGCGCGTTGCCCCCAACGAGGTTGAGCATGCGGTCGTCAATGTGCTGCGCTTTGTCGAGGCGCAAAGCACCCTTGTGTTTTGCAACACCCGCGACCATGTCCGCCATTTGCATGCAACCCTGTTGGAGCGCGGCTTTGCCGCCGTCTATCTCTCCGGCGAACTCAGCCAGGGCGAACGCAACCATGCCCTGCAGGCGCTGCGCGACGGCCGGGCCCGCGTCTGCGTCGCAACCGATGTGGCGGCCCGCGGCATTGACCTTCCCAACCTTGCCCTCGTCATTCATGCGGATCTGCCCAATGACGCGGAAATCCTGCAGCACCGCAGCGGTCGCACCGGACGCGCCGGCAAGAAGGGCGTGAGCGTCGTGCTGGTACCCCTGTCAAGGCGCCGCAAGGCCGAACAGCTGCTCGCGGCAGCCAAGGTGAATCCCGTGTGGAGCGGTCCGCCCCAGGCAGAAGACATTCGCAGGCTTGACCAGCAGCGTCTGCTGCATGATCCGCTCCTCACCGAGGTCAGCAGCGAAGAGGACCTGGAAATGGCCCGCGCCGTTCTGGCCATGCGCTCGCCGGAAGAAGTTGCCGCGGCCCTTGTCCGTGTTTACCGCGCCAGACTGCCTGCCGCTGAGGATGTGTTTGACCCCGGCCCTGGCCGCGAGTTCCGCGAGGCAAAACCGGCGCGCCGTGATGCCCATTCAGCCGAACCCCGCAATTTCACCTGGTTCCGCCTTGACATCGGCCGCAAGAACAATGCCGATCCGAAATGGCTGCTGCCGATGATCTGCCGCCGCGGCAAGGTAGTAAAGGCCGACATCGGCGCCATCCGCATCACCGACAATGAAACCCGGTTTGAAATTGCCAATGCGGTTGTCGACCGTTTCTCCATCGCCAGCCGGGTTGCCGATGACGAGGACGTCAAGATTGAATTGCTGGTCGGCAATCCGGAAATCAGCCGTCCTTCGCGCAATCCGGACCGCAAGCCGAACTTCAAGCCGCCCCACGCTGCTGAAGCATCGCGCTATGAAGACAGAAGACCCCATGATGGCCCTGCCAAGCCGAAATTCGAAGCAACCGGCTACAAGGGCAAGAAATCTTTTGCAGGCGGCAAGCCGAGATTTGAAGGGACGGGAAAACCCCACGCTGCAGGCAACACACCGGCTTTCAAGGAGAAGAAAGCCGCCTGGAAAAAGAAGAAACGTTAGGCTCCGATCGGTTTGCGCAGATTCCGCTTCTTCGCCAGGTCAATCTGCTTCTGCCGTTCCCGTGCCGACGCCTTCGACCTCTCGCTAAGTGTCGCAAAACACTTCGGACAGCTCACGCCCTCTTCATAGAATTCCGAAAACCTGTCGGCAGGATCCAGCGGCATGCGGCAGCCGTGGCATAATTCAATTTCGCTGGGAACCAGGCCCTGGCCCACCGCCACCCGGTGGTCGAAAACAAAACAGTCACCCTGCCATTTGCTTTGCTCTTTCGGCACCTCCTCAAGATATTTGAGAATGCCGCCTTTCAGGTGATACACTTCGCGGAAGCCCTGCGACTGCATGTAGCTCGAGGCCTTCTCGCAGCGGATGCCGCCGGTGCAGAACATGGCCACTTTCCGGTGCCGCGCCGGATCAAGATTCTCGCTGACGAATTTGGGAAATTCGCCAAAACTGGAGGTCCCGGGATCAGCCGCTCCCTCGAACGTGCCAAGCGCCACTTCATAATCGTTGCGCGTATCAATGAGCAGGACATCGGGGTCGGCGATCAGCGTATTCCAGTCCACCGGGCTCACATAGGTGCCGGCCTGTTTGTTCGGGTCTACGCCGACAACTCCAATCGTGACAATTTCCTTCTTCAGCTTCACCTTGCTGCGATAGAACGGATCTTTGTCGCAATAGGATTCCTTGTGGTCAATGTCGGCAAGGCGGGCGTCGGATCTAAGCACTGCAAGAAATCCGTCGATGGCACTTCGGCTGCCGCTGATCGTGCCGTTAATCCCCTCTTCCGCAAGGAGCAGCGTGCCTTTCACCCCATGAGCCTTCATGGCTGCAAGCAGGGGTTGCCTGAGGCTGGCAAAGTCCTTCAGTGTGACAAACTTGTAGAGGGCGGCAACAACAATTTTGTGGGGCATGAACCAAGCTTTTATTAGGCCTTTCCATGTTTTTCAATTGCGCATCAGGCAGGGCGTCCCGTAAGTAACGGCAACCCCAGAGGACAAATGCCAGAGTTCATTCTAAACGCCGGTGTGGAGATTCCTTTTATTCTCATTCTGCTGGCGCTTCTGGGCTTCCGCCGGAAAGTGAACCCCCGGGCGAAACTCCTGATTAGGGCTCCACAGGAAAAGGTCTTTGCCCTTGTCGACCTCCATCACGGCAAGGTGCAGACCTGGAGCCGCACCACAGTCACGTCCGAGCTTCTTGATGACGCCCGCCAGGTTTTCCGCATGACTTATGTGACCACCCTCTCGACCGGCGCCCAGCAAAAATCCCAGGCCCATTTCCGTGTGGCCGAACGGCGCCCTCCCGCCTACCTAGAACTGCACCGCGACGGGCTGGAGGGCAAATCCCTCAACAATGAGCTGCTGAAGATCGTCACGGAAACTGAGGCCCACCCCGAAGGCACCTGGCTCACCCAGAAATACGAATGGGGCCCGCGCCCCTTGGTTGCGCAGATCCTCGCCCGCGCCGATCTCTGGAGTGGAGCTTACCGCCTCAAGGGCCTGGCCGAATCCGGCAAGCCTGATGAAACGACCCATATGTGGATCTCAGCCACCGTTGCGATCGTCACCGGATTGATCAGCCTTGTGGCCTTTGCCCTGATGACCAGCTGGCTCATTTCCGGCCTGCTGGTCGTGGCCCTGGCTGTCCACGAATTCGGCCACCTGCTGGCCTACCGCCTGATCGGCCAGCCCTGGGGACGCATGATCTTCCTGCCCTTTCTCGGCGCCCTTGCCATGCCGCGCCTGCCCTACGAAACCCAGGCCCAGGCGGTTTTTTCCGCCCTCATGGGCCCAGGCTTCAGCCTGCTCCTGGCATTTGCCTTGAGCCTTCCCTTTGTGCTGGGGGTCACCCTTCCCGCCTGGCTGGTGACTGCAGGGGTCGTGGTCATCGGACTCAACCTCTTTAATCTCTTGCCCGTCGAACCGCTTGACGGAGGCGTGGCGTTGCGCTCGATCCTGGCCAGGCTGATGGGAACCCATGCGCGCTTCGGCCTGCTCACCATTGGCCTGGCACTTCTGGCGGGCGGATTCTATTTCGAACAGGTCATCCTCCTCATCTTTGGCGGGATCTCGGTTCTTGCCAATCTCAGGCCGCGCCTGATCGACCACGGCCTCAAACCCCTCTCCTTTCCGGGCGTGCTGATTTCGGCATTCGCTTTTGTGACAACCGTTGCGGCCTATAGCGTGATGCTCGCCTTTTTCCTGGGAGCCTTCCGGTGACCGCGCTGCTTGAAGCCTATACCGAAAAAATAGCCAGCGGCGAAGCTCGCGCCGATGCCGCACAAGCCGCAATCATTTCCCGTCTCGATCACCTGGCACAGGCGCTTGAGGCACGTGAACAGCGCGGAACCCTTGGACGCTTGCTGAACCGGAACGGCGTGCCCAAGGGCGTTTATATTTATGGCGACGTGGGCCGCGGCAAAACCATGCTGATGGATCTGTTCTTCGCAAACCTCCAGGTGAAGGCGAAGCAGCGCATCCACTTCCACGCCTTCATGCAGGGCATTCACCAGCGCCGCCGGGCGCTCCGCGAAACTGACGTGCTGGCGCAAATCGCCACGGACATTTCAAAACAGGCGCAGGTTCTCTGCCTCGATGAAATGCAGATCAGCGACATTGCCGACGCGATGATTGTGGGCCGCCTGTTCCAGGCGCTGCTGGACAACGGCACGGTCATCGTCACAACCTCCAACCTGCCGCCCGGCCAGCTCTATAAGGATGGCTTGAACCGCGGCCTGTTTGTCCCGGCCATCAAGCTCATGGAAAGCAAGTTCGACGTCGTTTCGCTGGCTGGCTCCACCGACTACCGTTTGGGCCGCGTGAAAGCCCGGGAGAGTTTTGTAACGCCACTAGGCCCAAAGGCCGATGCCCATGTGCAGCAGATTTGGGAACGCCTCACCGATGTGCCAAACGGCGAGCCCTGCGAAATTTTGGTTCTGGGGCGCAGCCTGCATGTGCCGGAAAGCGCCCACGGCTGCGCCCGTTTCACCTTTGCCGAGCTTTGCGAAGCTCCGCTGGGTCCGCCCGACTACCTGGCGCTTGCCGCCCACTTCCAGACCCTCTTTGTCGAAAGAATCCCTGCCCTCAAGACCAGCCAGCGCAATGAGGCCAAACGCTTTGTCCTGCTGATTGACACACTTTATGATGCCCGCCTGCATCTCGTGGCCTCCTCGGCCCAGCCGCCGGAGCGGATTTATCCCAAGGGTGACCACCGGTTTGAATTCGCCCGCACCGTTTCGCGGCTCCAGGAAATGCAATCGGCGGCCTGGTGGGGTCAAAAAATCGTTGAAACCTGAAAAATCGTCATAAAAACCCCGTTAGCCGTTAGTAGTTCTTGAAGCCTCTTTGTATCAGGCCTAGAAAAACCCCGCTTGTGCAATGCAATAGAACCTGCGCTCCTGCGGGTTGAGAGGGAAACGAAAAATGGCTCGTAAGAAAATTGCAATGATCGGTGGCGGCATGATTGGTGGCACACTCGCCCACCTTGCAGCTCTCAAGGAACTTGGCGATGTTGTGGTATTCGATATCGCCGAAGGCATTCCTCAGGGCAAAACCCTTGATCTTTCACAATCAGGACCCATTGAAGGCTTTAATTCCGCCCTTTCCGGCACCAACAAGTATGAAGGCATTGCCGGGGCAGATGTCTGCATCGTCACCGCCGGTGTTCCCCGCAAGCCCGGCATGAGCCGTGATGATTTGCTTGAAATCAATTTGAAAGTCATGGCCCAGGTGGGCGCCGGCCTTGCCAAATATGCGCCGGATGCATTCGTAATCTGCATCACCAATCCGCTCGACGTGATGGTCTGGGCTCTGCAAAAATATTCCGGCCTCGCGCCCAACAAGGTTGTGGGCATGGCCGGCGTTCTCGACAGCGCTCGCTTTCGCCATTTTCTCGCGGAGGAGTTCAAAGTCTCTGTTGAAGATGTAACAGCCTTCGTGCTCGGCGGACACGGCGACACCATGGTGCCGCTGGTGAAATACTCAACAGTCGCCGGAATTCCCGTGCCTGATCTGGTGGCCATGAAATGGACCACCCAGCAGCGCATTGATGAAATCGTCCAGCGCACCCGTGATGGCGGTGCCGAAATCGTCGGGCTCCTCAAAACCGGTTCCGCTTACTACGCACCAGCCTCCGCCGGCATCGCCATGGCCGAAAGCTACCTCAAAGATAAAAAGCGCGTATTGCCCTGTGCCGCCCATCTCACCGGCCAATACGGCGTGAACAACACCTATGTCGGCGTGCCTGTGGTGATCGGCGCCGGCGGGGTTGAGCGCATCGTCGAGATCAAGCTTGAAGGCGAGGAGAAGGCCGGATTCAAGAAATCGCTGGGGGCCGTTGAAGCCCTGATGGATGCCGCCAAGAAAATCGCTCCGGACCTCGCATAAGGCTAGCACAATGAACATTCACGAATACCAGGCCAAGGAAGTTTTGCGCGCCTTCGGCGTGCCAACCGGCAAGGGCGCCGCGGCTTTTACAGTTGATGAGGCGGTGAAAGCCGCGGAAAGTCAGCCCGGCCCAGTCTGGGTGGTGAAGGCCCAGATCCACGCCGGCGGGCGTGGCAAGGGCGGCGGCGTGAAGGTTGTAAAATCCGTGACCGATGTGAAGACCGAAGCCGAACGTATGCTGGGCATGACTCTGGTGACCCATCAGACCGGGCCACAGGGCAAACTCGTCCAGCGCCTCTACATTGAAGAAGGCACCGCCATCGCCAGGGAGCTTTATCTCTCCTGTCTCGTGGACCGTGAAACCTCCACCGTTGCTTTTATCGCCTCCACTGAGGGCGGCGTGAACATCGAAGAGGTGGCGGCCAAGACCCCCGACAAGATCGCCACCATCCATGTGGACCCCGCCAGCGGCTATGCGCCCTTCGTGGGCAGGCGGATTGCCGCGGCACTTAAGCTCGAAGGCGACCAGGTCAAGCAATGTGTGAAAATGGTGGGCCAGCTCTACAAGGCCTTCACCGAAAAGGACATGAGCCTTCTCGAAATCAATCCGCTGGTGATCACCAAAGAAGGCCAGCTTGTCTGTCTCGATGCCAAGATGAATTTCGACGACAACGCCCTTGACCGCCATCCCGACATCAAGGCCTACCGCGATTTGAGCGAGGAAGACCCCAAGGAAATCGAGGCCTCGAAATATGACCTCTCCTATGTGGCACTGGACGGTTCCATCGGCTGCATGGTGAATGGTGCAGGCCTCGCCATGGCCACCATGGACATCATCAAGCTCTACGGCATGGAGCCCGCCAACTTCCTCGATGTGGGAGGCGGGGCCACAAAGGAAAAAGTCACTGCCGCGTTCAAGATCATCACCGCCGATCCGCGCGTCAAAGGCATCCTCGTCAACATTTTCGGCGGCATCATGAAATGCGACATCATCGCCGAAGGCGTGATCGCCGCCGTAAAGGAAGTGGGCCTGCAGGTTCCCCTAGTGGTGCGCCTCGAAGGCACCAATGTCGATCTCGGCAAGAAGATCATCAAGGACTCAGCCCTCAATGTCATTTCTGCCGACGACCTTGACGATGCCGCCAAGAAGATTGTCAAAGCGGTAAAGGAAGCGGCCTGATGTCCATTTTAATCAATAAGAAAACCAAGGTCATCTGCCAGGGCATTACCGGCAACAACGGCACCTTCCATACGGAACAGGCTATTGCCTATGGCACCCAGATGGTGGCGGGCGTTACGCCGAGCAAAGGTGGCACCAAGCATATCGGTCTTCCCGTCTATGACACGGTAATGGAAGCCCGCGAGAGAACCGGCGCCGATGCTTCCGTGATCTATGTGCCGCCGCCCTTTGCGGCGGATGCCATTCTCGAAGCTATCGATGCGGAAATTCCGCTTGTCGTCTGCATCACCGAAGGCATTCCGGTGCAGGACATGGTGAAGGTGAAGCGCGCGTTAACGGGCTCCAGCACCCGCCTCATCGGCCCGAATTGCCCCGGCGTGCTCACGCCAAATGAGTGCAAGATCGGTATCATGCCGGGAAATATCTTCAAGAAGGGCTCCGTGGGTATTGTCTCGCGCTCCGGAACGCTTACCTATGAAGCAGTATTCCAGACCACTCAGGAGGGCCTTGGCCAGACCACAGCCGTTGGTATAGGCGGGGATCCGGTGAAAGGTACGGAGTTTATCGATATTTTGGAATTGTTTTTGGCTGATCCCAAGACCCACTCCATCATCATGATCGGCGAAATCGGCGGTTCCGCCGAGGAAGATGCCGCAGAGTTCATCCGCAAATCAAAGATCAAAAAGCCCATGGCAGGCTTCATTGCCGGCCGCACCGCACCACCGGGGCGCCGCATGGGCCATGCCGGCGCCATTATCTCAGGCGGCAAGGGCGGCGCTGAATCCAAGATCGAGGCCATGAAACGGGCCGGAATCGCCGTCTCGGATTCGCCTGCAATGCTCGGCAAGACATTAATGAAGAAACTGAAACGGAAGTAAGACAAAGAAAACTTTGGGTAGTATATCTCTAGGCCCGGACAGAGTTCCCGGGCTTCGGAAGTGATGGCGATGAACAAGACAGACCTGATTACGGCTTTTGAACAATCTTCCTTCCTCTATGGCGGCAATGCCCAATTCATTGAGGGGCTTTACGCCAAATATCTGGAAAACCCCGCCGCCGTGGATGTCCACTGGCGGCAGTTTTTTGCCGGTCTTGATGATGATCCCGCTTCCGCCAAGCAGCAGGTTTCCGGGCCTTCCTGGGCCCGCAAGGATTGGCCGCTGGCCGCGACCGGTGACCTCGTTTCCGCCTTTGATGGCAACTGGCCCGCCGTGGAAAAAGCGGTGGGCGCCAAGATCGAGGCCAAGTCCAAGGCCGCCGACGCCAAGCTTTCCGTAGATGAGGTGCGCAAGGCCACCATGGATTCGGTGCGCGCCCTCATGATGATCCGCGCCTTCCGCATGCGCGGCCACCTGGCCGCCGATCTCGATCCGCTGGGATTGGCCGAACGTCCGGCACAGCCCGAACTGGACCCCTCCACCTATGGCTTCAGCGAAGCCGATCTCGACCGTCCCATCTTCCTCGACAAGGTGCTGGGCCTCGAACAGGCCACCATCCGCCAGATCACCGATATCCTGAAACGCACCTATTGCCACACTCTGGGTGTCGAATTCATGCACATCTCAGATCCCTTGCAAAAGGGCTGGCTGCAGCAGCGCATCGAGGGCGCTGACAAGGAAATTTCCTTCACCCGCGAAGGCAAGAAGGCCATTCTCCGCAAACTCATTGAGGGCGAAGGCTTCGAGAATTTTCTCAACGTGAAATACACCGGCACCAAGCGTTTCGGCCTTGATGGCGGCGAAAGCATGATTCCGGCCCTTGAACAGATCATCAAGCGCGGCGGGCAATTGGGCATCAAGGAAATCGTCCTTGGCATGGCCCACCGCGGCCGTCTGAATGTGCTGGCCAATGTGATGGCTAAACCTTTTTCCGCCATTTTCCATGAATTCAAGGGCGGCTCCTCCACCCCCGATGAAGTGGAAGGTTCAGGCGACGTAAAATACCATCTGGGATCGTCCTCCGACCGGGTGTTTGACAACAACACGGTTCATCTGTCGCTCACCGCCAATCCCTCCCATCTCGAAATCGTCGATCCTGTGGTGCTGGGCAAGGCCCGCGCCAAGCAGGACCAGCGCGGCGACCGCGAGAGGAAAAGCGTATTGCCCCTGCTCATCCATGGCGATGCGGCCTTTGCCGGGCAAGGTGTTGTGGCTGAATGTTTCGGCCTGTCGGGGCTCCGCGGCCACCGGTCCGGCGGTTCCATTCATTTCATCGTCAACAACCAGATCGGCTTTACCACCAGCCCGCATTTCGCCCGGTCGTCGCCCTACCCCTCCGATGTGGCCAAGATGATCGAGGCGCCGATTTTCCATGCCAATGGCGATGATCCCGAAGCCGTGGTTTTTGCCGCCAAGATCGCCACCGAATTCCGCCAGAAGTTCAAGAAGCCGGTAGTCATCGACATGTTCTGCTACCGCCGCTTCGGCCACAACGAAACCGACGAGCCCTTTTTCACCCAGCCCCTGATGTACAAGGCGATTTCGTCACACGAAACCATCGTGAACGTCTATTCCAAGCGGCTCATCGCCGAAGGCGTGATCACCGCGGAAGAATTCGAGGCCATGAAGGCCGATTACCGCAAGAGCCTGGATGAGGATTTTGCCGCGTCGGAAGGCTACAAGGCCAACAAGGCCGACTGGCTCGATGGCCGCTGGGCGGGCATGAAATCAGCCAAGGATCTGGACGACCCGCGAAAAGGTTCGACCGGCGTAGACCTCAAGACCCTGAAAGACCTTGGACTGAAGATCACCAAGGCTCCGAAAACCTTCTCAGTGCACAAGACCATGCAGCGCGTGCTCGATGCCCGCCACAAGATGATTGAAGAGGGCGTGGGTCTTGACTGGTCCATGGGCGAAAACCTCGCCTTCGCCACCCTCCTCAATGATGGTTTCCGGGTCAGGCTGTCCGGCCAGGACGTGCAGCGCGGTACTTTCTCGCAGCGCCACGCGGTTCTCGTCGACCAGTTGACCGGCAAGTTCTACACGCCGCTCAACCATATCGCCAAGGACCAGCAGCACAAGATCGAAGTCATCAATTCCATGCTCTCGGAAGAGGCCGTGCTGGGCTTCGAGTACGGCTACTCACTGGCCGAGCCCAACACCCTCACCCTCTGGGAAGCGCAATTCGGCGATTTCGCCAATGGCGCGCAAGTGGTCTTCGACCAGTTCATATCGTCCGGTGAGCGCAAATGGCTGCGCATGTCGGGCCTCGTCTGCCTGCTGCCGCACGGTTATGAGGGTCAGGGGCCGGAGCATTCTTCCGCAAGACTCGAGCGCTTCCTGCAGATGTGCGCCGAGGACAACATGCAGGTTGCCAATTGCACAACGCCGGCAAACTACTTCCACATCTTGCGCCGCCAGCTGAAGCGCGACATCCGCAAGCCCCTGATCATGATGACGCCGAAGTCCCTGCTCAGGAACAAGCGCGCCACCTCGCGGCTGGAGGAGTTTGCCGAAGGCACCTCATTCCACCGCATTCTTTGGGATGATGCCCAAACATTGAAGGACCAGCCTATCCAGCTCGTCAATGACGATAAAATCCGCCGGGTGGTCATGTGTTCCGGCAAGGTCTATTTCGATCTCTACGAGGAGCGCGAAAAGCGCGGCCTAACCGATATTTATCTTCTTCGCGTCGAGCAGCTCTATCCCTGGCCGCACAAGGCCCTGATCCAGGAACTCGTCCGTTTCAAATCAGCCGAATTTGTCTGGTGCCAGGAAGAACCCATGAACATGGGAGCCTGGACCTACGCCCAGCCCAACATTGACCGGGTTCTGGATTACCTGAAGGCAACGAACGCAAAAGCCAGGTATGCAGGGCGCAATCCGTCAGCTTCCACCGCCACCGGATTGATGAGCAGGCATATCAAGGAATTGAAGGATTTCCTTGAAGTGGCCCTGGGCTGAAAGAGATTGAGGAAAGAAAAGAATGGCTAAGGAAATTCGCGTGCCTGCCCTCGGTGAATCTGTCACTGAAGCGACAATAGCAAAATGGTTTAAGAATGTCGGCGACGCGGTGAAGGCCGATGAGCCCATGGTCGAACTCGAAACTGACAAGGTAACGGTGGAAGTGCCGGCCCCAGCTTCCGGCAAGCTCACATCAATTGCCGCCGCCGCAGGAACCACGGTCAATGTCGGTGCCTTGCTCGGCGCCATTGAAGAAGGCGCCGCCGGGGCCGAAGCCAAGCCGGCAGCGGCGGCTCCCGTTGCCGCACCTGCTCCCGCAAAGATCGCAGAACCTGTAAAGGCGGAAGCGCCCCTTTCCCCTGCTGTGCGCAAGATCGTCACTGAAAACAAGCTCGACCCAACAGCCATTCCCGCCACCGGGCGGGATGGCCGCTTGACCAAGGGCGATGTCATCGAGCAATTGGCCAGGCCCGCTGCCGCGCCGGCCAGCCTGCCGGCCGCCGCCCCCGCGCCCTCGGGTGGCGAAGAGCGTGTTAAAATGTCGAGGCTGCGCCTCACCATCGCCCGCCGCCTGAAGGAAGCCCAGAATACCGCCGCCATGCTCACCACCTTCAACGAGGTGGACATGAGCGCCGTGATGACGCTGCGCAATTCCTTCAAGGATGTGTTTGAGAAAAAGCATGGCGTAAAGCTCGGCTTCATGAGCTTCTTTGCCAAGGCCGTGATCCAGGCCCTGAAGGATGTGCCTGCCGTCAACGCCGAAATTGACGGCGATGATCTGGTTTACAAGAACTACTACCACCTCGGCATCGCCGTGGGCACCGAGAAGGGCCTTGTGGTTCCCGTGGTCCGCGATGCCGACCGCATGTCTTTTGCAACAATTGAAAAGACCGTAGCCGACTTCGGCAAAAAGGCCCGCGACGGCCAGCTGCAGATCGCCGACATGCAGGGCGGCACCTTCACCATCTCAAATGGCGGTGTTTACGGCTCCCTGATGTCAACGCCGATCCTAAACGCACCGCAATCCGGCATTCTCGGCATGCACAAGATCCAGGACCGCCCCGTGGCGCTTGGCGGCCAGGTGGTGATCCGCCCGATGATGTATCTGGCACTCTCCTATGACCATCGCATTGTCGACGGCAAGGAAGCCGTCACTTTCCTGGTGCGCGTCAAGGAAAGCCTCGAAGACCCGCAGCGCGCCCTGTTGGATTTGTAGGGTCGCGGTCCATGGCCCAGAAGCCTGATGTCGCCATCGTAACCGGCGGAAGCCGTGGTATCGGCGCTGCCACCTGCCTGTTGCTGGCAAAAGCCGGTTACCTCGTTGTGGTAAACTATGTTTCGAACGCTGCGGCGGCCAAATCTGTTGTTGCGAAAATTGAAAAAGCCGGCGGCAAGGCCACGGCAATCCACGGCGATGTGGCCAGTGAAAACGACATCGTGGCGCTGTTCAAATCAGCCGACCAGCTCGGTCAATTGAAAGTGCTGGTCAATAATGCGGGCGTAGTCGACACGAAGGCCAGGGTCGACGAAATGTCGGGTGAAAGGCTGGCTCGGATGTTCGCCATCAACATCACGGGTTCCTTCCTCTGCGCCCGCGAAGCGGTGAAGCGCATGTCCACGCGCCATGGCGGAACCGGCGGCGCAATTGTCAATCTGTCTTCAGCCGCAGCAACTCTTGGTGCCCCCGGCATGTTTGTCGATTATGCTGCCAGCAAAGGCGCCATCGATGTCTTTACCCTGGGCCTTGCCCGCGAAGTGGCAAGTGAGGGAATCCGCGTGAATGGGGTTCGCCCCGGAATCATTGACACCGATATCCACGCCTCCGGCGGCGAACCGGACCGTGTCGCCCAGATGCGTGGGCAGCTTCCCATGCAGCGCGAAGGCACGTCACTCGAGGTAGCCGAGGCAATTATCTGGCTGGCATCCGAAAAAGCATCCTATGTTACCGGAACGTGCCTGGGTGTTTCAGGTGGCCGCAGTATTTGAAATTTTGAGGAGCCCGCCATGGCTGAACAATTTGATCTCACCGTAATCGGCACCGGTCCGGGCGGCTATGTCTGCGCCATCCGCGCTGCCCAGCTCGGCATGAAAGTGGCCGTCATCGAAAAGCGCGCTGCCCATGGTGGCACCTGCCTGAACATCGGCTGTATTCCGTCCAAGGCCCTGCTCCACGCCTCAGAGCTTTTTGCCGAGGCCAAGCACTCGTTCGCAAAAATGGGCATCGCCGTCTCACCCAACTTTGACTTGCCAAAGATGATGGCCTTCAA
>Ga0073905_10001118_pt1 | contig 13505 bp, 10 predicted proteins | sample KloWWTupernatant_FD_65482 | JGI IMG/M metagenome (GOLD analysis project Ga0073905, IMG submission 65482) | Active sludge microbial communities from Klosterneuburg, Austria, studying microevolution and ecology of nitrifiers - Klosterneuburg... | ecosystem: Engineered > WWTP > Aerobic digester >... | reverse complement strand
TTGTTAAAATTAAACATTACAAATCTATGACACTTCGTAATTTCATTTCAGGACTTACCCGCATTATTACAATTCAATAAAAGCTCCGGTCTGGAATCCGGAGCTGCATTTCTTTTTTAGAAAATTTTTGAAAATATAAAAGATATAAATGGTTATTTATTTTTCCTCAAAAAAAAATTATTATATATTAAATTAAACTTACTCCCTGATGGATATTAATACCAAATTCATTACAACCATTTCAGATAAATTCAGGCCTTCCGAAAAATTTCAAATAAAAGACTGTAATGATTTTTCATTAATAAATTCATTAAGTATAAATTTTCATATTAAAGCAATAGATATAAAGCTGAAATTTTTTTGAAGTTTCAAAGTGAATATACTTTTTGTTTATAATTTAATACTTAACCAATTTTTGAAATTTTTAAAAATTAAAAACACTGAATAATTTTTTATTAATTAAAAACAGCATATTATGGTAGACAAAGAAAATTTTTTTAAGAAATATCCATACAGACCATTAAAGCAAATGGGAGTAGTTACTATTGAAAATATTATAGATCACTATGATGAAGACAAGGGTTATAGAAATCTGAGAGAACTGGCATATGTACTGGCGACAGCTTATCACGAATCAGCGCATACATGGAATCCGTCAATAACGGAATACGGAAAAGGAAAGAAAAGAAAGTACGGAATGCCGCATGAAAAGACCGGGCAGATCTATTATGGAAGAGGATTATGTCAGCTTACATGGCATTACAATTATGAAAGTTTTACAAAGATCTTAGGAGTTGATCTTGTTAATGAACCGGACCTTGCTCTTGAACCCAGGAACAGTGTGGATATTCTGATGATCGGAATGCGTGACGGAATTTTCACAAGACATAAACTGAATATGTATTTTGACAAAGACACTACTGACTGGGTTGGTGCGCGCAGAATTGTAAACGGACTGGACAAAACGAATCTGATTGCATCTTATGCAAAAGCTTTTTACAGAGGACTTGATTATAAAAAAGAAGAAGAAAAATCTGCAGAAGAATCGGAGATCGTTAATATTCAGAATCCGAAAAAATCTTTAGCTGAGACAGAAGCAGCGGCTGTACATAGAGTAGAACTCGAGGGAAGAATTGTAAAGCCCTGATTAAAATTTAATCTGAATATAAAAATTATTATGAAAAAAATACTGACCATTGACGGAGGCGGGATCAGAGGTGTACTTCCTGCAAGAATACTGCATGAGATCGAAAAACGTACGAAGAAACCAATTTCGGAAATATTCGATCTCATTGCGGGGACATCGACGGGTGGAATACTTGCACTTTGCCTTACAAAGCCAAAAGAAAACGGTAAGCCAAGATATAAAGCTCTTGACATACTGAAATTGTATGAAGATGAAGGTAAGAAGATCTTTAAAAAATCTCCATGGAAATCCACGATGTCAATGGGAAATCTGGTTGATGAAAAATTTTCAATAGCTGGCATTGAAGAAGTATTAGAAGTATATCTCGGTGAAACAAAACTTTCGGAATCACTCACGAATCTTATTATCCCAAGTTATGAACTCGAGCAAAGAATCCCATTTTTCTTTAAATCCCGAAAAGCAAAAGAATCTGAAGATTATGATTTTAAAATGAGAGATGTAGCCAGAGCAACAAGCGCAGCGCCGACTTATTTTGAAAGTCTTAAATTAAGAGCTTCGCCCCCGGTAGATTATTTTGCACTGATAGACGGCGGAGTATTTGCAAACAATCCGTCAATGTGCGCTTATGCTGAAGCAATAAAAGAGTTTGGCAGTGATGAGGAAATCCTTTTGGTATCACTTGGTACTGGAGAGCTCACGAGGAGAATTTCTTATGAAGAATCAAAGAACTGGGGACTGATCGGCTGGGCAAGGCCTTTACTGGATGTAGTATTTGACGGAGTAAGCAGGACAGTCGAATATCAGCTTTGCCAGATACTGAATTCAGATCCGAATAAAAAAAGATTCTACAGATTTCAGACAAAACTTGATATCGGAAATGATAATATGGACGATGCTTCAGCAACTAATATCCGAGTATTAAAACTGAAAGCTGAAGAAATGATCAACAGTAATAAAGATGAATTTGAATCGCTTTGTAAACTGCTGTAATTCAGTTTCCGCAGAGTCCGAAAAGCACTTGACTCTGCGGGAACAATTAAGGTTACCTCTAAGACTCGAAGGCTCTAAGAATGTTGTTTTTAAAGTTCTTAAACTTTGAGTCTTAGAGCCTTAGAGGCGTTTTGGAAAGTCTGAGAGTTTGGAAACTAGCATCTTTCTGTTTGCAGTAAATATCGGTAAATTGCGTAACTTCAGTTATTCATTAATTTAAATTATGATCATGCCATCTATTTTTAACTTCAGTGGATATTACAAACCTGATCCGCTTGACAAAGCTCCTGCGGCTGCACAATATATAATTAATATAATTGTTACTTCCGTGATAACTGCAGTAATGGTTTACTGCATAACCGATGTTTTCGGTCTGCTGGAATTTGAAAGTATGGGCGTTAAAATTATGGAAGTGATTGTATTCGGTTTGATATTTGCGCCAATGATAGTCTTTTTCCGAAAGTCGAGTTCTCTTTTCCTGATATTAATTATTTTTATACCTCTATTTATATTTGACATTTATCTGCAGGCAAATGTGAGGGATGCAAATGAATCAGCACTTTGGATCTATCTTCCCGGGACTTTCATAGATGATGTAAAGATCTTGCCATTAAGATTTCTGATGACACTTTCATTTGACGGTCTGATCGCAGGACCGCTGTGTATCTGGATCAGCAGGTTGATCGCGAAATTAATATACGGCAAAAGAAAATTACCCGGAGCTGATTATGAAGACAGAGTAAAACTTTTTAATGAAGAGTGGTCAAAGGAAACTATAGAAAAGCCTAAGCGCGATTTTGGATTTTATGTATTGAGAATACTCGGCTTTGCATATATTGCATATTTATTTATACTGATCATCGGAATGCTGGGACATACTCCCTGGCCTGAGCAGATTGGAAATCTTATTTCGATGACCTATGTAAATCCCACACTGGCAGTAAATACATTTTCGAAAATAGGTATCATGATCCTGTTTACATTTATCGGAGCTTATAACCGAAAGGCAAGATATTATTGCTGCTGGGGACTGATAGTCGGACATGCAGTCTCTACAGTCAGCTCACTCGGATTTTATTTTTATGCATTTAATGCTCCGCAGATTTCGGAATTCCTTTTGACATCAGCAATAGTCGATGGCGTAATGATCGTACTTTTTTTTATAATTCTTTTCCAGTGCAGATCCGAGAGTTTCTGGATCAGAGATGAGAAAGACTTTCCGAAAAATTTTTCAGTCCCTTCACAAATAATGAAAATAAGTTTATACATAGTATCAGCAGTTTCATTTGGAATGGTTTTACTTGCATTATATTTCAGATTATTTACAGACGGCAGCAGTGGACTCGGAGCTGTTTACGGATATCCGGATCCTTCATTAGGTAATACACTCACATTATATTTCACAATATCATTTCTCGCATTTATATTAGCAAAGAGTTTAGTATTAAGAAAATATTTATACGGCATTCTTTTATTTCCATTTTTTATTGGATCTGCAGCTGCGGTCATTATTTATTTTGTAATGGAATATTTGAATGAACTTACTATCACAACAAGAGGCGGCAGTTTTATAAGACCTGACTGGTATTTTATGATGTTTATAATGTTCAGTTCTCTGATATTTATTTTTCTTACAGCCGTAAGAAAATTATACTACGAGGTGGACTTCATGATATCATCACTGAATCCGTCCAGTGCTAAGAATGTTATTGCACTTTCCGAAGCTTTTTTTGGAAAGGAAAATGGAATGGATAATAAAAATGATAATGGAATGGACAAAAGAAAGAACTCCGGAATTTTAAAAGCTATTGATAATTATATCAGCGGAATAAGCGGAAGGAAAAGAGGACTTCTTAATTTTCCATTCTGGCTGATAGAGAATTTATTTAATCTTATATTCGGACTGCACCCGGGTTTGTCGGTGATGAGCAGGGAGGAGCAGAGATGGTTTCTGAAAAAATATATGCTGAGAGATCCTGTTGAATGTTCAAAATCATTTGTGCCGATGTTTGCCGACATGGGTTTTCAAATCGGACTTGCAGCCAATGCAATGATTATGTTTGCAAATTATTCTGATATAAATGTAAGAAAAAAGATCGGCTATGTACCATTTTATGCCAGAGACAGAATGCAGAAAGAGATCCCGACTGATGGAGCACCTTATGAAAATATTTTTCCTCTTCCGGAAAATCCTGAACATGAGAATAATTTTCGAAAGCCAACTGATGAATATGATAAAAAATTTGTAACTCCCCGGATTTTGACTTCTGTAGAAGAGAAGGAAATTCCCGACGAAGCAGATTATGTAATCATTGGGTCAGGAGCAGGTGGAGCTGTAATGGCTTACCGGCTCGCCCAAAAAGTTTCCGATCCGTCAAAGATACTTCTTATTGAACGCGGCAACAGATACCAGCCATTGCAGGACTTCAGCGATAATGAAATGGAAATGATGAGAAAGCTTTATAAAGAAGGAGGACTTCAGCAGACTAAAAAATTTACAATGTCAGTACTTCAGGGAGAATGTCTTGGCGGGACTACTGTCGTTAATAATGCAATCTGTATCGAAATGGATGATGAAATAAAATATAAATGGCAGAATGAATATGACATTGATCTCAGTAGCTTAAGTGAAGAGTATGAAAAGATCGCTAAGGAAATTGATATACAAGAGCTTGATGAAAAAGGAATTAATAAAAATGTATCAGCAAAATTTAAAAAAGGTGTCAAAGGGTTTAATGAAAATTCTGATGAAAAACTAAAGACATTATTTCCGCTTAAAGCAAATCACAGAAATCTGATTGGAGATGAGAACTGGAATCTGGGGAATAAGAGACAGACAAAAAGAACTATGCTCGAGACATACATTCCATGGAGTGAAGCAAGAGGTGTAAAGGTTTTATCAAATTTGTCAGCATTAAAATTTACTCATTCAGGCAGGAAAGCGGATTCAGTAATAGTGAGAACTGAAGACGGAGAAATTAAAAAAGTAAAAGTAAATAAAGCTGTGATCGCTGCAGGTGGAGTAATTGCAAGCAGTCATTTCTTTATGCGCAGTGGTATAAAAGTTAATGTCGGAAAAAGAATGAGCTGTAATTTTGCATTCCCTGTGACATTTCAGTTTGAAGATATTTTAAATGCATTCGATGGAAATCAGATCACACTTGGTGCACTGGATGAAAAGAATCGCGCAGTATTTGAAACATATTTCAACCCGCCTGCATCATTTGCATTGTCTTCGATTCCTTTTTATTTTGGAAGAAGAAATGATATGATGAAAAATTATACCAGGTCAGCAAATTTCGGAGCACTTGTCGGCTCGGAACCGAATGGTGAAATTCAGACCAAAGCGGATCTACTTAACGGGCAGCCTTTTGAATGGGAGCTTGGTAATATGGACAGAGAAAATATACGTTATGCATTTAATACAATTTTAAAACTTGGATATTATGCAGGAGCTAAAAAAGCAATTTTACCAATGAAACCCGGAATTGAAATTGATCTATCTATACAGAATTTAGGAAAGTTTGAAAAACTTTTTAATGAATATCCACTCACCATCAGCGATCTGCTTATAGGTACGGCACATCCGCAGGGCGGGAATATTATGACAGGAGATAAATCAATTCACAAATCTAAAAGAGTGCTTGATCAGAATTACCGGCTGGATGGATTTGAAAATGTATTTGCTGCAGATGCATCTGTCTTTCCTGAAAGTATGAGAGTCAATCCTCAGTGGACGATAATGGCAATGAGCGCAATGGCTTCAGAGCACGTACTTAAAATTTAAAAACCTGAAAATAAATACAGATCTTATAAATGGATGACAAAAAAATTGAGATAATAAAAAGAGAAAAAGAAGATTACATAGATCTTTCCAGAAGCGAGGCAGAAAATCATTATAAAGCAGAAGCCAGCAAGGAAGTAATAAAAACTGAAAGACCAAAAAATGTTGCAATAAATAAAGTCACTGATTTTTTCGAATCAAAATTTTTTAGTTGGATATTCCATTACATAAAAAGCAGGTTCGGTCTTCGGCATAAATTCCAGTCTTATGAATTAGAGAGTGACAAAGGAATTTACAAAATGGAGAAATCAAATAATGACGGTAAAGATGAAATTACAATTGCACTCGCTGCTGACTGGGCGACGGATACTGCTGAGTCTGATATTATCGGAGACCTGATAGAAGATAAAGATCCTGATTATACCATTCATCTAGGAGATACTTATTTTGTAGGAATGAAGGAAGAGATGAAGATCAATTTTTTAGATGACAATTGTTCATGGCACAGAGGTGCGTCGGGTAGTTTTGCTATGCTGGGAAATCACGAAATGTATTCGAGAGGGATTTCTTATTTCAGGGATCTGCTGCCGACAATGGGAATTTTTGATAAAAGTATAAATAAATATGCCGGTCAGAAGGCAAGTTACTTTTGTATAGAGAATGAACACTGGAGGGTCATTTGTCTGGACACAGGTTATAATTCAGTCGGTATTCCATTACTCGAATATATTTTCAAACCGAAAAGTGAATTCAGAAAGGAAATTCTTAAGTGGCTAAAAGATGAAGTGAAGATAGGAGAAGATAAAAGGGGATTGATCTTTATGACTCATCATCAGTACTGCACAGCATTTGAGAAAGAGGATGAATATGTAAAACCGGCGGAACAGTTGGCAGAACTTATCGGTAAAGACAGACCTGTGATCTGGATATGGGGACATGAGCACCGTCTGACTATGTTTGGGAAATATTCTTCCGAAAATGGAATAGCTGCATATGGCAGATGCATTGGTAACGGAGGTATGCCGATTGAATTTAAAAACAAAATCCTTCCTGACATGGATAAAAAAAGAAATCTTATTTTATATGACGAAAGGGTTTATACAAAGATCAAAGGATTTGATATTGGATACAATGGTTTTACGATCATGAGTATAAAAGACAAAGAACTGACTTTGGAATATTTTGATATTAAAGATGAAAAGTTAATCACGGAAAAATGGACTGCGGATAATCAGACAGGTGAGATAGATAATATGGAGTTTACTGTGCATTCGAAAGACGATGGGATAATTCAATTGGGAATTAAAAATTAGGAATTACGAATGTATAGAAAGCGGATTATTATTTGAAATTAAAATAAAATTAAATTCAAATTTTATTTTATTTTATTACTTAAATCTTCCGCTTGTCTGAACCATGATTAAAGGATTTCATGATTACATGATTTAATGCCGCATCCGAGATTAACAATCGTGAAGTAGCACAGATTATTAATCTGTGATTGAGCGCATTCCAAAACTAATCTCAAAATCAAGAAATCCTCAATTCAAGCAAATCAAGGTTCAGACAATTTCAAAATTACTTCAGCAAAATCATCCGCTTAGTCTCACTAAATTCCCCTGCATCAAGTTTATAAAAATAAACTCCGCTCGATAAATTACTTCCGTCAAAACTTATTCTGTAACTTCCGGCTATTTGCTTTTCATTCACAAGCGTAGCTAATTCATGCCCGAGTACATCATATACAATCAACTTTGTAAAACCCGTAACTCGTAACTCGTAATTTATAACTGTACTTGGATTAAATGGATTTGGATAATTCTGCGACAGTGAAAACTTCTCCGGCACTGTAGTAGAATAAGGTTGAATTCCTACAGGTTCGTCGGGCGGGATAAAGCCGAATTGATTTGTTCTATAGCGGTCGTGACCGTATTGAGGCCATGGAAAATCTTCATGTGTGTAAGGAATTCCTGGTATAGTCCAGATATGAAGATATGTTTCATTGAGAGTTTTAGTTGAAGTTGAAATCATTTCCACATTACCATCATTATTTAAATCTGCTAATGAAACTGCTTTAACTAACCCTATTGGTCTCAAGGGGGACCACGGTAGATCAATTCCATCTTTTGTATAAGATTGAATAAAACCAAAGCCTTGATCTGCTGACCATCTGTTGTTAATAATATTTAGTTCATTTGCAAAAGTTAATTTTCCTATAACAGCCGTTGCTTCTTGTTCCCCAACACCAAAACGAGGCCATCCTTCAATCTTTGTCAGACTATTTTTAAAAGCTGAGAGAGTAATTCCATACTGAGTTCCTGATACAAATTCTAAAATATTGTCTCTATCAAGATCACCCATTACTAAAGTTCCGAAATTCATATAATCAGAATAATATTTTTTATCCAACACCTTTCCATTAATATTTAATTTCATCAGCAAATGATTTCCAAAAGAACTACCGTCTATCAATCTACCAGCAGCAATAAGTATAAAAGTTAAATCTGGATTATTTTTGTTTATATATAAAGAAGGTGATGAACTCCATGAATGATAATTGGAATCCAACATTATTGGCCAATTTTCATTAAATAAAATACCATTATGCCGAAAAATAGTTATAGCTGCGGAATCTACAGTTGAATTATAATTTCCGAAAGAATTTAATATTATTTCTCCAAACCCATCTCCATCAATATCTCCAATAGCCGGATTATATTTTGATGTTCCTGATATAGATCTTGGCCACCCTGATCTTATACTTCCATCAAAATTAAAAACGCATATTTCTCTATTCTTGCTTACAATTATTTCAAGCTTATTATCATTATCAAGATCATAAATACTTATAAATTTTACTGGGTTTTCATCTCCATCACTATAATTTAAAGGAAAACCAGGCAAACTATTTCCGAATCTGTCAATAACATCAATTCTATGAGTAAACCTAATTGCTATATCTAAATATCCGTTACCATTAATATCTCCAGAAGCAATGTCAAGAGCATAATCCTGCATCCCAATTGGAAAATTTGGATAATTACTGCCATCATAATTTGATACATGTAAATTACAAAGTGGAATAGCAGCAGCATTATAGTCAACCGTAAACACGATTATTTCTTTCATTCCATCTTTTTCAAGATCTGTAATTAATGGTATACCTGCTTTTCTGAAAGGAGACCTCGGCGTATCAATTTTTATCGGATCAATATAGTTGTATGGTGTTTGAGATATGATATCCGATCCGGTAATAAAAATTATCAATAATATTAATGTTATGATTTTATTCATGAGATTTAAATATTTGAATAATAATTAAACAGGCAGGAAATTAACCTGCCTGTAATTATATTAATAGTTTGGACCTAGTGTCACAGATGTATATATACTGGACCCGGAATAATTCACAATAGTTTGTGCTGACTGACCGTCAAGTGGTCTGGCAGGGTACCAAGCTTTAACAGTATAATTCCCATATCCATGATTCCATGACCAGCTTACTTTACCATTACTTAAGGTAGTGCCACTTTCTACTATGTTTGCATTTGCATCATATACAACTACTTCCGTATTAGCCTGAACTGTAGAACCACCAGTCTGATAAACTGTCACCTCAAATGTAGGAGCTGGATTTTCCGAAGTATCCTTGGACAGTAAATTATCATTAATTGCAAATACAGTAAACAATGCTATTAAAACAAATGATGCTATTACTATGATCTTTTTCATTTTAAATTTCCTTTCTTTTAATTTTAATTAAAATATAACTTTTTAAAAATGTTCTAATTTATATTTATCCTCTTTAATTTTAGTGGTATAATTATATGGTGATCTTATCATTATGATATCCTCCTTTCTTTTTTAAATTAATTTCAAATAATTAAACTTTCTTTATTCAGATGGATATGCAGTCACAAATACTCCATCTTCATCATAAACAAATATCCACCAAATTCCATCCTTGAAAACCAGTTCATAAGTATAATCTGATGTTTGATAATATTTGTTAATTTTATTAACATTAATAAATTTCTTAGTACTTTTTTCCGCCTTAATATTAATTGGCAGACAGCTAACCATTAAAAAACAAATTGCAAAAATTAGGTTTTTCATTGTTCCTCCTTTAATTTTTAATTTTAAATTCTATACAATATTATTAGAATTTAAAGCAAGATGTTAGGGACACTTTTTCCGGTTTGACGCTTTTTTTGATATGTTAATTTCCTAAAACACCGAAATTAATTTGAATTTTTAAACAGAAATCAATATTTTAAAAATATCACTGACGCTTTTAAAATTAAAAAAACTATGTTTGAACATGCAATTATTCAACTTTTAAAAGAATTTTCTCCATCCGAATTAAATCGCTTAGAAAAGTTTATTAAATCACCATATCATAATAACAGCCGTAAAATTGTAAATATCTTTATGGAAATAAAAAAATATCATCCTCATTTTCAATCGCCAAAATTAACAAAAGAAAATTTAGCCCTAAAAGTAAATCCAAATAAAGATTATAATGATTCTACGTTCAGAGATTTAATATCTGACTTACATAAATGTATTGAAGAGTTTATGACTATAGAAGAGCTTAATAAAAATGAAACTGAAAAATTATTTTTGCTTATTAGATCTTACAGTAAAAAAAAACAGGACAGATATTTTAATAATAAAATAAAGAATATTTTAAGTCATTTAGAAACCGGGGGTTTAGACAGTATTTATTTTTACAATAGAGGTTTAGTGGATATGTATAAATATAATTATAGAATTTTAAATAAATATGAAAGATCGGTTAAAGAAATTGAGGAAAATAAAGATATCAAAATTTCATATATGATTAACATTTATATTTATTTTGTATCTGAGCTGATCAATATTTATCTGAATATTTTAATAGTTGATTCTAAATATAAAAACAAGAATAAGAAGAAAAATACTATACTTGTACTTAAAGATATTGATATGGCATTTATAACAGAACTCTTAAAAGACCGTGATGAGAAATATTTCATTCTCGATCTATATTCGAACTTATTATCTGCCTTTAATAATCTTTGCAGTCAAAAACATTATATAGATTATAAGTCTTCCTTTTTCAAATATCAAAATCATTTAAGCAGAGACGAAATTTCTTTTCATAATTCAATGCTTATTTCATTTTGTATATTAAGTAACGCAATAGATAGTAAGAAAAATTATGACCCGGAGCTTTTTGAGATTTACAAAAACTTTCTTTCAAATAATCTTTTCTTTGATAGGAAGTCAGACCATATCGATATAGACCTGTATAGAAATATACTTTTTTTAGCAATTCGTTTGAGAGAATTTAAATGGGCTTTGAATTTCATTAAGACTTATTCTAATTTTATTCACACGTCTATCAAAGAAAATACTATAAATCTTTCTTTAGCTGAATATTATTATCATATTGGCAGTGATAATGATTCAAGAGAAGTAATGGAAAAGGCATTTGATTATTTACCAAAGATACACGAAGATTCATTTATGTTAAAATATGACATAAGGGATTTGTATCTAAAGTTATATTTTGATTTGAATTACTATGATCAGATGATAATTTATATCGAAAACTATAGAAAGTTTTTGAAAAGAAATAATTTGGTTACTGGAGAAATAAAAAGAAGAGTTAACAATTTTCTGAAAATCCTGAATAAATTAGTTTTTATATCAGAAGGCAGCTCTAATTCATCTATTTCAACTCTTAGGAAAGAAATAACGGATGCAAAAGATATGAAACACCGTGACTGGCTTTTGAAAAAAATTGATGAAACAGAAACCAGCAAAAAATCCATCACTAGAAAAACCCCGGATAAACACCTTTTAAAGAAAATTAATCAATCATTCAAGTAGCACAGATTATCAATCTGTGAAAAAAGCGCATCCCAGATTAACAATCCGTATTTCAAGTAAATTTTCAAACCTACATATCAAAGTCCAGACAATCTCAAATTTCCACTCGTTACGAATCTCCTGATTCGTAACGTCTACTTGAACGTTCCCAATCGGGATATTGTGAACGAGATGTAAGCAAATCAAGGTTCAGATAATCTCAAAATTACTTCAGCAAAATCATCCGCTTCGTCTCAGAAAACTCACCCGCATCCAGCTTATAAAAGTAAACTCCGCTTGAAAAACCGCTTCCGTCAAACTCGGCTGAATAACTTCCCGCATTCTGTTTCTCATTAACGAGAGTAGCGACTTCATTTCCAAGAATATCATAAACAATCAACTTTGCAAAACCCGTAACCCGTAATTCGTAATTTATTAATGTACTTGGGTTGAATGGGTTTGGATAATTTTGCGATAATGAAAAATTATCAGGAGCATAATTTTGCTGACCGGAAATTCCTACCATACTTTGAGTAAGTTCTTTTATATTCCCCGGAATGGTAAATGCAAAATCAATTCCGAGTGTATTCAGATCTACACTTACTGATGGTATCACGTCTTTTACTATCCAGACATCCTGCGCAATATAAACTGTATCAGGAATGCTGACGATCGGAATGTAAATTAAAGGCGGAAGAAGTCCGTAGCTAATCCCGAATGTAATTAAAAATTTTTTGCAATTGTAATTTCCGTTCACTGTTGATATTGTCTGATCATTAAGTCTCCTGCCTGTTGCAGAAACTCTTAGCGGAAGTGTAAGAGAATCAAATGTAACGGTTGTATCTCTTGAGAACAGCGTATAGTTTGTATTTACATTTTGAGCAAATCTGTAATAGCTGTACCATCCTTCAAACGACTTGAGAAACTGTATGAATGCAACAGAATCAAACACAGGAATAGAAGTTAAAAAACTTAAAGGGTTAAGAAAATAGAAACCATTCGTCGACTGAAAATTATAATAAATTGAATCAGTAAATAATCCCTGTTGATTTATATTCGTCAGACCGGACTGTGATAATACTAAAGCAGCAGGCAGTCCATTGTAATCCACATTAGTTGCAAATGAATCAACCTGAAAAGTCGATTGAGAATTTATTGGATTATTTATTGAGTCAAGCGGTGTGTTTTTATAAAACCATTTATATCCCGGATTAGCAGGGAAGTAAGTAGATGCGTTTTGGGAGAATAAATTCGTAAACGCAATTAATAGGAGAAATAAATTTAATATAATTTTCATAAGTCTATTTTTTTTTGGATTAAGTTATATACATTTATTGTTAAATTAAATTCAAATGTATTAATTGTATAGTTTAAAATATTTTGATTGATTGAGCATTAAATTACATTAGCTGTCGTTTTGACAACCCCACCCCGGCCCTCCCCTTGCCAAGGGGAGGGAGTTTATGATTAAGTTTTAAGTCTTTGAGTCTTCGAGCCTTTGAGGCAAAGCTTTGTGCCTTTGTGATTTCGTGGTAACACCAAATGACGGAAATACAATTTTATTTTACATATAAAATTAAAATCATAATCTTTATAATGACTGAAATTAATTTTAAAAATGAAAATAGGGGATTATACTATTCATCCTGTACAAACGGGATTGTTTAAGCTTGACGGAGGAGCAATGTTTGGCGTAGTGCCAAAGAATCTCTGGCAGAAAACAAATCC
>Ga0073905_10001116_pt1 | contig 13509 bp, 5 predicted proteins | sample KloWWTupernatant_FD_65482 | JGI IMG/M metagenome (GOLD analysis project Ga0073905, IMG submission 65482) | Active sludge microbial communities from Klosterneuburg, Austria, studying microevolution and ecology of nitrifiers - Klosterneuburg... | ecosystem: Engineered > WWTP > Aerobic digester >... | reverse complement strand
CGACCTTGACGGTTACAGCGGCGTGGTCGAGGCGTATGACCTGACAAGCGGAACCTGGACGAACCTGGCATCGATGCCGACGCCGAAGCGCGGGCTTGCGCTGGTGAATGTCGACGATGCGCTGTATGCCCTGGGCGGCTACAACGCCTTTGATGGGTTTCTGGGCGTGGTCGAGCGCTACGATCCCGTCCGGGATGCCTGGCGCCGCCTGGATTGGACAATCGCGCCCCGGACCTGGGCGGCCGGCCTTGCCGCTGGCGGAACGATCGTGCTGATCGGCGGCTTCGACGAGAACGGCCCCATGAGCCGGGTCGAGCGGGTCGATGCCCGCAGCGGGGCGAGCTGCATGTTGACCCAGCTTCGAACTGCCCGGAGTTGGCTGGCCGCCGCGCCGATCTCAGGCAACCGGGTCCTGGCCATCGGCGGCGAATCAAGGTCGGGTTTCAGTGACGCGGTCGACACAATCGTCCTTGGCGATCCAGACACGTCCGGCGAACGAGCGTGTGTGCGATGACAACGCGCTATCAACCTTGAGCCGCGCGCAGGATGCGGCTCGTTTGAAAATAGAGGATACACACGTGACACTTCCACACGACTATGCCGAGCGGGTCTATGCCGGCTGGCTGGGCAAATGCATCGGCGTGCGTTTTGGCGCGCCGACCGAGAGCCTGACCTACAAGGACATCCAGACCTTGTTTGGCGAGCTCAACAGCTATCTCCAGATCGATCCACGCATCTTTCACCCCGATGACGATTTGACCGGGCCCATGCTGTTTCTGCGCGCACTGGACGACTATGGGGATGATCCGCCGGCCGAACGCTTTGGCGACGTGTGGTTGAACTACATCGCAGATGGGCGCGGCACGTTGTGGTGGGGCGGTTACGGCATTTCGACGGAGCACACCGCGTATATGAACCTGGCGGCTGGGATTCCCGCCCCGGCCTCCGGCAGCATCGCCGTCAACGGGCAGACCATCGCCGAGCAAATCGGCGGGCAGATCTTCAGCGATGGCTGGGGGCTGATCTGCCCCAATAATCCGGTCCGAGCCGCCGAGCTCGCCCGGCGGGCCGCATCGGTCTCGCACGACGGCAACGCGGTGTATGGCGGGATGTATGTGGCTGCCACCGTCGCCGCCGCGTTCAGCGCCAGGAGCGCCCGCGAGACCATGACGGCCGCGCTGGGGGTCATCCCCGCCGACAGTGCCTATGCGACGGTTGTAAGCGAGGTCATGGCCTTTCATGATGCGAATCCTGGCGATTGGCGGGCCTGTTACGCCTGGATCCACGCCAATCATGGCTATGACAAATACCCCGGCCGGGTCCACATCATCCCAAACGCCGCCATCATGGCCATGGCGATGTTGTATGGCCAGGACGACTTCATTGACACGTTGAAGATCGCCAACATGGGCGGCTGGGACACCGACTGCAATGTGGGGAACGTCGGGAGTGTCCTGGGCGTGCTCGTCGGTGTGGCTGGCATCCCCGAGACCTGGCGGCGGCCGCTCAACGACATCTTCACGCTGGCGTCGTTGACGGGCAGCCGCAACATCATGGACATCGGCCATGCTGCCGACGTGTTCATCGGGCATGGCCATCGCCAGGCCGGGCTGCCCCCACCCCGCAAGGCCCGCTATCACTTCGACTTCCCAGGCAGCACCCAGGGTTTTTCGCCGTTGGGCGAAACCGCTGGAATCGTCACCATCGCCCAGAGCGACGAACCCGGCACGGGCGCGCTCAAAATCAGCGGGCGCGACCTGTTCCGCCGGCGCAACATGGGGGCGGCCGTGCGCACCTATCTGCGGCCGGCCGAGCTGGATGGCAACAACTATCGCGGTTCATTCTCGCCCAGCCTGTATCCGGGCCAGACGGTGCGCGTGCGCGTCATGGCTCATCCGGATGCCAACCCGGAGCTGATCGTCAACCTGTTTGTGCGGGATGCGAATTCGGGCCGGCGGATCGAGCAGACGCCGGGCATCCCTCTTGTGCCGGGACAATGGCAACAGGTCGAGTGGCGCATCCCGCCCGGCGACGGCGTACTGATCGACCAGGTCGGGGTGCTGGTGACCGCCATGCACGCCCCGCATCTCAACGAGAGCGTCTACATCGATGATCTGGACTGGGACGGCCCGCCCGAGTTCGGCTTCGACTTCAAACGCGAGCGGATCGAGACCGACGCCAGCAGCCAGTGGACGTTCGTGCGCGGATATTGGATGCTCGACGGCGACGCCTACATCGGCAGCGGGGTTGGGCAGAACGAGAGCTACAGCGGCGACCTCGATTGGGCCGACTACGCGGTTTCGGCCGACCTCACACCCCGCAGCGGTGAAGCGCACCTGCTTCTTGCCCGGGTCCAGGGCGCGTTGCGCGGATATGCGCTGGCGCTGCTGCCCGGTCGATTGGCGCTCATGCGTAACGACGGCGGGTATGCCGAGGTCGCCTCAGTCCCATTCGCCTGGCATCACGGCGAAACGATCTCCCTTCACCTGCGGGCACGCGGCGCCGCCTTGGAGGGCAGCGCGGCGGGTGTTGGCGGCGGACCGCCCGTGACCCTGGCCTGGATCGATCCGAAGCCATACGCAACGGGGATGATCGGGCTGGCCAACCAGCGCGCCTGCCGGACGGAGTTTCGGAAGGTGAGGGTGACACCATGACGTTGAAGGACAGATTCAGCGCGGCGCTGCTGGGCGGGGCGATCGGCGACGCGCTGGGCGTGCCGGCCGAGAAGCGCACCCCCGCCGAAATCCGGGCACGCTGGGGCGAGATTCGCGATTTTGTCGCGCCCTGGGACGCGCCAGGGACCAATCCGCGCTATCGCGGGGATGGCAACATCACCGACGATTCGCTCATGATGGCGGCCCTCTGCCGGGTCTATCTCGAGAAGCGCGAGCACCTGGACGCGCGCGATGCGGCGACGTATCTCGTGCCGCATCTGCTCGCCCCGGACACGTTTGTCCCCGAATTGGGGCGGTCGATGGCGCTGATTGAGCGCCTGTTCTACCCCGAAAAGTATCTATATCTGCGCCTCAAACTGGCCAATGTCGACCCGCGCGAGGGCGGGCTGGGCAACATGGTCAACTGCGGGGCAGCGATGTATGTGGCGCCGATCGGGCTGATGAATGCCGGAAACCCGCGGGCGGCCTATGCCGAGGCCATCGACTTCGCGGCCGCCCATCAGTGGAGCTATGGGCGCGAGGCTGCCGGGGTGATGGCCGCCTGCGTGGCGACCGCGGCTGCGCCCGGCGCCAGCATCGCCGAGGTGCTCGAGGCGGGCACGCTGCTTGCCCGGGACGGGACAGCCGCCGCGATTCGTGCTGCGCTGAACACCGTGCGCGGAATGACCGATTGGCGGGCGGCAGTCGAACCACTGCAGCAGGCGCTGCTGCCTTTCATGCCCGGCGGTTGGACAGCCGATCGGCGGCCCTCCGGTCAGCCCAGCCGGGACGGCGCGATCGAGGAACTCCCGGCCGCCCTTGCCCTGCTGGCGGTCACCGGCGGCGACTTCAGCGAGTGCGTCATCGCCGCAGCCAACTACGGCCACGATGCCGACTCGATCGCAGTCATGGCCGGCTGCATCGCGGGGGCATTGGGCGGGCTGGCGGCGATTCCAACGGCCTGGGCCGAGACCGTGACTGAGCGCAACCGGATTGACTTCGCGGCGATGGGCGCGGCGCTCTTCGACTTGTTTGTCGACCTCGAAGCGAGCGACTGGGGCGCGGCCCGCGCCCGGCGCGAGCGGTTGGGGCTGGGCGAGAAGGAGCGAGTTTGAGGAGGGTATTGATGTCGGCATCCCGAGACCGCCACAACGCTCCGAACCCTCGCCGTCTTCCCCGCGAAAGCGCAATGGCATTAGGTTAAGGTCTGTATGCGCAAGACGCCGCACGAACGATCCTCCATTCTTGTCATCCTGAGCGAGCCCCAAAGGGTCTCGGGCGGGACGGGCGGCAGGGGCGAGCGAAGGACCCCTGTGATGTCACCCCGCGCATGGGTGGATCCGCATACGCGAGTTGTCACCGATATCCTAAGCTTCCGAGCAATGTCACAGGGGTCCTTCGCGCGGCCCGTTACTCGCGTTTGCGCATCAGCTCGGTGGGCCGCACTCAGGATGACAGACGCGAAAGACTCGCGCCCGCGCCGGCGCGTCGGACCTTTTGATCTCGCGCGTGTCGCTAACTTAATGCCATTGGGCTTTCGCGGGGAGGACGGGGTATGAATCCCACTGAAGCCACCGCCGGCCACCGCGGCCCGGACACCCGCTCGGACTGCTGGGTGCGGGTCTGGCGCCCGGAGCCGGGCCAGGCGCCCGAGGTCATCGTGCGCAGCAAGGTCGGGTCGATGTATGGCCCGGCCATCCGCGCCTTGTTAGTCGAGACCCGCACAACACTGGGGGCCGATGACCTCTCGATCGAGATCGATGACCAAGGCGCCCTGCCCTGGACGCTGATGGCCCGGCTCGAGACGGCGATCCAGCGCCTGCGCCCGGACACGCGGGCCACCGCGCCCTCGCCCGACGCAGGCTCGGGCGAGCGTCGGCCGCATCTGCGCCGCTCGCGCCTGTATCTGCCCGGCGACGCGCCCAAGTTCTTCATCAACGCCGGGCTGCACCGCCCGGATGCCATCATCCTCGACCTCGAGGACGCGGTCGCGCCGGCCGAGAAGGACGCCGCCCGGATCCTCGTTCGGAATGCCCTGCGCAGCGTCGATTTCCACGGCGCGGAGCGGATGGTCCGGATCAACGCGCTCCCGGCGGGGCTGGCCGACATCGCCGCGCTCGCCCCGCACGGGGTCGATGTGTTTGTGCTGCCCAAGGTTGAATTGGCCGAGGCCGTGGGGGCCGCACATGCCTGCATCCAGCAGGCCGGCGCAACCTCGGGGCTGCTCGCCACGATTGAGACAGCCCGGGGCGTGCTGCATGCGGCTGAGATCGCCGCAGCGCCCGGCGTGCTGGCCATGACGCTTGGGCTCGAGGATTACGCCGCCGACATTGGCGCAACCCGCAGCCAGGACAGACACGAGAGCGCCTGGGCCCGCGGGCAGGTTCTCAACGCCGCCCGGGCGGCCGGCGTGCAGCCGCTCTCCTCGGTGTATGCCGATATCGACGACGCGGATGGGTTTTTGGCCTGGGCCCGGGCCGAGCAGGAGATGGGCTTTGAGGGCGTGGCCTGTCTGCATCCGCGTCAGGTCGCCCTCGCCCATCAGGCATTTGCGCCATCCTCAGACGAGGTCGCCAGGGCCAGCCGGATCGTAGAGGCCTTTGAGGCCGGGCTGGTGGCCGGCCTGGGCGCGATCGCGGTGGACGGCAGGATGGTCGACGCGCCGGTGGCGGCGAGGGCGAGGAAGGTTCTGGCGCGACAGGCTGCGGGGGGCGTGTCATGACGGCTGCGGTCCACCACAGCAGGGCCATCAGACATCCGGCCGCGCACGGGCGGCTGATTACTCCTAATGCCCGGGCATCTCACGCGGAGGACGCGGAGGCGCGGAGGAACTCGCCCAGAGCGTGGCGCGATCAGGCGGCTACGCCCTTTCCGCGCCTCCGCGTTCTCCGCGTGAGACTATCCGAGGCGAATTCAGTGACCCGCCAATCATGCCGAGGATCAGCAACAGTGGGTGACCACTTGGCAATCCGAGGTATCAAATCGCGGGCGGCGGATGACCCTATGGCCACGACCGCGCGGGCGAGACGCCCGCGCTCCGTGCGCATGCGTAACTGTCTGGAGCGCGGGCATCTTGCCCGCGCGGTCTCAGCCATCATCGACGACCGCAGCAAGATCACTCAATGGAGCTCAGTTTGACCCCCGGCCGTCCCGTCCCCGCCAGCGCCAACGGACGTCCATTGACCCCATTTCAGGGCGTCGGCGCCGTCATCCCGAGCGGACAGCGCAAAGCCGGGCCGCGGGTGCGCTCGGCCGCCGAATACCCGCCCAACGGCGACAAGCGCGCGCCGAGCCTGCGCGAGGCGCTGCGCCAGGCCGGGCTGCGCGACGGCATGACGATCTCCTCTCATCACCATTTACGGGACGGGGACGGGGTCATGCTGCGGGTCTTTGACGAGGCGGCCGCCCTCGGCGTGCGCGGACTGGTCTGGGCGCCCTCGGCGGCCTTCCCCTGCCACGCCCGGCTGATTGAGCGGTTGCGCGACGGCACCCTCCAGCGAATCGAGGGCAGCCTGAACGGGCCGCTGGGCGAATATGCCTCGGCCGGCAACATGCAGGGCCTGGCCGTGCTTCAGTCGCACGGCGGGCGCTACCGGGCGCTGCAGGACGGCGATCTGCGCGTTGACATCGCCATCATCGCCGCGCCGGCCGCCGACTTTTTCGGCAATTGCTCCGGCACACAGGGTCCCTCTGCCTGCGGCCCGCTCGGCTTTGCCCTGGGCGACGCCCAGTACGCCGAGCACGTCATCGTCGTGACCGATCACCTGGTCCCCTTCCCCTGCGCGCCATGGGCGATCCAGGGCACGCTGGTCGATCAGGTCGTGGTCGTCGATTCGATCGGCGATCCAACCCGGATCGTGAGCGGGACGACCCAGGTCACCCGCTCGCCCGACCGTCTGTTGATCGCCGAATACGCCGCCCGCTTCGTCCGCGAGGCCGGGATCGTGCGGGATGGGTTTTCGTTCCAGGCCGGGGCGGGCGGGACGAGCTTGGCCTTCACCCTCGCCCTGCGCGAGCACATGCGCGAGATGGGCGTGAAGGCCCGCTTTGTGCGGGGCGGGAGCACCCGCTACATCGTCGAGATGCTCGAGTCGGGGATGACCGACTACATCCTGGACGGGCAGAGCTTCGACCTCGAGGGCGTGCGCTCGCTGCGCGACAACCCGCGCCACCTTCAGACCAACCCGTCGATCACCTACAACTATCACGGCAAGGGCAATGTGGCCGCCCTGGTCGACTGCGCCGTGCTGGGCGCGACCGAGGTCGACCTCGACTTCAACGCCAACGTCGTCACCCATTCAGACGGGCTGCTGCTGCACGGCATCGGCGGCTGGCAGGACGCCCTGTTTGCCGGCTGCGCGATTCTGGCCGTGCCTTCATTCCGCGACCGGGTGCCGGTCATAAAGGATCGCGTGACGACGTTATGCGCGCCGGGCGAGATGATCGATGTGGTCGTCACTGAGCGCGGGATCGCCATCAACCCCCGGCGGGAAGATTTAGTCGCGTCGTTGCGCGGGACGTCGCTGCCCCTGCGCACGCTGGCCTCGCTCAAGGCCGAGGCCGAGGCGATCTGCGGCGGCCCGCCCCTGCCCGCGCCGCTGACCGACCGCCCGGTCGGCGTGGTGACGTGGGTGGATGGGACGGCGCTCGATACGGTGTGGCAGGTGGGGAGCGTTGATAACGTTGGTAACGTTCGTAAGGTTTGGTCAGGTGAGTAAGGTTCGTAAGGTTGGTTCAGGCACGGTTTGCGGCGACGGCGTTTCGCTGACTGGGTATTCGCTCAGATTGATCTGCATTTGAATCGGCGGAAATCTGCGTGAATCTGCGGATAGATCCTGATTGCGCCCGGCCGATCTGCGGCGTGGGCTTACATGCTCACCCATCGGCCGGCCGCTACGGTCACGCTCGCCGGGCGTAGTGCAGGATCAGGACGCCATTGGGGAGCGGCTTCGAGGACACGAGACTGAAACCGGCCATCTTGCCGTCCGGGAAGAGACGCTTGCCGCCACCCACGATCAGGGGAAACACGTAGAGGCGCAGCTCATCCACCAGGTCGTGGGTGAACAGCAGGTGGGTCAACTGGCTGCTGCCATCGGTGAGGATGGTTTTGCCGGGTTGAGCCTTGAGCGCCCGAATCGACTCGACAATGTTGTCGCGGATGATGGTCGTTTTGCGCCAAATGGGGGCCGTCAAAGTCGTGGAAACGACGTAATGGGCGACATCGCCAAACGGGTCCTCGGCCGGGTTGGGCTCAAAGGCCTCAGCATGCTCGACATAGGTGCGCCGGCCGAACAGGACCGCGTCAACATCGGCGATGACCTCGGAAAAGCCCGCGCCGATGCCGTCGTCCCAATTGCGGGCCACCCAACCGCCGTGGGCGAATCCGCCGTCCGTGTCTTCATCCACGGCGCCGGGCGCCTGGATGACGCCGTCGAGGGTGATGAATTCGCTGATGATGAGTTTTCGCATGGCTTGTCTCCTCAAGTCTGAAAATCGGTTGCGCGGGATGTTAGCACGACGGCCGAGATGGAGCCCACCACGAAGGTGGGCTCCATCTTGCCGGGGTCAGTAGGTCGTCCGCCGTTCTCACAGGCTACGGAGCACCTGGTTGAGCGACGGCACCTACCCCCGGGCGGACATAAATAGGTACCGCAACTACCCCCATCTATACAGGCGCTCGAAGGGACCAACCCTGAAGAACGTTCACGCAGACATAAATACAGATGAATCGGCGGAAATCTGCGAAATCTGCGGATAGATCCAACTCTCGCCCGGCGGATCTGCGGCGTCGCCGAAACCAGGTGGAGCCCACCTGGCAGGTGGGCCCCACCATACTTGCCCTGCCAACTTTTTGGGCCATAATCAGCCCACGACATATGGAAACTGAATACGTTGAGCGCCCTCCGCGGATCCTGCCCGAGCTGCCCATCGGCGAAGAGAAAATCCCCGACCCGCCTCAGAAAAACGAGAGCGGCGGGATGGATATGAGCTCGCTCATCCTCCCGCTCGTCAGCATGATGGGCTTCATGTTTGCCAGCGGCAGCGGCAACCCGCTGGCCATGGCCCCCATGGCTCTGATCATGCTCGCCTCCAGCGGAGCCGGCATCTTCCAATGGCTGCGCGGACGGGGCGAATTTGAAGAGAAGAAGCGTAAATACATCATCCTGCTCAAGGAACTCCGTCAGAAGATGGAGATCACCCACAACACCCAGCGCACCTTCTACCATCACAATTACCCCGACATCGAGACCATCAAGGAAATCGCCCACCTGCGCGAAAAGAGCCGCTTCGGCTCGCGCCTGTGGGAACGCCGGCCGAGCGACCCCGATTTTGGGCATGTCCGCATCGGCATCGGCACCCGCCCCAGCACCTATGTCTTCAAGGCCGAGGGCGCCGCCGATCCGCTCGCCCCGAACCAGCTCTCCAAGGACGCCGAGAAGCTGATGAAGGACTCGATGACCGTCGACGATGTCCCCATCACGATCCCCCTGCGGCCCAATGGACCCACCGGCCCGGCGGCCGACATGGCCGCAAACGAGAAGAAGGGCCTGCCCGGCCAGCCCAGCAGCCCGCGCCACGCCGTCGGTATCTTCGGCAAGAACACCTCCAACACCGCTGATTTCGCCCGGGCGATGATGGTCAACATCGCCGCCTATCACGCCCCGCAGGATATTCGCATTCACGTCCTGGGCAGCCCGGCCCGCGAGAAGGCCTGGCAGTGGGCGGATTGGACGCCCCATTTTGTCATCCAGGGCGACGAGGACCCCAACAAGCCCCGCCCCAAGGAGCAGCTCTGCTTCGACAACGACCGGGCCAAGGTCCAGGCCTTCTGGAAGCGGATCAAAAAGGACCTCGACCAGCGCCAGGTCCGCTTGCGCGACTCGGGCGATGACTCGGCCGGCGGCAAGCCCGATGTCAGCCTGCCGTTCTACCTCGTCGTCGTCGACATGCTCGGCGACCTGCCCGAGAACTCGCCCCTGCATGACGTCGCCGCCGAGGCGGTCGTCGCCCTGGCCAACTCGAGCGGCCCAACCCTCGGCATCTCGATGATCTTCCTGTCCAACGACTCGAACCGCATCCCGTCCGAGTGCCAGGCCATGATCGAAGTCGCCGCCGCGGGCGACAAGACCATCTTCCGCTATACCGAAGTTGGGATGAACTCGCCGCGTTATCTGGGGACCGCCGACCAGATCACCGCCGACGACGCGCGCAACAATTTCGCGGCCGCGATCCGCCGGCTCGAGCTGCAGCGCCCGTTCGGGGCCGACCTGCCCCGCTCGATCGACATGCTCGGCATGCAGGCCGTGTTCGAAGGCCGCAAGATCGACACGGTCGACAAGCTCACCGTCAAGGAAAGCTGGGAGCGCAGCCTGATCCCCAAGAATCAGGAGTGGCTGAGCTCGCCAATCGGGATGGTCAGCGGCAAGGAAGTCCGCAACCTGATCTTCTCGGCCAAGGAAGGCGGCGACGGCGTGCACGGCATGATCGCCGGCACGACCGGCTCGGGCAAGTCCGAGTTGCTGCTTACCCTGATTGCCGGGATGGCGATCAAGTACGACCCGCGCATCGTCAACTTCGTGCTGGTCGACTACAAGGGCGGCGCGGCCTTTGAGCCGTTCAAGAAACTCCCGCATTGCGTCGACATCCTGACCAACCTGCAGGCCAACGCGGTCGAGCGCATGTTCGTCGCCATCCAGGCCGTCATGGATCAGCGCTCGGTCCTGCTCGCCCAGGCCAACGCCAAGGACCTGGTCGACTACCGGGCCAAGATCGCGCCAAAACTGCCGGCCGACAGCCCGCTCCCGCGCACCTTCCCGCACCTCTTCATCATCGTCGACGAGTTCGCCGAAATGGTGACCCAGAACCCGGACTACAAGGCCAAGTTTGAGAGCGTCACCCGGCTCGGGCGCGCCTTCGGGGTCAGCCTGCTCCTGGCCACCCAGCGCCCGGCCGGCGTCGTCACCGATCAGATGCGGGCGAACATGAAGTTCCGGATTTGCCTGCGCGTCGAGACCTCGGATGACAGCAAGGAGTTGCTCGGACGGCCCGACGCGGCCTTCCTGCCCAACATCGGCGGCCGTGGCTATGTCCAGGTCGGCAACGACGTGCTGCAAGCGGTCCAGATGGCCCGCGCCGGCGGCGACTACAGCGATGATCGCAAGGTGCCGCTGCGCGACGTGTACTGGCTGGATGACGAGATCATGCCGGCCCTGAATGTCCCCTCGGACGCGCCCGCCTACAGCGGGGTCGAGTTGGGCGAGGCGCTCGGGCTCAAGCCGGGCGAAAAGCCGACCACCCTGGTCGACTGGATTGTCGGCATCACCGCCCTGCGCGCCACCCGCGATAACGTTCCCAAGCAAGTCAAGCCGTGGCCCGAGGTCCTGCCCGAGCACCTCTCGCTGACCGACCCGGTCGATGCTCGCTACCTCAACAGCGACCGGGTGATAGGCCCGGAGCGGACCGTCGTCATCAATCCCGAAATCGATGCCTGGCTGAACAACGTCGAAGAGAAGGCCCTGTGGCCGGCTGTTGACTGGAAGAACCCGCGCCCGCTGCGAGCCGATATCGGGCTGGTCGACAACCCGTTCAATGCCGAGCAGCGCTTGCTCTCGATCGATATGGCCAACGGGCCGGTCGCTTTGTTCGGCGGCGCGGGCCGCGGCAAGACGACCTTTATCAAGAGCCTGCTCACCGCCTTCGCCACCCAGCGTTCGCCGGCCGAGCTGAACATGTATGCCCTGGACTTCGGGCGAGGCGGGATGAAGGCCGTCACCGCCCTGCCTCATCTGGGCGCGTCGATCGACGCGTCCGAGACCGCCCGGGTCGGCCAGCTCATGCGCATGTTGCGTAACTTCATCAATGAGCGCCAGGAGAAGCTGTCCAAGTACGCCAACCTCAACGACTACAACGAGAAGAATCCCAAGCAGCTTTTCGCCGAGATCGTCGTCGTCATCGACAACTTCGCCGAGTTCAAGGAAAGCTACGAGGACATGATCCCCGACCTGATGGCCCTCGTCCGCGACGGCCGGCAGTTCGGAATTCACTTCGTTATCACCGCCACCACGATGGGCGACCTGAGTGGCAAGCTCTACAACCTGATCTCGCAGCGCTTCGCCCTGACGATGACCGATCCGTCGATGGTCAGCGACGTCATCGGTGTCAGAGGTCGGGCCTTCGACAATGTGCCCGGGCGCGGGATGGTCGGCATCTCGGTCAAGGACAAGCCGCTCCCGATGGAGATCCAAATCGGCATGCCGGGGCAGCCCGATGCGGCCACCCAGGCCGACAGCGTCGATGAGTTCCAGGGCATCGCCCAGCTCATGGAAAAAGTGTGGTTTGCCATGGGCGGGAAGCGCCCGGCGGCCGAACTCCCGCGCGCGCTGACCCTGCTCGACATGTACACCCTGCTGGATGCCAAGCCGGTCACCCAGCTCAAGGACCTGGACATCGCCGAGAAGTGGAAGCGCAGCATGGAGACCAAGAACCAGGAATGGCTGCGCGCGCCGATCGGATTGATCAGCAGCAAGGATATCCGGACCCTGGTCTTCCAGGCCCAGGCTGACGGCGTGCACGGCATGGGCGCCGGCACGACCGGCTCCGGCAAATCCGAAATGCTGCAGACCCTGATCGCGGCCATGGCGATCCGGTATGACCCGCGCATCGTCAACTTCGTGCTGGTCGACTACAAGGGCGGCCCGACGGTCGAGCCCTTCCGAATGCTCCCGCATTGCGTCGACATCGCCACCAACCTGCAGGGCAACGCGGTGGAGCGCATCTTTACCGCCATCAACGCCGAGATGAACCGGCGCTCGGACATCCTGGCCAAGGCCGGGGTCCCCGACCTGGTCGATTACCGCAAGAAGGTCCTGCCCACCCGCAAGGCCGATTCGCCCTACCCGGACACCTTCCCGCACCTGTTCGTCATCGTCGACGAGTTCGCCGAGATGATCACCCAGAACCCGGACTACCGGGCGAAGTTTGAATCGATCACCCGGCTCGGTCGTTCCTTCGGGGTGAGCCTGATCCTGGCCACCCAGCGTCCCACCGGCGTGGTCTCCGACCAGATGCGGGCCAACATGAAGTTCCGCCTGTGTCTGCGGGTGGAAACACCCGAGGACTCCAAGGAACTGCTCAAGAAGCCCGACGCCGCCCAGCTCCCGCAGATCGGCGGGCGCGGCTACATCCAGGCCGGCACCGAAATCCTCACCGAAGTGCAGGTGGCCTGGTCCGGCGCGCCCTACGCCGGTGACACGGCCGAGGACTCGCCCTACAAGAATGACGTGGTCCTGGCCGCCCTCGGCCACCCGGCCGACGCGCCCCGTTCGGTCCTGGGCTGGCTGGTCGGCGCGCTCGCCGCCGAGGCCAAGGCCCAGAACATCCCCAAGCAATTCAAGCCCTGGCCCAACCCGCTCCTGACGACGCTCCCGATCAACACCCCGGTCGACGCGAGCTACATCAATGAGGTCAAAGGCGACGAGGTCGTGCTGAGCCCCAGCCTGAAGATCTGGATCGACAACCCGGATCTCGCCGCGAAGAAGAATCCGCGTGACATGGGTCTGTGGCAATCGTGGGGCTGGGAAAAGCCTCTCCCGTTGCGGGCGACAATGGGCGTCATCGACGATCCGTTTTCCAGCAGCCAGCGCCTGCTGCACGTCGACATGGGCGGCGAGCCGATCGTGGTCTTTGGCTCTTCGGGAAAAGGCAAAACGACTTTTCTCAAGACCTTGTTCTTCGACCTGGCCGCCCAACGCTCGCCGGCCGAGCTGAACATTTACGCCCTGGACTTTGGGCGGGGCGGCCTGCGCCAGGTGAAACAGCTCCCGCACTGCGGCGCGACCATCGACGCCTCCCAGCC
>Ga0073905_10001115_pt1 | contig 13510 bp, 8 predicted proteins | sample KloWWTupernatant_FD_65482 | JGI IMG/M metagenome (GOLD analysis project Ga0073905, IMG submission 65482) | Active sludge microbial communities from Klosterneuburg, Austria, studying microevolution and ecology of nitrifiers - Klosterneuburg... | ecosystem: Engineered > WWTP > Aerobic digester >... | reverse complement strand
GGGAACTCACCCTTGGCGAGCAACGGCGCGACTTCAGCGGCGGGCGCGGATACATCGAGAAGGATTGGGGCCGCTCTTTTCCGGCGGCCTGGATTTGGGCCCAGACCAATCATTTCGCCCGCGCCGAAACCTGCCTGAGCGCTTCGATCGCCATCATTCCCTGGCGCGGAACCGCCTTTCCGGGTTTTATCGTTGGACTGCGGCATAACGATCGGCTGTATCGCTTTGCCACCTACACCGGCGCGCGCACCCGCGTGCTCGACATCAGCCCCGACCACGTGCGCTGGGTGGTGGCCAATCGGCAGCACACGCTGGAGATGCTCGCCGCCCGGGCGCAGGGCGCCCTGCTGGTGGCGCCCACCCCCACGGGGATGGATCGCCGCATTGCGGAGACGCTGGATGCCAAGGTCGCGGTTCGCCTGAGCGAGACGGGTCCCAACGGGCGCTGCATCTTTGAGGATGAAGGGCGGAATGCCGGTCTCGAAGCGGCCGGCGACCTGGATCGCCTGCGTCGGATGATTTTTCACTAGAGGCTATCCAGAAAACATTCGGCGAGATCACACTCTCCGCGCGAAGCGCGGAGAGTGTGATCTCGCCGAATGTTTTCTGGATGACCGCAAAGAGGGCCACACTCCCCCAAGTGGCCGAGACGGAGTTTCCCCGGGCGATGGATGCGGAAGCGTCGCGCCGAGAGTAGTGTGAGCCTTGCAACTGTTGTCTTGTTCGTGCTTCTCGTCCTTGCTGCGCGCGACAGGAAGAGGGTCAACTATGGGCATATTAACGACGAAAGACGGTACGCAGATTTACTACAAAGACTGGGGCGCGGGACAACCGGTGGTGTTTTGCCACGGCTGGCCCCTCAATTCCGACAGCTGGGAATCTCAGATGATGTTCCTGGCCGCCAACGGCTATCGCTGTGTTGCTCACGATCGTCGCGGCCATGGCCGGTCCGGCCAGCCTTGGAACGGCAACGACATGGACACCTATGCCGACGACCTCTCTGAGCTCATCGAAAAGCTCGATTTGAAAGGCGTGTTCCTGATCGGCTTTTCGGCAGGCGGCGGCGAGGTGGCCCGCTATGTCGGCCGGCATGGCACAAAGCGGCTGGCCAGGATCGCCCTGATTGGCGCCGTCCCGCCGTTCAGACTGAAAACGGCGTCCAATCCCGAAGGCGAGCCGATTGAGAAATTTGACAAGAGCCGAGCCGGATCGACGGCTGACCGGTCGCAGTTCTACAAGGACATCGCCAGCGGCCCATTCTTTGGAGCCAATCGGCCCGGCGCCAAGGTCAGTCAAGGCACGATCGATTCGTTCTGGCTGCAAGGGATGCAGGCTGGCGCCAAGAATACCTATGACTGCATCAAGGCCTTCTCAGAGACCGATTTCACCGAAGACCTCAAGAAGATCGACGTGCCGACCTTGATCATTCATGGCGATGATGACCAGATTGTGCCAATCGAGTCCACGTCTCGCCGGACGGCCAAGCTGGTCAAGAACGCAACCCTGAAAGTCTATGCCGGCGCCCCCCACGGCCTTGCCTACACCCACAAAGATCAGCTCAACGCTGACCTGCTGGCATTCCTCGGGACATAAGGGCGGTTATCAAACTGCGGTGATCGGAGGGCAATCCCTCGGGCGGATCCAGGGGACATCCCTCCCCAACTAACTGGAGATACAAACATGAAAGGTTTCGTAAAGAACATCGAAGACATCTCGGTCAAGAACAAAAACTTTCGCGAGGTGTTGTATACCGCGAACCACACGCAGCTCGTCGTCATGTCATTGAAGCCCGGGGAAGAAATCGGGATGGAAAAACACAAGCTCGATCAGTTCTTTCGGGTGGAGGAAGGAACAGGCGAGGCGGTTCTGGATGGCGACCACACGCCCATTAAAGCGGGCTTCGCCGTGCTCGTTCCAGCGGGGACGGAGCACAACATTGTCAACACGGGCAGCGCTGCCCTTAAGCTCTATACTCTCTATTCGCCGCCGAATCATCAGGACGGCGTCGTCCACCGCACCCGCGCCAACGCGGAGAAGGATACCGAGCACTTTGATGGGAAGACGACCGAGAAGTGATTCAACGGAGGTGCTGACATGCGACTACCACGACATATCGGCATTATTCCGGATGGAAACCGGAGGTGGGCGGTTTCAAAAGGAATGCCCAAGGCCAGGGGATACGACAAGGGGATAGATCCGGGCTACGATCTCTTCAAGCTGGTCCAGAAAGTGGGAATTGAAGAGGTCACGTATTACGGCTATACCATGGAGAATGTCAAAAGGCCGTTGATACAACGCAATGCCTTTGTTGACGCGTGTGTCCAGGCCGTGCGGATTCTCTCCAAGGAAGACGCGGATTGGCTGGTTGTTGGAAACACGGATTCATCCGCGCAGCTCGCCGCGGCGCTGAAGTGGTATTCAAAGCAGGACATTACGCTTGGGGGATAGCCGTGGCTCTTCAACTTTGGGACTTGTGGTACCCCCAGGCGGGATCAACGGGAGTGTCCTTTGCGCGCGGCCGGTTGGCAGCCACGACGATACTTTTCGTCCACGCTCCGCCGCCCTCGCTCACCGTCGAAATCCGAAGTGACGGGGGCCGGCGATTGGCCTATGCCCAGGACCTGGCGCAGACCGCCGATCGGCCGATGGCCCGCCTGATCCGCCGGGGCGCCACGGTGACCCGCCAGGATTGCTGGCCGACCGGGGCGGATTTGGGTGAGCTGGTGATTCTGCCTGGGGGCGAGGTTGGCGTCCTGACCCAATGGTGGAACGCGGCCGACGGAAGCGAATGGCGGTGGCAAATTGAGTTCTACAACGCAAGGAGTCCATGATCCACGATACCCATGACTTGATCGTCATTGGCTCAGGCGGCGCCGGCAGCACGGCGGCCACGACCGCGGCCGGGATGGGCAAGCGCGTCGCCCTGATCGAGCGCGACAAGCTGGGCGGCACCTGTCTCAACTACGGCTGCGACCCGACGAAAACCCTTTTGAACACCGCGCACCTGTTTTTCCATGCCCGTCACGCCTCCAATCTGGGTTTGCGCTTCCCGCTGGCGGAGGCCGATTGGCCGGCCGTGCAAGCCCATGTCCGGAGCGTGCAGGAGACCATTCGGGGCGGCACGCTTGAACAGGCTCGGGCGGGGATCGCCGCCCAGGGTGTCGATCTGCATTTAGGCGAGGCGGTGTTCGTGTCCCCCCATGAGGTTCGGGTGAACGGCGACACGCTGCGCGGCGAGCGATTTGTCATCGCGACCGGCACGACGCCTTTTATTCCCGACATCGAAGGGCTGGCCGAGATGGGCTACATCACCAACGTGGAGGCAGTCGCGTTGCCCGAGTTGCCAAAGCGCCTGGTGGTGATTGGGGCCGGCCCGATTGGTCTTGAGTTTGCCCAGATGTTCAGCCGCTTCGGCACGAAAGTCGTCGTCCTCGACCGCGGCCCGCACCCCTTGCCGCGCGAAGACAACGCGCTGGCGCTGGCGCTGTGCGCGCAGCTTGCCGCCGAGGGCATCCGGATTGAACTCGGCGCTGAGATGCGCTGCGGTGAGGCGGACGCGCGCGGCAAGCGCATTCACATCCATGCCCGGGACGGCCGTGAGGAGGATCTGGTGGCCGATCAGCTTCTCGTGGCGGTGGGTCGTAAACCAGCGTTGGACACGCTCCGCCTCGAGGCGGCTGGCGTGCGCCACAACGAAAAAGGCATCCCGACCGACCCGGCCCTGCGCACAAACGTGGCCCATATCTGGGCCGCCGGCGACATCACCAGCCGCTATCCCTTCACCCATGTCGCGTCGGATCAGGGCGCGCTGGCGGCGCGCAACGCGTTTTCGAGCGAGCCAACCGCGTTCGACGACCGGGTCATCCCCTGGGTGACCTTCACGGATCCTGAGCTCGCCCGGGTGGGCCAGACCGAAGCCGAATTGAAGGAAGCCGGGATCGAATACCGGGTGGGCCGGGTCAATTTCGACAAACTTGATCGTGCCATCACCAACAATCAGACGGTCGGGAGCGTGACGCTCCTGGCCGACGCGGATGGCAGGATTCTGGGCGGGCACATCCTTGGGGCAAGCGCCGGTGAGCTCATCGCGCCAATCGTCTATGCGATGCGTTTCGGCCTGACCGCGAAGATGATGGCGGAAGCCATCCTGCCCTATCCGACCCTGGCCGAAGCGGTCCGCTGGGCGGCCGCGCAGCTGTAGGCGGACTGCGGCCGCGCCGAAGGCGGCCGGTTTGCGAAAGCGATAGGCCACGCCCCGGCGTACGCCGGGGCGTGGCCTATCGCTTTCAAAGATGGCCGTGTTGGCGCTTCTACGGCAAGATGCAGCCGAACCACACCCCGGACAGATCTGGATCCGTGACCCGATCCGCCAGCATCGGCCCGCGATAGCAGTTCTGGCCGCCACCCGCGTAGCGCGCGCCGGTATACACCACACTGACCAGCCCGGGTTCGGGCGCGTTGAAGGTAAGCACCAGCCTGCTGCGGTTATTGGTGAAGCGGTAGGTGCCGGTCATGGCGCCGGTCGTGCCGAAGCCGTAGTAGACCGGGCCCTGGTTGCCGCTGCCCGTCATCACCAGCGGTTCGGCGTACCAGTCGGCGTTGCAGCCATTCGGCCCAAAGGTTGTGAGTGTCCAGCAGTACGTCACGTTGATGGTGCGCTGAACGGGCGGCGCGGCGCTGGCCGTCTGCGGCGCGCTAAACGCGGCAATGGCCATCGCCAAGCCGGCGATGATACGAAAGAGCATGGTTTTCATGTGTGTTTGTGTTCCTCCAGGAATGTGATAGAAGGAACAATGCCAGACGCCGATTTCCGGTCTGTTTCATTTTCGCCCCGCCCAAATCATGCCGACATTCCTGGGATGGCATACTTCGCGCCCGTATGACCGACACGGTTCACATCGCGGTCCTGGGCAGTTTGCGCGTTCGCGGCCGGCAGTCCGCTCCGGATCTGCGCGGCCAGGCCGCGGAACTCCTGGGTCTGCTCGCCGTTGAGCGGGCCCAGGGCGGGAATGGCAATCGCGATCGGTTGGCTGGCCTGCTCTGGCCCGATATCGGCCAGACCGAGGCGCGCCGCCGGCTGGCGGTGGCGCTCTTCCGCCTGCGCAAAGCGCTGGGCCCGCTAGAGTTCATTCTGCAGATCAGCCCGGATACAGCGACCCTGCGCGATGTCACGCTCGATGCCGAGGCGTTTGAGGCTGAAGTGGCTGGTGCCGATCTACCCCGCTTGGACGCGATCCTTGAAACGTATCAGGGCGATTTGCTCGAGTCCTTCTCGGCTGAATGGCTGAATGCCCCCCGCGCGCGATGGCGGGCAGCCTGCCTCGCGGCGCTGCCCCGCCTGGTTTCTCAGCTTGAGACCGCGGGCGATGCCGATCAGGCACTTGCATGGGCTCGGCGCTGGCAGGCCCTCGAGCCTATGGATGACGCGGCTTGCGCGGCCCAGATGCGCCTGCTCTGGCGCGCCAAACGGTATGGTGAGGCCGGGCGCTGCTTTGATACGTTTGCGCGCGCCTTGCGCCAGGATCTCAACGCCGAGCCGGATGCCGAGCTGCGCCAGCTCGCCCGCGCCATCGCCCGCGAGAACGAGGCCGCGAGTCGCTCTGACAGCGCGGGCGTCCTGGTCGGCCGGGCCGCGGAGCGGGCCGACTTGCTGCGCGGGCTCGATGACGGCGCCCCGCCCTCAGTGGTCCTGCTGGTCGGCGACCCGGGAATGGGCAAGACCAGCCTGCTCGATGAAATCGCCGACGCCGCGCGCTGGCGCGGGATGGCGGTCGCCCGGGCGCAGGCGAGCGAGGTGGGCGGCGCGGCGGCCGGCGCGCCATTGAGCGATGCGCTGGTTCATGCCCTCACGCCAGCCGTGCGGGAGCGGCTGAGCCGCAGCGTGGGCAAGGCGGCCTGGCAGGTCATCCTCGACAGCATGCCGCAGCTCGCCCCGCCCTCGACGGCAGGGCGGATGGCGCGCCCCGCCTCCCTGCCAATGGTCTTCCGGACGCTCCTGCTTGAGCTTGCCAAGACGCAGCCGACCGTTGTGCTGCTCGATGACGCGCACTGGGCGGATCCGGCCTGCTGCGAGCTACTTGCCCAGGCGAATGAGCTGATGCAGGAGTTGCCGTTGCGGATCGTGCTGAGCGCGCGCCAGGCCGAGTCGGCCCGCAACATGCCGCTGTGGGAGGCCCTGAAAAAGTTGGACGCGGGCGGGCATCTCAAGCGGATCAGGCTCGGCCCGCTGACCGAGCAGAACACACGCCAGTTGGCGGAGGCGCTTGTCCCCGGCCTGCCCCGCGAAGAGGCGCTGGCCATTCATCAACAAAGCGGCGGCAACCCGCTGGTGGCGCGGGCGCTGTTCGCGGCCCGCCTGGGCAATCGGGCCGCCCTGGCAGGGCTTGCCGATGTGTATGTCAGCCGCCTCGCCAACCTGTCCGCCGACGCCCGCCAGGCGCTCGAGCGCGCGGCGCTCTTCTCGCGCGAGATTACGCTGGACGAGTGGACGGCCGCCTGGGACGCCCCGGCCGGCGTGCCGCTGGCCGAGCTGCTCTCCAGCGGTCTTGTGATTCAGACGGACACAGGCTACGCGCTGCAGCACGATCTCTTGCGGGCCCATATCATCGATGCGCTCAGCCTGGAGCAGCGCGCGGCCGTCCACAACCGGATCGCTCGCGCTTTGACGGAACGCCATGCGCCGCCGGCCGAGATCGCCGCCCACTGCGAGCAAGCCGGCCTGTGGGCCCAAGCCTGTGCTCAACTGCGCGCCGCTGCTGATGAGGCGATTCGGCTGTCGGCGGTCGCCAATGCGACCGCCTTTGCCATGCGGGTGGAACAGGCCATCACCCGCGGCAAACTTGGCGAACGGGAGAAGTTGCACGCCCGCCATCTGCGCCTGCGCCTGGCCCAGTCGCGGGCCTGGTCGGACGACGCCCAGGCCGAAGCCGTATCGCTCACCCGCGACGCGCTCGGTCTGCAGGATTGGGAAACGGCGATCTGGGCGATGCGGGCCCAGTTCCGGGTGTTGGGGCTGGTGGGCAGGTTCGACGAATTGCGGGCGCTGGGCGATGAGGCGGTCCGGGTTGCCGATATGAGCGGCGATGGGCGCGCCGCGGTTGCGGCATTGAATGAGGTCGCCCAACTGGTGAGCAATTATCAGTTGGACACCGCCCACGCGCTGGCATTGACAGTCGAAGCTGAGCGGCGCGCCCGGGCGCTCCAGGGTGGCGGCGCGGCCAGCGCCGCGCTGCGGGCCGATGTGCTGTTGTCGCGGGTGGCGATGTACTTCAAGATCGCCGAGCCGGTAAAGGCGGTCGCCACTTTGCGCGAGATCGACACGCTGCGCGAGCAGTATCCCGGCTTGCCGATGAACGACCTGGCCTATCTTGGCGCGCGCGGGTATGCCGCCCAGGCCGAGGAGGACTTCGAGCTTTCGCTGGCCTGCCATCGTCAGCGCGCGGCCCAGGCCGCCCTGCGCGGCGATGGGCCGCAGCAGATCGTCGCCTTGCAGAATGCCGGGAACGTGGCGCTCGTAGTCGGGCAGATGGGCGACGCCGCCATGTTCTATTCCGAACTGGTCCGGCTGGCGTTCGAACGGAATGATGCCCGGGCGATGATCTTCCGTTGTGGCCTGGCCGATGCGCTGCTCGAGGCCGATGACGTGGAGGGCGCCGCCGAGGCCCTGAATCCAGTCCGGGCATGGCTGGACCAGGAGCCACGGACCGGCGTGCAGGCCTTTGTGAGTCTCGTCAGCCTGTCAACGTTATACAGCGCCCAGGGGCAGTATGCCGAAAGCCTGGCCTTTTTGGGCCGCGTGCTGGCCCTGGATCGGGCCAAAGGCAGCCTGACCTACATGCCCCAGTTGATGTTCGCCCGGGTGGCGATTGAGGCCGGGTTGTCCGACGAGGCGCGGGTTGTCTTTGAGCAGGCCCGCCCGCAGGTGGATTTGAGCCACACCGCCACCGACGTGGTGTATTTCCATTGGGTGGATTGGGTGCTGACCCGCCAGCCTCTGGCGCTGGCCAGGGCCCGCGACACGCTCTTTCGAATGGGGTATCGGTTAAAGCGGCGTGAGTATCGGCGCGATGCGGTGCTCAACCGGCACATTGGGCGTGAAATTGCCGCGGCCTGGGATGGGCTTGCATTGCCGGGCCGGGAGACGCGCGCGTTCGCCGGTTGGGACGTGCCCGCCACCCGTCCGGCCCGCGAGGCTGAGCGGGTGCGGGTTGTGTGCACCGTCGATGATGGCGCGCTGGATGCCGAGATTGCCCGGACCGGCGGCAAGACGACCCTGCGCCAGCATCGCCTGCAGCGCATTGCGTTGGAAGCCAACCTCTGCAGCGCGGCCGCCACATATGAGGAGTTGGCCGAGTTGCTTGGGGTGACGCCGCGCACGATTGAGCGCGACGTTCAGGCCTTGAGCGCGCGGGGGGCCACCCTCTTCACCCGGCGCGGCACAGCCTAAGAACCACTCACAAAACCACCGTCCGAGACGATATCCCCATGGCGACCCGGGGGATATCGTCTCGGAAAACAGGTTCATCGACTCAGCAGCGGCACATAGACCCGGGGCGGGAGCCCTTCGTCATACCCGATATCGACTGCGCCTCCCAGCGGCCGTGGAGTGCCTTCGAAGTCGGTTGAGACCCCGGCGTCAATTCCAGCATTGATGGCCGCGCTGCCTGGCCCGAGACGATAGTCGTCCACCGCCGGGCTCATAAAACCGGCCGTGCCCGTGATCGAGTGCCCGGCATGGGCAATCGTCCCGCTGTAGGGCGTCGTGACGGCGTCGAAGAGGGTGTAGTCTTCGCTCACCGAACCGCCGTCTCGCGCAATCCCCACGGCGTGGCCGCTGAGCAGCGTGTTTGTCATCCGCAGCGTGCCTGTAACGACGTGGATGGCCCCCGCATTTGAGGCGATGGGCGCCACGATCGTGTTGTGGATGAGATTGAGCGGTCCGCCGCTTGCCACGTAGATGGCCGTCCCTCGAGGGTCAACCGCGGTGTTTCGGGCAAACAGCGTGTTAACCACGTTCTTTGGAGAGTTGCCCTGAAAGTACATCCCGCCGGCAAAGCCCCCCGTGGTCGCGGAGTTGCTCATGAACTGGCTCCCGGTGACGTTGGCTGTAGCCTCCATCGCAGCGCCACCGCCGCGACTGGCGGTGTTTCGAGTGAACAGGCTGCCGGTCATGTTTGTCGTTCCATTGAAGTACGCGCCGCCGCCACTGCCCGTGGCCCCAGTGTTTTCCGCGAACGTGCCGCCGGTCACGTTGGCGGACCCGGCGAATAGCGCGCCACCCCCCGAGAGCAACGCGAAATTGTTGCTGAAAGCAGAATGGGTCACATTGGCGATTCCGCTGAAAAACGCGCCGCCGCCGAAGGAAGCCGCTGTATTGCTGGCAAACGTGCTGGCCGTCACGTTGGCGGTGCCCTGGGCATACACGCCTCCGCCACTTTGAGACGCGGTGCTGCTGACGAACATGCTGCCTGTCACGCTGGCGGATGAGGCGAAATACGCGCCACCGCCATTTCCGGCGGCCCCCGTTCCCGAAGCGCGACCATTGGCCACCGTCACCCCGGATACCGTCAGTGGCTGGGCGGCATACACCCCGCCGCCTGTGCCCGTGATCGCCCCGTTCGCAAGCAGCAGACCCACCAGGGTGGAGGCCGCGCCGGCCGAGATTACGCGCCCACCGCTGAGCGCGTCAAGCGTGGCCGGTTGGGTGATCGGAAAGGCGCTCGTCCAGTTCGTCGGGGTGTAGCCACCCGCCAGGGTCAGGGTCCGGGTGATCAGGGCCACCTGAAAACCGCCACCCTGCAAGGCAACGCCCGCGCAATATCCGGCTACCTTGACGGTCGCCCCCAGATTGGCCGCCCCCAGCGCCTCGCGCACTGCCGCCGCATCGCCGCTGCCGTAGACCGTTGTGCCATTGTCTGGCGTGACAAGGCACGGGTAGTGCGGGCTCTCGTCATAGCCGATATCCGGCCCATTGCCTTGCGGCCGCGGCGCGCCCTCGAAGTCGATCGCGATCCCGGCATTCCCCCCGGCATCGATGGCCCGGCTGCCTGGCCCAAGATGAAAGTTGTTCACCGCCGCGTTCACAAACCCGGCCGTGCCCGTGATCGAATGCCCGCCGCTGGTGATTGTGCCACTGTAGGGCGTTGTGACAGCGTTGAAGAGTACATAGTCTTCGCTCACCGAACCTCCGCTTCGTTCAATGCCCACCGCGTGGCCGCTGATCAGGGTGTTCGTCGTCCGCAGGGTGCCCGTCAGCACGAAGATTGCCCCGGCGCTCGATGCGATCGGCGCCGCAATCGTGGCGTGGATGAGGCTGAGCGGTCCTGCGTTTGACACGTAGATGGCCGTCCCTCGGGGATCCACGGCGGAGTTTCGCGCAAACAGCGTGTTGACCAACCGCTTCGGCGCGGCGCCTGCGAGATACATCCCGCCGGCAAAGCCACCCGCGGTTGCGGAATTGCTGATGAACACGCTCCCCGTAACACTGCCTGCAGCTTCCAAAGCCGCGCCACCGCCGCGGTTGGCGGTGTTTGCAGAAAACGTGCTGCCGGTCACTTTGGCCGTTCCGTCGAATCGCGCCCCGCCGCCCGAGAGTAACGTGTTATTGCGGTCGAATGCGCAGTCGATCACGTTTGCGGTTCCGAAGAAATATGCCCCGCCGCCCGAAAGCAACGCGGTATTGCTGTGGAATGCGCTTCCGGTTACGTTGGTCGTTCCGAAGAAATACGCCCCGCCGCCGTTAAAAAGAGACGTGGTATTGCTGGCGAACGTGCTGCCGGTCACGTTGGCGGTCCCGTAGAAATACGCCCCGCCGCCATCATTGGACGCGTTGTTTCTGGCGAATGTGCTGCCAGCCACGCTGGTGGCTCCGTGAAACGCCGCCCCGCCGCCGTTGGTCGTAGACGCAGTATTTCGGGTGAACGCGCTGCCATTCAGGTTGGCGGCAGTCCCGAAATACGCCCCGCCGGCCTCATACGCGGTGTTGCTGGCGAATGCGCTGCCAGCCACGCTCGTGACTCCGTTGAAGTACGCTCCGCCGCCAGCGTCGGCGGTATTGCTGGCGAACGTGCTGCCGGTCACATTGGCTGACGAGGCGAACTGTGCGCCGCCGCCGTAGGTGGCGGCATTTCTGGAGAACGTGCTGCCGGTCACGTTGACGGCAGCGGCAAAAGCCGCGCCACCCCCGAATTCGGCGGTATTACTCGCAAACGTGCTGCTGGTGACGTTGGCGGCGACGCCGAACCGCGCCCCGCCGCCATAATCAATGGCGTTGTTGCTGGCGAACGCGCTGCCAGACACGTGGGCGGCTCCGTTGAAGAACGCCCCGCCGCCGCTGGTGGAGGACGCGGTATTGCTGGTGAACGTGCTGTTGGTTACGCTGGCGAGCGCGAAAAAATAGGCGCCGCCGCCATGGTTGGAGGACGCGTTTCTGGTGAACATGCTGCTGGTCACGTTGGCGCTTCCGCCAATCATCATCCCGCCGCCTTTGGCCCCGGAATTGTTGGTGAAGGTGCTGGCGGCCACATCCGCGCTTTCGTTGATGTAGAGCCCGCCGCCATTGCCATTGGCGGTGTTGCTGATGAAGACGCTCCGCGTCACATTGGCGGTTCCGGAGATGAATGCCCCGCCGCCCGAAGACCCCGCGGTGTTGCTGATCGCGCTTCCGCCCTGCATGGACACGGCCCCAAACGCATAAATGCCGCCCGCGGAACCCGAAGCGCGATTTGACCTGAAGTGAACGTCAATCAGCGTAAGGTCGCTGTTGGCGTACACACCGCCACCGCTGCCGGTCACGTTCCCATTCCGAATCGTCAACGAGATCACTGTGAGTGGGACCGAGACCAGGAAGACGCGCGACGCGCCATTGCCGTCGACGGCGAGATTGGTCGCGGCGGACCCGGTGATGGTGATCGCCTTGGTCACGGTCAACTCTCCCGTCGTCAAGGTGATCACAGCGTTGGGCGCCAACCCGCTGAATTGGATCGTGTCGCCGTCTGCCGATGCGATCAGGGCCGCCCGAAGTGAGCCCATTCCGCTGTCGTTGGTGTTGGTGACGGTCCGCACGACCGCCACGGCGTCGGGCGTCTCGGGCGTTTCAGGCGCCACCGGCGCGGTCGGCGCCCAGGAGATGACGTTCTCGGTAACAGGCATGTAGGCGCCGGCGCCGAACGTTGCGGGCGGCGCCGCAACCAGGGCGGACGCGTGATCAAAGGGCGCGGGGTCAAGACCCGTCGGCGCGCTCGCCCGGACGTAGACCGGCGAGAGCGCAACGAACAAGGTCAAGGCGAGTCGGACGAAGTGCTTTGTTGTCATCGGTGAAACCTCATGGATGGTTCTTGCGGGCGGCGCTAGGGCAGGAAACAACCCACCCAGACACCGCTTTCATCCGGCCCCAGGTTGTCGTTGAGCATCGGCCCTCGGTAACAGTAGATGCCTCCGCCGGCGTAGGTTGTCCCCGTGTAGACCGTGCTCCAGGTGCGGGGCGAGGGATTGTTGAAGCGGACAACCAACAGGCTCCGATCCAGGGTGAATGAGAACGTCCCGCTGACCTGCAGCGGCGTGTTGGGATAGTCCAGGGCGGTTCCCTTTGGTTTTGTCCCAAGCAACCAGACGGGTCGCGATGGCAGCGCGGAAGAGCAGCCGGATGGCCCGTAGGTGTAAGCGTTTAGGCAGGGCGTCAGAATCAAGGTTCGATGTACCGGTGGCGTCGTCCCGGCCTGGGCGGTTTGGGCGACTCCAAACAGGGTGAAGGCCAGGCCGAGAACAGCGACGATGCGGGACAGGGTTGATTGATGCATGTGTGATCCTCCGTGTGTTTGGGACGACCTTACAGAATCGCCGTCATCGCCGCGTCACACCACGGCGGCTGTCGGACCTGAAGCCGACAAAACTGAAGATGGCATACTTCGCCGCTGTATGACCGACACGGTTCACATCGCGGTGTTTGGCAGCCTGCGCGTCCGAGCCGGGCGCGCGCCAATCGACCTGCGCGGCCAGGCCGCCGAGCTGATGGGCCTGCTGGCGGTGGAGCACGCCCAGGGCGGCGATGGCGATCGTGATCGGCTGGCCGGCCTGCTTTTTCCCGACATTGGCCAGCTGGCTGCCCGGCGCCAACTCGCCATCGCCCTGTTTCGGCTGCGCAAGGCGCTTGGCCCAAATGCGACGATCCTGCGCGCGACTCCCACCCGCGTGCTGTTGCGCGACGTTGCGGTCGATGCGAGCGCCTATGAAACCGAGCTGGCGCAGGCTGGCCCGCTCCGGCTGATCGAGATTCTCGACCCGTATCAGGGTGATCTGCTCGAATCGCTCTCGGGCGAATGGCTGAACGCCCCCCGGGCGCGCTGGCGCGCGGCCTGTCTGGCCGCGTTGCCGCGCCTGGTTCAGGGGCTTGAACAAGCGGGCGATCCCGATCGGGCGCTCGCCTGGACCACCCGTTGGCAGGCCCTCGAGCCGCTCGATGATGCCGCCTGCGCGGCCCACATGCGCCTGCTCTGGCGCGCGCAACGGCACG
>Ga0073905_10001110_pt1 | contig 13540 bp, 9 predicted proteins | sample KloWWTupernatant_FD_65482 | JGI IMG/M metagenome (GOLD analysis project Ga0073905, IMG submission 65482) | Active sludge microbial communities from Klosterneuburg, Austria, studying microevolution and ecology of nitrifiers - Klosterneuburg... | ecosystem: Engineered > WWTP > Aerobic digester >... | reverse complement strand
GCGGTGATGAACAGGCCGAAGACGATGCCGAGCACGATGTGGCCGGGGGACAGGCTGTCGTTGAGGAGCAGCCACATCGCCGTCAGGAAGACCGGCAGCAGCGGGATCGGGCGACGGCGCTTCATGGCGCGCCTCCCGCAGCGGCCGCCGGCAGCACGGAGCCGACGTAGACGGACGCGTCGTGCAAGGATTGCGCGGCGGCATTGAAATAACTCATCGCCGGGCCGGCGCCGAAGGACAACACCACGCACACCAGCACCAGTCCCGCCACCGGACCCGCTTCGAGCCATTGCAGGCGCGGCGTCGGGCGCTCGGTGTCCCAGAACACCCGGATGCCCAGCCGCGACAGGGCGATCACGCCGGCCAGCCCGGACAGCAGCAGCGCCGCGACGAACAGGCCAGCGTGCAGGAGAGGCGCTTGCGGCGGTGCGGCGATAGCTGCGGAGAGCAGCGCGAACTTGCCGACGAAGCTCGACAGCGGCGGCAGTCCGGTCAGCAGCAGCGCGCAGGAGAAGAAGGCGAGGCCGAGGAAGGCCATCGCCGCCGGAATGGGAATGCCAGCCACCTCGTCCGGATGTTCCGAGTCCAGCTTGTCCTGCAGGCCGAATGCCTCGAGGCTGATGGCCAGCATGTCGGCCGCGACGGTGCGGTTGCGCTCGGCCATTTCGATCACCAGGAAGAAGGCGCCCATGCCGAGCACCGAGCTGACCAGGTAATACAGCGCCGGACCGGTCAGGGTCGTGCCGGTGAAGCCGAAGGCGGCCAGCAGGGTGCCCGACGACACGATCACCAGGTGGCTGGCGAGGCGGTCGAGCTTCTGGGCAGCGAGCACGCCGATAGTGCCGGCGGCGATGGTGGCCAGGCCGCAGTAGAACAGCCAGTCGCCGCGGAAAGGCGCCGGCGCACCGACATCCTCGAGCAGGACGGCGAAACGCAGCAGGGCGTAGACGCCGACCTTGGTCAGGATGGCGAAGATGCCGGCGACCGGCGGCGTCGCCGCGCCATAGGCGGCGGGCAGCCAGAAATTCAGCGGCCAGGCGCCGGCCTTGACCAGGAACACGATGCCGAGCAGTACGGCGCCGAGGTCGAACAGCGTGCGATCGTCGGCATCGAGCACGGCGACGCGCTGCGCGAGCTCGGCCATGTTGAGCGTGCCGGTGACGCCGTAGATGAGCGCGGCGGCGATCAGGAACAGCAGCGAAGCGACCAGATTCACCGCGATGTAGTGCATGCCGGCGCTCACCCGCGCCGCCCCCGAGCCGTGCAGCGCCAGGCCGTAGGAGGCCGCCAGCAGCACTTCGAAGAAGACGAAGAGGTTGAACAGATCGCCGGTGAGGAAGGCGCCGTTCAGGCCCATCAGCAGAAACTGGAAGAGCGGCAGGTAATGGATGCCGGCCCGTTCCCAGCGGGCCAGCGAATAGATCAGCGTGGCCAGCCCGAGCGTGGCGGCCAGCGTCAGCATGATCGCCGCCAGGCGATCCACCACCAGCACGATGCCGAAGGGCGCGGCCCAGTTGCCGAGCGCGTAGACGCCGATCTCGCCCGGCCAAGGCGCGACCACGCGGCCGTCGGCCATAGCAAGCAGGACGATCGCCACGGCCAACTGGGCGAGCGTGGCGCACAAGGCGATGGCGGCGCGGCGCCCGCGGCGCTGCTCGCTGGAGAGCAGCAGCAGGGTTCCGGTGCACAGCGGCAGCAGCACCGGCAGGATGGGCAGGTGTTGCAGCCAGCCGTTCATGCGCGTCCTCGCGGCGTGGCGGGCCGCAAGCCGGTGGCGGCGTGGCGGGCAGGCATCATTCCTTGTCCGGCTCGCGGCCGTCCACGTGGTCGGTGCCGTTCAGTCCGCGCGAGGCGAGCAGGACGACGAGAAACAGTGCTGTGGTGGCGAAGCCGATGACGATGGCGGTCAGCACCAGGGCCTGGGGCACCGGGTCGGCATACAGCGCCGGGTCGCTGCCGCGCGCCGGGTCGATCACCGGCGCGGCGCCGAGGCGCAGGCGGCCCATGGCGAAGATGAACAGGTTGACCGCGTAGGCCAGCAGCGACAGCCCCATGATGACCTGGAAGGTGCGCGGACGCAGCAGAAGGTAGATGCCCGATCCGGCGAGGACGCCGACGGCGAGCGCGAAGACGATTTCCATCAGGGGGGGCCTCCACTGGTTTTTCGATGATGGCTGCGCAGCGACTGGTGGGCGATGGCCACCAGCATGAGGATCGTCGCGCCGACCACCAGCATGTATACGCCGAGGTCGAACAGCAGGACGCTCGACAGATGCAGTTCGCCGATCAGCGGCAGCGCGCCATGCCAGGCCCGGCTGGTCAGGAAGGGGGCGTGCGCCAGCAGGGCGCCGGTGCCCGCCGCGGCGGCGCTGAGCAGGCCGGCGGCGATCCAGTACAGCGGATGGATGCGCAGATGCGATTCCACCCACACGGTGCCGCCGACGAGATATTGCAGGATCACCGCGGTGGCCAGCACCAGGCCGCCGACGAAGCCGCCGCCCGGCGCGTCGTGGCCGCGCAGCAGGAAGAACAGCGAGATCAGCATGGCCAGCGGCAGCAGCAGGCGCACCAGCACCGCGGGCAGCATCATGTAGCCGCCGGGCAGCTTGGCCGCGGGGTCGGCGACGTGCTCCGCATCGAGGCCGGCGGCGGCGTCCTGCTCGCGTTGCTGGTGCGGCAGGGGAACGCTCTCCGGCGCCGGGCGGAAGCGGCGCAGCAGCGCGAACACGGTGAGGGCGACGATGGCCAGCACGGTGATTTCGCCGAAGGTGTCGAAGCCGCGGAAGTCGACGAGGATCACGTTGACCACGTTGAGGCCGCCGCCCCGCGGCAGCGACTGCTCGATGAAGAACGGCGAGATGCCGCCGAGGTCGGGGCGGGTCAGCATGGCATAGGTGAGGCTGGCCATGCCGAGGCCGCAGGCGGCGGCCAGCAGCACGTCGCGCAGCCGGCGCAGGCGGGTGGTGGCGGCCGGCTCCTGTCCCGTGGCGTAGTTCATTTTCCGGCGCGGCAGCCAGCGCAGGCCGAGCAGGATCAGCACGGCGGTGACGACTTCCACGGTAAGCTGGGTCAGCGCCAGGTCGGGCGCCGAGAACCAGACGAAGGTCAGGCTGGTGGCGAGCCCGGCGCCGCCGGAGAAGATCAGCGCCGCGAGGCGGTGGAACTTGGCCTGCCAGGCGACGGCGAGGGCGCAGACGGCGCCGACCAGCCAGAGCAGCGCGAAGGCCGGGTCGGCCGGCGTCGTCGCGCGGGCGCCCCACGACGTTCCCTGCATCAGCACCGGTCCCAGAGCGCCGCCGAGGGCGATGCCGAAGAGCACCAGCAACTGCATCTGCAGGCGGGAAGAGGACAGGCGCTGCATGACCCGCTCGGCGCCACGGGCCAGCGCCGTCAGCAACCAGTCGAAGGCGCGCTTGCCGTCGATGCGATCGAGCAGCGGCACCGTCGTGCCGGTGCGCCAGAGGAACGCGCGATACAGCACGGTGCCCCCGACCATGGCGGCGAGGCTCATGAAAAGGGGCAGGTTGAGGCCGTGCCAGATCGCCAGGCTGTATGCCGGTGCGTCGCTGCCGAGAATCGAATCGGTCGCGATGCGCAGGAAGGGGCTGACGGTGAGCTCGGGGAAAATGCCGACCAGCACGCACGCCATGACCAGCAGCGCGCTCGGCAGCAGCATCCAGCGCGTCGGTTCATGCGGCGTATGCGGCAGGTCGTCCGCCGGCGGGCCGAAGAAGACCTGGTGGATGAAGCGCAGCGAATAGGCAACGCTGAACATGCCGGCCAGCGTCGCCGCCAGCGGCAGGCCGATGCGCTGCCAGTCGGGGCGGCTGAGGAAGATGGTTTCGGCGAAGAACATCTCCTTCGACAGGAAGCCGTTGAGCAGCGGCACGCCGGCCATTGCCGCCGCCGCCACCATGGCCAACGTGGCGGTGATCGGCATCGCACGGTAGAGGCCGGAGAGGCGCTGCAGGTTGCGCGTGCCGGTTTCATGGTCGACGATGCCCGCCGCCATGAACAGCGAGGCCTTGAAGGTGGCGTGGTTGACCATGTGGAATACGGCGGCGACCAGGGCCAGCGGGCTGTTCATGCCGAGCAGCAGGGTAATCAGGCCGAGATGGCTGATGGTCGAATAGGCCAGCACGCCCTTCATGTCCTGCTGGAAGATCGCCAGATAGCCGCCGATCACCAGCGAGCACAGGCCAGCGCCGCCGACGACCCAGAACCAGGCGTCGGTGCCCGCCAGCACCGGCCACAGCCGCGCCAGCAGGAAGACGCCGGCCTTCACCATGGTCGCCGAGTGCAGGTAGGCTGAAACCGGCGTCGGCGCCGCCATGGCGTGCGGCAGCCAGAAATGGAAGGGGAACTGGGCGCTCTTGGTCAGCGCGCCGAGCGCGATCAGCGCGAGCGCCGCCGGATACCAGGGGTGGCCCTGGATCACCCAGGCTGCCGCCAGCACGGTGTCCAGGTCGTAGCCCCCGGCGATGTGGCCGAGCAGCAGCACGCCGCCGAACAGGGCGAGGCCGCCGGCACCGGTGACGATGAGCGCCATGCGCGCGCCGCGCCGGGCTTCGCCGCGATTGTGCCAGTAGGCGATCAGCATGAAGGAAACGATGCTGGTCAGCTCCCAGAACATCGCCATCTGGATCAGGTGGCCCGACAGCACGATGCCGAGCATGGAGCCCTCGAAGGCGAGGAAGAAGGAAAAGAAGCGCGGCACCGGATCGGACGGCGACATGTAGTAGCGGGCATACACCACCACCAGCGTGCCCATGCCCGTCACCATCAGGGCGAACAGCCAGGCGAAGCCGTCCATGCGCAGGCTGATCCCCAGGCCGAGCGCCGGCGCCCAGGGTAGCGTCGTACGCAGCACGCCCTCGGCGGCAACGTCCGAATACAGGCCGAGGAGGATCGCACAGGAGGCGAACGAGGCTATGCCGGCCAACCACGCCTCGGCGTTGCGCGCGTTCGACGGCAGAAAGGCGGCGCACAGGCTGCCGAGAAAGGGGAAGAGGACGATCAGGATCAGTGCCATGCGGCCTCCGTCCGTGCGCCGCTGGAGCGCAGGCGCCGTCTCCGGTGGAAGCCGATCGCCACCTTCTCGATTTCGGCCACGGCGAAGACCAGCATGCCCGCCATGATCACGCGCAACCACTCGCCGGCGCCGAGCGGGGCCGAGCCGAACACCGCCTGCATCGGCCCGGCATGGACGTAGGCGATCTGCAATACTGCGCAGGCGGCGAGGGCAATGAGGACGTAGCGGTTGCCGAACAGCCCTTCGCGCGACAGCACCGGACGGTAGATATAGCGGCTGTTGAGCAGATAGAACATCTCAGAGAGCACCACGGCGCTGACCGCCATCGTACGCGCAGTCTCCAGGCTCGCGCCGCGACCGAGCTCCCAAAGGAACAGGCCGAGGGCGGCGGTCATCATCAGCACCGAGACCATGAGCAGCCGCCAGGCGAAGAACCAGGAGAGCAGCGGCTCGCGCGGGTCGCGGGGCAGGCGGCGCATCACGTCGTCCTCGGCCGACTCGAAGGCAAGGGCGAGCCCGAGCGTGCTGACGGTGGCCATGTTGATCCACAGCACCTGCGCCGGCGTCAGCGGCAGCACCAGCTCGAAGAGAATCGCGGCGATGACGACGAGCGCCTCGCCGCCGTTGGTCGGCAGCATGAAGAGGACGAACTTGCGGATATTGTCGTAGATGCCGCGGCCCTCGCGCACGGCATTGGCGATAGTGGCGAAGTTGTCGTCCGCCAGCACCATGTCCGCCGCCTCCTTGGCCGCCTCCGTGCCCTTCAGCCCCATGGCGACGCCGATGTCGGCGCACTTGAGCGCCGGTGCGTCGTTCACCCCGTCGCCGGTCATCGCGACCACCTGCCCCGCCGCCTGCAGCGCCGCGACCAGGCGCAGCTTGTGTTCCGGGCTCGCCCGCGCGAAGACGTCGATCTCCGGCGCCACGCGGCGCAGTTGCGTATCGTCCATCAGCTCGATCTCGGCGCCGGTGAGGGCCGGCTTGTCGCGGCCGATGCCCATCTGCGCGCCGATGGCGCGCGCCGTCTCGGCATGATCGCCGGTGATCATCTTGACGCGGATGCCGGCGGCGGCGCAGGCCGCCACGGCGGCGGCGGCCTCCTCGCGCGGCGGATCGATGATGCCGACGAGCGCCAGCAGCGTGAAGCCGCCTTCCAGGTCGGCGAAATGCACGTCGCGCTGCGCCGCGTCGACGCTCTTGGCGCCGAGCGCCAGCAGGCGCAGCCCGCGCGCCGCGCAATCGGTCGCCGCCCGCCGCCAATAGTCGGCGTCCAGGGCACGGCGGTCGCCCTGCGTGGCGCACATCTCCAGGATGCGTTCGGGGGCGCCCTTGACGTAGATGAAGCCGTGGCCGTTGTGGTCGTGGTGCAGCGTCGCCATCAGGCGGTGCTCGGACTCGAAGGGGATAGCGTCGGTGCGCGGCAGGGCCGCCCGCACCGCGTCCGGATCGATGCCGGCCTTGATCGCCAGCGCAACGAGGGCGCCTTCCGTCGGATCGCCCTGCATCGCCCAATCCTCTCCGCGTTTGCGCAGCTCGGCGTCGTTGCAGAGCACGGCCGCCCGCGCCAGCGCGGCCAGGCCGGAGTGGTCGTCGGCGCACACCGCGGCGCCGGCAAGATGCAGCGCCCCCTCGGGCGCGTAGCCGATGCCGCTGACCTCGAACACGCCGTCGGCGGTCACCACGCGCTGCGCCGTCATCTCGTTGCGGGTCAGGGTGCCGGTCTTGTCCGAGCAGATGGTCGTGACGGAGCCGAGCGCCTCGACGGCCGGCAGATGGCGGACGATGGCCTGCTGCGCGGCCATGCGGCGCACGCCAAGGGCCAGCGTGATGGTCATGATCGCGGGCAGCCCTTCCGGAATCGCCGAGGCCACCAGGGCGACAACCATTATGAACATCTCGCCGGGCGTCTGGCCGCGCCAGAGGACGCCGATGACGAAGGTCATCGCCGCGATCAGCAGAATGACCAGCGCCAGCCAGCGACTGAAGCCGGTCATCTGGCGCAGGAGGGGCGTCGTCACCTCCCTGACGTGCTCCAGCAGCGTGCCGATGCGGCCCAACTCCGTGCCGATGCCGGTGGCGACGACGACGCCCGTCGCTTGGCCCGAAGCGACCAGCGTGCCCGAATAGAGCATGCAGCTCCGGTCGCCGAGCAGCGCATCGATCGGCACCGGCGCCGGCGATTTGTCGACCGCTTCGGATTCCCCGGTCAGCAGGGCTTCGCTCACCCGCAAGCCCTTGGCCGCGACGAGGCGCAGGTCGGCAGGCACCTTGTCGCCGGAGGCCAGCGCCACCAGGTCGCCGGGCACCACGGCTTCGGCCGGAATCTCGACACGTTCTCCGTCGCGGATGACCATCGTGCGCAGCGAGAGCATGTCGCGGATCGCATCGAGGGCTTCCTCGGCCTTGCCCTCCTGGATGAACCCGATGACGGCATTGACGATGACGGCGCTCAGCAGCACCGCCGTGTCGATCCAGTGCGCGAGCGCGGCCGTGATGACGGCGGCGGCCAGCATCACGTAGATGAGGACGTTGTGGAACTGGCCCAGGAAGCGCAGCCAGGCAGGATGCCGGGGCGACGGCGGCAGCCGGTTGGGCCCGTGGTGCGCCAGGCGCCGCGCCGCCTCTTCGGTGTTCAGGCCGCGATGACGGTCGACGGCCAGCCGCGCAAGGGCTTCCTCGACGGCGTGGCCGTGCCACAGGAAGGAGAGCTGTTCCGGATGGCTCGATGCTTTCATTCCGGGAGCCCCCCGCCCGTTTCGGGGTTGGCTGCGTCTTGCCTTGGGCCAGCCAACCTTGACGAAACCGAACATGGCCTGAACCGGGTCGCCGTGTACTTGCCGTCTTCCCCGATGCGGATCTTCATGTCGAAGTGCCGCCGGTTGTCCTTTTCGAGATGGTGCATGACCGGGTCGCATGCGTTGTCACGGTTCTTGATCGAGGACGGAGCATTGATGATGGCGGTGTCAACTCAGGTATTCCTTTGGGCGTGTTCTCATTCATTCTGTCGGTGCGACAGAATGAATGAGAACACGCTTTAGCGCTCCGTCGCCACCAGCATGTCGCAATGCGTCTCGAACAGCACATGCTTGGTGACGCTGCCGAGCAGCAGCTCCTCGATCTCGGTCTGGCCGTGCTTGCCCATGACGATCAGGTCGGGCCGCATCTCCTCGGCCAGCTCGCGGATGCCGGCGGCGGGATGGCCGTGCAGCATGCGCTGCAGAAAGTCAGTCCCGGCGGCACGGCGTGGCGCGAGGAAGGCACGCATGGCGTCCTGCGCCTGCTGGCGGGCGGCAGCCTGGTAGCCCTCGATCACCTTGTCCTCGACGCTGGCGTAGCGCAGCGTGCTCTCGTAGGGCGCCTCGTACACGTGGGCGACGGTGGTCTCGGCGCCGCCGGCCACCGCCTGCGCCCAATCGAGCGAGCGCGCCGAGGAAGGCGAGAAGTCCACCGGCACCAGCAGTCGCTTGTAGGGTGAGAACGGCTCCTGCTTGACCACCAGCACCGGGCGCCGGCTCTTGCGCAGCACCTTCTCGGCGGTGGCGCCGAGGAACAGCTCGCGCATCAGATGGGCGCCGTAGCCGCCGACCACCACCAGTTCGGCGTCGAGCGCCTCGGCCTCCTTGGCGATTTCCACGTACGGACGGCCGATGCGCACGGCCGTGCCGATGGCGAGGCCGAACTTCTCGCCGAGGTGCCGCGCCCGCTCCGCCAGGTCGGCGCGGGCGGCGTCGAGCAGCTTCTGCTCGGTCTCCAGCGGCGTGCGATCGAGGATGTTGGTCAATGCCTCCAGCGGCAGGCTCGGCACGACGTGCATCAGCACCAGCTTGCCGGCGCCGAGCGACTGCGCCAGCATGGCGGCGCGCGTCTCGGCGCGGCCCGCGTGCGAGGACAGGTCGGTGGCGACGAGGATGTGTTCAGGCTTCTCCATGGGCGTTCTCCTTGGCAATGCGTTTCGTCTAATCCAGCGCTTCCGCGCGATACCCTCGAAACCTGTACAGGCTAGCAGATCGGAGTGGCTGCGTGGCGGCCAGGCCCGGAATCATCGCCAGTCCGAAGCCGGCGGCAATCGTCGTTATCGGGAATGCGCCGTGTGGCCCATTTTCCGGGCCGGCCTAACTCCAGGCATGCCTGGGGGTCTTTATCGCCATGCCGTCCCTGGCGACCGTCACCACCGGGATGTCCCTCTGGCGCACGCACAGCGTGGCGACCACGTTCCGCGAGAAAATCCGCCACCATCCCGAATGCGGCAAGGGCACGGCGATTTCATGGCAATCCAGTTCTTCCGCAGCATCGAGAATGGCGAAGACCACGCTGCCCGCCCGCAAGTAGGCGGCATACGGAATGCCGTGGTCGTTGAGCGGCCCGGATGCCAGGGACAAATCGTTTTCGATCCGCTGCCGCAGCTTCCTTTCCTCCGGCCAGGGCGTGCGGAGCAAATCCCACTGCTTCAAGGGCTCCTTGACATGCAGCAGGCAGACCTGCACCTTCTTGCCCATGTCGTGCCGGCGGAGGGCATACCGCACGGCCGCAGGCGATTTCTCTCCCCTTGCGACCGGAATCAGCAAACGCAACTCGGCCCGCTCCGCGGACGGCGGCGCCGGAGAGGCGATTCCCGTTTCGTTCATTTCCGCCTCACCGAAAGCAAATGCGGCGGGCCGGCAAGCCGCGTCATGGAAGAACCCGGGTTGGTTAGAATGCCTGTGCGCAGGCCGATCGCAGGGATCGACGGCGCGCTATACACGGATGTTATGGTATTTGGCAGGGCGTGAAAATTCGGGAGCCGATGTAAGCGAATCGCTTATCGCCACCCGATGCCTTGACTGCCGCTGGATGAGGGATTTTTCAGGATGTGTAAGGGTTTACCTTACGCACTGCGGCTGCCGGTGGGCAAGCTCCCACGAGATTGAACGACTTGACGCTTCGGGAAACACTCACCTGGGCACGCCTGGGACGGGCCGGCGCGTTCTGCATCGCCTACATCGCGCTCGACTGGATGAGCTTCATCGATGCCCTGCATCGCCTCAACATCACGCCCTGGAGCCCGGCGCCAGCCCTCGGCATCCTGTTTCTCCTGCGCGGCGGCCCCGGACGGGCCGCCTATCTTCTGGTGGTACTGGTCGCCAGCGACCTGATCGTGCGCAACCCGTCCTCTCCGCCGGCGATCACGATCGTCCTCAATGGGCTGCTGGCGGCCTGCTACCTGGGGATGGCGCAGTTGTTGAAGCGTTTTACTACCGAAGAGGGCATGTTCAGCGACCGCGTCGGCCTGGCGAAATGGTCGAGCATCATCGTGCTCGGCTCGCTCGCCAACAGTGTCCTTTTCGTGTCGGGACTGGTCGTGGCGGGGCTGCTGCCCTCCCCCGGCTGGCCGGCTGCCGTCATGCGATTCTGGGTCGGCGATGCAGTCGGCATCCTGATCACCCTGCCGCTGCTCTGGTGGCTGCAGGGTGCGCCGCCGGCTGATTTTCCGGACGGCCCTGTTGCGTTGGGAAACGCTCGGCTACGTTTCGCTGGTGCGCCTCCGGCTGGGGCAGGGCAGCAGCTAGGGCCTGTTCACAATTGTTTTGTCGGTGCGAACGGCCGCTGGGCGGACCGGGCCCGCTCAACTGACCTTGTAGCGCCGGATATCCTCCTGCAGGTCGCCGGCAAGCCGTTCCATCCGGTGCGCGGTGGCGGTGGTCTCCGCCACGGCGGCGTTGTTCTCCTCGGCCATCTGGGCGATCCGCTCGACGTTCGCCGCGATCTCCGTGCTCGCCGCGCTCTGCTCCTTCAGCGCCAGCGAAATGTCGCTTACCGACTGCAGCACGCGCAGGGCGCCCGCCTTGATCTTGTCCATGGCCTCCCCGGCGCGCCTGGCCAGCTCGACGCCGCCGGCCACCTGCTCCACGCCGGCGTGCATGCTGGCCACCGCCTGGCCGGTGCCGCTCTGGATGGCGCCGATCATCGAGGCGATGTCCTGGGTGGACTTGGCCGTGCGCTCGGCCAGCTTTCTCACTTCGTCGGCCACCACGGCGAAGCCGCGGCCCGACTCGCCCGCCCGCGCCGCCTCGATGGCGGCATTCAGCGCCAGCAGATTGGTCTGGTCGGCAATGTCCTTGATGACGTTCACGATGGCCGAGATCCGCTCCGAATGCCGGCCCAGCTCTTCGATCAGCTTCGCCGACTGCTCGACGGACTCGGCGATCTGCTTCATCTCGACGACGGTGCGACCGACCACCTCATGGCCTTCCTCGGAAAGCCGGCCGGCTTCGGTCGAAATGGCGTGAGCCTCGCGCGCATGCTGGGCGATCTGGTCGACGCCGACGGTCGTCTGCTCGACCGCGGCAGCCATGGCCGAGGCCGATTCGCTCTGCTTCTGCGAACCCTGGTTGATGTGCAGCGACGAGGTCGCGAGCGAGGCGGCCGCCGCCGAGACGTTGCCGGCGCCGGACTGGATCTTGCCGATCAGGCCGTTGAGCGCGCCCGCCATGGCGTTGAATCCTTCGCCGACGACCGACATCTCGTCCTTCGATCCGATGGCGACGCGCGCGGTGAGGTCGCCCTGCGCGATCCGCTCCGTGCCGGCCGCCAGATTGCGCACGCCGCCAACAATCGCCAGATAGGCGCCGGCCGAGAGGTAGGCAAAGGCCAGGATGACGGCGATGGCCAAGCCCAGGCTGAGGGCGAGCTGCCCCTGCAGGCGGCCGATGCGCGCGCCGATCAGGCGCTCCAGCGTGGGGAACAGCGTGGCATGCAGCTCGGCGTAGCCGGTGTTGATCGCTTCGGTTGCCTTGGCGTAGAAAACATCCGGTGGCGTGGTTATCTTGCCGGCCGCGATTTCCATCTGCGTGACGACGATGATGTCGCCGACGCCGCCGATGAACTTCTGCTGGAAGGCGTCGAGCTGCGGCTTGATGGATTCGTTCTGCCTGCCGGAGCGGTTCAGGTTCGTCAGCAAATCCGAGAGCATCTTGTCGAGGACGCCCAGCCGGCTGGAAAACTCCAGCCGCTCGTCGTCCGTCACCGTCTTGCGGCTCAGGGCGGCGACACCGGCGGCGCGGATCTTGCCCATCCGCTCCAGCGTCTCCGGCATGGTGAGCACCGCCGTATTGACGAGGTAGAGCGAGTCGAGGGACGGATCCATCACCAGCCGGCTGGCGTCGGCGATGGCGCCGTTCAACTGCAGCGCGTGCTCGGCCAGCGAGCCGTGGGCTGTCAGGTTCGCGGATTCGGTAAGGTTGGACCACTCGCCGGAGAGGTCTTTCCATTCCTGCTTGACTTTCTCCCATTCCGCCTGCGCGCCGAGTCCGCCGCCGTGTGCGCCGACCGCGGTGTCCACCTCTTTCTCGATCCCGGCGATTTCGGCCACCTTGGCCTTCGCCTTCTCGCCGAGCGCGGCATTGCCGCCCAGCACGCCGGCGCTGATGCCGCGGTGCTGCTGCACCGCCTGCACATAGCGCAGCAGGGGCTTGACGAGCGCAATGCCGTCCAGCTCGCGCTGGCTCTGTTCGAGCGTGCTGCGCAGATTGATCGTCAGGCTGGCCAGCAGGTAGGCAATGGCGACGAGGGCGACGACACCGATCACCGCAAACTTGTAGGGGTATTTCAGGCGGTTCATCAAACCGACCGCCGGGGCAAACAAGGCATTCATGAATTCTGTCCTGATCCGGGTTCTAGGGAGGAACAGAAGAATTATCGGCACGCGGCGGCCGAACTTTAGCCACGTCGCGAATAGCCGCGTTTGATGTAATGCCTATGAATCAGAGCGTTGCCTGAAGGACGCCGTCGTCCAGACGGAGGATACGGGAGGCCCGGCCGGCGAGTTGCAGATCGTGGGTGACGATGATGAAGCTGGTGCGGTGGGATTCGTTGAGCGCCAGCATGAGGTCGAAAACGCTTTCTGCGGTGTGGCGGTCGAGGTTGCCGGTCGGCTCGTCGGCCAGCACGCAGGCCGGCTGCGTCACCAGCGCGCGCGCCACGGCCGCCCGCTGGCGTTCGCCGCCGGAGAGTTCGCCGGGCGTGTGCTCCAGCCGATGGCCCAGCCCGACTTCTTTCAGCATGTCCGCCGCCTTTGCTTCCGCTTGCGCGCGCGGCAGGCGGCGGATCAGCAGCGGCATGGCGACGTTCTCCAGCGCGGAGAATTCCGGCAGCAGGTGGTGGAACTGGTAGATGAAGCCGAGCGATTCGTTGCGCAGCCGGCCGCGCTCGGCCTCCCCCACTTTGGTCAAATCCCGCCCGAGCAGGCTGATGCTGCCCGCCGTCGGTGCGTCCAGCCCGCCGAGCAGATGCAGCAGCGTGCTCTTGCCCGAGCCCGAGGCGCCGACGATGGACACGCGCTCGCCGCGCGCGATGTCGAGGTCGACGCCCAGCAGCACCGGCACTTCGACCTTGCCCTGGACATAGGTCTTCTTCAGGCCGCGGCAGGAGAGGATCGGTTCATCACTCATACCTGAGCGCCTCCGCCGGATTGACGCGCGAGGCGCGCCAGCTCGGATACAGCGTCGCCAGCAAAGTCAGCGTGAACGACAC
>Ga0073905_10001107_pt1 | contig 13554 bp, 11 predicted proteins | sample KloWWTupernatant_FD_65482 | JGI IMG/M metagenome (GOLD analysis project Ga0073905, IMG submission 65482) | Active sludge microbial communities from Klosterneuburg, Austria, studying microevolution and ecology of nitrifiers - Klosterneuburg... | ecosystem: Engineered > WWTP > Aerobic digester >... | reverse complement strand
TTGTTAATATGTTCCATAATCTGATCCTTTCAATTTTATTTTTAAATAGTGAATTATCTAAAAATAACAATTTTGGATCAGATTTTTATTTTTTATTCAAAAGTTTTGTCGTGTACAGAGTAGGATGGGTAAATTAAAAACTATTTTAAGATTAGAATAATACAATAATAATTTCTAAAGGGTCATATTGGCTTCGCAATATATTCAAGCTGAGTAAAAAATTTTCTCTTAAATAATTTATAAAGCAGAACCCTGTGAATTTTTTGGAGTAATGTACCTTCTGTCATTGCGTAATGTATATTAAAATCATTTATGTAGATCACTTCAAATCCATTTTCTTCAAATAATTTTCTCAATGAGAATATATCATGACTTGATACATGACCGTCAATTTCAAAAATTTTATCGCAGTGCGGACACATTCTGAAGTTATAATCATTTTTAAATGGCAATGCTCCAGTAAATATACCACCGGGTTTAATGTATTTTTTTAAATTTTGTAAAATGATTTTGTAATCATCTTTTGAAAAATGTTCAAGTCCGTGGATAAAAGAGATAACATCAAATTTGCTTTCAAAATCTTTGTCAAATTTCATCAGATCCGAAAAGTACAGTTCAATATTATCAATGTTTTCTTTTGTAAATTCTTCTCTGGAATATTCCACATTCCTTTTTGAAATATCCAGACCATATACTTTTTTAAAATATTTAGAAGCATAACGCAAAGTCAGTCCTGCTCCAAATCCAATTTCACAAAAAACTTTATCCGCTTTAAGATATTGCTTTGCATTTTGTTTCAGCATCTCAAAATGACTTTTGTTTTGCGGTTCGGATATAGTTTTATACATTTCTCTCATTTCAATTTCAAAGTGATCGTAATGTTTTCCCCAGTCAACATTGGAGTTTGAGATGCTTTCCTGTTCTTTATTTAAATCGCTGATCAAATTATACTTGTTTGAATTTTTAAGTTAGATCCGGGTGTCTAAAACCATTAATATTATTTTAAAAATAAACTCTTATTTTTTAAATAAATTTTTCATTTCGTTAAAAGCGCTGTTAAAAGAAAAGATCTGGCGCAGCAAAAAATTTTCATTCTTAGAAATTTTTATAATAAAATATAAGCATACAAAGATTGTAAGAAAAGCAACAAGAGGAAGTACAAATCCTGAACCCATTACTCCATAGATATTTATTAGTGTCACAGAAAGTAAAATCGAAAATATGGTTGACGATACTGATACTACTAAAAGATAATTATATCTGTTGTATGCTAAAATCACTAAGCCAAAGAACATCCATAACGGCATTAGAAATATTGTAATAGAAAAGCATTTCAAAATTAAAACAGATTCGAAAAATTTTGAACCAAACATCAGCATTATAATTGTATCAGCAAATAAAAACATTGACAATGAAAGTACAATCCCTAAAGACAAAAAAACATAAAATATGAAACTTATTTTACTTACATTATTTTTATTCTTATCCTTTACATTTCTTAAGAGTTTCGGCATAAGAGCAAAGCTCATTCCCTGCACGACTGTCAGCATTATAAGATAAATTTTATAAGAAGCATTATAGATACCTACTGATTCTTCATTAAGAAAAAATCCCAGACATAAAATGATAAAAGTAGCGGTCACTGCTTCGGCTTTTGAAGCAAGTCCCAGTTTATATGCTTCTTTCAACGTCTTTAAATTATTCTTTAAACTAAAATCAAGTTTCAGTTTTTGCTTTTTAATAAAAGGAATTATTAAAAATAATGCTGTCACGCCTGTCTGAAAAATAGTCAGAATGATAAGAGTAATTACTTCAGGCTTTGCAACAAAAACTGTAAATACCAACGCAGCATAGACAGCCTGACCGGCGAATTCAGAGATAGAATTGTAGTATAATTTATTTTTTGCGAGATAATAATATTTGATAGAAAAGATCTGGGTTATAAATGTCAGGGAAAAAATCAGAAGCAAAATATACTTTTCTGTATCGAGAAAAAAATAAGCTACTACAACTAGAATTATATAAGAGAAAAATGCAGTGATTATCTGTAAGGAAATTATTTTACTGATGACATTTTCGTTGCCGTCTTTTTCACAGAGTTTATTAGTTCCGTAGTTAAGATATCCGAAGTCAATAAAAAAACCAAAATAAGAAAGAATGATAAAAAGATATGTGAACTGTCCATAGCCATCAGGACCGAGAGCTCTCGTGATCAGCGGCAGTGTCAGAAATCCGATAAGTCTTGAAACAGTATCGACTCCCAGCTTGGAAGCGAAATTTATAAGTATCTTCAAAAACTGTTATTTATTTTTCTTACGGACTTTTTGAAAATGTGCATTAGCTTCAGCAAGTGATTGCACATCACCTATATCTGTCCAGTATCCATCATAAAAAAGTATTTCTGAATTATCAGTTTCAAAAATAATGTTATCGGAATTAAATTGAAAATTATTTCGGATTATATATGGAGCTAATACCCCGAAGTCCCTATTAGGTTCTGGGCTAGGATTTTTGTATTGGAATTTTCTGTCATTAAAATTAAAACTTCCCATCTCAGAAAGCTTTTGTTTGTTATTGATCTTAAGCAGTGAAAATAAAAGATCACATTTTTTTTCTTCAAAAGTTTTTATCATAAAATCTATATCAGCATTAATAATATTATCACTCGGTACAAGCACACCGTTTGCTTTTGTGCCGGTTTTTTCCTTGATAAATTCCCAGCCTGTGAACATGTCATTAACCTTGCTGTCATCCTGAAGTAAAGTTTTGTAGCCTTCACGGCTGAGAGCGTCATGATTCATTTCGTTTGTTAGAATTATTATATCGCTGATATTAGAAGAGTTTGTAAGTAATTCAAGACCGAATTTGAAAACGGGTCTGTCGTAAACCGGTACAAAAGATTTCGAAATGTATTTTGTGATCTCTCCAAGACGTGTCCCTCTGCCTCCGCAAAAAAGGACTCCTAAAAACTCTTCCATAATGTTTCGGTTCCTTTCGGACTGAATTTTATGTCGAGTGCAATGAAGTTTGGATACAGATCATACTTGAGTTTAGCTTTTAATTTCGGGTCAGGTGTATAAGCAAGCAAAAATCCTCCACCGCCGGCACCGAGGATCTTCCCGCCGGTTACTCCTTTTTTTCTCAGCATGTCATAAAGCTGATCAATGAATTGATTTGATGTATTATTATTAGTGGATTTTTTTAACTTCCAGCTTTCATGAAGAAGTTTGCCGACTTCATTGAGATTTCCGTTCTTTGATTCGAGAGTATTAAGGAATTCATATGAAAGATCTTTTAATTCTGAAAAATATTTTCTTTTTGATTCATCAAAAATATTCTTTCCGAGATCTGCCTGAATAGAACTGATCTCTCTTGCCATATTGGTAAATACAAGGAACACTCTGTCCTCGAGATGCTTAAGTTTATCTTTTGATATTTTCACTGTTTTTACTTTGACATTATTTTTATCAAAGGTAATTGAATTGAATCCGCCGAATGCAGTTGCATACTGATCCTGTTTACCGCCAATTGTTCCTGCATCAGATTCTAACTTATAAGTAAGTTCGGCAAGCTCTGTGTTAGTTTTAATTTTATTATCTCTGATCGCGCTGCAGCCGGATATCAGTGCACTCATCATTGCTGAAGATGCTCCAAGCCCGCTGCCTGTGGTCATTACATCAGATGTAAGAATAACTTCAGCTCCTTTGAACATTCCGAAATGTTCGAGAGCTGTGCGTGAATAAGTATGCTTGATCCTGCTCGTGATAGACTCTGTCTCGATCTCTGCGTGATGAACTCTTACATTCGAATCAAACATATCTTTTATAGAGACATAATTATAAAGATCTATAGTAGAAGAAACAACATGTCCCGCACCTTCATTTAAATAATAAGATTCTAAATCTGTGCCGCCGCCGACAAAACTTATTCGTAAAGGTGATCTCAGATAAATATGTTTTTTGTCATACAGCATCAGATCTTTCCCTCCAATAAATAACTAATATATTTTCCTGTGCCTTCTTCGACAGTAACTTCCGGCTCAAAGCCAAGCCGGGATTTAATTTTTTCAATGGATGAACATCTTCTTTTCACCAGATGAGGATCCGAATCGATATGTTTCACTTTTGCTTTTTTACCAAGCATTTTTTCAATCAGTGCTAGTATTTCCTTAAGTGAAGTTTCTATTCCTGTACCTACATTGAAATGTTCATTCTTTACATCATTATTAAAAAGAGCAAGTACATTTGCACGAGCAGCATCAGATGAGTGAACGAGGTCAAGCGTTTGCTCGCCGTCTCCGTACATTATTATTTCTTCATCATTATAAATTGCATGTATCCATTTCTGAAAAACCTGTGTATAAAAAGCTCCGAGCCCTTGACGTTCGCTATAAATATTGAAATATCTGAATCCGACAAATGGAACTCCGAGAGAGTATGCCCAGGAATTCATCAGAGCTTCCTTAGCAATTTTCGTTGCTCCATATAAAGTCCTGTTGTCAAAAGGATGCTCTTCTGTAACGGGAATGAAACGCGGGTCACCATAGACAGACGCTGATGAACCGTAAGTAAGTTTCTTTACTCCAAAATCGTGACATGCCTGAATAATATTAAATGTACCTGTGATATTTGTGTCAATTGCTTTATGAGGAAATTTATTTGAATCAAGGATCATAAGTGAAGCCTGATGCGAAACGTATTCAGGTTTATGTTTATCAAAAGCATACTTCACCATTTCATAACTTCCGATGTCAATAGTTTCAAGCTCAGCCTTACCGCTTTTGACATGCTCTGAAATGTTGCGGTGCTTTCCGTTATAAAAATTATCTACTATAATAACTTCATGACCGAGATCAATGCACTGATCAGCAATGAATGATCCGATGTTTCCTGCGCCGCCTGTGATTAGAACTTTTGACATGAAAAAAATATAAATTAAATTTTAAACAAAAACAGTTTTGTTGGCAAGTTTATTTTCATAAATATGATCAAGTGAAGCTTTTACATACTCCAGATCTTCGACTGAATATTTGGTACACAGAGGCAGAGTAAGTATTCTGTCCATGAGCCACTCAGCTACCGGAAGTTTTTCATCAGGATACTTTTTTTCATAAAAAATATTTTTATGCACCGGATAAAAATGCAGATTGGTTCCAATATTAAATTTCCTCAGCTCCTGCATCAGCTTATCTCTGTTAATGTCATCATCCAGAATTTTTATTACATACACATGATTTCCCCATTTACCATATTCAGTTTTAAATACCGGTCTTTCTATCCAGTCAGTATCTTTAAAGAGTTCATTATATTTTTCGACTAAAAAATTTCTCTTGCTAAGCAGATCATCTTTTCTTTTCATCTGTGCGAGACCAAGAGCTGCCTGAATATCCGTGAGATTGAATTTATATCCGGGGACGATACTCTGCACGTGCGGACTTGCATTCTCTGCCGAATATCTTTTCCATGAATCTTTTGGAAGCCCATGATAAGACCAAAGTCTGCATAGTTCGGCTAAGTTGTCATCATTTGTAGTGATCATTCCTCCGTCGCCTGTAGTAAGATTCTTGGTTGCATAAAAGCTGAATGTTGACATGGTACCGTATTGTCCGATCATCTTATCTTTGTAACTGGAAAACACTGCATGTGCCGCATCATAGATAACAGGTATTCCGTGCTTGTCAGAAATTTCTGTAATAGCATCAATGTCTGCCGGAAGTCCCGAATGATGGACAGGTATAATTGCTTTTATTTTATTACCGTATTTTTTTATGTGATCATTGATGTCATTAATACTAATGTTTAAAGTATCTTTTTCGACATCACAGAATAGGGGAGTCGCGTTGAGCTGTTCGACTATGTTTGCTGTTGACTGCCATGTGATAGTTGGAACTATGACATAATCGCCTTTGGTAATCCCGAGAACTTTTGCAGCTATAAAAAGTGCAGTAGTACATGAGCTCATTGCTATTGCATGTTTTACATTATGATACTCAGCGAATTTATTTTCAAACTCTTTAACTTTCGGACCGACGCTGATCCATCCCGAATCAAGTGCTTCGAGTACTTCTTTTTTTTCTTCTTCGGAAATATCCGGAACTGCCAGTGACAAAAAATTTTCTCTGATCTTCATTACCGAAAAATTTAGTTAGTTGATATAATTCTATAAATATTTTGTTGCTGAATCTTTTTCTGAAAGTATCGGATCCTTAACCGGCCAGTTGATATTCAGTTTCGGATCGTCCCATTTAATTCCTTTCTCATTATCAGGATCATAATATTCCGACATCTTATAATGAAAGATACATTCATTGCTCAATACCAGATGTCCATTCCCAAAACCCGGCGGTACAAGTACCTGATGACGCGTCTCACTGTTTAAAATAAATGACTGCCATTTTAAATATTCATCAGAATTTTCATTCATGTTTACAACTACAAAAAAAATTTCACCATACATGCACTGAATCAGTTTCCATGTCTTATTATCATAATGAATTCCTCTCAGTACATTCTTTACAGATGTGGAAATGTCGTCTCGTACAAACTTTACAGTGATCCCGTTCTTTTCATAATCATCAATATTATATGTCTCAATATATTTCCCTCTGTGATCCTGAAAAAATGTTGGTTCAATATAAAAGACGCCTTTCAGCTCAGTATCAGAGACAGTGATCGGCAATTATTAATAACCTTTCTTTTCTACCATTATGGAATCAGCTTCGACCATGATCTTTACAAGTTCTTTAAATGTAACTTTTGGTTCCCATCCAAGGATCTTCTTTGCTTTCGACGGATCTCCAATGAGCAGATCTACTTCAGTAGGTCTGAAATAATTTTTATCGATCTCGATAAGTAAGTCTCCTGTCTTTGCATCGACTCCTGTTTCATTTTCATCTTTACCTTTCCATTCAATATCCTTTCCGATATGTCTGAAAGATTCTTCAATAAATTCACGGACAGAATGTGTTTCACCTGTGGCGATTACAAAATCTTCAGGAGTGTCTGTCTGCAGCATTCTCCACATAGCTTCACAGTATTCAGGTGCGTATCCCCAGTCTCTTTTCGAATCGATATTTCCCATTGACAAAGTTTTCTGAAGACCGTGTTTAATTCTTGCAACAGCTCGTGTAACCTTTCTTGTGACAAAAGTCTCACCTCTTCTTGGAGATTCATGATTAAACAAAATTCCGTTGCATGCAAAAATATTATAAGCTTCTCTGTAATTTACAACTATCCAGTAACCGTAGATCTTTGCAACGCCGTAAGGACTTCTTGGATAAAATGGAGTTGATTCAGTTTGCGGAACTTCCTGCACCTTTCCATAAAGTTCACTTGTAGATGCCTGATAAAATTTCACCTGTCTCAGATCGGTCTCTCTGATAGCATCAAGAAATCTCAGCGTACCAAGTGCATCTACCTGAGCAGTATAGTCAGGAACTTCAAAAGAAACTTTCACATGACTCTGAGCTGCCAGATTATAAATTTCATCGGGCTCAATTTTTTCGAGTAATCTGTTAAGACTGCTTGTGTCCACAAGATCACCAAAATGTAAAAATAATCTTTTGTCTAAAAGATCTTTCTGCGCATACAAATGGTCAATTCTTTTTGTGTTAAATGAACTGCTTCTTCTTATTATTCCATGTACCTCATATCCTTTTTCCAGTAATAATTCTGTTAAATAACTTCCGTCCTGTCCGGTGATACCGGATATTAAAGCTTTTTTCATTAATTGTGTTTATTTAAAAATATCAGTTTTAGAAAAATAAAATTACTTTTTTATAAAATCACTAATTGTCTTTACAGTAAATTCGATCTGCTCATTTGTCAGCTCAGGATAGATTGGTAATGCAATCGTATCTGCAGCACAGCTTTCAGACACAGGGAAATCACCTTTCTCATATCCGAGATCTGCAAAACATTCCTGTAAATGGAAAGGTACCGGATAGTAAATCTCTGAACCAATTTCATTTTCTGTCATATACTTTCTAAGCTCATCTCTGTTTTCAACTCTGATAACATACTGATTATAAATGTGATAATATTTCAGATCATTTTTTTTGTAAACAGGTTCTGGGAGAAGAACTTTATTTCTTTCATCAAATTCGAGTTTGCCTTCGACTTCTGCAAGTCCGTGATCTTTAAAAAATTTAGTATAAAGCTCAGCATTCTCCTGACGCTTTGCTGTCCATGAATCAAGATGAGGAAATTTTACATTTAATACTGCTGCCTGAATTGCATCAAGTCTGAAGTTGCCGCCGATTACTTTGTGATAATATTTTGGTTTACCGCCGTGAACTCTCATGATCTTCAGTCTTTCATAAAGTGTCTCGTCATTGGTAGTGACCAGTCCGCCGTCTCCGAAGCATCCTAAATTTTTACTCGGATAAAATGAAAAGCAACCGATCTGACCGATGCTGCCGGCTTTTCTGCCGTCTTTATACTGACTGCCTATTGCCTGCGCTCCGTCTTCGATGACCATAAGTCCATGCTTATTTGCGATCTCCATAATGGGATCCATGTCTGCACACTGCCCGTAAAGATGAACAGGTACAATTGCTTTTGTCTTTTCATTAATGAGTGCTTCGAGTTTGGTTGGATCGATATTAAATGTAACAGGATCGGAGTCAATGAAAACCGGAGTTGCATTTAGTCTGCTGACTACACCTGCAGTTGCAAAAAATGAATATGTCGGAATGATAACTTCATCACCGGGTTTTATGTCAATTGCCATAAGCGCAACGAGTAATGCATCCGTACCTGAGGAAACGCCGATCGCATATTTGCAGTCAAGATAAGCTGCCAGATCTTTTTCGAGCTTTTCGACTTCAGGTCCGAGTATGCAGCCCTGTGATTCAGCGACGCTGATCAGAGCTTTGTCAATGTCTTCTTTTATTGTTCTGTATTGCGCCTTAAGATCTAATAATGGGACTTTCATATATTTTATTTTCGTTTTTGATTTTTGAAAATTTTTATAACTCTATTAATAAAAATAAACATTCATATTACTTTTTTGAATCAATGATCCTTCTGCCGATACTTGCATAATAAAATCCAAGCTTTTCCATCTGTGCGAGATCGTAAAGATTCCTTCCGTCAAAAATAACTTTCTCTTTCAGATTGTCAGCCATTTTTTTAAAGTCAGGTGTTCTGAAGACAGTCCATTCGGTAGCAATTATAAGTGCATCTGAATCTTTGAGTGCATCATAATTATTACTGACAAATTCTATTCTGTCTCCAAACTCCTTCTTCACATTTTCCATAGCTTCAGGATCGTATGCAGAAATTACTGCTCCGGCATTCAGAAGTTTTTCAATAATATAAAGAGCCGGTGCTTCTCTGATGTCATCTGTATCAGGCTTAAAAGCAAGTCCCCACAAAGCAAACTTCTTACCTTTAATATCATTGTTATAATATTTTAAGATCTTCTCTACTATAATTGTTTTCTGAGTTTCATTCACCTTCATTACAGAATCTAAAATATCAAAATTGTAATCCATTCCTTTGGCGGATTTATGCAATGCACTTACGTCTTTCGGGAAACAGCTTCCGCCGTATCCGATACCCGGAAATAAAAACCTCTTTCCGATTCGCGAGTCGCTTCCCATTCCAATCCTCACAAGGTCAACGTCAGCGCCGATCCTTTCGCAGATGTTTGCGATCTCATTCATGAAAGTAATTCTTGTAGCAAGATAAGAATTCGATGCGTATTTTGTAAGTTCGGATGAACGCTCATCCATGAAAATAATTGGATTTCCCGATCTTACAAACGGCGTGAATAATTCTTCAAGAACTTTTCTTGCCTTCTCGGATTTCGTACCTATCACAATTCTGTCCGGCTTCATGAAGTCATCAACAGCCAGACCTTCTTTAAGGAATTCCGGATTTGATACAATGTCAAAATCTATGTCAGTATTTTTAGAAACTGCTTCTCTTACTTTGTCTGCAGTACCAACGGGGACGGTGCTTTTATTAATAATGATCTTATAAGATGTAATGATCTTACCGAGATCATCTGCGACTTTTAAAATATATGAAAGATCAGCAGAGCCGTCTTCACCCGGAGGAGTCGGCAGCGCGAGAAATATTATATCTGAGTTATCGGCAGCATATTTCAGATCGGTCGTAAATTCGAGTCTGCCCTCTTCGACATTCCTTTCAAAAATAGTATCAAGATCCGGCTCATATATCGGCAGGATATTGTTTTTTAACTTATCTACTTTTTCCGTATCTATGTCAACGCAAATAACATTGTTCCCTGTATCTGCAAGACACGTACCTGTTACCAATCCTACATATCCGGTACCTACAATTGCAATTTTCATTAAACGATTTTTTCCTTTCTGTTAATTTATAATTTTAAAATTTTAATAAACATTATTAAATAATTGGTATTGCTGTTTTATATTTCTTTTATTTTAATAAAATCATACGCTTCGTCTCTGCAAACTCTCCCGCTTCCAGCTTATAAAAATATACACCGCTTGCAAATCCGCTTCCGTCAAACTCCATCGAATAGGATCCCGCACTTTGCTTTTCATTAACAAGCGTCGCGACTTCATTCCCAAGCACATCATACACTTTTAACTTTGCAAAACCCGTAACTCGTAATTCGTAACTTATGACTGTCTTCGGGTTGAATGGATTCGGATAGTTTTGATAAAGTTTAAAATTATCTATAACTAAACTTTTATTTTCAAAATTATCTGAATTCTTTATTCCTAAAAGAAAATTCATATCTTCAGTAATTTTCTTATCAAGCTCAGAATGACTGGAAGGATTGTATCTGATAATTTTTAATTCTAATTGTTTTTCTTTATTATTTGCCGGATAATATTTTTCATTGCTGCTTTTCAATTCTTTAAATGATGATCTCGCTATACTGTGAGCAGGCTTATCTTTTAAAGTTTTTTCGAATGTTTTTTCAAATGATGCTTCGAATGTCATTTCATCTCCATTCTCAACAGATAAATTATCATTACCTTGACCTGAACCGTTCAGTATCAGCGTTACGGCTGACCTGTCCCAGCTTGCCAAAAGTCTTCTTTCCGGTTCAGGGTGATTTGACATAATGTTTTCATAACCGGTGATCGCTTCATTATATTCTCTGATCTTTATCAGGCACATCAGATAATATGAATAAGCTTTATCTACAAAAGAAAAGTTGTTTTCATGCTGAGATATTTTTGATTCCAAATACGATTTTAACTCAGCATAAAGTAAGTCCGTATTTGACTGTAAAAAAATTGTGTCTATGTTTTGATAATTTGAATAAAGCTCATCAAGTGAAGAAACTAAAAACCCGCTGGTATCATATTCATCAATAATAGTTTTCAATAGTTCAGATGAACCGTTGTAGTTTTTACTTCTTTTCATAATTAAAGCCTGCCCAAACATATCTTCATCTTCACCGTCTCCATTAATAAAATCTCCGCCATCTGTAATTGCAGCAGAGTCTATAATCCCGTCTCCTCTGTCAATAATATCATAATCAATTGGTTCAGATTTTGACCCCGGGCATGATGAGCGATATGGCTGATAAAGCAAAGGTACCGAGGATGAATTACACTCAAGCTCATATAGCGGAGGAATTGAAGACAAGTAATTATCAGATGCTGAAATTCCATGAGAGTTACAGGAACCCGTTAACTGAGTTTTGATATGCTTATAGTTTGAATTAGATAAAGTCAGACAATTTCCGCCTTTATCTAAAAATATTGAAGAAGTACCAATTACATAAAGATTATGTCCGTTTGTTGAAGTAAGTTTATTGTATCCTCCGTACCAGTAATAATTTCCTCCACTGTATAACGGAGCTAATCTAGCTGAAGAAGAAGAGTTCACAATCAAAGTAGTATTTGTACCTGATTTCATTGTTGAATTTTCATAAAAATTCAGGTTACTCTGCAGTAAATTCACAGCAGTAATGTAATCATCATTCAAAAAACTATTATACCGAAAATCGCCGGATATTTTATTTGCTACTAATCCGATTCCCGTTGAAGAACCGGTACCTTCAAAAACATTTCCGAAAATAAAAAACGGGGTCTGCTCGGATGCAAGACAATTCAGATACATTTGGACTGCACCACCTGAAAAATGATTCCCGGCAATATTTAAATTAAATTGACTCGATGACTCTTCTTCCTCATCACATTCAATCATAGAGTAATCATTTGAATGCACGCTGTTGCTGACAATAAGCTGATAAAGATTATTATCTGAAGTATAAAAAGAATCATTGCTTATGAGTGCATTGAAAACATTTCGTAACTTCACTACTCCATCTTCAAATTTACTGCCGGTAATTATTTTTTTAGTTCTCGCAAAGCATTTGTCCGAATTATATAAATTGACACAGGTATCTGTATTTTTGAAAGTGCAGTTGCTGATTGTGTCAAGATAAGAATCTGTAAGTTTAATTCCTTTCCACTTTACGCTGCTGTTTGTAGTCTGAAATAATGTATTGTTAAGATTTATGCTGGCTCCTGTTTTAACATCAATGTAAGAATTTTCTCCCATAGTGATAGTCTTGGGAGTTCCGGTTTCGAAAGTCCGGAATCTGCCTCCGTTTTCAAAAATAATGGAAGAGTTGGAGTTAAGAGTGAAGTTTACGCTGTCTTTGATGGTGAGGAATGAGTTTTTAAAATAAATTGTTTGGTTTGATTTAGTATTCAAACCATTGTCTTTTAATATTACGTTTACATAAAATTCGTTGGAATTTAAATGATTAATTGCACCAGAATCAATTGCATTTATTGGCCAATTATTATATGAATTATTAGAAAGAAATCCGTTCTTATTTTGAGGTTTAATCGCAATAGGATTTCTGATTTGTTGATTCCATATCTGAATTAATCGATTTTGTGGAAGTAAATTATTATTCCAATTATAAGTAATACTGTCTTGTCTATAGAAACTAAATACAATGTCATTTGTATGATAAGGAAAATAATGCAGTGTATCCAAACTTTGATTACCATAAGGATAATTATAATCCGTATAATCTACTTCACAATAATCTACAAGTGAATATATTGTATCGTAACCAATAATTTCTGATAAATAAAATTCTACTCTATACTTTCCAAAACCAATTGCTTTATTAGTTCCTCCATTCACATTATCAAAATCATGATTAAATTCTATATCCGGAGTTTGACCTATCTTTTTCGGTAATATTGTATCACCTCCATATATTTTATTGTAAATATCTAATATTGGATATTTACAATTAAGAGAATATTCATAATATCCATTAAAAATAGCTCCAATAGGATAAACTTTAACATATATAAAGTCCGTTGTTGAATAATTAAAAATTTGCAATTCAAATCTTGCTTTTGCGACATTAAAAAAATTTACAACTATAAATATTAAAAGTATAAAGTTTTTCATATTGTAAAAATAATAAAATTTTAAATATAATTTATTTAAGATATAACATACGTCGAGTAAGTATTTCTTTGCCGACATTTAAACTATAAATATATAATCCGGAAGATAAATTATTTTCTGAAGCAGTAAAATTTATTTTGTAAATACCTGCGGGTATTTT
>Ga0073905_10001097_pt1 | contig 13591 bp, 7 predicted proteins | sample KloWWTupernatant_FD_65482 | JGI IMG/M metagenome (GOLD analysis project Ga0073905, IMG submission 65482) | Active sludge microbial communities from Klosterneuburg, Austria, studying microevolution and ecology of nitrifiers - Klosterneuburg... | ecosystem: Engineered > WWTP > Aerobic digester >... | reverse complement strand
ACCGTGCCGACCGTGATCGGCTTCATGTGCCTGCCGTGGGCCAATCCGCTGTTCGCCAACCGCAACACCCACCAGGAACTCGACGAGGACGAGTGGTCGGGCACGCTCAAGGCCGCCTACCGCTGGAATGACACCGTCATGACCTACCTGTCGGGCGCGCGCGGCTACAAGGCGGGCGGGTTCAACCTCGATCGCGTGCAGTCGTCGAACGGCACGACCTCGGGCGCCGCGGGCATCGTGCCGGTGACCGACACCTCGTTCCCGGGCGAGTTCGTCGACAGCTATGAACTGGGCGCCAAGACCACCTGGCTCGACGGCAACCTGCTGCTCAACGGCGCGCTGTTCTGGCAGGACTACGAGGACTTCCAGCTCAACAGCTTCCTCGGCACCACCTTCGTGGTGCGCTCGGTGCCCGAGGTGACGTCGAGGGGCGTGGATGTGGACCTGCAATGGCAGACCGGCCTGGAGGGACTGCTGGTGCAGGGCGGCCTGACCTACGCCGACACCGAGTACGGTGACGACGCCTTGCCGGATGCCGACCTGTTCCTGCTGCCCGGCAGCCGCCTGAGCTTCGCGCCGCTGTGGTCGGGGTCCGCCGCGGCCACGTACGAGGTCGACGTCTTCGACAGCCTGGTCGCGCGCTTCAACATCGCGGCCAAGTACGCCTCCGAGTACAACACCGGCTCCGACCTGGATCCGCAAAAGCTGCAGGACGCCTACACGGTGGTCAACGCGCGCATCGGCCTCGGGTCGCGCGACCGCAGCTGGATGCTGGAACTGTGGGCGCAGAACCTGACCGACGAGGAGTACATCCAGGTCGGCTTCGATGCCCCGCTGCAGACCGGTTCCTGGAACGCCTTCCTGGCGGCGCCGCGCACCTACGGCCTGACCCTGCGCGCGTTCTTCTGAGCCCCGCGCGCCGGCCCGCCGCCTTCGGGCGCGCGGGCCGGTGCCACCGCCAGCATGGTCAAGATCCTTGCTGCAGGAGATTCCATGCCCGGAACCAACCCCAAGCGCCAGTAGGAGCGCATCTCATGCGCGACCGAAGCCTCGCCGCACTCGGCGTCTTCGCCTATCGCCCCGACCATCAGGCATCACCGCCCCGCCAGCCCCAACTGTCCGCGACTACCGGCATCAGGCCGCCGGCTCAGACAGTGAAGCAAACTCGCCGTCAACCTGATCCCGGCATTCGCGGACCCGCTCCGATCCATCGCACCGCGCTTCGCGGTTGCCCTGTAGGAGCGCGCTCTGCGCGCGATGGGCGCTGGTCGCGGCCGTCGCCGTCGACGTAGCGACAATCCCCTAGAAGCGGCCGCCGGTGATCGCGTGGACCTGGTCGCGGAGCGCGACCAGGCGCGGGCCGAGGTCCTGCAGCAGCCGTTCGCGGGTCACCACCTCGAGCGGGCCGCTGCAGTTGAAGGCCAGGATTCGCTCGCCGTCGGCCGAGACCATCGGCACGCCGACCGCGAAGAACTTCGGGTTCCAGTCGCCCAGCGACAGGCAGAAGCCCAGTTGCTGGTACTCCTGCCGCGCGCGCAGGATGCTGTCGCGCACGCGCGGCCACGACGCCGGCTGGCAGTCCTTGCGCAGTTCGGCCAGTTCGCGCTCGAACAGTTCGGCCGGTCGCGCGGCGAGGTCGGCGCGCCCCAGCGCCGTGGTGCTGTGCGGCACCCGCAGGCCAGCCTCGCGCAGCTGGCATCGCACCGCGGCCGCGTGGCAGGTGGCGAGCAGCACCATGCGCATGCCGTCGGGCGCCGCGAGCATCACCGAGGCGCCGCTGTGCTCGGCCAGTTCCTGCATCAGGGGCCGCGCGATCGCGACCACCGGATTGCACTGCAGGTAGGCGTGCCCGAGCGAGAGCACCGCGGTACCGAGCGCGTACTTCTCCTGCGCGCGCGAGTAACTGAGGTAGCCGAGCGTCGACAGGGTGAAGGTCAGGCGCGACACCGTCGGCTTGGGCAAGCCGGTGCGGCGCGCGATCTCGAGGTTGCCCAGGTACTGCTCGCCGTGGTCGAAGCAGCGCAGGATGGAGAAGCCGCGCGCGACCGCCGAAACGAACTGCGGATGGTCCTCGTCCGAAGTGAAATTGAAGGGGCCGATCTGTCGCTTGGGATTGCCCATGGGACGTGCTGGCGGCGCTCGCGGGTGGCTGGCCTTGCGCGGGACGGGCGTCCGCTCAGGCGGCGACGCGGGCCGGGCATTCGCCCATGCAGCCGTCGCGCCGGCGCCGGCGGCCGGGCGGCGCTGCGCGCGGATCCAGGCCGGGCGGGTGTGGCGCGACCGACCTCACTGGGCGCACTCGCCCGGCACGTGTTCCTCCGGCAGGTCGCGATTGCGGCACTGCCATTCCATGAGGCCGCCGTCGCCGGCGGTCGGAACCAGCGCCAGGCTGCCGCCCGCGATCTCGGCGGGGGACGAGAAGGTGATCACGACCTCGCCGTTCTCGATCGTGATCGAGGCGTTGGAGTCGCTGAACTCGGACGGCAGGCCGGCATCGGCCACCTGCTCGAGCGATGCCGGCAGGTTGCCTTCGTGGGTCTGCGCGTACTGCTCCACCACCATCTTCGCCGGCTCGGCCGAGTAGAGCGTCATCTGCGCGACCTGCTGCGGCTCGAGGCCGCCCATCGCGGAGTCGCCACCCATGCTGGCGCCGCCGAAGCCGCTGAGCGCCGACAGCGCGCCGAGGCCGAGGAAGAGCGCGGCGAACAGCGCGCCGAACACCGGCAGCATGGTCAGGGTGACCGAAAGGATGATGGCCCAGCCGACCGCCTTCATGACGCCGGCCGGTTCGCTGCCCGGCGCGGTGTCCCGCGCGACCACGACGCAGCCGGCGACCAGGTCGTGCAGGGCCTGGCGCCGCACGGTGAAGGCCGCCATCAGGAAGGAACCCAGGATCACCACGGTGCCGATCAGCCCGAACAGCAGCGCGCCGATCCCGCCGATCAGCCAGGTGCCGAGCAGGATCAGGACGGTGCCGGCGAAGTAGCCGATGAGCTTGCTGAAGAAGCGCGCCGTGGCGCGGCCGAAGCCGATGCGCTCGCCGGCAAGGTCGGTGACCTTGATGCCCACCGCCATCTTGCCCAGGGTCGCCTGGCGCGGGGAACTGACCAGCAGCGCCTCGTAAAGCCAGACCATGACCAGGATGAGGATCGGCAGGACCACCGCCATCACGCCGGAGCTGGGCAGGACGGTCAGGAGCACGATCTCCACGACCAGGATCACCAGCCCATCGAGGAAGGCGGCGGCAAAGCGATTCCAGAAGCCGGCGTACATGGCGTCTCCCCGCGGACGTGGCGACCCCGGTCGCCCATCCCCTCACGCTAGCAAACCGGCGCAGGGGCGACAATGCGGGCGGTGGACCGGGCCCCGCGGGACGGCCCCGGAGGGCTCAGTCGAAGCGCCAGGCCAGCGCACCGAACACGCGCGTATTCGTGCTGCCGTCCACGATCGGGCTGTCCTGGATCGCATCCGGCAGCAGGTCGATGTTGGCGCCGACGAAAAGCAGCCAGCGCTTGCCCAGCGGGGCGGCGGTGAGCAGCCCCAGCGACCAGGTCAGGCCGGAACCGGGTTCGTAGGCGGGGCGGTCCGGGAGTGCTTCCCCGGCCGTGACGCCGTAGTAGTAGTCGACCAGGGCGTCGCTCTGCCAGCGCGCCCGGACCTGGCCCTCGACGCGGCCCAGCGGGTAGCTCCACTGCAGCTCCAGCTCCTGGCCGTCGTGGCGCCCCAGCGTGTCGGCCGCGGCCGACAGGTTGAGGCGGCCGAAGTCGCCCAGCTTGCGTTCGACGGCGAGGCCCGCGTCCAGGGTCTCGCGCCGGTCATCCATCCCGGCGAGGAAGTCGCTGTCATCGGCGTCGTAGCCGTCGAAGCGCCACTGCGCGAAGGCGTCGAGCTTCCACGCCTCGTCGGCCCACAGTTCCACCCCGAGGCCCGGACCACGCAGGAAGAAGCGCCCGGCGCGCCAGGTGGCGAAGGGATAGGCCGTGACCGAGGCATCGAGGCCCCGGTAGAGCTCGTTCTCCCACAGCGCGGCGACCCCCAGCGAGTTGCCCACGCGCCGGCTTTCCTGCGCCGCCGCGGGCGGGCCTGCGAGCGCCAGCGCCACGCCCAATGCAAGGAAAAGGGTCGAACGGGAGATCGGTGCGAGGGACATGGTGCGCGGCTCGTGGACGGATGCGACAGGATATCGGGCCGCTTGTGCAGCCCGTTTTCACGTCGTCCCGGCCCGGGCCAAATCGCGTAAAGTGGCGCGGTCCCGCGCAGGCAACGGAATCCGGCATGGAACCACAGCCGACTTTGCTCGAGCTCACCCGCGACCTCGATCCGCGCACCGCCGCCGAGCGGCTGGCCGGGCACAGCGACGCGGAGATCGCCAAGCTCCTGACCGGTCTCAACCCGGGCCAGGCGATCGAGATCCTGGAGGAATTCCCGGCCGAGCGCCGCGACCGCATCGGTGCCGCCACGCCGGTCGGCGAGGGCCAGCTCTGGCTCAAGGGCTACAGCTACCCCGAAGGCACCGTGGGCCGGCTCATGGAGCGCCCGCCGGCGGTGTTCCGGCCCGCCGCCACCATCGGCGAGGTCACCGACGCGCTGCGCGAGATCGTCAAGAAGCGCATGGTGACCTACATCTTCGTCACCGATGCCGCCGGCACGCTGGTCGGGGTGGTCGCGTTCCGCGAACTGCTGTTCGCGCGCCGCGAGCAGCAGCTCGACGAGGTGATGCTGCGCGATCCCTTCTACCTGCGTCCCGACGCCGAACTGCCCGACGCCATGCGCGAGGTGGTCACGCGCCACTATCCGGTCTACCCGGTCTGCGACGCCGATCGCCACCTGGTCGGCATGGTCAAGGGCCAGGTGATGTTCGAGCAGCAGGCTTTCGAGATTTCGGCGCAGGCGGGCACGATGGTCGGTGTCGAGAAGGAGGAGCGCCTGGCCACGCCGTGGCCGCGCAGCCTCAGGTCGCGCCTGCCGTGGCTGATCCTGAACCTGCTCACCGCCTTCCTCGCCGCCGCGGTGGTCGGCATGTTCGAGGGCACGCTGGAGCAGATCGTGGTGCTGGCGGTGTTCCTGCCGGTGCTGGCCGGACAGTCGGGCAACACCGGTTGCCAGGCGCTGGCGGTGACGCTGCGCGGCATCACCCTGGGCGAGCTGCGCGCCGACCGCGTGGTGGCGACGGCGTCGAAGGAGGCCCTGCTCGGATTCCTCAACGGGTTGGTGGTCGGCGCCATCGCCGGCGGCGGCATGTGGTTCTACGCCCACGGGCAGGGCAATCCGGCCGCGCTCTCGCTGGGGCTGATCGTGATGGCGGCGATGACCGCGAGCTGCGTGATCAGTGGCATCGCTGGCGCGGTGATTCCGCTGGCGCTCAAGCGCGTGGGTGCCGATCCCGCCACCGCTTCGAGCATCTTCCTCACCACCGCGACCGACGTGGTGAGCATGGGGGCCTTCCTGGGCCTGGCGACGCTGTTGCTGCTCTGAGGAACCGGGGCCAGTTCGACAGTCCGCGGTCGCGCACAAGGTGCGCTCCTACAGGGGCGCGGCTTCACTTGGGCGCGCGTAGCCCTTGTAGGAGCGCACCTTGTGCGCGACCGCGGACCTTCAGCGCGCGGAGCGCGCTCCTACAGAGCGTGCTCCTCATCCCGTTGCCGGACGTCCGTAGGAGCGCGCTCTGCGCGCGATAGGCGCTGCAGGCTACCGAACGTTCCCATCCGCTGCCTTCCCCCCCGCCTTCGGCGCGATCCACGCATCGAGCCAGCGCCGCACCTCGGCGTACCAGAACAGCGAGTTCTGCGGCTTGAGCACCCAGTGGTTCTCGTCCGGGAAATAGACCAGGCGCGTCGGCACGCCCTTGTTGACCAGGGTCTGGTACAGCTCGATGCCGTGGTTGAACGGCACGCGGAAATCCTTCTGGCCGTGGATCACCAGCGTGGGCGTGGCGAAATTGGCGGCGCCGAAGTGCGGCGAGCCCTTCTGGAAGACCTCGGGCTGCTGCCAGAAGTCGCCGAAGCGCCGCGGTTCGAAGGCGTAGTCGGCGGCGGACTGGGTGAACCAGTTGTAGACCGCGGCGTGCGCCACCAGCGCCTTGAAGGGATGCGGGCGTCCCAGCACGATCGCGGTGAGGTAGCCGCCGTAGCTGCCGCCGCCGGCGACCATGCGTTCCTTGTCGGCCCAGGGCTGCGCGCCCAGCCAATCCGCCGCCGCGATCACGTCCGCGTAGGGCAGTTCGTCCTGTTGCGGGTTGATCGAATCGGCGAAGGCCTGGCCGAAGCCCGAGGAGCCATGGAAGTTCGGCCATGCGGTGACGTAGCCCCAGCTGCCGAAGACCTGCGCGTTCCAGCGATAGGTCACGCTGTCGGTGATGCCGTTGTGCGGGCCGCCGTGGATCAGCAGGAAGATCGGATGCTTCTTCGAGCGGTCGAAGCCGGCCGGATAGTTGACCCACATCTGGATCGGCGCGCCGTTGGCGCCGGTGTAGGTCACGCTCTCATAGGTGCCGAGCGCGGTGCCGGCCAGCAGCTCGTCGTTGACGGTCGAGAGCTTGGCCGCGGCGCCATTGCGCGGGTCGATCCGCACCAGCGTGGCCGGATCGAGGAAGCTCTGGCGCAGCCCGACCAGCACCGGCTTGCGGCCGGTCGAGATCGCCAGCGGGCCGAAGCTGGTGGCACCGGTCACGGCGCGCGGCTTGCCCGCGAGCGGGATCTCGTACACGCGCGTGGTGCCGGCGTCGTCGATCGCGCCGTAAAGTCGCTTCGAGTCCGGCGCCCACACCAGGCCGTCGGCCGAACGGTCCCAATCCGCCGTGATCGCGCGCAGTGCATCGCCACCGCGGCGATCGGCCAGCATCAGGCGGCGGGTATCGCCATAGAAGCCCTTGACGGTCTGGCGCACGAAACCGAGCCAGCGGCCGTCGGGCGAGTAGCTCGGCACGGCGTCGGTGGCCGGGTTGTCGGCGGTGAGGTTGCGCGGCGTGCGCGTGCCTAGCGCCAGCACGTGCACGTCTAGGTTGGTGTTGTTGGGCTTGGGATCGCTGTCGGCGGTGAAGGCGAGCTCGCGGCCATCGGGCGCGATGTCGTACAGCGGCGCCTCCAGCGGCACCGCGTTGCGCGGCAGTTGCAGCCCGCTGCCCTGCGTGAGCGCCTCCGGTTCGCCGCCTGCGACGCCCACCGCGAACACGTGCAGCTCGCGGTCGTCGACCCAGGTGTCCCAGGCCCGCACCGGCGAGCCGTCCCAGACCTGCGCCTGCATCTTGGCGTCGGTGCGCTCCTTGAGTCGTTCGGCCTGTTTGGCGCTGTTGTCGAGGTCGGCCCACACGCGCGACAGGAAGGCGATGCGGGTGCCGTCGGGGAACCACTTCGGCTGCGCCACGCCGGTGGCGACGCTGGTCAGCCGCTGCGGCTCGCCGCCGTCGAGCGGCAGGAGATAGAGCTGCGGCGCGGTGTCGCCCTCGCGCTGCGAGACGAAGGCCATGCGCCGGCCGTCGGGGCTCACCAGCGGCGAGCCGTCGCTCACATTGCGCGAGGTGAGCTGGCGCGCTGCGCCGGTCGCGGTGTCCCACTGCCAGATATTGGAATAGGCCTTGTTCTCCGCCATGTCGAAGCGCGACACCGCAGCCACCGCGAAGCGCCCGTCGGGCGAGACATCGGGCGCGCCGATGCGCTGCAGTTGCCACATGCGTTCGGGCGTGAACGGGGCCAGCTCGGCCGCCGCGGCGCCAGGCATGGTGCCGAGGGACAGCAGGGCGATCAGGAAGGCTGGGCGGGTCATGGGCGCGGGCCGGAAGGAAAGGGCGCGCAAGCGTGCCATGCCGCCGCGCCCCGCGACAGTCGCGCGGATGCTGCGCTGCGGCGTGCCCCGCGTAACGATTTACTTACACTTCGCGCACAACGCTGTAGGGGAGGGCCGAGCCCGCGCACGGATTCCGTGCGCGGGCTTTGTTTTTTCGCCGGCGCGATGGCGGGCGTGGCCGCGGATTCCCGCTGTAATCGGTACCGGCCGATCCCGTATGGGCTTGGCTGGCCCGTCCCGGCGCGGAGGTCCCCACGATGGTGTCGAATACCCGGCAAGCCGTTGCGCACGATCGGTCCGCGACGCCCCCGCGTCGCGGCGGCACGCGGTTCGCCCTGGCGTGGGCCTTGCTCGCGTGGATGGCGCTGCCCGCGCAGGCGCAGACCGGCGTGCAGATCGTCAGCGGCAATGGGCAGACCCTGAGCGTCGGCGGCACTTCGCTGGCCCTGGTCACGCACAGCACCGTGGTCATCGGCGCGCCGTCGCCGGCGGCAGTCGCTGGCGGCGTCGGCCTGCTGTACCTGATCATCGCCGATGGTTCCGGTGGCGCGGCGATCCTGCGCGACAGCGCCAACCCGCGCTGCTTCAGCAGCATCTTCCCCGGCTACTGCGAGGTCGACTACGGGGTCCCGGCCTCGACCGCCTCCGCCTTCCTGCGTGCCGGCCCCGTGCCCGGCGGCGCGATCCAGGTCCGGGTGTGCCCGGCCGAGCGGGTCTTCACCGGGACGATCTGGAGCGGCGTGCGCTGCATTCCCGGCGGGTTCAACTTCACCGCGACCTTCAACGCCTCGGTGCGCATCGCCCCGGTCCTGTCGGTGACCGCCGAGAGCAACGTCACCACCAGCGGCGCCACGCTCAACGGCACGCTGCTGCCGAACGACAACCCGGTCGCGACCGCATTCGACTACCGCGTGCTGCCCAGTGGCGCGTTCCAGTCGGTCGCGTCGCAGAGCGTGTCGGGCGGCAGGACGACGATCCCCGTGAGCGCCACGGTGGCGCTCAACTGCGGCAGCTCGTACGAGTACCGGCTGCGCGGCAGCGTCAACGGCAACAGCTTCACCAGCCCCTCCACCCGCAGTTTCAGCACGCCGGCCTGCCCGGTCCTGGCGCCGCAACTCGGCGCCCTGCTGGTCTCGAACATTGGCCAGACCTCGGCGCGGCTCGACGCCGGCATCGTCACCAACAACGCCCTGACGACCGTCGGCTTCGAATACCGGCTGACCGTTGCCGCCACCTGGACCAATGCCGGTTCGGTGGTGCTGCCGGCCGCGACGCAGGCCACCGTGGCGTCGCTGGCGCTGGCGAACCTCGCCTGCGGGCGCGACTACCAGTACCGGGTCACGGCGCAGAATGCCGGCGGCACGACGGGGCCCAGCGCGCCAGCGGACTTCGCGACCACGGCCTGCGCGAGCAGCAACCTGCAGGCCACGCTCGCGGTCGGCGGCACGCCGCGCGCCGGCAGCCGGGTCACGCTAAACGCCAGCGTCACCGGCGGCAGCGGCGCGTTGCGCTACGAGTGGGATGTCGACGGCGATGGCGCGATCGATCGCGCCGGTCCCCAGGCCACCCTCGACGTGATCCACGCCACGGCCTTCGACGGCAACGCCTCGGTCACCGTCACCGACGCCAACGGCACGCAGGGCTTCCGCGCGGTGCCGCTCAGCATCGGCGCGCCGCGGCTCGAGGCCAGCGCGATCGGCGCGGCGTCGCAGGTCTGCGGCGACGGCGACGCCCTGCCGGAGCCGGGCGAGCGCTGGCAGCTGCCGCTGCGGGTGACCAACGAAGGCACGCAGGCGTCCACCGGCGGCTACGTCAACCTGGCGCCGGGCGACCGGCGACAGGCCGCGGCCGGCGGCGAGTTCATCGCGGGCGTCGTTGCACTCGATCCGCCGGCGCTGCCGGTCGGCACCCTGGCAGCCGGCGCCGCGGTCGAGCGCCTGCTGGCGATCCAGCTGTCGCGCAGCGCCGCGTGCGGCACCAGCTATGCGATCCAGCAGGACCTCGGCGTGGACGACACCAGCTACGGCGGCAGCGCCGGCCGCGTGCTCGCGACGCTGGCGACGCCACCCGCCGCGCAGTGCCAGGTCTACAGCGGCTGCGCGGCGCCCAAGGCCACGGTGGTGCCGCGCCAGGGGCTCTACTTCGACGGCGATCGCGGCGGCAACGGCATCAGCAACCTGCTGGTGCAGACGCCGCAGGGCACGGTCTTCTTCGGCGCGTGGTTCACCGGCAGCTCGGACCGCAAGCCGACCTGGAACATCGTGCAGGGCCTGCTGGTCGACAACCAGGTCGTGGCGCCGGTCTATCGCTACAGCAAGCGCCAGGGCAGTGCCTTCGCGGTCGATCGCAGGACCGTCGGCACGGCCACCATCACGCTGCTCGAGTCCGAGCGCTTCCTGTTCTCGTGGTCGATCGGAACGCGCAGCGGCGCGGAAAGCATGCAGTACCTGGTCCCGGGTGCCGGCGTCACGCCCAATCGCACCGGCGCCTGGTACGCGCCGGCGGAAAGCGGCTGGGGGCAGGTGCTGAGCCAGTTCCCCGGCGACGGCGGCGCCAGCACCACTTTCGTCGTGCATTATCTCTATGACGCCGTCGGCGAGCCGCGCTGGGTGCTGGCCGTGGAGCCCACCGCCAGCCTGGTCAACGGGCGGCCGCACCTCACGTTTCCGGTCCATTGCCCGGGCTGCCCGTGGTTGCCGGACTGGAACGACCAGCGCCTCGAGGCGGGCACCGGCAGCCTGGTCTTCGACGGCGCGCGCAATGCGCGCGTGACCACCAGCTTCGCATTGCCGTCGGCGTTCGGCGGCACCTGGCAGCGCACGGCCTTGCCGGTCGAGCTGATCACCGACCCGCAGTAACGCCACGCGTTGCCGTCGCGGGCGGCATGGCCCACCGCGTCGCGACGACGCGGTGGGCAATGGCGCGGGCCTCGGCCACAATGGTCGCGTGCCCTCGCCGGATCCCATCTCGCCGTTGCCGGCCGCGCTGGCGGACTTCGTCGCGGCGCGCCTGGCGCGCCTGGACGAGCGCTGCGCCGACGCGGGCGCCAGTCCGCCCGTGGGCGCGTTCCGGGACCTGCTGGGCCGCGCCGTGCTGGTCAGCGATTTCGTCCACGAGCGCCTGCTGGCCGACCCGGCGCAGTGGCCGCAACGCGAGCGCGAGGCCGCCGATCCGCGCCCGCCCTCGGCGCGCTTCCCGGCCGAGTGGCCCCTGCCCGACGATGCGCAGGCGGCGCAGGCCCTGCGGCGCTGGCGCGCGAACGAGAGCGTGCGGCTGGTGCTGCGCGACGTGGGCGGCGTCGATCCGCTCGAGGCCACGCTGGCGCAATGCACCGAGCTGGCCGAGGTCGGCATCGGGCGCGCGCTGGCGCAGCTCGAGCCCGGCTTCGCGCAACGGCTGGGCACGCCGCGCGGCCCCGACGGCGCGCCGCAGCGCCTGGCCGTCATCGGCATGGGCAAGCTCGGTGGCGCCGAGCTCAACTTCTCCTCCGACATCGACCTGGTGTTCGCCTTCGGCGAGGCCGGGCTGTGCGACGGGCCGCGCGGACTGGCGAACGAGGACTACTTCCTGCGCCTGGGCCAGCGCCTGATCCAGATGCTGGGCGAGGTCACGGCCGACGGCTTCGTGTTCCGCGTCGACATGCGCCTGCGACCCTTCGGCTCGGCCGGGCGCCTGGCGCTGTCGCTGGCCGCGATGGAGCAGTACTACCAGCGCGAGGGCCGCGACTGGGAACGCTACGCCTGGATCAAGGCGCGGCCGGTCGCCGGCGATCTCGCGGTCGGCGCGACCCTGGTGGCGGAGCTCAAGCCCTTCGTGTTCCGGCGCTACCTCGACTACACCGCATTCGACGGACTGCGCGAGATGAAGCGCCTGATCGACGCCGAGGTCGCGCGGCGCGAGCTCGCCGACCACGTCAAGCTCGGGCCCGGCGGCATCCGCGAGATCGAGTTCATGGTGCAGCTGGTGCAGCTCGTGCGCGGCGGCCGCGAGCCGGCCTTGCGGGCGCCGGCGCTGCAACCCGCGCTGGCCGCGGCCGCCGTCGCCGGCCACTTCGACCCGGCGTTGGCGGACTCGCTGCTGGCGGCGTACCGCTTCCTGCGCCGGGTCGAGAACCGGCTGCAGATGCGTCGCGACGAGCAGGTCCACGCGCTGCCGGAGGACGCCTTCGAGCGCGCGCGCCTCGCCGCGGGACTCGGCTTTGCCGACTACGACGCCCTGCTGGCGGCGCTCGACGCGCACCGCGCACGGGTCGCCGCGGCCTTCGCGAGCACGCTCGATGGCGGGCGCGCCGAGGCCGCTGCGTCCGGCGCCGCCCTGGACTGGACCGCGGCCTGGCAGTCACTGCTGGCAGGCGCGGCCGGAGCGCCGGCGGCGCCGTTCGGCGCGGCCTGGCCGGCGCTGCGCGCGTACGCCGACGCCATCCGCGACGAGGCACGCCTGCGCCCGCGCGTGGACCGCCTGCTGCCGCAACTGCTCGCCGCGGCGGCACTGGCAGCGGACCCCGATACCGCGCTCGCGCGCGCCCTGGCCTTGCTGCGGGCGATCGCGGGACGTCCGGCCTACCTGGCCCTGCTCGACGAGCAGGGCGGCGCGCGCGAGCGACTGCTCTCGGTCTGCGCGCGCTCGGCCTTCCTGGCCGGGCGCGTCACCGCGCATCCGTTGCTGCTCGACGACCTGCTCGACACGCGGGTGGGACGCGCGCTGCCCGATGCCCCGGCACTGGCGGCCGAGCTGGCGCAACGCCTGGCCGCCGCGGGCGGCGATGCCGAGGAGGAATTCGGCGCGCTGCACGAACTCAAGCAGAGCACGCTGTTCCGCCTCGGGCTGGCCTGGCTCGATGGCCGTATCGCGGCCGACGAGTTGTCGATGCGGCTGGCCACGCTCGCGGACGTGATCGTGCAGCGGGTGCTGGACCTGGCATTGCGCGACACCGTGGCTGCGCACGGCCGCATCGCGCCGGATCGCGCGGGATTGCTGGTGCTGGGCTACGGCAGCCTCGGCGGCGCCGAGCTCGGATTCGCGTCCGACCTCGACCTCGTTTTCGTCTACGACGCCGGGCTCGCGGCGCGCTCCAGCGATGGCGCGCGCCCGCTCGAGGGCACGCGCTGGTTCGCGCGCGTGGCGCAGCGCGTGGTGCACTGGCTCACCACGCCGGCGCGCGCGGGCCGGCTGTACGAGGCCGACACGCGCCTGCGGCCCGACGGGTCCAAGGGCCTGCTGGTCACCTCGCTCGATGCCTATGCCGAGTACCAGCGCGAACGCGCCTGGCTGTGGGAGCACCAGGCCCTGGTGCGCGCGCGCGCGATCTGCGGCGACCCCGCCCTCGCCGGGCGCTTCGCCACGGTGCGCGCGCAGGTGCTGGCGCAGGCGCGCGATCCGGCGGCGCTGCGCGCCGAGGTGGTCTCGATGCGCGAGCGCTGGCGCACGCAGCTGGATCGCTCCGATGCACGGCGCTTCGACCTCAAGCAGGGGCGCGGCGGATTGGTGGACCTCGAGTTCCTGGTGCAGGCGCGCGTGCTGGAGGGGGCGGCGCGGCACCCGGATCTCGTCGCCGGCACGCGCACGCCGGCACTGTTGCGGCAATTGGCCGCGGCGCAGTCGTTGGAACCCGCGACCACCGAGGAACTGGTCGCAGCACACGACGCGCTGCTCGCACTAGCGCTCGCATGCACGCTAGACGATGCGCCGCGCGTTGTTCCGCGCACGCCGGAACTCGCCGCGCATGCGGATGCGGTGCTCGCGGCGGCCGCGGCCTGCGGGCTCGATTTCAACTCGTCGCACCTCGCCTGAGATCCCGCGATCGTGGGGG
>Ga0073905_10001096_pt1 | contig 13594 bp, 10 predicted proteins | sample KloWWTupernatant_FD_65482 | JGI IMG/M metagenome (GOLD analysis project Ga0073905, IMG submission 65482) | Active sludge microbial communities from Klosterneuburg, Austria, studying microevolution and ecology of nitrifiers - Klosterneuburg... | ecosystem: Engineered > WWTP > Aerobic digester >... | reverse complement strand
CTCATGGCCGGCTTCTGCAAAGGCGCCGATGGCGAAATCGAGGTCGGCGGGGGTGAGGGCAGCGGACATCTGGGTGCGGATGCGGGCTTTGCCTTCGGGGACGACGGGGTAGAAGAACCCCGCGACGTAGACGCCGCGCCGATCGAGGGCGCTGGCGAGGTCCTGCGCCTTGCGGGCGTCGCCCAGCATCACCGGGATGATGGGCGTGGGGCCGGGGAGGGTGGTGAACCCGGCTTTTTCGATGCCGGCGCGGAACTGGCGCGTGTTGGCCATGAGGCGGGCGCGGAGTTCGTTGCCTTCCTCGCGCTCACAGATGCCGATGGCTTCGATGGCGCCGAGGACCAGCGCCGGGGCAAGGCTGTTGGAAAAGAGGTAGGGGCGGGCGCGCTGGCGGAGCAGGTCGATGACTTCGCGCTTGCCGGCGATGAAGCCGCCCATGCCGCCGCCGAGCGTCTTGCCGAAGGTGCCGGTGATGAGATCGACGCGCTGCAGCGCGCCGGTCAGCTCCGGCGTGCCGCGGCCGGTGGCGCCGAGATGGCCGGTGGCGTGGCAATCGTCGACCGCGACGATGGCGTCGTACTTTTCGGCGAGGTCGCAAATCTCGGGGAGCTTTGCGACATAGCCGTCCATCGAGAACACGCCGTCGGTGATGATGATCTTGTAGCGCGCGCCTTCCTTGTTGGCCTGCACGAGCTGGGCTTCGAGATCGTTCATGTCGCTGTTCTCGAAGCGATAGCGCCGGGATTTCGACAGCCGCACGCCGTCGATGATCGAGGCGTGATTGAGCTTGTCGGAGATGATCGCGTCGGCAGCGGAGAACAGCGGCTCGAACAGCGCGCCATTGGCATCGAAGCAGGCCGCGAAGGTGATCGCGTCCTCCTTGCCCAGGTACCCCGCGATAGTGTGCTCAAGCTCGCGGTGGATGGACTGCGTGCCGCAGATGAAGCGGACCGAGGCCATGCCGTAGCCGTAGTCGCGGATGGCGGAAACGGCGCGGGCCTTCACGTCGGGATGATCGGCGAGGCCGAGATAGTTGTTGGCGCACAGGTTCAGCATCTCGCGCCTGCCGCCGTCGCCCTGGACAAGGATGCGGCCGCCCTGCGGGCCGAGGATCAGGCGTTCGGTCTTGGTGAGGCCGTCTTCATCGATGTTGGCGAGGACTTCGCGGATGTCGTCGCCGAAACTGCCCAGCATTGCCATTCTCCCGTGCGGGAACGGCAAAGAGGGTCAGCCGTTCCACGTCATGCGCATATAGACCCCGCCGCGCTCGAGTTCATCCAGCATTTGGTCGAGCCGCTTGCGCTTGGTCGCCTCGCGAACGGCATTGTTGATCCACATGAGGTAGTCGTTTCGCTGATAGGCCGGGCGCGCCTCGTAGGCCGCGGAGAGGTGACGCTCCGTGAGTGCCTCGCGCACGAAATCCGGCATCGGCTGGACGTCGCGGGTGAGGTTCCCGGTTGTCGGCGAGCGGGTCACGGCAGGGCCGCCGTCGCCTCGATCTCGATCATGTAATCGGGCGCGGCGAGACGGGAGACGAAGGCGGCGGTCACTGTCGGCGGGTTCGGGAGATTTCCGGCCCTCGCCATCCAGGCGCCGAAACCGGCGCGCAGGTCGGCGTCATCGCGGATGAGCAGGCCGACGCGAACGAGGTTCTCAAGCCCGGCGCCGGCCGCAGACAGAACCTTGATGAGGTTGTCGACGGCCTGCGTGGTCTGGGCGGCGATGTCGCCCTTGCCGACGAGTTCGCCCTTTTCGTCGACGGCATTCTGGCCGCCGATGATCAGCAGGCGGGCGCCTGCGGGGATGATGATTCCCTGCGAAAAGGCTGGATTGTTGTGCATGTTGGCGGGGTTGAGGTGAATAGGCTCGGCCATGACTGTTCTCCGTTGGCGTTGGGCGGGGCGGATGGCGCTTCCCCGATGCACCGACGTTACCAGCCCGGCGTGACAGGCAATGTCAGGCTTTCCGGGCGGCGGCGGCCCCGACTGCGGCGTCCCGATCATAGCAGGCATTCGCCGGTGTGCATCCTGACGCACTTCCCATCGCCATTGGGCGATGATATTGACCCTCGCCAACCCGCCGACGGACGATTCCCCGGCGGGCTTCCTTGTTCCTGCGGACCCAAAGGAAGGGCGTGCCCCTTGGCGAAGATCATTACATCCATCACTGGCGACGCTGCGCTGACGTTCGACGACGTTCTGCTGCAGCCGGCGCGTTCCGATGTCCTGCCGACGGACGTTGATATCCGCTCGCGGGTCACCAAGGACATTGAGCTCAACCTGCCGATCCTGTCGTCGGCGATGGACACGGTCACCGAGCACGCGATGGCCATCGCCATGGCGCAGGCCGGCGGTATCGGCGTCATTCACCGCAACCTCGAACCCGAGGAACAGGCCGAGCAGGTCCGGCAGGTGAAGAGCTTTGAAAGCGGCATGGTGGTGAACCCCATCACCATCGGCCCCGACGCCACCCTCGCCGACGCGCTGGCGCTGATGAGCGCCAACCGCATCTCCGGTATTCCGGTCGTCGCCAATGGCGGCAAGGGCGGCCGCGTGACGGGCAAGCTCGTCGGCATCCTGACCAACCGCGACGTGCGCTTTGCCTCCAACGAGCGCCAGAAGATCTCCGAGCTGATGACGCATGAGGGGCTCATCACCGTTCGCGATGGCGTCGACAAGGAAGCGGCGAAGACGCTGCTGCACCGCAATCGCATCGAGAAGCTGCTGGTCGTTGATAATGACGGCAACCTCGTCGGCCTCGTGACCGTCAAGGATATCGAGAAGGCGCAGCTCAATCCGATGGCGATCAAGGACGCGCAGGGGCGCCTGCGCGTTGCCGCCGCCTCGACCGTAGGCGACAAGGGCTATGAGCGCGCGATGGCGCTGATCGATGCCGGCGTCGACCTGCTCGTCATCGACACGGCGCACGGGCATTCGGTGCGCGTCGCCGAGACGGTCGAGCGCATCAAGCGCGAGAGCAATTCGACCCGCATCGTGGCGGGCAATGTGGCGACCAGGGAAGCGACGCGGGCGCTGATCGATGCCGGCGCGGACTCGATCAAGGTCGGTATCGGGCCGGGCTCGATCTGCACCACGCGCATGGTCGCGGGCGTCGGCGTGCCGCAGCTTGCCGCCGTCATGGCCTGCGCCGAGGAAGCCGACAAATCGGGCATCCCGGTGATCGCCGACGGCGGAATCAAATTCTCAGGAGACCTGGCTAAGGCATTGGCGGGCGGTGCTTCCTGCGCCATGGTCGGCTCGCTTCTGGCGGGCACCGACGAGAGCCCGGGCGAGGTCTATCTCTATCAGGGCCGCAGCTACAAATCGTATCGCGGCATGGGCTCGGTCGGCGCCATGGCGCGCGGTTCGGCCGACCGCTACTTCCAGCAGGATGTGTCGGACAGCCTGAAGCTCGTGCCCGAGGGCATCGAGGGGCAGGTGCCCTACAAGGGCCCGGCGGGCAATGTGCTGCATCAGTTGGCGGGGGGCCTCCGCGCCGCGATGGGCTATACCGGTGCGCACACGCTCAAGGACTTCCGCGAGAATGCGGTGTTCGTGAAGATCTCGGGTGCGGCGTTGCATGAGAGCCACGTCCACGACGTGCAGATCACGCGCGAAGCGCCGAACTATCGCGGTAACTGATGCGACTCCCAGGACGGCTGAGCGCCGCGATTGAAGTGCTGACCGATGTCGAGACCCGGCATCGTCCCGTATCCGAGGCGTTGAAGGCATGGGGCATCAACAACCGTTTTGCCGGGGCAGGCGACCGCGCCGCCATCGGCAATCTCGTCTATGACGCGCTGCGGCGGCGCGCCTCGCATGCCTTTGCGATGGGCGAGGACACGCCGCGGGCGCTGGTGTTGAGCGTCGCCGTGCGCGATTGGGGCGGGCATCCCGACGAGCTGGCGGCGGCTTTCGCTGCCGATACGCATGGCCCCGCGACGATGGGGGCCGACGAAGTGGCGCGGCTGGTCGAGGCCGACCCGCTGGCCGGTGCTCCGGAGCATGTGCGCGCCGACCTGCCCGAATGGGTCGCGGACGCGGTGCGCGGCACGTTCGGCGACAGCCTCGTCGTGGAAGGGCAGGCGATGGCCGGACGCCCGCCGCTCGACCTGCGTGTGAACACGCTGAAATCCAACCGCGACAAGGTGACGAAGTCCCTCGCACGGTTCCCGCTGGACGAGGCGCATTCGGTGCCGAACGGCATCCGCATTTCCGCGGGCGCCGGGGACAGCCGGACGCCGAACGTGCAGACCGACGAAGCCTTCCTCAAGGGCGGGTTCGAGGTGCAGGATTTTGGCAGCCAGATGGTGGCGCTGCTGGCGGGCGCCAAGCCCGGCGAGCAGGTGCTGGACCTCTGCGCCGGTGCCGGCGGCAAGACGCTGGCGATGGCCGCGACGATGGACAATCGCGGGCAGATTTTTGCCCATGACAGCGACCGCAACCGGCTGGCGCCGATCTATGAGCGGCTGAAGCGGGCCGGGGTGCGCAACGTGCAGGTGCGTCCTCCGGGCGAAGGCGTGCTCGACGATCTCGTGGGCAAGCTCGATCGCGTGGTGATCGATGCGCCATGCACCGGTTCGGGCACCTGGCGCAGGCGGCCCGATGCGAAGTGGAAGCTGATGCCGGAGCAGGTTTCCGTGCGGGCAGCGGAGCAGAAGGCTATCCTCGAAGATGGCGCGCGCTTCGTGAAGCCGGGCGGCACGCTCGTCTACATCACCTGCTCGATCCTGCCCGAGGAGAATAGCGAGCAGGTTGCGGCCTTCGTTGCGGCGCATCCGGAGTTTTCCGTCGTGCCGGGGGCAGGGCTCTGGCACCACCACATGGCCGGTGCGGCGCGGGCGCGATTCCTGCCCGAGGGCGGGTTGCAGTTGACCCCGGGAACGACGGGGACAGATGGGTTCTACTTCGCGGCGCTGAAGCGGGGCTGAGCCGGGGCGGCAGGCTGTGTCTTGACGCTGGCCCGAGGCCGTGGCTGGTTCGGCCATGGAATGGATTCTCCTGCTCGGCGTTCTCGTCGCCATCGTTGTGCTGTTCGTGTCGAACAACCGGATGCGCGGCGAGGTCGACCGGCTTCAGCAGGAAAGCCGCATCACCAACGGCAACCTGGAGCGGCTCGAAAAACTCTACGCCGCGCTGCTGGCGTCCCGGCACGCGGCGCCGGTTGCCGCTAGTCCGCCCGTTCCACTGGCCACCGAGCCGCCGCCCGCCGTCAGCGAGGCGGTGTCCGGCGAGCCGATGGCGCCGCAACCTCCGTCCGAGCTCGAACCGCAGGAGCCGGTCGAACCCGCAATGGCAGGCGTGGATATTCCGACAACGGATGCGCCGCCCCCGCCTGACGATGCGAACATCGTGACGCCGCCGCCGGCACTGGCCTCGACCAAGCGCCGGTTCGAATGGGAGCGTCTGATCGGCGTGCAACTGCCGATCTGGCTCGGGGCACTGGCGCTGGGTGTCGCCGGCTTCTTCTTTGTCAGCTACGCCATCGAGTCCGGTTTCTTCTCGCCCGAGTTCCGCGTCATCGCCGCGCTGCTCGCGGGCTTCGCGTTTCTCGGCGGGGCGGAGGCGGTGCGCCGCCGCAACGTGCCCAATGGCGCGAACATTGCCGCGGCGCTTGCCTCGGCGGCGATCGCGACATTCTATGCCACAGCCTATATCGCATCGGCCGTCTATCACCTCGTGCCCGAGAGCGTCGGGTTCGTCGCGATGGCGGCGGTGACGGCGGCAGCCATCGCTATCGCGCTCGTCTATGGGCAGGCGGTGGCGCTGGTTGGCCTGCTCGGCGGCTACGTCACGCCGCTGTTCTTCAGCAGCGAAGCGCCCTCGGCCTTCATGTTGTTCGCCTACCTGGCGCTGCTGCATGTCGCGGCCTTCGCGGTCATCCGCTTCAAGGACTGGTGGAACCTCAGCCCGGTGGCGCTGGCGGGGCCGGTGCTGTGGGTGCTGGCCTGGACGCAGTTCTCCAATCTTTCGGTCGAGCCGTGGCCGCTGATTGTGTTCCTCATCATCGTGCCAGTCGTCGTGGCCGCCGCGAGTCCGGCGTTCTGGCGGGACGATGCCGAGCCGGTCCGCAAAGGAGCTGGCTGGATCGGGCAGGCGCTTCCCATCGCACTCGGCATCGCCAGCATCGGCTTTGTCTGGGCGCTCTATGGCTCGGGATACGCGATGCCGTTCTGGCAGGGGCTGGTGGCGCTGTCGCTGCTCACCGCCTTTGCGACGTTCGCAAGGCCGCTGGCGATGGGTCATCGCCTCGCCTATCCCGCCGTCGCGAGTGTGCTGGCGCTGCTGGCCTGGCGTGCGCCGGAGACGACGGCGATCGTCGGGCTTACTGCGGTGTTTGCCGCGATCTTCGTCTTGACGGCGCTGGCGCAGTTCACCCGGTTGGCGCGGCCGGTGAGGTGGGCGGCGCTGCTTGCCTCATTCGTCGCGGCGTTCTTCGTCGTCGCGCTGTTCAAGATCGCCGGGTGGGAAACCGCGCTGTCGCAGCGGCATTTCTGGGCGGCCTCGGCGCTGGCCATCGCCGTGGCGCTGATTGCGCTCCTGGTCTGGGCCGGACCGCGGATCGCGGACGAGGTGAACAAGAGCCGGGTCTACGCGATCCTTGCCGGGGCGGTGACGACGTTCGTGTCGCTGGCGGTGGTGCTGGAACTCGATCCGGTCCTGTTCCCCGCCGCCGCGGCGCTGGCGGTGCTGGGGCTCGCGGCGGTGCATGCGCGGGTGCCGGTGCGCGGCCTGCGCGTGCTCGCGGCGATCTACGCGGTGCTCTACGGCCTGCTCGTCATCGGCGCGGGCGGCGGGGTCGCGACGCCGGGCAGCGGGCTGGAGTTCGTCTTGGCGAAGTCGGTGCCGGATTCGCCGTGGGTGCTGCTGGTGCTGCCGGGGCTCGCTTTCCTCGGCGCCTCGACGCTGTTCCGGCTGAACGCCGCACCGGACAGGGTGGACCTGCTGGCGGAGTGCCTCGATGTCGCGGCGGTCATGCTGCTGGCGGTGGGGATCGTGTTCGTCGCTGACCCACGGATCGCGTTCGTGCCGCCGTCCATGGCGATGGTCGCCGGGGCAAAGATCGCGCCGTTCGAGGCGCTGCTGATCGCGGGCGCGGTGTATCTCGGCCGGACGATGCCGGGCCGGGGGGCTCTGTATCTCGCGGGCCTGATCCTCGCCGGGATCGTCAGTCTCGCCATGCTCGTGGCGACGGTGGCGCCGGTCTACACGTTCTGGCCGGTGCTCGAAGTGCCCGCGCTCGGGCCGTTCAGCGTGGCGCTGGCGGCGCTCGGCGTGCCGGCGCTGGTGTTCGTGGCGGTCGGATGGTTCGTGCGGCAGGATGCGGATGTCCGCTACGCCAACGCCGGGCGGGCGCTGTCGGTCTATGCGGTGTTCGTGCTGTTCACGCTGATGCTGGTCGAAATCCGGCGGGCGTTCCATCCGGACCGGCTGCAGGGAGTGACCGGGACGATGGAGTTCTACACCTACTCGGCCGGCATGCTGGCCTTCGGCGTGCTGCTGCTGGTGATCGGCGTCGTGGTGCAGAACCGCGGGGCGCGGGCGCTGAGCCTCGTTTTCGTGCTGGCGGCGACGGTCAAGGTGTTTCTGTTCGATGCCGCTTCGCTCGAGGGCCTGTGGCGGGTGCTGAGCTTCCTCGGCCTCGGCCTCAGCTTCCTCGGCATCTCCTGGGCCTATGCGCGCTATGTGTTCGGGATCGGAATCGGCAAGCCGAAGCTGCCGGACGTCGGGCCGCAGCCGCCGCAGGGCACCGCGCCGCCCACCACTTAGGGCAGTCCCTACCGCGTGTGCGCGGATGTTGCAGTCCGGCACACTCGCTGCCACAGTGGGGGTGCTGACAGCGCCGTTTCGCGGTCGCCCTATCGTTCCACCGCGAGATTAGCGCCATGTCGTTCGATCGCTTCGTCGCGTTGATGCTCGATCCCGGGCACCTGCTGACGCATATCCCCTACGCGCTGCTGGTGATCTCCATGCTCATGAACGACATGGGGTGGCTCCGGGCCATCGCCATTGTTGCCGGCGTGGTGCGGATTATCAATCGCTCGTTCTTCGCCATCGACCCGATCATCGTGTTCTGGGAAGTCATCTTCGTTGCCGTGAATGTCGTGCAGCTGATGATCCTGCTCTACTACCGGCGGCGGCACGACATGTCGGACGACGAGCGGCGGTTCGCGACGACCATCGCCAATGATGTCGAGGGCAGCACGGTCCGGCGTCTGCTGCGCCTCGCCGAGCTTCGCCACGCCGCGCCGGACTCGACCCTGACCGTCGAGGGCAAGCCGGTCGACGAACTGCTGTTCCTTGCCGAGGGCGTGGCCCAGATCGAGCGCAACGGTCGTATCGTGGCCGTCTGCGGGCCGGGCGATTTTGTCGGCGAGATGAGTTTCATCAGCGGTGCCCCGGCGACGGCGACAGCCCGGGTGATGAAGCCGGCGCGCTATTTCGCCTTCGACCAGAAGCGCCTGCGCGCGGCCATGGCGGCCGACACCGACCTGCGGAGGGCGCTGGAATCGGGCTTCAACCGCAACCTGTCCGACAAACTTGCCAAGGCCAGTGCGGCTCCGGCCTGAGCCAGCCTTGCGGAATCTGCCGCAGCCCTTTATTTCCGCGCCATGACCGCTTCCGCCGCAACTGCCGAAACGGCGCCGCTCGGCGACGCCATCCTCATCCTCGATTTCGGGTCGCAGGTGACCCAATTGATCGCGCGCCGCATTCGCGAGGCGGGCGTCTATTGCGAGGTCCACCCATTCAACAATGCCGCCGCCGCCTTCGAGCGACTGCAGCCCAGGGGCGTGATCTTCTCGGGCGGCCCTGCCTCCGTGATGGATGCCGGCAGCCCGCGCGCACCGCAGCAGATCATCGAGGCGGGCGTTCCCATCCTCGCCATCTGCTACGGACAGCAGACGCTGGCGCTGCAGCTCGGTGGCAAGGTGGAAGGCGGTCATGCCCGTGAGTTCGGCCGCGCCGATGTCGAGATCAAGGCGCCGAGCCGGCTCTACGAGGGCATCTGGGATGTCGGGCAGAGCTATCCGGTCTGGATGAGCCACGGCGACCGGGTTACCGAACTGCCGGACGGCTTTACCGTCGTCGCCACTTCGCCGAATGCTCCGTTCGCCATCGCGGTGAACGAGGAGCGGCGGCTTTACACGACGATGTTCCACCCCGAGGTGGTGCATACGCCGGATGGCGGGAAGCTGCTGGCCAACTTCGTCCACAACATCGTCGGGCTGAAGTCGGACTGGACCATGGCGGCCTACCGCCAGCGCGCCATCGAAAAGATCCGGGCGCAGGTCGGCAAGGGCAGGGTGATCTGCGGCTTGTCGGGTGGCGTCGATTCGTCGGTGGCGGCGGTGCTGATCCACGAGGCGATCGGCGACCAGCTCACCTGCATCTTCGTCGACCACGGCCTGATGCGGCAGAACGAGGCGACCGAGGTCGTCGAGATGTTCCGCGGCCACTACAATATTCCGCTCGTCCACGTCGACGCGGCCGACATGTTCATCGGCGCGCTGGAAGGCGAGGCGGACCCCGAGACCAAGCGCAAGACCATCGGGCGGCTGTTCATCGAGGTGTTCGAGGCTGAGGCCAAGAAGATCGGCGGGGCGCAGTTCCTTGCGCAGGGGACGCTCTATCCCGACGTGATCGAGAGCGTCAGCTTTACCGGCGGGCCGTCGGTGACGATCAAGTCGCACCACAATGTGGGTGGCTTGCCCGAGCGCATGAACATGCAGCTCGTCGAGCCGCTGCGCGAGCTGTTCAAGGACGAAGTCCGGGCGCTGGGCCGCGAGCTGGGCCTGCCCGAAAAGTTCGTGGGCCGCCATCCGTTCCCGGGGCCGGGCCTCGCCATCCGCCTGCCGGGCGGGGTGACCCGCGACAAGCTCGAAATCCTGCGGCAGGCCGATGCGATCTATCTCGACGAGATCAGGAAGGCCGGGCTCTACGACAAGATCTGGCAGGCCTTCGCGGTGCTGCTGCCGGTGCAGACGGTGGGCGTCATGGGCGACGGGCGGACCTACGAGTTCGTTTGCGCGCTGCGCGCCGTCACCTCGGTCGACGGCATGACGGCGGATTTCTTCCCATACTCGATGGATTTCCTCGGGCGGGCGGCGACGCGGATCATCAACGAAGTCCGCGGCATCAACCGCGTCGTCTACGACGTGACCAGCAAGCCGCCGGGCACGATCGAGTGGGAATGAGGCTGGCGCGCTAGCGTCAGCCGTCGAGGCCCGGGCGGAGATCGGGTGTGTCGATCTTCACCGTGCCGATGCTGGCGGTGGTCTGCTCGTCGATGAGCACGGTCTTGAGATTGCCGGCGGCGGCGAGTTCGACGGATTTTCCCGCAGGAGCCTTGGGATCGTCCATGTCGGTGAGGCCGGTGGCGGCTTCGCGGACGCGGATGACGGTGTTGAGCATGCCCGCCTGCTGGACGAGCGCGAACAGCGCCTTGGCGTTGGCGGGATCGAGCCGGACACAGCCGTGCGAGGCCACGCTGCCGAGGCGGTCGAGGGCCGTGGTGCCGTGGATGGCATAGCCGCCGTGGAAGAACACGGCGTAGGGCATCGGGGCGTTGTCGTAGGTTTTGCTGAAGTATTTCTTGTGCATGCGGATCGGCTGGAAGCGGCCGGGCGGGGTTTCGAATCCGACGCGTCCGGTGGAGACATCCCAGACATGGCGGGTAACGCCGTCGATGCGGACCTGCATCTGCTGGCGTTCGATGTCGATGGTGACGAGAAGATTGCCGGCCTGGGCAGGAGATATTGCAGCAAGGAACAATGCTGCAAACAACACGCGACGGAACATCTGGAGCTCCACATACTCAATACTTTTCGCGCGGCACGATAGGCCAAGCCGATTGCGCCTGCGTTAACGGCCGCCGGAAGCCGGCGCAGCCGCCGGATTCGCTGGTGCACGAAAGAGAGCGGCGCCGAAGACGAGGCGGTTTGCATTCGGGCCGGGCGGTCACTATGTTGCGCCGAAATTTCATCCCTCCTTGCTCGGGTTTGCATGTCCAACGAAACCATCTTTCGCGAAGTCGACGAAGAACTGCGCGGCGATCGCATGCGCAAGTTCTGGAAGAACTTCGGACCCTGGATCATCGGCGGCGCCGTGGCGATCGTCGTGCTGGTCGCCCTCAACGAGGGCTGGTCGTGGTGGCAGAATTCCAATTCTGCGCGCTCGTCCGACCAGTTCTACAGCGCGCTGACGCTGGCCGAAGAGGGCAAGGTCGCTGAGGCCGAGACGGCGCTCAACGCTGTCGAGACCGGGGCGAGCGGTGGGTATCCGACGCTGGCGAAGTTCCGGCAGGCCTCGCTTCTCGCCAAGGAAGGCAAGACGGCCGAGGCGGTTGCCGCCTACGACGCGCTGTCGACCTCGGAAACCAATCCGCGCCTGCGCGACCTGGCGCTGGTGCTGGCCGGTACGCTGCTGGTGGACGGCGGCGATGCCGCTGCGGTGACGCAGCGCGTCGGCGGCCTCGCCGTAGACGGCAATCCGATGCGCAGCGCCGCCCGAGAGGCGATCGGCCTGTCCCAGTTCAAGGCGGGTGATCTGAAAGCCGCGCTCGCGACGTTCGAGCAGATTCTCGCCGACCCGCGTGCCGGCGACGATATCCGTGGCCGCATCCAGCTCTACACGGCACAGCTTGTTTCGCTGGGCGCAACCGGTCCCGATGATGCCGCTACGGCACCCGCCGCGGCAGCCGCACCTGCGGAAGCTGCTCCCGCAGCGGCCGCACCGGCAGCACCGGCCGCCGAGCCGGCACCGGCCGCAACTGCCCCGGCAGCCGAGCCCGCAGCCGCAGCGCCTGCCGCTGCCACTCCGGCTCCTGCCGCCGAGGCCGCGCCTGCAGCAGCCGCACCCGCCGAGGCTGCCCCTGCGGCGGCCCAGCCCACCACTCCGGCTGCTGAGGCAGCGCCTGCCGCTGCCGCAGCTCCGGTACCGGCAGCCGAGGCTGCTCCCGCGGCCACCGCCGCCCCGCTGACTCCCGCCGAGAAGGGGGCCGCTGACGCAGCGGCCGCACTCTCGGCCCCGGCGCCGGCCAATTAACCGGTCCGCGCTGCGCGGACCGTTGAGGACAAGATGAGCGTAACCGTAGCTATTGTCGGCCGGCCGAATGTCGGCAAGTCGACGCTGTTCAACCGCCTCGCGGGGCGGAAGATCGCGCTCGTCGATGACACGCCGGGTGTCACCCGTGACCGCCGCGAGGCGGAGGGCCATATCGGGGACCTGACGTTCACGATCATGGATACCGCCGGCTACGAGGACCGCACCGACGGCTCGCTCGAAGACCGGATGCGCCAGCAGACCGAACTGGCGATCCGCGATGCCGACGTCATCCTGTTCATGATCGATGCCCGTGCCGGGGTGACGCCGCTCGACGAGCGTTTCGCCCAGGTGCTGCGCAAATCCGGCAAGAAGGTCCACCTGCTCGCCAACAAGGCGGAAGGCCGCGCCGCCGAGCCGGGACTGATGGAAGCCTACAGCCTCGGCTTTGGCGAACCGACCGGCATTTCGGCCGAGCACGGGCTTGGCCTTGCGGAACTGCATACCATCGTTTCGGAGGCGGTCGACGCCGCCGCGGTGACGGAGGGCGGACCGGCGATCGAAGACTATATGCCGGTCGTCGATGTGGACGTTCCCGAGGACGACGGTTCGACCGAAGAGGGCCCGCCGCCCCGCTGGAACCCGAGCCGCTATCTCAATGTCGCGGTGATCGGCCGTCCGAATGCCGGCAAGTCGACCCTCATCAACCGTATGGTCGGCGAAGAGCGGCTGCTGACCGGCCCCGAAGCCGGCATCACGCGCGATTCGATCCTCGTGCCGTGGGAGTGGGAAGGCCGCACGGTCAATCTCGTCGACACCGCCGGCATCCGCAAGAAGGCGCGCGTCGATGGCAAGCTCGAACGGCTCGCGGTCGGCGATTCGCTGCGTTCGATCCAGTATGCCGAAGTCGTCGTGCTGCTGCTCGACGCGACCATCCCGTTCGAAAAGCAGGACCTGGCGCTGGCCGATCTCGTCGAGCGCGAGGGCAGGGCGCTGGTGATCGCGGTCAACAAGTGGGACCTGATCGAAGACAAGAACAAGACGCTGGCCGACCTGCGCGAGGCCTGCGACCGGCTGCTGCCGCAGGTGCGCGGCGTGCCGCTGGTAACGATTTCCGGTCTGCAGGGCCGCAACATCGACCGGCTGATGCAGGCGATCTTTGCCATCGAGAAGGTGTGGAACACCCACATCTCGACCGCCAAGCTCAACCGCTGGCTGCCGGGGATGACCGAGAGCCATCCGCCTCCGGCCGTGTCGGGGCGACGGCTGAAGCTGCGCTACATGACGCAGGCCAAGATCCGGCCGCCGAGCTTCATCGTGTTTGCCTCGCGGCCCGATTCGCTGCCCGCTTCGTACCAGCGGTACCTGGTCAACGGCATGCGCGAAGCCTTCAATATGCCCGGTACGCCGATCCGCCTATGGGTCCGGGGTGGCCGGAATCCGTATGCGAAGAACGACGACTAAGCCTTTAGGCCGTCTGCTCTTTCTTTGCCCCGCGCCGATGACAAGGCCATTTGCCCTATTCGCTATTGGCGCGGGTGCCGCTATAATTC
>Ga0073905_10001095_pt1 | contig 13595 bp, 9 predicted proteins | sample KloWWTupernatant_FD_65482 | JGI IMG/M metagenome (GOLD analysis project Ga0073905, IMG submission 65482) | Active sludge microbial communities from Klosterneuburg, Austria, studying microevolution and ecology of nitrifiers - Klosterneuburg... | ecosystem: Engineered > WWTP > Aerobic digester >... | reverse complement strand
GTGCTCGACCCGGCGCGGCGGGTCCCCACACGCCCCGCCGGCGAGATCTCCAGAGATCTCACTTCTGGGGCGCGCCCAGCCGGTGCTGCGGCGGGAGCGTGATGCGATGAAACTGGTCACCGCGATCGTTCGCCCGGAGAAGCTCTCCGACGTCCTCGAGGCGCTCTTCCGCGCCGAAGTCACCGGCCTCTCGATCTCGCGCGTGCAGGGGCACGGCGGCGAGACCGAGGCGGTCGAGACCTACCGCGGCACGACGGTGAAGATGGAGCTGGTCGAGAAGGTGCGCCTGGAGATCGGCGTTTCGGACTCCTTCGTGGACGTCACCGTCGATGCCATTCTCGCCGCCGCACGCACCGGCGAGGTCGGCGACGGCAAGATCTTCGTCCTGCCGGTCGAACGCGTCGTCCGCATCCGCACCGGCGAGACCGACACCGAGGCGGTGACCCCGGTGGCCGGGATCGCCGCGACCCCAGTCGGCTAGTCCGGAAAGGGCACCGCATCGGACACGCCTCTCGCGGTCGCCTTCGAAGCAAGAGCGCCGCGGCGAGCAGGAAGTTCGTCGAGGAGGCTGGCTAGTCCCACCTGCAGGGCAGGGCGCTCCCGGCATCGTCGGCTTCGAAGCCGTCGAGAAGGAGCGGCGGGCGGAGGGCGACGACGATGCCGTCGACACCCAGGCCGTGCGGGTCGAAATCGACCGCGGTCAAGCGCACGTGGACGGAGTGCGCGCCGGCAGGCACGGTCGTCGCGAGCCTCGCGGTGCTCCAGAGCACGGGATCCTGCGCCTCGTAGGGCGAGGCCAGGCTGGAGACCCAGCCGGACTCGCAGTCGATCGTCCCCCAGAAATTGAGCTCGATGCTGAATTCGCCGTAGCCCAGATGGCCGGCAGCGACGGCGAGGCTGGTGCCCGGGGTGAGGTCCGGCACGCACTGCTCGACCGTGGCCACGTAGAGCGTCGAGACCTCGACGCTCGTCGAGAGTCCCATTCCAGAAGCGGGGCAGTCGCTCTCGTCGCTCAGATCCGTCCACACGAGCGAGCCACCGGCGTGCGGCTCCCAACCCGCGACGTCGGCGGCGAAGTCGCCGTTCCAGATCAGGTTCTGCGCCCACGCGGCTCCAGTGCCGGGCATCGCGACCACCGCACAGACCGCGAGCCTCCCCAGCAACCCCCTGCTACTCCGAGCGCCCCGCCTCGGCCCTTCCCTGCCAGTCGTTGCCATGAAGCCTCCCTTTCCAGTCAAGGCGGAAATTCGGGTCGCGAGCGGCCAGGAGATTCCCGAGGACGCCTCGCCGCGACTCACGGCGCCGCCCATCGACGGCAATGAAGTACATTCCTTGGCAATGGACGACCCCGGCGATCTCGAGCGCTACCGCTGGACCTGCGAGCGTGCGCTCGCCTGGCATGGGAACCGGAGTGCCGCGGAGCTTCTGGCCGAGATCCCGCCCGACGCGGGCGTCGACCGCTACGGCGCGGGCGGCGCGGTCGAGGCGCTCGAGGACGAGATGCGCACCGTCCTCGGCAAGCCTGCCGCGGTCTTCATGCCCTCGGGCACGATGGCCCAGCAGATCGCGCTGCGGATTCACGCGGAGCGGCGCGGGCTGCGGAGCGTCGCGTTCCACCCGACATGTCACCTCGAGCTCCACGAGGAGAGGGCCTACCAACATCTGCACGGCCTCTCGGGGGTCCCGATCGGCGATGCGCGCGAGCTGCTCACGCTCGACGACCTGCGCGGCCTCCGCGAACCGCTCGCGGCGGTCCTCTTCGAGCTCCCGCAGCGCGAAATCGGTGGCCGCCTGCCCGAGTGGACCGACCTCGAAGAGCAGGTAGCCTCGGCGCGCGCCGGAGGCGCCGCGGTACACCTCGACGGCGCGCGGCTGTGGGAGTGCACGCCCTACTACGGCCTCTCGCCCGCCGCCATCGCGGCGCTCTTCGACACCGTTTACGTCTCGCTCTACAAGGGGCTCGGCGGGCTTGCCGGTTGCTGCCTGGCGGGCGAGGCGGACGTCATCGCGGAGGCCCGTCTCTGGCGAAAACGGCACGGCGGCACGCTCTTCGGGCTTTGGCCGCATGCCGCGTCGGGGCTGGCGGCGCTGCGCAAGCGCCTGCCGCTCATGCCGCAGTACTTCGAACACGCGCTGGCGATCGCTGTGTCCCTCCGCGCTCTCAGCAGAGTCACCGTCGTTCCGGATCCGCCGCAGACACCGATGATGCACCTCCACCTGCGCGTCGGCGAGGAGGCCTTCCTCGACGCCGCGCGCCGCATGGCGGAGGAACGGAGCCTCTTCACCTGGTCGCGAACTGCGGCAGGAGAGACGCCAGCGATTCGCGTCGTCGAGCTCGCGGTGGGCGATGCGACGCTCGGTTTCGCTCCGCACGAGGTGGCGGAAATCGTGCGCCAGCTCGTATCGGGTGATGAAAGCGGCGCGCAGGTCCGGGGGTAGGATCGGCCGCAGGATGTCCGGAGCGCGCGATCGACCCCGGTCCGGCCCGCCAGGCGTGTCGTGGAAAGGACGCTGGTGGCCGGCGGCGATGCGACTCCCGTCGACGCTGCCCTCGACGCGCACGGCGCCGCGCATCGCTCCGAAGCACGCCCTGCTGCTCAATCCGTTCTACCCGAAGGACCCGGTCGCGAGCTTCGGCAAGCACGTCTCGACCGAAGGACTCCATCTGCCGTACCAGACGAAGCGCCCGGCGCAGATCGCCGCCGAGATCGTCGCCGACGACCAGCCCTACGCCGTCTTCGTCGACAACAATCTCGGTTCGAAGCGCGACTACCTGCGCGAGCTCTGTCGCGAGCTCGCGCCGCTCGAGCGGATCTGGAGCGCCGCCATCTCGATCGACACCACGGACGATCCGGAGCTCGTACGCGAGATGGCGCTCGCCGGCTGCACCGGCGTCTTCGTCGGCTTCGAATCGCTCGACGCCGACAACATCGCCGACGCCGGCAAGCGCAGTCCGCGCCCGGACGACTACGCGCGGCGCGTCGCGCTCCTTCACGACCACGGCATTCAGGTCAACGCGAGCTTCGTCTTCGGCTTCGATCACGACGGCCCGGAGGTCTTCGCCCGGACGGTCGAGTGGGTCGAGGCGAACGGCCTCGAGTGCGCGACGTTCCACATCCTCACGCCCTATCCGGGGACGCCGCTCTTCGCCCGCCTCGAGTCCGAAGGGTGGATCCTGCACCGCGACTGGAACCTCTACGACACCGCGCACGTCGTCTTCCGCCCCAAGGGGATGACGATCGCCGAGCTCGCAGAAGGCTACGCCGAGAGCTACCGGCGGCTCTTCTCGCACCGCTCGATCTGGCGCCGCCGCCCCGCCGACCCGCGCGCGGTACCGGCTTACCTCGCCGGCGCCTATCTGTACAAGCGCGCCAACCGGCTTTGGTACTTCATCATCCGGTACCGCCTGACCGCCCACCTTTGGCGCCCGCTCGTCGAGTGGAGCCGGAGGCGCCACCTCCGCTTCCGCGAACGGCTCCGGCTGCGGATCGACCCCACCGCCCCGCATCGCGCCGCGACACCGCTCCCCGGCGGGGTGTAGCTGAGTCCTGCGCTAGGGCGCGACCGCCGTCCAGCGCGACAGGCCTGTCGATTCGAAACCGTCCCGGAACACTCCGTCGAATCGGCGCGCCAGGACACTTCTCAGGCTCGAGTCGGTCCCCTGGGAGCTCGCGCTGGTCCACGCGACGATGAAGTCACCCGAACGCTCCGCGCGCACGGCGGAGTAGGACTGGCCGCCGGTGGTGTGGGAGTTGACCTGAAACTCGCTCGTCCTGGCGCCGCCGGCGGCGAAGTAGCGTCGCGCTTGAATGGAGCTCGACGCCGTGTCCGTACCGGTCGAGCCAGTGCTGTCCCACGCGATGACGAAGTCGCCACGCCCATCCGCCGAGACGGAGGGCCGGTGCTGATAGCCAGTCGTGTACTGGTTGACCTGGAACTGGCCTGACAGTGGGACGCCGTCGCCATCGATGAGCCGGCCATGAATGCTCGAGGCCTCGGAATCCAACCCCGATGAGCCGTAGCTCTCCCAGGCGACGACGAAGTTGTTGGCATCGATTCCGGCGACATGCGAGTTGAACTGGTACGAGGTCGTGTAGCTGTTGACCTGAAACTGATCGTCGATCGGCGACCCTGAAGAGTCGAAGATCCGCGCCTGAATGCTGGATTGATCGAGGTCACCGCCGGTCGAACCCCAGCCGACGAACACGACCGCGAAGTCGCCGGCGGTCAGAAAGGTGACGCTGGGCTCCGAGACTTCGCCCGTGATGTAGGAGTTGACTTGAAACTGGTTCCCCAAGGGAGAACCCGCCGTGTCGTAGAGCTGACCTTGAATGCTGTGCGCCGGATCGTCGCCCACCGAACCGAGGCTGCCCCAGACGACGACCGCCTCGCCGGTGTCGCGGACGGAGACGGCCGGCTCGACCTGATTGTTCATCGTGTAGCTGTTGACCTGAAACTCCCCGCTGAGCGGCGTGCCGCTGGACGAGTAGCGCCGGGCTTGCACACTGGTACCGAGAGTGTCCGAGCCCGTCGAGCCGTCGCTTCTCCAGACGACGATGAAATTTCCCGCGGCATCAGCGTCCACACGGGGTTCCAACTGGTTGAGGGGGGTATAGGAATTGACCTGGAACTGCCCGCCCAGCGGAAGCCCGGAGCGGCTGAAGCGCTGCGCCTGGACACTCCAACCGTCGCTGTCGGAGTCGAAGGAGCCGAAACTCGTCCAGACGACCACGAACCCCGCCTCGCCGAGCGACGCAATCTCGGCTCTTTGCTGGTAACTCGTCGTGAAGCTATTGACCTGGAAATCCGGTCCGGCAGGCGAAATCTGCGCCCCGAGGGGGGCCATCGACAAAGACAGGGCTGCCATGAGCCCGACAAACCTCGGACTCAGAGTCTTCATCGCATAGCTACACACTCGCGTCTTCATCTTCCTCGCCTCCCCGTCGCGGAGTTCTCTTGGGCCGGTTGGCACTTGAACTGGTGTAGGAACAGTGCAGTGACGCCTCAGGGTACAACCGCTGACCAGCGCGAGGTATTGCCGGTCTCGAAGCCGTCCCAGAATAGCGCGCCCGCCTCCATCCACTCGTCGGCGCCGAGATCGAACGTCCCGATGTTGTCGGCTACCGGGGCGTTGAAGCCCCGCACCTGGTTGTCCACGTCGCTGTCCGTGGGTGGGGCGTTGAAGTCATCGCAGTAGTCGATCGCCAAGGCCGTGGGGAGAAGACTGAAGTCGTCGTTGCCGGCATCGGTGAAGAGGAACTCCGGGAACGGGTAGGCAACGACGAACGTTCCGCCGGAGGGCATGGAGGCGGTCTCGCTCACGATGTCGCAGTCGAAGATGGAGCTCGCGCTGACGCCGGAACCGGTCTCGAAGGTTCGGCCGGTCAGGATGATGCTCGAGAAGAGGCGGACGGTGGCCCCGGCCTCGGACTTGATCGCGCCGATGCCAGCCGTGACCACCGGATCGACGATGGTGGAATAAGCGATCTTCAGCGTCGAGCCCGACTTGACGAAGAACCGAGAGACTTCCGGATCTCCGGGGGCGAACCCACCGTTGCGAAAGAACTCGCAACCTTCGAAAGAGAGCGTCGCCCCAGAGCCGAGCGTCGCACCGGCCGGACCGGGGGAGCCGTCCACGCTCAAGTGATCGTGGACTCTGGTCTGGCGAATGATCGCAGTTCCGGTGCCCGCGACCGCGATCGCACTCCCCCCTCCGCTCCCTGGCTGCTGAGCGATGTAGTTGTAACGCATTCTGGAGCAGTCTCGCGGCTGACTGCACGTGGCCTCGTCGACGTCCATGGTGAGCGTCGAGGAGAGGCTCACGAAGAGCCCTCCCCCGGTCTGCGCGCCGTTCGCGTCCAGCCAGACGTTGCGTAGAGTGGCGGTCGAGTTCAGGAGGTAGATCGCGCCACCGACCACCCAGGCGTTGTTCTGGTGGAAGAAGACCGTGTTGTTGAACGCGCCCCACCTGCCGCTCAGAACGACGCTCGAGCCGTTGACCGCGGCAATCGCGCCCCCCTGGGAGCCGGACGAGTTATCGCGGATCTCGATCCGCTCTCCGGTCGGCGTTCCAGAGGTTGCCTTGAACGAGCAGTCGTCGGCGTAGATTCCGCCGCCTGAGCCGGAGGCCTGGTTGTTGCGTAGCCATGCTCCGGACTGAAGTTCCACCGAGGCTCCGCCAGCACAGTAAATGCCGCCGCCGTTGCCGGTGGCCAGACCATTACGGATATCGGAGAACTCGGAGACGTAGACGAGTGCAGCCCCCGAGATGTACAGATTCGCACCGTCTGTCGCAGTCCCCCCGTGCACTACGCTCCGCTGCACGAGGGCAGCGAAGAGTCCTTCGATGCGGAGGGCGCGGCGACCGCTCGCCTGCATGTCGAGATCGACTCGAGAGAGGACGAACGAACGGTAGTCGCTTGCTGCGCCGTGGAGCCAGATCCCGTCGGTGGCGCCGCCGCCCGTGATCGTCGTCGTGCCCGTGGCGGTTGCCGCCGAACAGGAGCTGTAGCCGCCAAAGATGAGTACGCCGTGGTCGTTGATGTCGAGCGTCGCCGCAAGCGTGAGGCTTGGAACGGCCAAGCGGATGGTGTCGTCCCCTGGCCCGTTGGCCTGCGCCGCAGCCACCGCCGCCGCGAGCGTCGCGTGGGTACAGGGGGCTCCACCCGCCCCGACAATGAAGGTCGCGGCAGACAGGGAGTTCGCCACGACCCCCCACGCGAAGAGGGTCGCGCCGAGGAGACCTGGGAACTTCAGATCACGGAGTCTGGAAAATCGCATCGTTGCCTCGCAGGAAGGTCGTTTCCATGTTCCGCGCTCTCTAGTCCGTCTTCCTGCCATCGACCCACCGCGTCTGGGAGGATGCGGAGTTGGCGAAGGTGATAGCTTGGCCTGACCATGAGAGCGCCAGGGGAAATGACCCAGGCGATCGAACGAGTCCGGGCGGGGGAAGCGCCGGCACTCGATCAGATCGTCGCGCTCCTCTACGAGGAGCTGCGGTCGGCGGCGCATGCCCAGAGGCGCCGGCTGCACTCCGCTGGCCTCGATACCACCGCGCTCGTCCATGAGACCTACCTCCGCCTGTCGCAGGCCGAGGAGGTGAGGGTCGCCGATCGCGAGCACTTCCTCGCGCTCGCCAGCCGCGCGATGCGTCAGGTCCTGATCGACGAGCTCCGCAGGCGCTCGCGGCAGCGCCGCGGCGGCGGCTCGGAGCCGCTCACCCTCGGCGCGGTCGACCTGCTGCCGCCACGCGCGTCCGAGCCCGAGCGGCTCCTCGATCTCGACCGGGCGCTCTGCGAGCTCGAGGCCTCCGAGCCCCGCCTGGTTCGCGTCCTCGAGTGCCGCGTCTTCGGCGGCATGAGCGAGGAGGAGATCGGCGTTGCGCTCGACTGCTCCTGGCGCACGGTCCATCGCGACTGGATCAAAGCCAAGGGCTGGCTGGCCCTCCGCCTAGGCGCCGTCGCCGGCTAGACCGGGCGCGCCCTACCAGCCGGCAGTGTCCCCGGATTCGAAGCCGTCACCGAAGACTTCCGCCTGCCACTCGTCGGCCCCCACGTCGTAGGGTCCGAGGAGGTTGCCGAAGGTCGGATCGTCGTAGCCGCGCCCCTGGCCTTCGATATCGGATCTCGTCGGCGTGTACGTCGAAGTGTCACAGAAGTCCTCGGCCTCGGAGTATCGAAACAGCGCGTAGTCGTTCGGTAGCGAGAGACGGAAAATCAGCGCCGGATCGGCAATCGTGGCGATCCCCAGACTCCCCACCGGCAGCGAAGCCGCTTCGCGGACGATGGCGCAACGCACCTGGGTCGCCGGCGAGACCGCGGTGAAGGTGTGATTCGCCTGGACGATCGACGACTGCAGCGACATCGAGAACGCGTTGGCAACCTCGAAGGTCGCCATCGACGCACCGGAGGTCCCTTCGACGATCGTCGTGTGAGCGACCGTCACCGTCGCCGAGACACCCGCACCGATCCGCGAGGATTCGACGCCAGTGAAGCCGTTCGGATCGTTGTCGTAGATCTCCGATCCTTCGACCAGCAGGTTGGCTCCGGCGCCAAGTGCCCCGAGAGCCGCGGCTCCGCTCGCGACCTTGGTGTAGTTCTCGGTCACTGTGGTGCGAAGGACCCTGGCCAAGCCCCCGGCCCCGACGACCAGCCCCCCACCGTAGGAGTAGGTGTAGTTCGTCCGGATCCTGGAACAGCCCCTTCCCCGCCGGCAGTGAGCCGGATCCTGATCCATCTCGAAGACCGCCCCGGCGGCGACCGCCGCTCCACCGCCCGCCCCATTGGCGCTGTTGCCAAAGAGATCGCCGTTGGCGATGAGGGCCTCGGTTCCCGCTCCTTCGACGTAGATGCCGCCGCCGCTGCCGCCGGCCCCATTGGAAGAGACTCGGGCCGGATCGTCGGGGTGGGCGCCGAGGGCGTGAAACGTTGCGCCGTTGACCGCCGCGACGCCCCCTCCGTTACCGGTGATGGCGCTGTTCTCGTAGATGTCCGAGTAGCCGTGCGGGCCGGCGGCCGCCTCGACCCAGGTCGTAAAGGTGAGGTCGCAGGCGTCGAGGTAGATTCCCCCTCCGGACTGCTGCGCGCTGTTGCCCCCGACCCCCGATCCCGATTCGAGCACGATCTGACCTCCGGCTTCACAGTAGATGCCGCCGCCGTCTCCCGGGCTCGCCGTTCCGCCGTAGATGGCCGAATGAAAGCGCACTTCGAGGCGGCTATTCGCGCCGCTCAGGTGGACGTTGCCGCCGTCGACGGCGTGACCGCTGGCGAGACTCGCGTACCAGAGCTCGACGGCGCCGTTGTCCTCGATCTTGAGCGGCCGCCCCGCGCCGGGGTCCATCGCGATGGAGACCGTGTCGAGGCGGAGGCGGCCGCTGGCCCCGGCACTGGGGCCGAAGACCCGGAAGGCGTCGTGCGCGCCGGTGACATCGAAGACGGGGCGACTGACCTCACGCACGGAGTCGCCGCAGGAGTTGTACCCTCCGAGGACGGTGATGTCATCGTTGGTCACCTCCACCAGCGCGGTCAGTGGGTAGTGGGCGCTTCCGCCGGCGATCCGAATCGTGTCGGGCGTAGGGCCGTTGGCGAGCGCAGCCGCGAAGGCAGCGCCGACCGAGGCGTGGGTGCAGGGACCGGAACTTCCGACCCAGTAGTCCGCGGCCTGAAGCGGCCCGGGCAGCCAAACGCCGACGAGCGCGAGGCCGCCGAGAAAGGCCGCGAAGAGCGGCGAGTTAGCAGGCCGCCGGTTGAATCGTCCTACCGTCTTCATCGTGAGCATGGCGCGTGGGCTCCCTCCTGATCTTCCACGTCATTTTCCGTTCGACCCTGCCAGGGGGGCTAGGAAGCTCCGCCGAGCTCCGCGAGGGCGGCGTCGACCTCTTCGCGCAAGTCGGGGTCGGCGTCGGGCTCGCGGGCGAGACGCTCCTTGAGGTGCTGGAGGCGCGCCCGGGCCTCGCCGGCACGCCCGAGCGACCGGAGGTTCTCGACCAGCGCCAGGATCGTCGTCACCCGGTCCTCATGCGTTTCGGAGTAGTGCGGTGCGAGCGCCGCGTCGGCGGCCTCGAGCTTCGCGACGGCGTCGGCGTGACGCCCGAGCTCCCGGTCGCGCGCCGCGAGATGACTGAGGGTGTCCGACTCGAGCGCGAAGTCGGCCGGATAGAGCGCCCTCCGGCGCGCCGCCGTGGCGGCGAGAAAGGCGTCGATCTCCCCAGCGGACGAAGGGTAGTCAAGCTTCTTCAGCAGTCGCACCATCATGCGGACCATCGAAGAGTCGAGCAGCGCATCGGGGTTAGCGTACGCCTCTCGCATCGCCGCGATCGCGGACGGCAGATCGCCGCTGCTCTCGAGCGCTTCGGCGAGCGTCACCAGGGCGTCGAGCCAGCGCCGTTCCGTTCGCTCGACCGCGCTTCGGGCGAGTTGCAGGCCGACTGCCGGGTCGCGCAGGTCCGCGGGCTCGGCACGCAACGCGAGGAGCGACAGGTCCCGCAGCGTCGTCGGATCGAGACCTCGACTGCTCTGGTGGTCGCGAGCGAGCTGCACCAGGGCGGCCGAACCCGCCCGCTGGGCCGCCTCGTCTCCCTGACGGCGGGATAGAGCGGTCACGTTGCGCCGGACCCGCAGGGTCGTGGAATGGAGCTCCCCGAGCCCGGCCTGAAGAATCGGCAGCGCATGGTGATACAGCGCCGCCGCCGCCGCGTACTCGCGGTCGTAGGCGTGCAGGATCGCGCGGAGCTCCTCCGCGGACGCCGCCGCGACGCTGTCGGCGCCACGCGCCGCCCGGGATCGCGCGAGCAGCCCCTCCGACTCCCGCCGCGCGTCGTCGAAGTGGCGCAGATCCACCAAGCTCAGCACCCTGACCCGCGTCGCCTCGAACTCCAGCTCGTGGCCCTCCGGCAGGAGGCGGCGTGCGAGCTCGAGGCCGCGCCGCGCCGCCTCCTCGGCCTCGAGCGGCCGCTGCAGCCGCCGCAGCGCCAAAGCCAGGCGGGACAGCGCCAGCACCCTCGCCGGATGCTCCTCGCCGTGCACCGCGACTGAGCGCTCGAGCAGCTCGCGCGCCGCCGACTCGGCTTCGAGATCGCGGCGTTCGGTGGTGAAGATGGCGACCAGCCGGGAGAGGATCTCGAGCTCGACGCGCTCGTCACGAGTCGGGCCGAGGCTGGCCAAGCGCGCGCTGCGATAGCTCGCCTCCGCGCGTGCGTACAGGCCGAGACCCTCTTCCGCGCGGCCGCGCAGGAGCAACGCGACAGCGCGGCCCGTGGCCGGATCGCCGCTCGCGAGGCTCTCGTCGAGCAGCCCGCTGGCGATCGTGAGCGCGCGCGGAAACTCCTGGCGCGCGAGCGCCAGGCGGGCCCTGCGCACCTGGCCCGGGAACCGGTCTTCCGGGCCTGCGGTTTCCATCAGCTTCTCTTCGCGCGCAATCTGCAGGTCCGCGGCGTCGATTTCGCCCAGCCGCAGGTAGACGTCCGCCAGAACACCCCGGACGCTGCGCTCGAGGTCGGGCTCGCCGCCGAGAGCGCGCTCCACTCGCAGGTGAGCGGAGTCGAGGGCTTCGCGCACGGTGAGCGCCCGGCCACGCGACTCCTCCGGCGTCGCCGCGAGCAGGAGATCGTCGACCAGAAATCGCTGGATGGCGACCGCCTTGGCCTCCGACGCCTGGGCGCGGTCGCGCTCCCGGACGGCGAGCAGCAGCCCCACGGACAGCGCGACGAAGACGGCTGCGGCGGTCGCCAGCGAGAACCGGTGGCGCAACAGGAATCGGCTGGCGCGGTAGAGCCGGTCGCCGCCGCGAGCGGAGACCGGGAGGCCCCCCAGCGCACGACGCACGTCTGCGGCAAGGTCGGTCACCGCGGCGTAGCGCTCCTCGGGGCGTTTGCGCAACGCCTTGGCGGTGATGGCGTCGAAGTCGCCGCCCTCGCGCCGGGCACGGAGCTCGCGAGAGACCGACGTCGGGCGTGGCGGTTCTCGTTCGAGAATCTCCCGCACCACGGCCGTCGCGGTGGTCGCTTCGGCGCCGAAGGCGCGCACACCGGTGAGGAGCTCGAAGAGCAGGAGGCCCAGTCCGTGGACGTCGGTCGCGGTGGTCGAGGGCTCGCCGCGAGCCTGCTCGGGCGCGGCGTAGCGCGGCGTGAGCAGGTGATCCACGGTGCGGGTCAGACCGAGGTCGTCCTCCTCCAACAGTCCGGCGATGCCGAAGTCGAGGAGGCGCGCCCGTCCGTCCGAGCCGATCATGACGTTCGTCGGCTTGAGATCGCGGTGAATCACGAGCCTCTGATGAGCGAACGCCACGGCATCGCACAGCTCGAGGAAGATCCGCAATCTCTCCTGCAGGTTCGGCCTCTTCTCGGCAAGGAACTCGGGCAGGGAGAGGCCGTCGACGTACTCGAGGGCGAGGTAGGGCGACCCGTCGTCGGCGATGCCGCCATCGACGAGGCGTGCGATTCCCGGGTGCTCGAGGCGCGCCAGGATCTGCCGTTCGCGCTCCAGACGCCGGCGGAGCTCCTGCGAGCGGATCTCTGGCGGCAGGACCTTCACCGCGACGCGCTGCGCGAAGTCCGCATCGACTCGCTCGGCGAGAAAGACCTCCCCCATGCCGCCCGTCCCGATCTGCCGCAGGAGACGGAAGGGGCCGCAGCGCCTTGCACTCTCCGGCGCCAGCCCCGAGTCGAGGCGCTCGTCGAGAGCGCCGGCGATCCCGGCGCGAAGGTGGGCCATCGGCACGTCGTCAGCGGCGAGGGCGGCGAGAGCGGCGGCGAGAATCCGCTCGTCGCCGCCCGCAGCCCGCCGCAGGTACTCCTCTCGCTCCTCGGCAGGGCGCTCGAGGGCCTCGTCGAGGAGACGCGACAGCAGCTGGAACGAATCGCTCGTCATCGGAAGATGGGGGGAAGATGGGGGGAGGATAGGGGGAGGGTGGCCGGTATGCCCTCGTGAGGCTCAAGGAGCTCTGACCGGATCGTACCGCAGTGGCGCCGAGCGGGGCCGCGCGCAGCCCGGACCTGAAGCGCGTGAGACGTCGCGCGGCTAGACTCTGCCTATGCGACCAGCCCGCCGCGAGTCCGCCGCTTGACCGCACCGCTTTGGATCGACCGGGCCGACGAGCTCGCTGCCGGAGTCGAGCGCTGGCGCGCCGGCGCTGCGCCCGGCGGAGTGGCGCTCGACACCGAGTTCGTTTTCGAGCGCACGTTCCGGCCGCGCCTTGGCCTGATCCAGATCGCGGCCGGTGGCGAGATCGCGCTCGTCGACACCGTCCGGATCGCCGACCTCTCGCCGCTCGCGGCGCTGCTCACGGCGCCGAATGTGCGCAAGATCGTGCACTCGGGCTCGGGTGACGTGCCGATCCTGCGGCGCGCGACCGGCGCTTCGCCGCAACCGCTTTTCGACACCCAGATCGCCGCGGCGTTTGCCGGCCTTGGGCCCTCGCTCTCCTACGCCGCGCTCATCCGTGAGCTCTTCGCGGTCGAGCTGCCGAAGCACGAGACCCGGACCGATTGGCTGCGGCGGCCCCTGTCCACCGACCAGCTGCGCTACGCCGCCGAGGACGTCGAACAGTTGGAGGCCGCCGCCACCGAGCTCGAGCGGCGCCTGCGCGAGCTCGGGCGCCTCGAATGGGCGCTCGAGGATTCGGCCGAGCTCTCCCTTCTCGAGTCGGATGCCGCCGATGCGTCGGTGGCCTGGCGCCGGGTGAAAGGTCTCGACCGCCTGCCGCCGCACGGTCGAGCGGTCGCCCGCGCGCTCGCCGCCTGGCGCGAGCGCGAAGCCGACCGCCTCGACCTCGCGCGCTCCTTCCTGCTGCGCGACGAGACCCTGCTCGCCCTCGCGCGACGCGATGGAATCGCTCCCCAGGAGATCGCCAAGCTTCCGGGTTACGAGGCGCGGCGGCATGCGCAGCACGCTGCGCGTTGGGTCGCGGCGCTCACCGAAGCTCGTGCCGCGGTCGCAGCCGACACGGCGCCGGCGGAGCCCGCTCGCCTTGCGGCCGAAGAGCGTGAACGCCGCGGCGCGCTCGAGGATGCGATCTCGGCGCTCGTCGGCCGTCGCGCCGGCGAGCTCGGCCTCTCGCCCGAGCTCCTTCTCTCCCGCCGCCAGCGCGACCGCGCGCTC
>Ga0073905_10001094_pt1 | contig 13601 bp, 13 predicted proteins | sample KloWWTupernatant_FD_65482 | JGI IMG/M metagenome (GOLD analysis project Ga0073905, IMG submission 65482) | Active sludge microbial communities from Klosterneuburg, Austria, studying microevolution and ecology of nitrifiers - Klosterneuburg... | ecosystem: Engineered > WWTP > Aerobic digester >... | reverse complement strand
ATGTACAAAAAATTTAAAGACTTACTTCAATCCGAAGAACAATATCCACTTGGAATGTTAACAGAACATTTAATTCGACATCATGGGAGTTTGATGCGAAAAATGGCGATAAAAATTGATAGAGAAGGCGGGTACCAAGATGATTTTGTTATAACGAGGAATCCACAATATTATGGAGAAGTGGAAGATATTAATAAAGAAGGTCAAAAATTAAGGCTCAGGGAGGCAAGAACTGGGAGTGCAGGAAAAAAAACGGCTTATCTAAAATTAGAAGAGAAAAAAGAACCAGAAACTCCTCAAAAATCTCAAATACCACGAAAAACAGATCTTGCAGATACTCAACAAAGAACGCCAGCACCAATGGCTCCGTACTTTAAAATGAAATCCTCTGGAAACTTGGTATTAAGTGATAACCCTGAAGACGGGGTTGATGAAATAACAGAAAAATTTGCCAGTCAGAGTAGCATTTCTGAAAAAAATGTAACTGTTACAAAACCAGCAAGTTTGCCAGAGAGTCATTCATCACCTACTGGTGACGATAAAGAGCCAAAAATTCCTAGAAAATTATCTTTTAAGAAGTAAAGCAGGATGGGTGGTTTTTATCCAATCCATTAAGAGATTCAGTGGTAGTGGTTTGCTAAAATAATAACCTTGGGTGATGGTTTTGGTGCCATTTTTATGCTATTACAATATGAAAGTATCGATGTTATCAGCGTAAAAAAGATAAAATTGAGTAATCCACGAGGATTTCATTAGAGGAATCAAACCCGGCTTCTCAAAATTATTTTTTTGTTTGGGGGCAACTTTGGGGGCAACTAAAAACAATAAAAAATTTAATAACTATAATTTCAATAGGTTATATGTATGATTCAATTCCCGCCGCCGTCGACTATAATAGCTCTTTGAGTATAGGGCCCACTAAAATTAGCAGGTCCATCAGAATTTCCAAAACCTGGTTGTGATACGCCTACGGCAAGGTAGCCTTGATTGACAAAAGAAACCAAAGTTCCATTATCAATGCTAGCTTTGGCTCCAGGACGTTCAGGGTGTTGAAAACCATGGGTATATATAACGACAGGTAATTTTTCTTCAATTTTTGGCTTTAAAATATAAAGTTCAACTTTTTTATCGGGTTGATCAATATGAGGAATGATCTTGTGGATTGTTTGATAATTATCTGCAAAAGCAATTTTAATACCGAATGATAGCATTATCAATATAATAGCGAATAACCGCCTAAACATATTATCTTCCTATGACCCCTTACTCACAAGTTTTGTAACTTCTTCTGGTTTTACTACGGGCCAATCATTCATCTCTACCCCCATCTTTACGCTGGGCAATTTGCTGCTCAAGCGCTTTAGTTTCCTTATCAAAGTCGGACTCAAACAATCTATCTTGGATGATGCGGTATGTTTCAAATTCACTTTCTGCATGATCCTTGGAGATTTTGGCACTTATTGAACCGGCATTTTGCAAAATCTCACGTTCATCAAATTCAAGAAACTTATCAAGGCGCTTTGCCCAATCTTCCATTGTCATCGGGATATATCGTTTTGCGCGATCTTCAGCCAACTCCAAATAAGCATTTACTATCCTACCAAGAGAATTTAGTTCATCTGCGGTCAAATAATTTTTGGCAATACAAACATCGGTTTTAGTGATCTTGCCTTCTGATCCACTTTCCCAACTAGTTAAACCCATATGTGGTTTGGTACTATCAGCACGTTTTTTAATCAACTCAGATGCTGTATGGCCATGAATGGCATAATGTAATTTATTTTGAACTTTGGAAAAAAATTCACGAGTAGTAGGAGCATCCTTGTTGTAATCAACGCTAGTCGAATAGATATCTGTAATCTTTTGATAAAAGCGCCGTTCGCTCAGACGAATCTCGCGAATTTCGGCTAGCAAACGCTCGAAATAGTTCTCTCCAAGGTAACTGCCATTTTCAAGACGATCTTTATCTAAAACATATCCTTTGATAGCAAATTCTCGTAAAACCTGAGTCGCCCATTGACGAAACTGGGTCGCACGTATAGAGTTAACTCTATAACCTATTGATATTATTGCGTCTAGGTTATAAAGCTGAGTGTTGTAGGCCTTGCCATCAGCAGCAGTTATTCGGAATTTCCTAATAACTGAATCTGACTGTAGCTCGCCTGATTCAAATATATTTTTCAGGTGCTCATTAATCGTGGCTACAGTCACATTGAACAGTTCGGCCATGAGTTTTTGGGTGAGCCAAATAGATTCGTTCTCATAACGAACCTCAATACCATTTTGACCTGCCTGCTGAGTGAAAATCAAGAATTCAGCGGTACTGTTACGTATAGTAAGTTTCTGTGACTTCTTTTGATTCATACCACTAATACCTCGTTTCTTCATCATATATTCATCTTATTTTGTAGTCTTCAAAAACTGTTAGATAAGTGTCTATATACGTCCTAAATAGTCTAAGAACAAGGATAAAATAATATCATAAAGACTGCTTTGAGGTCGATTTTCTAATGAAATTCGGAGCCACAAGATTATCCAACTGCGTCCAACAATATCAGAATAAAATAAGGACAACTCTCATACAGTTCCCCTTGAATCCCGAAAGAAAAGATAGAGTGTGCATTAAGATTCATTTTCACGGGTAGCTTTAGCAATTTCCTTAGGCACATCCGTGTGCGTTAATTCACGTGCGATATACCCTGGTACTTTATGTCTATGTGCGTTGCGTTTCTCCTTGATTTCGTCTTTTGAGTGCATATGATGCTTTTCGTGATCTACCATGTGTCTTCCGGTTGGCATATAGTCCCCCTTAATTTTTTAAGCTTCTTACTAATATAGACAGCGTAAATCGGTAAAATATCCCTTAAAAAGCGTGTAATTGCATTTTATTTGTTAGACAAATTCAGGAGGGTGTGGTACCCTGCGTTTAAATGTCCTTGATGCAGCGGTTTCTTTAAGTGAGATAAAAAAGAACTAAATGAGGAAGAATCATGTTTAGAACTAAAATACCCGTTACAATACAAACGAATGTAAACTTCTCTGTTGACAATTTTTTTACAGAATTACAGCAGGCTTTGTGTGTTGAACAATTATTTTATAATTTGCCCGTTACAATGCAACAAGACCATATTCAATCTAGTAAGAACGATCAGGAATGTTGGAAGGTTATTAGCATCACTGTCAAAGATATGAGCAATGAAGAACTTAATACTTTCAACAACATAAGCCAACATGATGTCTTGCCAAAAGAGAAGTTTCATATTGCTTTTAATGTCACGAAAAAAGAAGGAAAAGACGTCGCAGTTAATTTTTCAACTAATTTGAGAGCAGATGTCTTAAGGAAAATAATGTATGCTGTTCCAAGTTTTACAAAATCTTTTTTTCACTCATTAAAGCAAACAGAATATTTTATCTATGAGGAATCGATTTCGAATAGTGTTCAGCAGCGATATGCGCTATTAAAAAGTGATCCTAAATATAGCTCTAATTCTAACTATTTGATTTATAATCATGCAATTGAAACGACTTCTTATGCGAATTGCTCTTCTTTATATTTTGCGCCTGCTGATGATTCTGCTGAAAAATCAGGGCGTATGGGCTTTGTAAATGTAGCTCATTGTTATCATTGGAACACATTAAATTATGACGAGTTTTTAAGCCCAACCGATCAGCAGACAAGAGCCTATGTTGCTCAGCACATAGCGCAACAATTGGCAGATGGACAATTGATCGCAGAAAACCAAGGTGCTCAACAGTTGGCTCTATACGTAGGAGCAGCCTATGGAGAGAATATTGCACAAATTCAAAAAGCCTATCCTAATGTAACATTTTTTGGTGTTGAACCTTCCTATGGATGCGTCAAAAATTATCAGGCGAATAAGGAAAATCTTTTTTGGATGAATATGGAAAATCTACTTAATTTTTCTGAAATGCAACATGCCTTTGATTATATCTTTGTTTTAAATTATAACGTATTATCTAATCAAAAAGATTTTTTTGATGCCATTCATTGTTTAATAAAAAAATCCGGAAAATTGATTGTTGGGCAAGCATTTCCAGATCCCTTTTACACAACAAGTCCTCTCCCTTATACAGAAGATATAAGAAGACATTTTCAGAATATTGAACTTGTGAAAATAGAGCCGACAGTACAACCAAAATCAGCATTTTTCATAAAACAACGTGGCGATTTTCTAATATTGGAGCGTGTTTCAGAACCAGACCAAAAAACGATTTATGCTAAGATGGTGGATGTCATTAAAAACAACGGCGTAACAGTTTCAGATAATGCAGTAGATATTCTTGCTAGTTACGCGGAAAAATATAAGCAATTTTTATATTGTGCTACAGGGCCCAAAAGTCTTCTTGAGAACAAAGAAAGTGCTGAATCTTCTTCGGTTAATGAAAATCCATTAGTTCTTTTAAGCCTAAAAGAATATGAAGAAAGATTGCAAGATTCCAAGTCCAATTCAGATGTAGAAAGAAACCAATTAAATAGAACGACATTTCAGAATTTCAAGACAATTAAATCTAAGATTGATCAACCACAAGAAATGATGTCAAATGAACTTTTATTCGCTTATAAGTATAAGCCGGAAAATGATCTGGATTTAAGTTCATGGACCAAATATTATTATGATAAGTATCCGGAACGTCAGCCAGGAGGGCGTCAATGTGGATATGGCGCCGGCGCTATGGTTCTATATAAATCTTAGTTGTTTCCCGGACAGATCTTTGGCTTTACACCGAAAAATTACGTATTGTTTGTACACTCGGTCAATGCAATAATATATTTGCTGTGTGTATTTTTAATTTTAAGGAGTGACCATATGGGTAAGTTAGGAAACCAAAGGCAAAAAACGGATACAAAAAAAGCGCCTAAAATGAACTTGAAGGAAAAACGTAAAGCCAAAGAAGCTAAAAAAGCAGATAAAGGTAGATAATTAAAGTCAGTTTATTCGTTAGCCGGTGCTCCTTTACCGCGAGGGCCCGGTGATCGAATAAAAAAAATTGTGGTTCAGAAGCTAGAGTTTAGTGTTCGTTGCGCCATCAGATTAATCCATCGGTTTAGACAATTTCTCAAGCTCGATTATATCATCCATTTCATGATCGGACACTTCTTCTGGATGATCAGCTTCTTCCTCTGTTTCGCCATCTAAAACGCGATAGGCTTTTTTCATATCAATCGCTTTTTCCCACTTAGAAATAACAACCGTTGCAACGCCGTTGCCGATCAAATTGGTGACAGACCGTATTGCAGACAAAAACATATCAACGCCGAGTAAAAGACCTAATCCCGCAATGGGTAGTGTATCAATGGTTGATAATGTTGTTGCCAGTACGACAAATCCGCCACCGGGCACTGCAGCTGCACCCTTAGAAGTTAACATCAGCACGCCAAGTAGTGATAATTGTTGATATAGCGATAATTCCGTATTCGTTGCTTGTGCAATAAAGACGGCCGCCATGGTTAAATAAATAGATGTCCCATCTAAATTGAAGGAATAACCTGTTGGGATCACTAATCCTACCACCGGTTTTGCGCAACCCATATTTTCTAATTTGCTGATCATGCGTGGCAAAGCGGTTTCAGAGGAAGATGTTCCCAAAACAATAAAAATTTCTTCTTTGATATAGGCTAAAAATTTCCACAAACTAAAGCCACTAACTTTTAGAATTGAACCCAATACAAAAGTAACAAAAATGAAGCAGGTCGCACAAACACCGATCATGAGTTTACCGAGAGGCAGTAGGGTGCCGAACCCGTATTGTCCAATGCTATAAGCCATTGCGCCACAAGCACCAAAAGGCGCTAGTTTCATCACGAGTCCAATAACGCCAAATAAGGCGTGAGAACTTTGATCAAGTATGCGGATCAGTAATTTCCCTTTATCACCAAATTGCGATAAAGCGACTCCAAATAGCACAGCAAAAAGTAAAACCTGTAGAATATTACCTTCGGAAAATGCCGCAAACACGTGCTGCGGAATAATATTGAGTAAAAATTCAATAGTTGTTAGGGATTGAGCTTTATAGGTATAACTTGATAAGCCGGCAGTATCCAAGGTGCTGGGATCAGCATTAACACCCACACCTGGCTGATAAACATTAACAATCAGTAACCCTATAATTAAAGCAAGCGTAGAAACGATTTCAAAATAAACAATGGACTTAAGACCAACGCGACCGACTTCTTTGAGATCACCCATTTTTGCAATACCGACAACAATAGTGCAAAAAATGATGGGTGCCACCATCATTTTAATCAAATTAATGAAAGCGGTGCCAAGAGGCCTTAGACTAATCCCAGCGGCAGGGAAGAAGTGTCCCAGGAATACGCCTATGACAATTCCCATCAAAACCTGAAAGTATAAGCGCTGATACAATGGACGTTTCATGTCAGTTAGTTACCCTATTTCAAAGCAATAATGAAGATACAGTGTAGACTAGATTGGGTAATAAACACCATCAGATATCAGGTAAATTTTATCTTAATGGAAAGTTGAACAACATAATTTTGACGCAATGTGTATGTAATAAAATAAAATAATCTGTTTTTATCGCGATTTTTTAAATAAACGTTGCTTTTCTCTCTCCCAATCACGATCTTTTTCGGAGTCTCTTTTGTCGTGTTCTTTTTTTCCTTTAACTAAAGCGATCTCGAGTTTGATACGTCCTCTACTAAAGTAAACAGATAGAGGAACGACCGTGTAACCTTTACGCTCTATCAGACCAATTAATTTATCGATTTCTCTACGGTGCAATAATAATTTGCGACTGCGTGTGGGATCCGGATGCACATGGGTAGAAGCGGATAAAAGCGGACTAATGTGCGATCCGACTAGCCAAGCTTCGCCTTTTTTGAGCAGTACATAGCTTTCTGCAATTTGGATTTTGCCGGCACGGAGGCTTTTTACTTCCCAGCCTTGTAAAGCAACGCCTGCTTCAAACCGCTCTTCCAGTGTATAATTGTGAAGAGCTTTACGATTGAAGGCGAGGCTTTTGCGGCCTGTCTCTTGTGTTTTTGAGGATTTATTCATGATAAGGTCATTGTAACGTATGTGTACATTTAAATGTACCCCAAGTGTAAGGGGATGGGAGGGGCAAAATGAACACGATTAAAAAAAGTGTATTAGTGCCCTATACGCCGGCTCAAATGTTTAAGTTGGTTGATGCTATCGAACAGTACTCTGAGTTTGTACCTTGCTGTAAGTCAACCACCGTGCATAGTCGAACAACAAATGAAGTCAAGGCAAGCGTTTATTTTATGAAAGGGGGTATACAACAATCGTTTACAACTCTGAATCGTCTTTTACAGGATGAACAGATCGAGGTGCGCTTAGTTCAAGGTCCTTTTAGACATTTAGAGGGTGCGTGGCGGTTTGAAGCGGTGGGGGAGGGCTGTCGTGTAAGCCTTAATTTGGAATTAGAATTTTCAAGTAAGTTAATATCCTTAACCGTTGGGTCTCTGATACAAAAAGGTATAGAATCTTACGTTGAGGCTTTTTGTGAACGAGCGAAGGTGATGTATGGCACCTAAGGCAATTTCAGTTGAAGTTGTCTATGCAGAAGCCGAAAAGCAGGTGTTGATCCGAGTAGCTGTGCCAATAGGCGCAACGGTATTAGAAGCCATTACAGCATCAATGGTTTTATCTCAATTTCCATATTTGGCAGAGAGCGGTTTTCTTTCGGATAGGATTGGTATTTTTGGGAAAATAAGTACTTTAGATGCAGTTTTAAAGGCTGGCGATCGTGTCGAAATTTATCGTGATTTGACGATTGATCCCAAAGAAGCCAGACGCTTAAAAGCTGAGATTAGCAGGCGCCAAAAAGCACAGGCTTTTGATGAGAAAAAACGCAAGCAGAAGGTCGCAAGAAAAGAAAAAATACTATTGTATAAAAAAGAAAAAAAACCTTAAAATTCAAATTCTCTTAAAACTCAGTCTTTTTAGATTCTACATCTTTTTCGATGCGAACCAGCTGATTGCTTTTAAAGAATAAGGTAATCGCTTTTGTCTGTATAGGTTGGCCATTGCCCGGTTTTAAGCTGTAATAATAGTCCCAGCGTTCTTGTCGAAAGAAGCGTGTTAGCGCAGGTGTTCCCATTAATTCTCGTACAGATTCCTTAGTCATACCCACTTTTAGCTTATTTGTCATTTCCGTTGTTATATAATTGCCTTGCCGTACATCCATCCTATAGATACGGGGCGGAAAAGGGCAGGCAGTTAAGCCTAGGCAAGCTAGGGTAAAGAGCGATAACATGAGCACGCGGATCAGAGAATACATGGTAAGTTGAGCCTCTAAATTTAAAAGACACCAGGGAGCCAAATTCTGTTCGGTATGATAGCGATTTTACCAGAAGAGGTCAATCTGTATTGAATTAAGAGGTTAAGTCTTGGTACGGAAAAAATTTTATCTTATAGGGATTATTAATTGGAAAATCAGGAATTAAAGAAGGCAGGACTTAAAGTAACAGCCCCTCGGGTTAAAATCCTCCATATTTTAGAAACCAGTTTACAGAGCACAGAGATTCGGCATTTGAGCGCTGAAGATGTTTATAAAAAACTGCTAGAAATGGGCGATGATGTTGGCTTAGCAACGGTCTATCGCGTTTTAACGCAGTTTGAATCTGCAGGATTAGTGATTCGTCATCATTTCGAAGGTGGGCATTCTGTTTTTGAATTAGATGACGGTAAACATCATGATCATTTAGTTTGTATAAAATGCCGGCAAGTGGTTGAATTTATTGATCCGGTGATTGAACAGCGTCAGGAAGCTATTGCAAAAGAAAAACAGTTTCGAATGACGGATCATGCGCTGTATATTTATGGTGTGTGTATAAGGTGTGAAGATCAAGAGGGTTATGTTTAGAATCAACCTGTAATACAATAATGACTGGATCGAGTAAGCGATGGTTTTGAATGCTATTTTTATTTATGAAGGTGTAATATGAAAAGAATTTTGTTATTTATCACACTACCGGTAATCTTTGGCTTGATCAATGGTTGCGCGCCAAATGTCTCCCCGAACACCTACGAAGCTTCGGAATCCGGCGTTGCGAGTAAGGTAGTATCCGGCCTTATTGTTGGTAAACGTGCAGTCAAAGTTGATGCAAAAAGTGGGCTTGGTGGATTAGCAGGCGCTGGTGTTGGTGCTGCAGGTGGATCTGCCATCGGCGGAAGCCCACAAGCGAATATAGCAGGCGCTATTGGTGGTGCTATTGTTGGTGGCCTCGTTGGTAATGCAGTCGATAAAACAGCGAATAGCCATAAGGCATTTGAATACATTATTAATTTGAAAAATGGCTCAACGATTTCGATTGCACAGGTTCAAGAAATGGAATTTCAAGTGGGACAGCATGTATTAGTGATTTATGGTGCGATGACACGCATTGTACCCGATAATACGATTCAGCCTGTTGACTCAGCTAAGCCTGCTGCAAAATCAAATACAACCGTCAAAAAAAAGAAGACAGTCACGCAACAAGTTGAAAAAACCGTCAGTTACAATGAAATATAGTACGGTTGTTACCCGTAAAATATTTTTGCTGTTGGCCATATCTTTAAAATAAAAAAGTCTGGTGGCATCACGAAACCGAAATTATCCAGCCAGTAGAAGGTGCTTGGGATCAAAGCCCGCATTACCCGAACTTTGCAAAAGCGCTTAATGTTGCGGTTAATGACGCAAAACAAGAAATGCTCGATAGTTTTTTCTCGGGGCGCTAAAAAACGCTCATTCGTCGCTCTCTGCCGCCTTTTTCTGTGAAAATTTTCGTGTACCTTCATTGAAATTACTGTTCAGACACAGATGGTACTACACCGCTGCAGCATGCGATAAGACGAAACAATCCAGAATTAGTAGAATTGTTGCTTAACAGCGGTGCAAATCCCATGGCGCCAGGCTGTGTACCTGCACACATTATTGACCTGCATAAATATACCTCATTTGAGGCCTACTTTATAAATATTGAATTTTTTCCGATACCTATAGTCATATAGATATATTGGCTTTTTTCAATTATTGCTTTTGTATAGGTGGTTTATTATGCTTCGAAGAGATTCGAAAGAAAGTAGGGTTACACAGGACGCTGTTGCAAAAGCGAAAGCAGAAAACGATTTAAAATTACTTCTCGAAAGTAAATCATTTATCAATAAAAGTAAAGGAATCGATCAAAGTAAAGAAAAAGCAGCTGAACTTTTTGAATTTTTAGTAAATCATTTTGACAATATAAAAGGGTCGCTTATCCATACGGATGCTGAGGAAATAGATCACTGTTATTTAGTTGAAATAGTAAAGGAGATGAGCAACAATATATCGAAAGAAAATGAAAAATATAGAGAAGAAATTAGTGCTAAGAGAGAAATATCGAAAAACGAAAAGGCACTATCAGAGAATGAAGCATTACTAGAAAAACTCGTTCAAATAGACAATGCTCTAGCAGTACCTCTAAAAATTTTAAGAGATCAAGAAGAAGCAAAAGACAAAGATCGATTGAGAGCATCATTCAGCGAAGCGATCAGGGGAGATATTTTTAGTAGATCAACATTAGGAATGCAGAGTGAGATGTGTGAAAAGGTAACAGACTCAGCAATGCATGATCGAGAATATTTTAACGGAACGTACAATGCGCTTGAAGCAAAGGTATGGTTGGAAAGAGATAAAAGGAAGGAAAAGTTTAATAGAATATTGAACAGTTTGGTGAAGTGGGGTCAGAAAGACGGGGTTAAAACAGCGATACAGATTGGCGGTGTTGTTGCCATTGGTGTGACTTCAGGGGGAATAGGTCTTGGTGCAGCATTGTTAACTAAAGTGGGCGCGCAAGCTCTTAGCAAAGGCCATGAGGCATTTTTAGAGAAATATTATAAGGTACCACTAGAATATAAAGAACATTTAGAGACATTCGAAGCAAATGCAAAATTGCTTAAAGCAAATATAGATTCACTTGTAAGATTAAAAATTAAAAGGGATGCTGCGACAGGAGAAGCAAAAAAACTATTGGATTTACAAATACGAGTGGTAGAGGTTTCTACCTTGTCGAGTGAAGAAAATAAAAAATTACTTGCAGAATTGGAGCTTGAAAGAAAGACTGTTGAAAAAGAAGAAGAAAAAATAAAAAAAAATGAAGCGAAAAAGAAAGTATTAGATTCGCAAATAAAAGCGGTAGAGGCTGCTATTTCAATAAAAACAATGGAAGAGAAATTAGATAAAGAGGCATTTGAAGTGCTGGTCGATTTAATTTCTTCTCGTGATCCAGAAAAACGAGCAGATGCTACTAAATTTTTAGATGGGTTTGCTCAAGAGACGAGAAAGCTACAAGCAGAAGGTGAAAAAGCTTTTTTGGATTTTAGAGAGAATACACAAAATCTATTAGATGAAGCTCAGAAAAAGAGCAATGCTGCGACTCTAGCGTTAAATGCAGCTAAATCAAAGGCATCCATTAATGAAAAAGAATATAACGATTTGATGTTTAATGCCATAGAGGCACAGGGGGCAGTCAATGACATCCTGAAACGACTCGACGAAAGTTATCATCAGTTATTAGAAGTACAACGAAGAGATGAACTCTATGGAAAATTGGCCGAAGAGCTTAAAAAAAGATCGTCGGATCTAGAGTCGAATTTAGAGTATGCTGAATTAAAAAGCAAAATCAAGCTTGGAGATAAAGCACAACAAGTGCAACAAGCCGTTAAAGACAATAAATTATCTATCGAGGATCAAGCAGTCGCTGCTGCAGCTACATTATTCTCCGCAAACGATACTGCCCAGGGTGTTGCAAATGCCGCTATGTATGTCTTAGATCAAATAAAAAATTCTAATGTAAATGTGGTTGTTCATAATGTAGAATTTCAAAGGCGAGCGATTGACGTGCTTGCGACGGTCTCAAAAGAAGCAGTATCGAAATTATCAGCCCCTCTTCAAGCAAACGCAGAGCAAGTGTTTAATTATTTAAGTGAGCACTTAAGCCCGATGTTGTTAGAAGGGGTCCCTGCGGCACACTTGATACATGGCGTATCGCCTGCTGGGGCATGCACAATGCTTGGGCTACTAATCTACACAACTGCGCATGATAGATTTTATTCTGCCAAACTTAAAAAAAATTTTTTAGAAATTACAGCTTTACTTGACGGCAGAGATGTTTCTACACTAGAGGCAGAAGAATTAAAGAAATTACAAGAACTGGTTGGTCAAACAATACATGAATTTGGGAATTTATTGCCTAAATCAATGAGTGACCATTTAAAGAGGTCGAAAGAAATATATGAGGCAGAGTTGGAAAGAACAAAACTGTTCGCAAGAGCAACAACTCGATTTTCTGACGTTGTAATGCACAAGGAGCCGTTGGGTGTTGTGACTATGTATGGCCCGAATTTTGATAAAAAAAAGGTATATATAGCTAGCGATCCAAAAGACTCAAATATTTTAATTGCCTACTATTACGATGGCAAGAAATGGGATTTTAAACCAAAAACAAAAGAAGAATTTGATAAACAAAATTTTAAAACAAAATCTAGGGGTAATGCTGAAGTAGAGGTAGAGAAAATAGCGCAATTTTTTGGATGTAAGCGAACGACTTTGAGTGAGAAAAAGACGCAAGCACTTAAAGACAATGAAAAAAAACTTAACAAATTGTATGAAGATGTACAAAAAGAAAATAATAATCAAAAAACTGATCAGCAAATTGTTTATTGTTTAACGGGCTTGTATCGCGGAATCGTAAATCAGGCGGCAATAAAGAACAGCGTGGAAGCGAGAGATGGTTCTTTTGAATTGTCGAGAAAGCGAGAGTTGATGATTATTTTAGATAAATCTGAAATAAAAAGTCAGGAGGAGCGTGAAAAAGCAGTGCCTTTAATACAAGAATATGTAAAGAATAGACAAGAAATTATTGACACATTAGAACAAATAAACGAAACGTTTAAACCACCAGATGCCGATAATCTAAAAAAGTTAAACGACTATAAATATGCACATGTAGACTCGGGAAAACCTTATGCGTTTTTAGAAGGAAAAAACTTGGATGGACTTAAAGAGATGGGAGAAAAATTAGGTGCTGAGAAAGAAGAAATGTCTAAAAAACTTTCTGAGCTTAAGAAACAAGCTGAGCTTAAAAAACGAGCTGAAGCTGCTGAAAACGAACGAAAATTATCTATTCAAAATAACACGCTGACAAAAAAACTATCAAGAACACAGCAGTTTTTCGCATTCGTCGCCGGAATTTTTAAATCAAAACCGCCAACAGCGCCAACAACATCAGCGACGGTATTACCAACAGCACCAGGAGCGGCAGAGAAACTGCATTCATCCTTACAAGAAAGACTGTCAAAATTAAAGAAGAGAGGCCAAGCACAACCGGAAGAAACAGCACTGAAAAAAGGAGCGAAACCGCTCATCTTGAGCCCTAAGCCGAAGTCGGCATTATCGTCTCTACATAAACCTGTTCAGTCTGATAAAGTTCCAAAGACACCAAAGCCTGGCTCTCGCTAGCAGCCAACATTTCTTCCGCATGTGCCAATGTTCTTTCTGTAATCAAAGCCCCGCCTAACATCCGTGCCAACTCCTGAATTCTTTCTGAAGATCCCAATGGCACGATAGTGGTTGTG
>Ga0073905_10001092_pt1 | contig 13621 bp, 8 predicted proteins | sample KloWWTupernatant_FD_65482 | JGI IMG/M metagenome (GOLD analysis project Ga0073905, IMG submission 65482) | Active sludge microbial communities from Klosterneuburg, Austria, studying microevolution and ecology of nitrifiers - Klosterneuburg... | ecosystem: Engineered > WWTP > Aerobic digester >... | reverse complement strand
GGCTTGCCAGAATCATGGCGCATCATCACATCACGTCCGGAGCCGCGATACCGAGCAAGCCGAGCCCATTGGCCAGCGCCTGGCGGGTCGCGTCGACCAGCGCGATCCGCATCGACCGCTGTGGCTCGGACGCCGTCAGGACCGGGCGCTTGTCGATATCGGCGTAGAAGTCGTTGAAGTGACGGGCCAGCTCGAAGACAAAATTGGCGATCACCAGTGGCTTGTACTCGTCGGCAGCCCGCTGCACCTCGCTGGGAAAGACGCCGATCTGCTGGATCAGGTCCGTCTCTTCCGGCTGGAGGTCGACGAATGCGACGTCGCCGGCCGGCGGTAGCTCGCCAACACGCTCGAGGATCCGACAGGCGCGCGCGTGGGCATACTGGATATATGGCGCGGCATGCCCCTCGAAGGAGAGCGCCTCTTCTATATCAAAGACAAGGACGCGATTGTTGTCGCGCGCCAGCATCATGTACTTCAAGCTGCCGATTGCTACCTGCTGGGCGATCTTCTGACGCTGTTCCTCGGCAAGGTCGAGCTGTCGAACCTTCTCCTCGATGATCTCCCGCGCGCGACGCTTGGCCTCGTTGGCCAGATCGTCGTAGAGCACGACGTTTCCGCGGCGACTGCTCATCGCGCCTTCCGGCAGCATGACCGTCTCGTACCCGAGGTGGAAGCAGTTGTCGGCCTGCTCGAAGCCGTAGAGCTTCATGATCTTGAAGACCTGCTGCATGTACAGCGACTGGCGAACGTCGATGACCCAGACGGAGCGATCGATCCCGTAGTCCTCGAACTTGCGCCGGGTCAGCGCCAGGTCCTTGGTCGAGTAGAGCGTCGTCCCGTCGGAGCGCAGGATCGGCAACGTCCGATAGGTCTCTTTCTCCAGCCCGAGCTGCTCGTCAATCTTGACGACCGGCAGCCCGTCGCTGACTTCAGCGATTCCGCGTTCGAGCAGCTCCTGGACGATTGCGCGACCCTCGTCCTCGACCTCGCTCTCGAAGAACCAGACATCGAACGGAATTCCCAGCTCGTCGTAGATGCGGTGAAAGCCGTCCATACTCCAGCGCTTTGTCTCGTCCCACAGCGCCAGAAACCTGGCGTCGCGTTGCTCCCAGTGCTGGAACGTCTCGCGGACCTCCTGCTGCCACCGCGGCACGTGTGGCCACCAGTCGAGGTGGTCACCGAGCCGTTGCCAGCGAGCGTGGCGCTCCTCGGTGTCCTCCAACGTCACGAGCGGCGGGATCGTCGGTGGCCCACCCGAGTGCGACGGGATCGGCGGCGCCTGGTGCGGCCCGTCGGCGCGGAGCTGCTCCAGCTCCGCATCCAGTTGCGCGCCGAGCACTGGCCAGAATGCGGCGATCGTCCGGTCGCTATAGATAGCGTCTGGCTTGATCTCGCGGCGATTGGCAACCTGGCCGAGCAGATAGGCGACATCCTCGCCGTGGCCGCTGGCTTTGTAGAGCTCCTTCATCAGCCGGTCGATCGCGCCGCTGAAGAGCGAGTCCATCTTCGCCATCTCGTTCAGGAGGCCGACGACCTGGTCGCGGTACTCCAGCCGCGCGACGGCCTCCGCATAGAGGCTGCCGAGCCAGCGGCCGCGTTCGGCCGGCGCGATGTGCTCCTTCTCGTCCTCGTGGAACGCCAGGAAGCACCACAGGCACCGGATGACGTGCATCCCGATATCGCCGATGTAGTTGGCGCGGACCGTGTCGTAGCCGGCGAATTCGGTGATCCGCGAAACGGCATCACCCAGCGACGCGTTACGCAGGTGACCGACATGGAACTCCTTGTGGGTGTTCGGCTGCGAGAACTCGATCATGACCTTGTCGGCCTTGTGTTCGCCCCGGCCATATCCCGCGCCGAGCGCGCGGACGGCGCCGACGACCTCGTTGGCCACCAGATTCGTGTCGAAGTAGATGTTGATATACCCGTTGACTGCCTCTACCCGCGCATAGTCGCCGGCTTCGAGCAGCTTCGTCGCTACCTGCTCGGCAATGTCCTGGGCTTTCTCGCGCATCAGCCCCTGCTGGAGCTGCTTGCGCTCCTTCTTGGACAGCGATTCATCGACCGGCTCGTCGGCAGCAGCCTCGTTGGCCAGCGCGTAGGCGACCGACGACGCCGTGCCCCACTGGCCGGAGAATGGGATCGCTCGCATCTCGAACGGACGCGGCTGGAACCCGAGCTCGCCGATGATGTCGTTGATCCGCGTGATCGCCTGCTGCTCGTAGGTCCGAAACATCCATCCTCCAGGTCGTCTCCGCTGCGCCGTTCGCCCGCCGGCAAGGGCAAACTCAAGTATTCCACGGGCGGAGGGATAGCGGACGGGGAGGACGGTGAGAGCCTGGTGGAGGCGACCGCCCAGTTGCAGATCGAGAAGATGCGTACGCGGTCCCACTGCCCGCACTGGTAGCCGGAACAAGGACGCGGCAGCTCCGGAGTGGAGCCGCCGCGTGATTCAGTATCCCGAACGAGTTACTGACCGATGGTAATGTCCGAGAACGTGACCGAATGCGTCGCGCCATAGCCGAGGAGACCGTAGAAGACTTGTAGCTGCTGCATGTCACCCGTGAATGTCATGCCCGCTGGATAGATCTCTGGCTCGGCGTCCTTCCATCCATTACTGTAGAAACCCTGCGAGGCGCCGTTGACGGTCATGTAGGCCGTGCCCGCTGTCGCGCTCGTGGCGTGCAGGGTAATGACGACATGATAGATCCCGTTCGTGTTGTAGCTCACTCCGGGGGCCATGCCCCACATCGCTGCCTGCCACTGATCGACGTCGTCGCGGTCAAACCAGAAGTGGGTGTTGTTCCAGGGATCCGGTGGTGTCTGGGGAAGGTTGTAGTCTCCCTCAGCGTGCCCGCCGAATCTTGAAATTGTGAACTTGTCGTCGATATCGAGACTTGGTGATCCAGCCGGATCGGGACCGAATGTCCCCGCCGTCCAATCGTAGTCACTGGCGAACCATACACCCGACCCATCCACCCGTGTGGCACTTGAGTCATAGATCGCGTAGCGTGTGTCGCCGATGCGCGAGAACGGCACTCCTCCGGCCCATGCGTCGATACAGGTCCGGACGATCCTGGAACGGGGGTTCCGCTGAGTGTCGCAGTAAATCTGCGCGTTCGCTGCAACGTAGACGTCACCGTCACCAACCTCGGAGCGGGAGATCGTGTAGACGTATTCGATGACCTGAGGTGAGTGGATCGTCTGGTGATTGAAGCGGCTGGGCACTGCGTCGCCCCACCACGTCCGTGGGAAGCCACTAACCGATGATCCAGCCTGGACACGCGTCCTCGCGATCGTACAGTTTGATCCTGAATTGACCACGAATTTGACGTAGATGTTTGTCTCGTCCGATGAGACCGTCACATCGCCTACATCAGTTGAACTTCCCTCGGCGCGCAAGTCGAACGTGGTCGTGTTGTACGTGTAGCGCGAGTTCGGGTTGAAGTTGAATCCGCCGCTATGCAGAGATCGAACGCCGAGCTCCGCCCAAGCATGAGCACCGGACGCATCCACCAGCCCGTTTCCATCGTACGTGAAGCTGATCGTCATATCACCTTGCGTCAGGTCCCAAATCCCTGGGAAGTTGCCGCTGTCCTCTGCCCAGTTGGACGAGGAGAGCGATAGGTCCCCCAGGTTCGTATCTGCCGCCTGCGCGATCGGCACGAGCAGCAGCGCGAGTAAACTTCCAACGACAGCTGACAGCCACCTGCGTGACATCCCCACGTCTCCTATCGATTCGGCTTGCGTCGATAGAAGCAAATATAGCACACAACCGGCTGAATGCAATACCTGTTGGCGCAGTGATGTTTCTGTCATAGGCATAAGATGCGGCGCGCGATATGTAGGTGAATATCTCCGAGCTGATTTTGTGTCGTTGTTGCTGCTCGCGAAAATGCGGCGAGGCCGGGGTCGAAGTGACCCCGGCCTCGCCTGAACGCTGAGTTTCCCCGCGTGTTACGGGTTCAGGTCCATGTAGATGTTCTTGACCTCGGTGTACAGCTCCATGCCATACATGCCAAGCTCGCGGCCGATGCCAGACTTCTTGTAGCCGCCGAATGGGCCGAGAACGCCCGGGCCGCCGTTCGAGTTGATCGCGACCTGGCCGGTCCGTAGCGCCCGGGCCACGCGCATCGCCTTGCCGATGTCGCGCGTCCAGACCGAGCCCGCCAGCCCGTACTCGTTGGCGTTTGCCTCACGGATGAGATCTTCCTCGTCCATGAACGGGATAACCGACAGGACTGGGCCGAAGATCTCCTCGCGGGCGATCCGCATGTCGTTCGTCACCTGGCCGAAGATCGTCGGCTGGATGAAGTGGCCATCGGCCATCGTCGACGGCCTCGCGCCACCGTAGATCAGTTCGGCTCCCTCGTTCTTGCCGATGTCGATGTAGGAGGTGACGCGGTCCCACTGACCGCCAGAGACGACCGGGCCCATCATCGTGGTCGGATCGCTTGGGTTGCCAACCTTCCACGACTCAGCCTGATCGACCAGCACCTGCATGACATCGTCGTATGCCTTGCTGCCGACGAACAGGCGCGTCCGCGCCGTGCAGACCTGGCCGGAGTTGTAGAACGCTGCCGGGATAGCCGCCGCTGCGGCCTTCTCCAGGTCGGCGTCGGCGAAGATGATGTTCGGGCTCTTGCCGCCGAGCTCCAGCGAGACCTTCTTGATCGTGCTGGAGGAGGCTCGCAGGATGGCCGCGCCCGTTGTTGTCTCACCAGTGAAGGCGATCTTGTCAATCTGTGGGTGCGCCGACATGTACTCGCCGATCTCGGCGCCCGGGCCAGGGAGGACGTTGATGACGCCTTCCGGCAGGCCCGCCTCGTAGCAGATCTCGCCGAGCAGCACCGCTGTCAGCGGGGTGTTCGAGGCCGGCTTGAGGATGATCGTGCAGCCGGCGGCCAGCGCCGGGGCGACCTTCCACGTCGCCATCATGAACGGGAAGTTCCAGGGCACGATCTGTCCGACGACGCCAACCGGCTCGCGCCAGGTGGTGTTGACGATATTGCCGCCCAGCGGCAGTGTCTCGCCGTAGAACTTGTCGGCTGCGCCCGCATAGTACTCATAGACAGCCGCGCTGCCCATGATCTCGCCGATCGCGCGCGTCAGCGGCTTGCCAGCGTCATGGCTCTCGATCGTGCCGATTTCGGTGGCTCGTTCGCGGATGCGATTGGCGATTTTCAGCAGGACGCGCCCGCGCTCGCTCGGCGCCATGTTCGGCCACGGCCCCTCGTCGAACGCCTTGCGGGCGGCGGCGACGGCGCGGTCGACATCCTCGGCGCCGGCCTTGGCGACGCGGGCGAACGCCTGGCCGGTCGCCGGGTTGTAACTATCGAAGGTCTCGCCACTCGCGGCGTCGACCATCTTTCCGCCGATCAGCAGTTTGTAGTCGTCGAGCTTCGTCTCAGTGACCATACTTCTCCTAGTCTCCCTCCTGCCGGCGGCTCACCGCGCGGCGATGTCTCGATACGTTCATTCTACCAGTAATTTGCGGCAGAACCGGCAATACTCGATGGATTCGACCGCAAGAATCGGCGATCGAGAGCATTGGAGCAAGGAAGACGCGCGAGCGCGCGATTAGCGGTGATCGGGGCAGTGGCGAACCCGGCGAAGGGGACGAACCTCGGCCCGCGAGCGGTGGGACCAGGCCGGCGTCTGGCGGAGTGGGGAGCGTCTGGGCGCGGTCAGCGGCGCGCGATTGAGACGGGATCCACGGGTGTGTCGTCCCTCGGACGTGGGGCGACGCCGATAGGTCGTGAATCGCTCGGGTACCCAGCGCATGGTGTGTCCCTTTCTCTACTTAGTCGCGGGCGCCATTCGGCTCGGTTGTCAATCGGGACTGCTCCTCCGAGAGCATGCTCGCGCGTGGTTCGTGCTGGCCGGCGTACTTGTTGCCCTTTTTCAGCCGATATGGTGTCTCGACTGGTGAGGAGACCGTCTCGAACGTGAATGAGCACAGCCGCATCCCGGGGTAGAGCGCGACCGCCATTCTTCCCAGGTTGGATAGCTCCATCGTCGCCGTGCCGACCCAGCCAGGCTCGAACACGGCCGCGGTCGAGTGGACGGTGATCCCCAGCCGGGCAATCGACGAACGCCCCTCCAACCGGCCGAGCAGGTCATCCGGCAGCTCGAGTGATTCGACCGTCGACGCGAGCGCGAAGTCTCCCGCCTGCATGATGAACGGCTCGCCGTCTGGCACGACAATCGTGCGCATGGCCTCCCCGATCGACTGTGGCTGGCGTGGATCGATGTAGGAGAAGCGCGAGTGCTCGAACACCATGAAGGTGTTGCCGAGCTGGAAGTCGATCGACACCGAGCCGAGGTGCTCCTCAAGATCCGGCTGCGGCGTGATCCTGATGCGGCCGTCTGCGATCGCTGCGCGAATGTCGCGGTCTGAGAGAATCATGGCGAGCCTGTTCCCATCCTTGGTGACACCCCGGGCGTGACCGAATATGTGGCAGGCTGTTATCACCTGCATCGGCCGTCGTCACCTGGGCCGTTGTGTACGTACAGTATGATGATCCAGTGACCAGGAGTCAAGTCGCCATCGTTCCGAGGGATCGCAGTCCATTGTTATACTTCGCGAATGCGTCTTGAGATGATCGACCTGTTACCCACTTCCAAGTTCGCTGGCGCTGCGGGGCTTCCGCGCGTGGTCGCCGTGAACGACGAGATGCTGCTGATGCTCCGGAGATCTCGATGCCCCATCGCCGAGTAATCCTGTCGCCCCGTCCAGCGCGTCGGCGTCCCGTCCCGGCCTATCAGGTCCGACGGGGAGCGCGGCCTGCTGCTGGGGCAGATGATGCGGCCGATCATGACGATGCCCTGCCTGTGGCAGATCCAGTAGCACAGCTCGACGACATCCAGCCGCGAACCGACACCGAGGCGTTCGATCTCGTCACACCCGGAGAGGATGACATACCGGCCGATGCCACGACAGAGTTGAGGCTCGACACCGACGCGTCCGCGCGAGAGGCGGATGTCACTGCCGATGTGGCGGCTGGCGATGTCGCCGCGGAACCGGAAGCGCCGGCTGCCGATGTGGCGGCTGGCGATGTCGCCGCGGAACCGGAAGCGCCGGCTGCCGATGTGCCGGCTGGCGATGTCGCCGCGGAACCAGAGGCGCCTGCTGCCGATGTGACGGACGGCGATGTCGCTGCGGAACCAGACGAACCCGCTGCCGATGCGGCGGATGGCGATGTTGCTGCGGAACCAGAGCACGTAGCTGCTGACGAAGATTATGCCGACGTGGTTCGGTCGGTCGAGGAAGCCGCCGCGCGCGATCGTGGCGAGGTGACGGCCGAACCTGTTGTTGCGGCAGTCGATGCCACCGCTGCGGCTGTTGCCAGCGGCGAAGTCACGGTGCTGACCCCCGACGATGTCCGTCGCCAGCGAGCGGCCGTGGCCGGCGATGGCGCGGCGATCCCGCCGGAAGGCGGCGTTGCCGAGACACATGACCAGCCCCACCGTCGACGATGGAAGCGCTGGCTGCTGGCGCTTGGCATTATCCTCGCACTCGGTGTTGTCGCCACACTCGGATACGTGCTCTATATCGCGCTGGCGATCAACAACGCCTACGACAAGGCGCACGTCGATCCGACCCCATATACGGTCTATACCGTCAATGAGTTGGGGACTCCGGTGGCGGTGCCCACCGATCAGCTGGCTCAGTTTCTCCCAAACTGGGATCAGAAAGATCCCGTCACCCTGCTGCTGATCGGCATTGACTTCCGGAACGGGGACGAGGAGCCAGCGCGGTCCGACTCGATCATCCTCATGCGCATCGATCCGACCACTAAGGGCGTGACGATGATGAGTCTGCCGCGCGATCTGCTCGTCACCATCCCCGGCCACGGCGAAGACAAGATCAACGCTGCGTTCGCATTTGGCGAAGATGCGCGAGCCGGCAGCGGGGCGGCCTTGCTGGCCGAGACGGTCTCCTACAACCTCAAGATTCAGATCAACTACTTCGTGACGGTGGACTTCTCTGGGTTCCGCAAGATCATCGACACGCTCGGCGGGATTACGGTGGATGTCAACACGCCGGTCAAGGACGATCAGTATCCGACCGAGGATTTCGGGCTGACCCGTGTCTATTTCCCGACGGGCCTGCAGTCGATGGATGGCGAGGCCGCGTTGCGCTACGCGCGCACCCGCCACGATGACAACGACATCGCCCGCAGCGAGCGCCAGCAGCAGGTGCTGATGGCCATGCGAGAGAAGGGGTCGAAGCTGAACGTCGACCTGGTTCTCGGCGCGCGGCCGATTATCGACAGCATGGGAGATTCATTTCGCACCGACCTGAGCTTCAATCAGCTGCTCGCGCTGGCCAACCTTGCCCGTGATGTGAACCCGGCCGACATCGTTCGCGTCAACCTCTGGCAGGAGGGCGCGTTGATCGAGCACGACCCTGAGTTTGACGGTGACGCGTTCTATATGACACTCGACTGGAACATCGTCGGCGATCTGTTTAGCCGATACTTCCCGATGAAGGCTGCGGCCGCTTCTTCGCCAGCAGTGACGATAGTCGAAGCGACCGCAACGGCAACGGCAGCTGCGACCGCGAGCCCGACTGTGCCGTCTGGCGCCAGGCTGGATACGCCGATCACGATCCGCGACGACACCTCGACGAATACCGGCGGCGCAATTGCTGCGCGTATTCTTCAGGATGCCGGCTTCACCGCCGTCGCGCAGGAAATGGGCGTCAATATCGCCACATCGACGACGATTTACGACTATGACTCCGATCCCGCGACTGCCGCGGCAATCGCCCACCACCTCGGTCTCGATCCTTCGGCAGTTGTCCCCGGCACTGGCGGCACTGGGATCGTCATCATCGTGGGCGATGATGTCGTCGCGACTCACGCCCCATGATGCGCCGCCGGACGGTTAGCGGAGATGATCGCGGCCGCGGGTAATCGCCTCGTAGCGATTCTTCAGGTGCAGCTTCGAGTAGATGTTGCTGATGTGGTTCTTGACCGTCTTCTCCTCGATGAACAGGATCTCGGCGATCTCGCGATTCGACTTGCCCACGACGATGTACTCCAACACTTGCAGTTCCCGCGGTGTTAGCATCGACCCGGAGCCTGAGCGTCCTCGCCCCCCCTGCGTGCCGGCCCGGACGAAGTCGAGGAGCGCTGGCGCCAACATCGGCGTGATCAGCGCGCCACCCTCGTGAATGACATGAACCGCCTCCGAGAGCCGCTCCGGCGAGAAGCGCCCGTGGACGAGGTAGCCCTTGGCGCCCGCCAGCACTGCGCTCCGCAGATGCTCGGGATCTTCCGACCACGTGAGAATGAGCACTTTCGACGTCGGTGATTCGTCGCTGATCACTTCCGTTGCCGAGATACCGTCGCGGTCGGGCATGCGGATATCCATCAGGATCACATCAGGCACCAGGTCCCGCGCGAGGTCGATCGCCTCGTCACCGGAGGACCCCTCGCCGACGACCTCGATCGCCGGGTCGAATTCGAGGCTCGATTGCAGACCTCGGCGAACGACGAAATTGTCGTCGATGATCAGCACGCGGATCTCGTCAGGTCTGGATTCGTGACGGTTTTTCCCGATCACTGCGTTGTCGGGTAACGCGACCGGCATAGAGTCATCAAAGAACATGGACCAGTGTCTCCTCTCGCGAGGTGAGCGAGATGTCGATTGTAACCTCGGTGCCCACGCCGGGAGTCGATTGCAGATTGAAGTGGCCGCCGAGGATCAGTGCGCGTTCCCGCGCGCCGAGAAGGCCAAAATGCCCGTCGTCTGCCCACGGATCGAGCCAATTCTGGTCGAACCCGACCCCGTCGTCCCGTACTGCCAGCGTCACGGCTGCCGATGAGAGAGTCAGTCGCACCCAGACGTTTTGCGCCGAAGCGTGTCGCTCGATGTTGTTGAGCAGCTCATCGAGCATGCGCAGCACTTCGCCGTGGATCAGAATCGGCACCGGATTATCCGGTCCGTTGATCCGCACGTGCACTGTCTCTGGACGTTTCTCACTCCAGTCGGCCAGCCGTTCCGAAACGGCCGGCAGCAGGTACTCGGTTGCCTCACCCTGGCGCAGGCTGCGGATCACATGCCGGACTTCCATCGCCGCCCGCTCGGAGATTCGCGTGACATAGCGTGCGCGCCGTCGCGCTTCGACGGGGTCGCGGTCAATCCATTGCGCTAACGAGCGCGCCTCCAGGCTGATGCCGCCGAGCGTCTTGCCCACTCCATCGTGGAGATCGCGAGCGATCCGGTTGCGCTCGGCCTCTGTCGCGAGCACCCGGGCGGCTGCCATCGCCTTTGCGGTAAGCGAGATCGCGCCGGCGATCAGAAATACCATCAACAGCCTGGCGGCGAGGTCACCGCCAAACCCGTCGGCGAAGGTTGCCCGAATCCGATCCAGGTTCGTCAGCAGAACTGTCGCGTCATAGACCGCGACACTCAGCATCGCCAACCAGAACGGGAACGCGAAGGCCGGCCAGAAGACGGCCGACAGGCTGTAGAGCCAGAACGGCCCCTGCCAGCCGAACGTCATCGCAACCAGCAGCACGCAGATCGCGCCATCAGCCACAACGGCGGCAATCGACATCGGGGTGACCCGAAGCGGTAGTCGATGGACCAGAACGGCCGTCGCGCCAAGATGTAGCGCGCCGATGACGAGTGCCCAGTATTCGTCGCGCAAGCTGCTTTCAGCGTGGAGATGAGACGCCATGATCCCGAGCGCGACGATAAACGCCATCGCTCGATAGAGCGTCAGCGGATGGCTGTGGCGAACCCGATGCCAGACGATGGCTAGCAGGTCATCGTCGGATTGCTCGACCGGTGATCCGTATGTGTGCCAGGCAGCGCGGACTTCTTCGAGGATCGGGCGCTGCTGTGGTTGCGTGGTCGAATTGTGTCGTGCCAACGTCCGTTGCCTTGCGCGATGCCGGTTGCGACGCATGTCGAGTCTAGCATCGGCTCCGCGCGAGGGGGGCCTATACAGGGACCTAGTTCGAAGTTAGGACTATAGTCCGATGCTTGAATGTGGGTGGGTGAAGATAATCTAAGTGATCGGCGGGGTGACAGGACGCACCGCCGGTCAGTCTCACTCACTCCTCCCCTCATTTGGCCGCTGGAAGGACTGGAGCGACAACGCTCCAGTCCTTCTAGCGTCTGGCGATCGAACCTGCGATGAACCCTCGCGTAAGCAACCCCTTGTCCACCAGACGCGACGAGCCCGCGGCCAACAGCCACGGGCTCTCGTTCGAGATGTTCGTATTCGGGCGGCTACCGTATTGCGACGGTTGTGCTGAATGCGTTGATCCAGTTCTGAGCGAGGTTGAGGATCTGGCTGGAGAAGATGCCAGCCAGGATCGTCGCGACGACCATGACCGCGAGGCCCGTGGCCATCAGTGGCATGCGGCTCTCGCGCATCTCCGTCTCCGGCGCAGGCGCGAAGTACATCGCCGCGACGACCCGCAGATAGAAGAACGCCGACACTGCCGAGGCGAGGACGATAGAGACGGCCAGCCAGATCATGTTCGCCTCAATGGTGGCGACGATCACATAGTACTTGGCATAGAAGCCGACCAGCGGCGGGATGCCCATCAGCGAGAACATGAAGATCGTCATCGACAGCGCAGCCAGGGGCGAACGGGCGCCGAGTCCGTTGAAGTCGTCGATCGTCGTGCCGCCACCACGCTCCTGGAGCCACGCGACGACAGCGAACGCGCCGATATTCATGAATGCGTAGGCGAACAGATAATAGAGCACCGATGACACCGAATGGTCGTCACTTGCCTGGACTGCTCCGAATGCCGCGAGCCCGGCCATCACGTAACCGGTATGCCCGATCGACGAGTAGGCCAGCATGCGCTTCACATCACGCTGCGTGACGGCAACGATATTGCCGAATGCCATCGTGATGATCGCGAGGATCGCGATGATCGTCACCCACTCGTCGCGCATTGGTCCCAACGCCTGCGGGAAGATGCGGATCATTGCCGCAAACCCGGCGATCTTCGGGATCACCGACATGTAGGCCGAGACCGGCGTCGGCGCGCCTTGATACGCGTCCGGCGTCCACATGTGGAACGGCACGGCGGCTACCTTGAAGCCCAACCCGACCGTCAGCAGCAGCAGCGCCAGTAGCAGCGACGGCTCGACCTTACCGTTGGTGACGACTCCGGAGAGTGCCTGCGCGACGCCGTCAAGATTGGTCGTCCCAGTGGCGCCGTAGACCCAGGCCATGCCATAGATCAGAATGGCTGAGGCGAACAGGCCCAGCAGGAAGTATTTCAGCGCGCCTTCCAGTGAGGTCATCCGCTTTCGGGCGAAGCCGGTCAGTGCGTAGATCGCCAGAGATCCCATCTCGATGCCGATGAACACCATCAGCAGATCGCCGGAAGCGCCCACAACCATCGCGCCGAGCGTGGAGAGCGCCAGCAGCACGTAGTATTCCGGCAACGGCATGCCGCCGGATTCGACGTTCTTCTCGAGGTAGCTCGCCGAGATCATCACCGACAGGATCGCGCCGGTCAGCGCGATGAGGTTGACGAAGACGCTGATATCGTCTGCCCGAAACATCCCGTTGAACGTCGTCCGATTGACGCCGATATAGAAGAAGTTCGCAACCAGCGCCGCGCCGAAACCGACGAGCGTCAGCCAGGTGAGGACACTGTGCCGGGAGCGATCCAGCAGCACGTCGCCCAGCAGCAGCAGTAGCGCCGTGCCAAGCACGATCAGCTGCGGGATGATCAGCGTCACATCCGGGTTGATGTGCGGGAAGAGCTGAGTAACCGTCTCCACGTGTCCCCCTGTTGGATCTACTCGCCGTCGCCGGCCGGCAGTCTCGCCGGTCGGCTGCGCATCCCGCCGCTAGATCCCAATGCTTCCGAAAGCCTGAAGGGCAGCTTCCAACGACCGCTGCATCACGTTCATGAATACCCCGGGCCAGACACCGAGGACGATCGACAGAATGACCAGCGGCACGATTGCCACGAGCTCTCGTGTGTCCAGGTCGTGCCAGCTGATCCGCCCGTGCTCGGCAGCATGAGCCGTATCACCGGAGCCGCCCGAGACAGCCGGTAGCCCGTGGGCGTCACCATGACCAACGCCCGCGCGCTGAAGCATGAGCACTTCCTCCGGCGTCAGCTCGTTATCGTGTGGGTCGGGCATGTCCTCTGGCTGACGCATGAAGACGACGCGCTGGTATAGCCACATCATGTACCAGGCGGCCAGGATGACGACGAACATCGAGATTGCGCCGGCCCAGTAATACTCGCGGAACGCGCCCTGCATCGCCAGATACTCACCGACGAACCCGGATAGACCCGGGAGGCCGATCGAGGCGAACATCAGCACGCCGAACAGCGAGGCATAGATCGGCATCCGTGTGGCCAGCCCACCGAAAGCACTGATCATCCGCGTGTGAGCGCGATCGTAGAGAACACCGACGCACATGAATAGCCCGCTGGTGACGAACCCGTGCGAGAGCATGACGATCATCGCGCCATACATGCCAGTCATCGTGAACGAGAAGATTCCGAGTGTAACGAAGCCCATATGGCTGACTGATGAATACGCGATGAGCTTCTTCATATCCGGCTGCGGCAGCGCAACCAGCGCGCCGTAGATGATCGCGATGACCGAGAGGACC
>Ga0073905_10001078_pt1 | contig 13672 bp, 9 predicted proteins | sample KloWWTupernatant_FD_65482 | JGI IMG/M metagenome (GOLD analysis project Ga0073905, IMG submission 65482) | Active sludge microbial communities from Klosterneuburg, Austria, studying microevolution and ecology of nitrifiers - Klosterneuburg... | ecosystem: Engineered > WWTP > Aerobic digester >... | reverse complement strand
CCTTGCCCTCACCCGGGGCACGCAGGAGATGGCGCTTGCCTGGGCCGACATTTCTTCCGGCGAATTTTCCGTGTTGCTCACGGACAGCAAGCGGCTGGCGGCGGAACTGGCGCGGCTGGAGCCACGCGAAATCGTTTTCAGCGACAGCCTGCGAAGCGATAAAGCCATTGAAGGGGTTCTCGAGGCAAGCGGCATTCCGCTGAGCCCGCAGCCCGCCTCGCGCTTTGACAGCACGTCAGCGGAAAAACGCCTTCGGGAGCATTTCGGCGTCCTGGCCTTTGACGGCTTCGGGGCTTTCTCACGCGCTGAGACCGCCAGCCTCGGAGGCCTGCTGGATTACATTCTGCTGACGCAGGTCGGAAAAATTCCCCATCTCCGCATTCCGCGCAAGGAGGATGGACAGGCAGGCCTGCAAATCGATGCCGCGACGCGGGCTAACCTGGAACTCAGCCGCAAGCTGTCAGGCGAAAGAGAAGGAAGCCTCCTGTCCGTCATTGACTTCACGGTCACTGCGGCCGGGGCACGGTTGCTGGCAAGCCGGCTTGGACAACCCCTTGTTCAAGTCCCGGCGATCGAGGCTCGCCTTGATGAGGTCAGCCATTTTGAAGCCATGCCTGAGCTTAAGGACAAGCTGCGGCGCAGTCTTCAATCGATGCCTGACATTGAACGTGCCCTGGGGCGGCTGACGCTCGGCCGCGGCGGCCCGCGGGACCTTGCCGCTATCCGTGATGGCCTGAAATGCACCGAAGCCATTGGCGATCTCTTGGATATCAACAATCCGCTGAACCAGCTTCCAGCAAATCTTGCGGCGGCACGAAGCATCATCAAGACCTTGCCGCATGTCCTGGTGCAACGGCTTGCGGAAGGGCTCTCCGACACGCTTCCCATGCTGGCGCGGGACGGCAATTTCATCAGGCGTGGCTACAGCCAGGACCTCGACAGCGCCCGCACCCTGCGCGACGACACGCGGCAGGTCATCGCTGACTTGCAGTCGCGTTATGCCGAAACGGCCGGCATCAAGAACCTGAAAATCCGCCACAACAACATGATCGGCTATTTCATCGAGGTGGCCTCGCAGAACGCGGCAACACTGGGCGAGAGCAGGTTCGAAGGCCAGTTCATTCACCGCCAAACCATTGCCAATACCACGCGCTTCACCACCCTTGAACTTTCGCAGCTCGAACAGCGCATCGCCTCGGCGGCGGAACGGGCGCTGGCCCTTGAGCTTGAAGTGTTCAGTGGATTTGTCGAGAATGTCGGGGCAGAGAGAGAGAAAATTTCGAGTATCGCCGCGGCGCTTGCTGCGCTTGATGTGGCTTCTTCCCTGTGTGAGCTGGCCCAGAGCAGCCGCTATGTGCGGCCCATCGTCGATCATTCGCGGAGCTTCGAGATCGATGGCGGCCGGCATCCGGTGGTGGAGCGGGTCCTGCAGAAACGCGGCGACAGCGCCTTCATCGCCAATGACTGCGATCTCTCTGCCCAGAACCACCGGCTGTGGCTGCTGACCGGCCCCAACATGGCTGGTAAATCAACGTTTCTGCGGCAAAACGCCCTCATCGCCATTCTGGCGCAGATGGGCTCCTATGTGCCGGCCAGACGGGCCCATATCGGCGTTGTCGACCGCCTGTTCAGCCGCGTCGGGGCCGCCGATGACCTGGCGCGGGGGCGCTCGACGTTCATGGTTGAAATGGTGGAAACCGCGGCCATCCTCAACCAGGCAACGGAACATTCCCTGGTCATCCTGGACGAGATTGGCCGGGGGACTTCGACTTTTGACGGGCTATCGATTGCCTGGGCCACGGTCGAGCATCTGCATGAGAGCAACCGCTGCCGCGCCCTGTTCGCCACCCACTATCATGAATTGACGACCCTTGCGGCACGGCTTGACGGCCTTCATAACGCCACCGTCAAGGTTCGGGAATGGAAGGGCGACGTGATATTTCTCCATGAGGTCACAAGCGGAGTGGCGGACCGGTCCTATGGCATTCAGGTCGCAAAACTGGCTGGCCTGCCGCACGCCGTAACCGAACGGGCCGCAACGATCCTGTCACAGCTGGAAAAAAGCGAACAGGCTTTCAAGCGCAAGACGCTTGTCGATGACTTGCCGCTGTTTTCGGCGCTGCAGGCACCACCGGCCACCTCTTCGCAGCCGAAGGCCGACGACATCCGCGACATGCTTTCAACCGTCAGGCCGGACGAACTTTCGCCGCGCGACGCACTGGCATTCCTCTATGCCCTGAAGGCGAAAGCAGTCGAAGCGCAATGAAATACAGAGCCATTCATCATCCGGAGCGGCTGATTGACGCCGCGGCGCTGCGCACCACCCAGAGCGGACTTGCCGGCGCGCCTCCCTACGACATCGCAAAAATCCGCCCGGCGATTGTCAATGCCCTCAAATCCGTTCTGAAAGCAGCGAGAACCGAGGCTGAAGCCCGGCTTTGCGCCGATGGCAAAGGCACGCAATGCGCAAAAAATCTTGCCTATGTCCAGGATGAAATCATCCGCGCGCTTTATGACCTGGCCAGGGAGAAGCTATATCCGCGGGCAAATCCGAGTGAGTTGCAGGAGGTCGCCATCATCGCCACGGGCGGCTATGGCCGCGGCACGCTGGCTCCCGGCTCCGACATCGACCTACTGTTCTTGCTGCCGGGAAAACAGGACGAAACCAGCGGGCGGCTCATCGAATTCATCCTCTATACGCTGTGGGACATGCGCCTGAAGGTCGGCCATGCGACGCGCAGCACGGAGGAATGCATCCGCCTGGCCAAGACCGACAATACCATCCTCACCTCCATTCTCGAGGCGCGCTTCATTTGCGGCAATGAACGGCTCAGCAAGAGCATGCAGTTTCATTTCCGCCGCGACATTGTGCAGGCCGGCGCCCGCAAATTCGTGGCCGACAAGCTTGCCGAGCGCGATGTCCGCCTGGCCAAGAGCGGCGAAAGCCGTTACCTGGTCGAGCCTGACCTGAAGGATGGAAAGGGTGGCTTGCGCGATCTCCATACGCTGTTCTGGATCGCCAAATTTCTATACGACACCAACTCTCCAGAGGAACTTGCCGACAAGGGCGCGTTTACCCATGAGGAACTGTCGCGGTTTCAAAAATGCGAGGACTTTCTCTGGGCGGTGCGCTGCCACCTGCATTTCATTTCGGGCCGCGGCGAAGACCGCCTCAGTTTTGACCGGCAGTCGGAACTTGCGAACCGGCTTGGCTACCAGTCCCATGCCGGATTGAAAAATGTCGAGCGTTTCATGAAGCATTATTTTCTGATCGCCAAGGAAGTGGGCGATCTCACGCGGATTTTCTGCGCCAGCCTGGAAGCAAAGCAGGTGAAGGATATACCCGTCTTGAGCCGCGTCATGGGGCGGTTCCGGTCCAAGCCCGTCGTCAAGATACCGGAAAACAAGAATTTCCAGATTGAGAGCGGCCGCCTGGCGCTGGTCAAACCAAGCGTATTCAAGGAAGATCCGGTCAACCTCCTGCGCCTGTTTTCTGTGGCCAGCATCCATGGCGCGGAAATCCACCCGGATGCGCTCAAGACGGTCAGAAAATCGCTTTCCCTGATCGACAAGGAGCTTTGCAACAATGCGGAAGCCAATGCCTTGTTTCTTGACATGCTGGTCAACAGCGATTCATCGGAAACCCTGCTGCGCATGATGAATGAGGCGGGGGTCCTGGGCCGCTTCATTCCGGAGTTCGGCAAGGTCGTAGCGATGACGCAGTTCAACATGTATCACCACTATACGGTGGACGAGCATCTCATCCGTGCCGTCGGCATCCTCGCGGCCCTTGAAAAAGGACGGCTGTCGGAAGAACATCCACTCTCGGTGGTGCTCTTTCCTACCCTCAAGAGCCGCCGCTCGCTCTATGTCGCAACGCTCCTGCACGATATCGCCAAGGGCCGGACGGAAGACCATTCCATTGCCGGTGAACGGATTGCGCGCGCCTTGGGCCCGCGCCTAGGCCTTTCGCCGGAAGAAACCGAAACAACGGCCTGGCTGGTGCGCCACCACCTGCTGATGAGCGAGACGGCGCAGATGCGCGATCTCAATGACTTCAAGACCATTCTGGATTTTACCGCGGTCGTGCAAAGCCCGGAGCGGCTGAAGCTGCTGCTGATCCTGACGGTGGTTGACATCCGCGCCGTGGGGCCCGGCGTGTGGAACGGCTGGAAAGGCCAGCTCTTGCGCACTCTCTATGCGGAAGCGGAGCCGGTGCTGTCGGGGGGTCATACGGGAAGCAGCCGCGAGGTTCGTGTCAAGGAGGCGCAGGCCGCTTTTCTGGCGCATTTTCCGCAGTGGTCGGACAGCCAGATCAGGACGGCCACTTCGCGCCATTACGATGCCTACTGGCTGAATGTCAGCCTCGAGAAGCAGATCGCTCACCAGGCGCTGATCGACCGGTCGTCGCCCCGCGACATCGTGACGGAAGTTCATACGGACGCCTTCACGGCAATCACGGAACTCACCATCTACGCGCCGGACCATCCCCGCCTGCTGGCCCTGATCACGGGCGCCTGTGCCGCGGCGAACGCCAACATCCTGGGAGCGCAAATCTTCACGACGACGGATGGCATGGCACTGGACACAATCCTCATCCAGAGGGAATTCTCCACCGAGGATGACGAAAGGCGCCGGGCCGAGCGGGTGACCGAAATCATCCGCCAGGCCCTGGAGGGAAAGCTGCGGCTCAGGGATGCGGTTGCCGGCGCCACACAGCAGCGGTCACGGCTCAAGGCATTTTCGGTGGCGCCCCGCGTCATCATCGACAATCAGTCGTCAAACCGTTTCACGGTGATCGAAATCAACGGGCTTGACCGCATAGGCCTGCTTTACAAGCTTACCGAAGCGCTGTTTCACCTCAGCCTGAACATCGCTTCGGCCCACATCACCACGTTTGGCGAAAAGGCCATCGACGTTTTCTATGTCACTGATCTCACCGGCGACAAGATTCTCAGCCCGGCGCGGCACGCACAAATTGAACGGGAACTGATGAAGGTCCTGGCCCCCATGCCGGAAAGACTTGCAAACTCCGCATGAATCAGTGGAAGGAAGGGCCTGAACTTGGATATTGAGATATGTCGCTCCTGAAATCGGCAGCAACCGTCGGCGGGTTTACCCTGCTCAGCCGGCTGCTTGGATTCTTGCGTGACCAGCTTATTGCCTACACGCTGGGAACCGGGACCGTCGCGCAGGCATTTTTTGTGGCCCAGAGATTTCCAAACATGTTTCGCGCCCTGTTTGCCGAAGGGGCTTTCAATTCCGCCTTTGTGCCGCAATTTGCGCGGCGCATCGAGGGCGAAGGGCAAAGTGCGGCGCACAAGTTTGCAATTGAAATATTCTCGGCCCTGCTGGCCTGGCTTCTGGTGTTCACAGCCGTTGCGATGATCGCCATGCCGTGGCTCATCTATGTCATAGCACCAGGTTTTTCGCAGGACGCCCAGAAGCTGCAACTGACCATTGATCTCACGCGGATCTGCTTTCCCTATCTGCTCTTCATGTCGCTCACGGCCTTGCAGTCGGGGGTGCTCAACAGCCTCAACCGGTTTTCGGCGGCGGCGGCGGCGCCCATTCTGCTCAACATATTCATGATCCTCGCAACCGTTGTGGCATGGATATTCGAAACGGGCGACAGCGCGCTCACCGGATACATCCTCGCTGCCGGCGTCTCCGTGGCGGGGGTCGCGCAATTCCTGCTCCTGGCATTTGTCTGCAGGCGCGCAGGGATGCCACTGGTGCCGCAATGGCCGGTATTTTCGCCCGACGTCAAACGGGTGCTGGCGCTCTCGATACCCGGCATCATTTCGGGCGGAATCATGCAGATCAACCTGCTCGTCGCCACCGTCATCGCCACGAGCATCGACCGCGCAGTGGCCTACCTCTACTATGCGGACCGGCTTTATCAGCTTCCGCTCGGCGTCATTGTCGTGGCAATCGGCGTGGTCTTGCTGCCGGATCTGTCACGCAAGCTCCGCGCGGGTGATGACCGCGCCGCGCTCAACAGCCAGAACCGGGCGCTGGAGCTCTCGCTGTTTCTCACCGTTCCCGCGGCGATTGCCCTGATGGCCATTCCGGTGCCAATCATTCGCACGGTTCTCGAACATGGCGCATTCACCGCGGCTGACACGCTTGCCGTGGCCCCCACGGTGCTGGCCTTTGCAACAGCACTTCCGGCCTTTGCCATGACCAAAGTTTTCCAGCCCGGCTTCTATGCCCGGGAAGACACCAGGACACCGATGCGTTTTGCGGTCATTTCGGTGGCGATCAATATCGCGGCGAGCCTGCTGCTGTCGCGCTGGTTCGGCCATGTCGGCATTGCGGCTGCAACATCCATCGCCGCCTGGGCCAATGCCATCCTTCTCGCCACCGCATTGACGCGGCGCGGCCATTACCGCCTGGATGACCGCCTGAAGGCCAGGCTGCCGAAAATCCTTCTGTGCGCCGTCGCAATGGGGTTGCTGCTGATGCTTGGCCTGTGGTTCCTGGAGGAGAATTTCACCGAATCCGCAAGCTTCTCCAGCGCGGCATGGGGATTGCTTGTTCTCATAGCTGGCGGCGGCGCCAGCTACTTTGCCCTGGCCCATTTCTCAGGCGCCATGAGCCTTGCCGAAATGCGTGCGGTCACAAAACGCTAAGTCTTTTCAAGCCGTGCAATTGCGGGCATAAGGCGGCCCAGTTCAGACCACAGGATTTCCTTTATGACCACTTTCACCCCACGGGTTTTCTCCGGCATGCAGCCTACGGGCAATTTGCACCTCGGCAACTATCTGGGCGCCATGCTGAACTGGATCAAACTCCAGGAAACCCATGAGTCCATTTATTGCGTGGTCGACATGCATGCCATCACCCTGTGGCAGGAACCCAAGGAACTGCACAAGTCCATCCTTGAAGTGACTGCCGCCTATCTCGCCTGCGGCCTGGACCCGAAACGCTCGATCATTTTCAACCAGAGCCAGGTGCAGGAACATGCGGAACTTGCCTGGATTTTCAACTGCGTGGCACGCATGGGCTGGCTCAACCGGATGACCCAGTTCAAGGAAAAGGCCGGCAAGGACAAGGAGCAGGCTTCGGTGGGGCTTTATGTCTATCCCAACCTCATGGCGGCGGATATCCTGGCCTACAAGGCAACCCATGTGCCGGTCGGCGATGACCAGAAGCAGCATCTGGAACTGGCGCGCGATATCGCGGGCAAGTTCAACCTGGATTTCGGCGATGCGATCAGCGCCGCCGGCTACAAGGGCGATTTCTTCCCGCAGCCCGAGCCCTTCATTATCGGGCCCGCCACCCGGGTCATGTCGCTGCGCGACGGGGCAAAGAAGATGTCGAAGTCAGACCCTTCGGACCTGTCGCGGATCAACCTGTCCGACGATGCCGAGACGATTGCCCGCAAAATCCGCAAGGCCAAGACCGATACGGACGGCCTGCCTTCGGAGGCGGCAGGACTCAAGGGCCGGCCAGAGGCTGAAAACCTGGTTGGCATCCATGCGGCCCTGTCGGGCCAGTCGGTGGAGCAGGTTCTGGGGCAGTTCGGCGGCGGGCAGTTTTCCCGCCTGAAGGAGGCCCTGGCGGAGCTGTCAGTGGCCAAGCTTGGACCCATTGGCCAGGAAACCCGGCGTTTGAAGGGGGATTCCGGGTATGTCGAGAGCATTTTGGCCGATGGCTCGGCCCGGGCGAGGGCCATAGCGGGGCCAATCTTGCGGGAGACACGTAAAATTGTCGGTTTTGTCGTCTCCTGAGACACCGCAACAGTTTGAAATGATTCCAAACTAGCCTATATAGATGGATAGAGGACAAAGCATGTTTATTCAGACTGAAGCCACCCCAAACCCTGCCACCCTGAAGTTCATTCCGGGAAAACCCGTGCTGCCCGGCTCGACGCGCGAATACCGCGCGGCGGACGAGGCGGACGATTGTGCCCTGGCCCAGCAACTGTTCACCGTTTCCGGCGTTTCCGGCGTCTTCCTTGGTCAGGATTTCATCACGGTCAGCAAGAGCGACGGCGAATGGCAGCACCTGAAGCCCGCCATCCTCGGCCATATCATGGATCACTATCTGTCGAGCGCGCCCATGCTGAAGGGCGATAAATCCCAGGCCATGACCGACAGCGGCGAGTTCTTTGACGAGTCGGACAAGGCCATCGTCGGCACCATCAAGGAACTGCTGGAAACCCGCGTCCGGCCAGCCGTTGCCCAGGACGGCGGCGATATTACCTTTCATGGCTTCAAGGAAGGCGTGGTCTTTCTCAACATGAAGGGCTCGTGCGCCGGCTGCCCGAGTTCCACCGCCACGCTCAAGCACGGCATTGAGAACCTGCTGCGGCATTTCGTTCCGGAAGTCACCGAGGTCCGGCCAGTTTAAGTCTACCGGTTCCTGAATGCGGGTTTCCGCTTTTCAACAAAGGCGGACATGCCTTCCTTCTGATCCTCCAATGCGAACATGGAATGGATGAGTCGGCGCTCAAAGCGCAGGCCTTCGGCAAGGCTCGTTTCAAAAGCACGATTTACTGCCTCTTTCGCCATCATGGCTATGGGCTGGGAAAAGGCTGCAATTTTTGCGGCCGTCTCCATCGCTTCATCCAGCAGCTTGTCGGGGGCCACAATGCGCGACACCAGCCCGCAACGCTCCGCCTCGGCAGCTTCCATCAAACGGCCCGTCAGGATCATTTCCATGGCTTTAGCCTTGCCGATGGAGCGGGCCAGCCTTTGCGTGCCGCCGGAACCCGGAATAATCCCCAAGGTGATTTCCGGCAGGCCGAATTTCGCTGTTTCGGCGGCTATGATGAAATCACACATCAGGGCCAGCTCGCAGCCGCCACCCAGGCAATAGCCCGAAACGGCAGCGATCATGGGCTTGCGGAATTCCGAAACCCTGTCCCAGGTCGAGAGGAAATTGCCGAGATAGACATCGGTAAAGCTCAAGTCCTTCATCTCGCGGATATCGGCGCCGGCAGCAAAAGCCTTGTCGCCGCCCGCGATAACCACACAGCCAATGGCGGCATCTTCCTGAAAATCTGAAAGAGCGTCGTTGAGCTCGGCGATGAGCTGGGCGTTCAGGGCATTCAGCGCCTTGGGCCGGTTGAGGGTGATGACCCCCACCGCGTCCCGGGTTTCGCTGATAATGTTTTCGTAGGCCATGGGCATTTCCTATTTCTGGCAGGACGGACAGTAAAAGGTTGAGCGTCCGGACTGCACTATACGACGGATGGTTCCGCGGCAACCCGGGGTTTGGCATTTTTCGCCGGCCCGGTCGTAAACCGCGAAGCGCTGCTGATAGGCGCCTTCGCTGCCATCGGTGGAGGAAAAGTCCTGCAAGGTGGAGCCGCCCGCCGCGATGGCCTCGTTCAGGATATCCCGGACATGGCGGACGACATCATTCAAACGGGCATCATGTGTGTTCTTGCGAACCAATGTCCCCGCCTTGCGCCGGGGTGAAAGGCGGCTGCGATGCAGCACCTCGCTCACATAGATGTTGCCAAGCCCGGCAATGATCCGCTGGTCCAGCAGGGCGGCCTTCAGCGGGGCGGATTTTTTCCGGAATCTTGCTGCCAGAAAATCGGCGCTGAATTCATTTCCGAGAGGCTCCACGCCGATGCCTTTCAGAAGCTTGTGGCCTGCCATTTCATTTTCGTGAAGAAGGTCCATCACGCCGAAGCGGCGGTGATCGGTATAAACAACCCGCACGCCATTATCGAGCAGGATGACCACATGGTCATGGGGACCGGAACCAGCGTCAACGGCGCCCTGCTCATAATAAAATTCGCCCAGGTTGTTTGGCGGTGCGTTTACATCCAGAACCGTAAAGCGCCCGGTCATGCCGAGATGCACCAAAAGGCAGTGGCTATCATCAAGGTTAACCAGAATATACTTGGCCCGGCGCTGGAGACTCATAACACGTCTGCCCTTCAGACGGGCGGCGAAGCCCGCGGGAAAGGGAAAGCGCAGGCCGGCCCTTCGCAGCTCCACCGCGGCGATGGACCGCCCAACAAGGACGGGGCCAAGCCCGCGCATAACAGTTTCAACTTCGGGGAGTTCCGGCATGATTATTAAGCAATAAGCGTTAAGCCGCCACACTGGCAATAGAACTCATGAAACCTTTGGTTTATGATGGCTCCATGGTTGAATCTCAAAAAAATGACGTGGACTTCGGCTTTCGCCGGGTGGGCGAAAACGAGAAGCAAGGCCTGGTCAACGAGGTCTTTTCCAAGGCCGCCGAACGCTATGACCAGATGAATGACCTGATGTCCGGGGGCTTGCACCGGTTCTGGAAAGACGATCTGGTCACCCTGCTCAACCCGCCACGAAACCCCACCGCCTTCAAGGTGCTGGATGTGGCGGGCGGCACGGGTGACGTCGCCTTCCGCATTGCCCGGGCGGGTGGCGCTGGAACCCATGTGACGGTTGCCGATATCTCACCCGAAATGGTGCATGAGGGCAAAAAGCGGGCAGAGCGCGAAGGCCTGCTTGAGCGCTGCGATTTCACTGTGGGCAATGCCGAAAGCCTGGCCTTTCCCGACCAGAGCTTTGATGCCTATACGATTGCCTTTGGCATTCGCAATGTCACCCATATCGACCGGGCACTGACGGAAGCGCACCGCGTGCTGAAACCGGGCGGGCATTTTCTTTGCCTGGAGTTTTCGCATGTCGACATGGAACTGCTTGCGAAGGCCTATGACGCCTTTTCATTCACAGTCATTCCCGCCGTCGGCAAGGTTGTCACCGGCGATGGCCAGCCCTACCGCTACCTGGTCGAAAGCATCCGCAAATTTCCCAGGCAGGACGAGTTCAAGGCCATGATCGATGCGGCAGGATTTGCCCGCACGAGCTACCGCAATCTTTCCGGCGGGATCGTCGCCATTCACGCGGGCTGGCGAATCTGATGATTTCAACGGTGAAAAATATGTGGCGGCTGGCCCGCGCCGGACGGACCATGGCGCGCTATGATTTTTTCCTCCAGCCGGAACAGGTTTCCGACCTGCCATGGTTCGCACGGGCGCTTCTGAAGACGGCCAAATTTGGCGCCGCCGCGCCAATTGTTGATTCCGGCAGCCGGGTAAGCGCGGCGCTCTCGTCGCTTGGGCCCAGCTACATCAAGCTTGGGCAATTCCTGTCCACCCGCCCTGACGTGATCGGGGCCAAGCGGGCCTTTGAACTGAAATCCCTGCAGGACCGGCTGCCGCCCTTCAGCATGGCGGAAGCGCGCGACATCATCCGTGCCAATCTTGGCCAGAGCGCGGAAGAGCTGTTCACGGAGTTCGGCGAGCCGGTCGCCGCCGCATCGATTGCCCAGGTTCACAAGGCCCTGACCAGGGATGGCGAACAGGTCGCCGTCAAGATTCTGCGCCCCGGAGTAGAGAAGCGCTTCGCCGATGACCTCTCAAGTTTCTTTTTTGCGGCGCGGATGATGGAGCGGTTCTCGCGCGAGGCGCGGCGCTTGCGCCCCGTGGCGGCCGTTGAAATGCTTGATCATTCCATGAAGCTTGAACTCGACCTGCGCATGGAGGCTTCGGCCATTTCGGAAATGGCCAAGGCCACCGCCGATGATCCAAACTTCCGCCTGCCGGCGGTCAATTGGCCGCTCACCGGCCGCCAGGTGCTGACGACAGAGTGGATCGAGGGCACACCCATCTCGGATATCGCAACGCTTCGGGCGAAAGGTTTTGATCTCAAGGCGCTGGGTGACAACATCATCCAGAGCTTCCTGCGCCACGCCATCCGTGATGGCTTCTTTCATGCCGACATGCATCAGGGGAATCTTTTCGTCGATACCAAGGGCCATCTCGTCGTGGTTGATTTCGGCATCATGGGAAGACTGAGCGAAGGCGACCGCCTGTTCCTCGCTGAAATCCTTTATGGCTTCATCACGCGGGACTATGAACGGGTCTCCCAGGTTCACTTCGATGCGGGCTATGTGCCGCGCGACCAGGATGTGGCCGATTTCGCCCAGGCGCTCCGCGCCATCGGCGAGCCCATCATGGGCCTTGCGGCACATGAAATCTCCATGGCGCGGCTGCTCACCCAGCTTTTTGAGGTGACCGGGCAGTTCAACATGGTGACCCAGCCGCAACTTCTGCTGTTGCAGAAGACCATGGTTGTGGTCGAAGGAGTCGCCCGCACCCTTAACCCCGAACTCAACATGTGGGTCACCGCCGAACCTGTGGTGCGAAGCTGGATTGAGCGGAAGCTTGGGCCCATCGGCAAGCTGGAGGGGGCCGTGCAAAGTGCCGCTTCGCTTGGCCGCCTGGCCTCCATGCTGCCTGATGTGGTGACCGAAATCGTGCAATCCGGCAGCATCAAGCTCGACGCCGACACGACAAACCGTATTGCCATCGCCCACCACCATGCCAACCGTTTCCAGCGCTATGCAATCATGGCAGGGGCGGCTGCGCTGGTGGCAATCGCCCTCAAACTCGTCCTTTAAGAAAGAGCGTTTAATCGCTACATTGGCCCCATGACCGCTGTCACCGGAAAGACCATACTTCTCATCATTGGGGGCGGAATTGCCGCCTATAAATCTCTTGAATTGATCCGGCTATTGACGAGCAGGGGCGTGAGCGTTCGCAGCATCATGACCAAGGCGGCGGAAGAGTTTGTCACGCCCCTGTCGGTTGCCAGCCTTACCCGGCAGAAGGTTCACACCGCGCTTTTCAATCTCACCGATGAAATCGAAATGGGCCATATCGAGCTGTCGCGGGCGGCGGACCTCCTGGTCGTGGCGCCGGCCACGGCGGACCTCATGGCCAAGATGGCCCATGGCCAGGCCAATGACCTTGCCTCGACAACACTTCTTGCCACGGACAAGCCTGTCCTGATCGCACCCGCCATGAATGTGCGGATGTGGCATCACGCGGCAACCCAGCGCAATCTCGCGCAATTGAAGCGCGATGGCATTCTCCTGGTCGGGCCCAATGAAGGGGACATGGCCTGCGGTGAATATGGATTGGGCCGCATGGCGGAGCCTGCCGAAATCGTTGCAGCCATTGAGGCGGCTCTGGCCCCCCGGGCACAACCGCTCAAGGGCAAGAAGGTTCTGGTCACGGCGGGGCCGACGCGCGAGGCCATTGATCCGGTGCGCTACATTTCCAATTATTCTTCAGGCAAGCAGGGCTATGCCATTGCCGCTGCGGCGGTCGCACTCGGAGCGGAAACGGTTCTGATTTCGGGACCGGTCGATCTTGCGATTCCTCCCGGTGTGCAAATGATTCCAGTGACAAGTGCCGTTGAAATGCTCGCAACCAGCGAGCGGGAGCTTCCCTGCGACATCGCCATCTTCACGGCGGCAGTCGCCGACTGGCGCGTGGCGGAGGAGAAAGGCGAGAAGATCAAGAAAGACAAGAACGGCCTTCCCGATCTCAAATTTGTGGAAAATCCCGACATCCTGCAGACGATTGCCAGGCGCGCCTCAAAGCGGCCAGGAATAGTTGTTGGATTCGCTGCCGAAACGGAAAATCTCACCGCCAATGCGCAGGACAAGCTGAAGAAAAAAGGCTGTGACCTGATCGTCGCCAATGATGTGAGCAAGGAGCACGGGGTTTTTGGCGGCGAGCAAAACACCGTGCAGCTCGTGTCGGCTTCTGGCGTTGAAAGCTGGGGAATCCTGTCGAAGCAGGATGTGGCGCAGCGCTTGATGGCGCAACTTGCGGCGCAACTGGCTACGGGCAAGGCATGACAGCGTT
>Ga0073905_10001077_pt1 | contig 13674 bp, 12 predicted proteins | sample KloWWTupernatant_FD_65482 | JGI IMG/M metagenome (GOLD analysis project Ga0073905, IMG submission 65482) | Active sludge microbial communities from Klosterneuburg, Austria, studying microevolution and ecology of nitrifiers - Klosterneuburg... | ecosystem: Engineered > WWTP > Aerobic digester >... | reverse complement strand
GCCACCGGCATCATCGACAGCCACGGCCTGATGCTGGCCCTGCAGGGGGAGGCCGAGGCGCACGGCGCGGCGCTGGCCCTGAAGAGCCCGCTGCTGCGCGGCGAGGCGCGAGGAGGCGGATTCTTGCTGGAGGTCGGCGGCGAGGAGCCGATGCGGCTGGAGGCGAAAATCGTCGTCAATTCTGCGGGGCTGCACGCGAGGAAGGTCGCCGCTTCGCTCGGCGGCCTCGATGCGCGACATGTGCCGGCGCTGCATTACGCCCGCGGCAACTACTACGCGCTGGCCGGCCGCGCGCCCTTCACGCACCTCGTCTACCCCCTGCCCGAGCCGGGCGGGCTGGGCGTGCATCTGACGCTGGACCTCGGCGGCCAGGCGCGCTTCGGCCCCGACGTGGAATGGGTGGACGCCCTCGACTACACGGTCGACCCGCGCCGCGCCGATGCCTTTTACGCCGCGGTGCGCAAGTACTGGCCGCAGCTGGCAGACGGCGCCCTGCAGCCGGCCTACTCGGGCATCCGGCCGAAGCTCGCCGGGCCGGGCGCACCGGCGGCGGACTTCCTCGTGCAGTCGCAGGCGACGCATGGCGTGCCGGGACTGATCAACCTGTTCGGCATCGAGTCGCCCGGGCTGACGTCGTGCCTGGCCCTCGCCGATCACGTCTGCGGGGAACTGGGAATCTGATGCTCCGCCTGGTTCTCGACACCAATGTCGTGCTCGACCTGCTGCATTTCGACGATCCGGCCTCGGCACCGATCCGACAGGCCCAGCGCGAGGGCCGCGTCGTCTGCTGCGTCAACGCCGCCTGCCGCGACGAATTGGCTCACGTGCTGAGCTACCCGCAGTTCAAAATCCCCGAGCATGAAGCCCGCCGCATCCTCGACGAATACGACGCCCTTGCGCAGCCCTGCCACCTCGCGGCAGATGCCACCCTGCCGCCGCTGCCGCAGTGCCGCGACCCCGACGACCAGAAGTTCCTCGAACTGGCGCGGGCGGCGAAGGCCGACCTCCTTGTCACCAAGGACAAGGCACTGCTCGCCCTGGCACGGAAGGTCGGCCGCCTCGGCCTGCAGATCCTCACGCCCGCTGAAGCCGTCGCCCGAATGAACCGGATCGCGGATGAACGTGCTGTCGAACCGGGGCCCGAAGCGGAAGTGGTCGTTCTCGTCCACGGCCTCTGGCTGGGCGGCTGGGTATGCAGCCTGCTCGGGCATTGGCTGCGTGCGTCCGGCTTTCGCGTCGTGCGCTTCGGCTATCCCTCGACCCGCGAAGCGCTTTCCGCCAATGCGGCGCGGCTGGCGCGATTCGCCCAATCCCTGGATGTCCGCACGGTGCATTTCGTCGGCCACAGCCTGGGCGGCCTGGTGGCCTTGATGAGCCAGATCGATCACCCGGATCGTCGGCCCGGACGCATGGTGATGCTCGGCAGCCCGTTCGGCGGCAGCCAAGCCGCGGCGCGGCTTGGGACCCGCTACCTCGGCCGGGCCCTGCTCGGCCGCAGCCTGCGCGATTGGATGGCCGATCGCCCCGACGCCTGGACCGGCCCGCGCCAACTGGGTGTTATCGCCGGTTCCGGCCGGATCGGCATGGGACGCTTCATCGCCCCCGACCTGACGCGACCCAACGATGGCGTGGTCACCGTGGAGGAAACACGCGTGCCCGGCGCCACGGACCATATCGTTTTGCCGGTGAGCCACACGGAAATGCTCGCCTCGCGCCGCGTCGCCGGCGAGGTGGCGCGCTTCCTGCTGCACGGACGCTTTCGCCATGATGGCGCCTAGCAGCCTGCTGCCGCTGCTCGCGGCCGTCGCGCTGGCCCTGGGCGGCTGCGCCTCCCCGGCCTATTACCTGCAGGCCGTCGGCGGCCAGTTCGAGCTGTGGCGCCTGGCCAGGCCCATCGAAGCGGTGCACGCCGATCCGGCCATCGCAGCGGAACTGCGCGCCAGGCTCGCCGCGGCCGCGCGGATCCGCGATTTCGCCAGCAGCGCACTGGCCTTGCCCGACAACGGCAGCTTCCGCCGCTACGCCGCCCTGGACCGCCCCTACGTGGTCTGGAACGTCTTCGCCGCGGAGGAATTCTCGGTCAAGGCCAGGGAGTGGTGCTTCCCGGTGGCCGGCTGCGTCGGTTATCGCGGCTACTTTTCCCGCGTCGGCGCCGAGGCACATGCCGCCTCCCTGCGCGAGGAGGGCTTCGAGGTCCATATCGGCGGCGTGCCCGCGTATTCGACCCTGGGCTGGTTCGACGACCCCCTCATCAGCACCTTCATCCATTTTCCGCAAACCGAGCTGGCCCGCCTGATTTTCCACGAACTGTCGCATCAGGTCCTCTACGCAAGCGACGACACGGAGTTCAATGAATCCTTCGCCGTCGCCGTCGAGGAGGAGGGCTTGCGGCGCTGGCTGGCGCAAGAAGCCGATCCCGCCCTGCACGCCGCCTACGAACGCGGCCAGCGCATGCGCGCCGAGTTCCAGGGGCTGGTGCTCGGCGCACGCAACCGTTTGGAGGCGCTCTACGATTCGGATCTGCCGAAGGAGGACAAGCGCCGCGAGAAGGCACGCATCCTCGCCGGGCTGAGGCAGGACTACGAAGCGCTGAAAGCCGGTCCGTGGCAGGGTTTCGCCGGCTTCGACCACTGGCTCGGGCAGGACGGGATCAACAACGCCACGCTCACCTCGCTCAGCCTCTACCATCGGCTCGTGCCGGCCTTCACGGCACTGCTCGCGCGCCACCACCGCGACCTGCCGCGCTTCTACGCCGAAGTGAAAACCCTGACGGTCCTGCCCAAGGAGGAAAGGCGTGAAAAACTTGCCCTGCCCCCTGAAGCGCCGGTTCGCACCGACAGGATGAATGGGAACAGGCCCTAGCCGCAGGCCTGAAAGGGGGATTGTCTGAGTGAGAGCTGATTCAGAATGGCCGCGCTCAGCGGCATCCAGTTCCCGCCGACTTGCACATCGATCTTCTCGAAGGGAATGGCCAGGTTGGGACTCAGCCGGTTGGTGGGATTCACGGCGTCGTCGACGCCGAAATAGATCACGCCTGAAGACAGATTGCGCTCGTCCGGGACGCGCGTCACCTCCGCGAACAGGGCGTTGCGCTCCGGGATGCGCAGGACGACGGTCGCCGCATCGCCGGGCCTGGGCGCGCGGGTCTGGCATTCGAGGCGGTAGACGGCACGATTGGCCGGCAGCTGCTTGCGCACCTTCTCCAGCATTTTCTGGGGATAATCGTGGGGCGGGCCGAACTGCCGCTCTAGGCGCAGCAGCGGCTCATTCGCCTTTAGCAGCCGGGCCAGCGCCTCGGTGCGGTAGACATAACCTTTCATTCTTCCAGTCCTCTATTGGCTGTCTGCCAGTGTGCCGCGCACGCACTTGGCAATCTCCGGCGCGGCCTCATTTATTTGAGGTGCATATTAGCATTTGATCCAGAATGAGCACAGGAACTTCATCACAAATTGCCGCAAAAAATAGCCTTCATAGGGAAAAACGTCACACTTTTCCGGAATAATGCCGACCGCCCTCGCCCTCCTCAACGACACCTTCGGCTACCCCGCTTTCCGCGGGCAGCAGGCGGAGATCGTCGACCATGTCGCCGGCGGCGGCGACGCCCTGGTGCTGATGCCCACCGGCGGCGGCAAGTCGCTCTGCTACCAGATCCCGGCCCTGCTGCGGCCGGGCACGGCCATCGTGATTTCCCCGCTGATCGCGCTGATGCAGGACCAGGTGGCGGCGTTGCGGGAAGCCGGCGTGCGCGCCGCCTGCATCCATTCCGGCCAGGACGGCATCGAGTCCGACCGCGCCGAGCGTGCCTTTGCCGACGGCGAACTCGACCTGCTCTACGTCTCGCCGGAGCGGCTGCTGTCGCCCCGCTTCACCTGGCTGCTGAGCCAGGCCGAGCGCCACGGCCTCGCCCTCTTCGCCATCGACGAGGCGCACTGCGTCTCGCAGTGGGGGCACGACTTCCGTCCGGAGTACCTGAAACTCGGCTTCCTGCACGAGCGCTGGCCCGACGTGCCGCGCATCGCACTGACGGCCACTGCCGACGAGACGACGCGCCGGGAGATCATCGCCAACCTGCAGCTCGGGAATGCAGGCGTCTACATCGCCAGCTTCGACCGGCCCAACATCCGCTACCGCATCGTCGAGAAGGCCAACGCCCGCGCCCAGCTGCTGGCTTTCCTGCGCGCCGAACACGCGGGCGAGGCCGGCATCGTCTACTGCCTGTCGCGGCGCAAGGTGGAGGAGACCGCGGCCTTCCTCACGGCCTCCGGCATCCGCGCCCTGCCCTATCACGCCGGCATGGATGCTTCCGACCGCGAACGCAACCAGACCGCCTTCCTGCGCGAGGACGGCGTGGTGATGGTGGCGACCATCGCCTTCGGCATGGGCATCGACAAGCCCGACGTGCGCTTCGTCGCCCACCTCGACCTGCCGAAGAGCATCGAGGGCTACTACCAGGAAACCGGCCGCGCCGGGCGCGACGGCCTGCCCGCCGACGCCTGGATGGCCTACGGCCTCGCCGACGTCGTGCAGCAGCGGCGCATGATCCTGGAGTCGCCGGCGGACGCGCGCCACAAGCGCGTCGCCAGCGCCAGGCTCGATGCCCTGCTCGGCCTGTGCGAGACCACCGGCTGCCGCCGCCAGTGCCTGCTCGCCTATTTCGGCGAGGACAGCGGCCCCTGCGGCAACTGCGACACCTGCCTCGAACCGCCGCAGACCTGGGACGGCACCGAGGCCGTGAGAAAGGCGCTGTCCTGCGTCTATCGCACCGGTCAGCGCTTCGGCGCCGGCCACGTCATCGACGTGCTGCTGGGGCGCGAGGAGGAGCGCGTGCGCCAGTGGGGCCACGACCGGCTGTCGACTTTCGGCATCGGCGCCGACATCCCGGAGAAGGAATGGCGCGGCATCTTCCGCCAGATGGTGGCGCTCGGCCTGCTGGCGGTCGACCCTGCCCACGGCGCGCTGACCCTGGCTGCCGCCAGCCGCCCGGTGCTGAAGGGCGAGCAGGGCGTGCCGCTGCGCCGCGCCCCGGAGAAGAAGACCGCGACGACGAAAAGCCGCAGGATCGACGCCGATCTCAGCGCCGAGGAGCACGCGCTGTGGGAACGCCTGCGCGCCTGGCGCGCCGAAACGGCGAAAAATCACGGCGTCCCCGCCTACGTCATCCTGCACGACGCCACGCTGCTGGAACTCCTGCGCCAGCGGCCGCAGAGCCTCGACGCGATGCGCCACGTCAGCGGCATCGGCGCGCGCAAGCTGGAGAATTTCGGCGCGGATCTGCTCGATCTCCTGGCGACGGCGTAGACTGCTGCGGAAACGCGAAGGAGCCGGACCGATGAGCGACAGCCCGCAGCAGCGCCGCGACGCCTGGAACGCCTCGCGCTTCCGCCCCGGCGAGACGGGCGGCCTCTACGAGAGCTACTTCCTTCGCGCCAACCATCCCGAGAAGCCGCTGGCCTTCTGGATCCGCTACACGGTGTTCTGCCCGAAAGGCCGGCCGCAGGACGCGCAGGGCGAACTCTGGGCGATCTGGTTCGACGGGGAAGCGCAGCGCATCGTCGCCGTGAAGGAATCGCTCCCCATCGCCGACTGCCGCTTCGCGCCGGACCGGCTCGACGTGCGCGTCGGCGACGCGACACTGGGCGAGGGAAGCCTCGCCGGCCGCGCCGCCTCGGCCGACCACGCCGTATCGTGGCGACTGACTTTTGCCGACGGCGATGCGCCGCTCCTGCTGCTGCCCGAATCGATGTACGCAGGCGGCTTCCCCAAGGCGAAGGCGCTGGTCGCCTGCCCCAACGCCGTCTTCTCCGGCACGTTGACCGTGGACGGCCGCGAGATCGCCATCGACGGCTGGCGCGGCAGCCAGAACCACAACTGGGGCAGCCGCCACACCGACCGCTACGTCTGGGGCCAGGTGGCCGGCTTCGACAACGCGCCGGAGGCCTTCCTCGAATGCGCGACGGCGCAGGTACGCATCGGCCCCTTCTGGAGCCCGCGCCTGACGCTGCTGGTGCTGCGCGACGGCGGCGAGGAGATCGCGCTGAACGGCCTGCTGCAGGCGGCGCGCGCGCACGGCGACTATGATTTTTTCCGCTGGACGATCGACTCGCGCAGCCCGCAGGCGCGCCTGCATGGCCGCATCGAGGCGCCCGCTGCCGCCTTCGTCGGCTTGAACTACCTGAATCCGCCCGGCGGATCGAAAACCTGCCTCAACAGCAAGCTCGCATCAGCGGAATTCACCCTGGAACGGCCGGGCCGGCCGGCGAAGACCTTCGTCACACGCTCGCGCGCGGCCTTCGAGATCCTCACGGACCGCAGCGACCACGGTGTGCGCATCGCCGCCTGAAATAATTTTTCTGGCGCAAAGGTTTCAAGTCTGTATAATTCGTTTTGTGCAATGCAGCAGACAGTAGTTCTCCAGCCCGCCAGTTGCCGAATCGGGCTCACGTGACTGTATTCCACACACAGTCTCCGTCCTCGATCTCTCCCGCCCTTCCCTTCCGAACGGCATGAGTTGTTGCCGGTGATATCGCGTCGCCGGGTTTGCGTTCCCGGATTGCGACGCCCATCCATTTCGAAAGGAAAGAGCCATGGCTTTTGCCCAGCTCGGTTTGAACCCGCTTGTCGTCAAGGCCGTCGAGGCCAGCGGCTACACTGAACCCACCGCCGTGCAGATTCAGGCGATCCCCGCAACGCTCGAAGGCTCGGACCTGCTCGTCTCCTCGCAGACCGGCAGCGGCAAGACGGCGGCCTTCATGCTGCCCTGCCTGCACCGCCTCGACCAGCCCTCGGCGCTGCCCGGCCGCGGCCCGCGCGTGCTGGTGCTGACGCCGACGCGCGAACTGGCGCAGCAGGTGACCCGCGCCGCCGAAACCTACGGCAAGTTCCTCAAGCGCCTGCGCGTCGTCGCCGCCGTCGGCGGCGCGCCCCTGCATGTCCAGGCCAAGCTGCTGTCGCAGCCGGTCGACATCGTCGTCGCCACGCCGGGCCGCCTGATCGACCACCTCGAGCGCGGCCGCATCGACTTCTCGCGTCTGGAGACGCTGATCCTCGACGAGGCCGACCGCATGCTCGACATGGGCTTCATCGACGACATCGAGGCCATCATCGCGCGCACGCCGGCCACGCGCCAGACGCTGCTGTTCTCGGCGACGCTGGAAGGCGTCGTCGGCCGCCTCGCCCAGCGCGTGACGAAGAACGCCCGCCGCATCGAGATCGAGACGGCGCCGGAACTCAAGGCGAAGATCGAGCAGCGCATCCATTTCGCCGACGACTTCTCGCACAAGTCGCGCCTGCTCGACCACCTGCTGCGCGACGCCGAGCTCTCGCAGGCGGTGGTGTTCACCTCGACCAAGAAATCCGCCGACGACCTCGCCGTGCAGCTGCGCGGCGAGGGCTTCGCCGCCGAGGCGCTGCACGGCGACATGAACCAGCGCGACCGCAACCGCACCCTGCAGGCGCTGCGCCAGGGCCGCACCCGCGTGCTGGTGGCGACCGACGTCGCCGCCCGCGGCATCGACGTGCCGGGCATCAGCCACGTCATCAACTTCGATTTGCCGCGCCAGGCCGAGGACTACGTGCACCGCATCGGCCGCACCGGCCGCGCCGGGCGCGAAGGCATCGCCATCAGCCTGGCGGCGCACTTCGAGAAGCGGCAGATCCGCGACATCGAGCGCTACACCGCCCAGGCCATCCGCGTCGGCGTCATCCCCGGCCTCGAGCCGAAGGCGCGCCCGGCGCGCCCAGAGGGCTTCGGCGACAAGCGCCGCCCGGCGGCGCCGCGCCCTGCCGGCGGCTACGGCAAGGGCACCGGCTACGGCGCCAAGAGCAGCTTCGGCGACCGCAAGGCGGGGTTCGGCGACAGGAAAGCCGCCTTCGGCGAAAAACAGTCGTCCTTCGGTGAAAAAACCGGCTACGGCCACCGCGAAGGGACGCGTCCCGGCAGCGACAAGCGCAACGCGCCCTCAGGCACCAAGCGCCGCGCCTACGGCGGCTACTGAAAAGACACCCCGCCCTCTGCCGGGGGCGGGGTGAAGCCCACCACCGCTAGAAACGACCGTTGGTGTGCCGCCAGCCGCCCCGATGACGGCCGATGAGCAAAGCGCCCGCTGAAATCAGGCCGAGCAACACGACACCGATGACGTGCCTGAAGGCGATCGCACCGAAGCCGAACAGGTCAGGGATCGACCAGTTCCACGCCAGCCGGATCAATAGCGCGACGCCGAGCAGCGACGCCAGCCCCACCAGCAGCACGCCCAACACATTTCCGTATCGCCGCATCTTCCACCTCCTTTCGCCGTAGCAACATCAAACACGCGAACCGGCGCGGGCATCCTGCCGGTTCAGCCCCGTCTCCATCGCATTCAGGGTTTTCAGGGTCACTTTCAGGTCGGCCCCGGGAATCTTTTTCGTCAGATCGGCCAGCAGCCGGTCCTCGCGCCGGCGGATCGCCTCGCAGGCCTTCGCCCCCGCCGCGGTCAGGCGAACGATGGGCGAGCGCAGGTGATCGGGGTTGTCGAGGCACTCGACCAGCCCGCCCTCAAGCAACCCGTTGACGACCACCTGGATGTGCTGACGGCTGACGTCCTGCTCCCGCGCCACCTGCGGCACCGTGCGCGGTCCGCGCTCGTGCAGGGTCTCCATCACCGCCCGCATGCTGGCGGTGATGCCGAGGTCGGCCTGGGCGCGGTCGGCCGTCCCGGCGAGGACGTGAAACAGCCGCCGCACCGCCAGGATCGCCTGACGGAGCGGCTGGCCGCGGGCCTCCGGCGCAGACGTTTTCATGCTCATGCCGGCGATTTGACATGTTAGTTGTCTTATTGTCAAGTTTATTGTCACTTTGGCCGATCAGGCAGCGTTCGCTCCCTGCCTGCTTACGGAGTAGAATTCGCCTCCCGATTCCGAGATATCCGCCATGAAAAGAAGCCGCTTCGCCCGACGGGGCGCCCTCAACCGCGACGCCGAACAGCTTGCCCGCCTGGCCGCCGGCCTGGCCGCCTCGGCCAGCCGCATCGAGGACGCCTTCTGGGAGCGCCGCCTGGACGAGGCGGTCGACCGCCTGCTGCGCACCGGCAACGAGGACACGCTCAACCTGGCCCTCGACCACCTGTTCGGCGCCAACGGCCGTGCCTACGACGCGCTCGCCGACCAGATCGAGGCGCGCGCCGAAGGCGGCATTCTGGGCGTCGGCAACGGGGAATTCGACGTGGCGCTGGTTGCAGCCCCGCTGCTGGCCTGGTCGCGCTTCACGATCCCTTCAGGCCCCCTGCCCGCCGGCACGCTCGTGGCGGCACGCACCCAGCTGCAGGCCCACGTGCTGGCAGCCGGCACCCGGCTCGCGCTGGCGGACTTCCTTTACAGCCCGGACCAGTTGCCGCGCGGCTTCGTCGACACCTGGCGGCTGGCCAACCAGCTCGCCAAGGCCGCAGTGGACAGCAAGGACACGCACATCGATCCGCGCCAGTTGCCGGAAACAACGCGCTTCATTTCCGACACGCGCTACCTGATCGGCGCGGTCGTGGCGCCGCGCGGCCAGGCCCTGTTCCGCTGGCAGGAGGAGGACGGCTCGCGCGAACAGGCGGCGACGCAATGGTCGGCCCAGGGCGGCAGTGCCCTGCAGCCGCTGTTCACCGGCTGCGCCCTGGAGCCGCTGCTGCCGGACGCCTACCACGCCGCCTGCCGCAATGCCGACCAGGGCCTGCGCCTGTATTCGCTGCGCGCGGCAGCGGCCTTCCTGCAGACGGTGCTCAACGTCAAGCCGCAACAGCTGCGCGCGGTGGTGGCGCCCTTCCACGAGGAACGGCTGGAGGAATACCGCGTCGGCTTCACCCTCGCCAATGCAAGCGAGGTGGTGCACGGCGTGGTCTGGCCCCTGCTCGGGGCCGAGGACGAGTCGACCGACTGCGTCGGCCAGATCGAGGCAGCGCTGGAGGAAGCCGGCATCGGCAGCGTGGTGGTGCTCGAGCAGCGCTTCCCGCTGGAATTCTGCGACGACTGCGGCATGCCGATGTACCCGACGCCGGAGGGCGAGACCGCCCACGCCGAGCTGCCCGAGGACCTGCCCCAGGCGCCGGCGCACCTGCACTAGCCGTCCATTTCCTTCCTGAGCTTCCTCACCATCAGCCGTTCGTAAGTCTGCGGCGCCAGGCGCGACACCCACCACGACAGTCGCGAGATGCGGTCGGGCAGCAGCAGGCGCTGCTCGCCCTCCGCCGCGCGGAAGATCCGCTCCGCCATGGCTTCGGGCGTCGAGCGGCCGCCGACGATGGATTGCGGATGCCGCGCCGGCCCGCCGTCGCCGGCCAGGGCGTTCTTCTCGATGCCGGTCTGGATGAAGGACGGGCAGACCAGCAGCACCTTGACGCCCGACGGCTCGACTTCCGTGCGCAGGCTGTCGAAAAAGCCGTGCAGCGCGTGCTTGCTCGCGGCGTAGCCGGTGCGCGCGATCAGCGGCGCGAAGCCGGCGACGCTGGAGACGGCGATCACCATGCCGCGCCGCGCGACGAGGTCCGCCAGCGCCGCGTGCGTACAGTGGAGCGCGCCGAAGAAATTCACCGCCATGACGCGGCGGATCACCTCCGGGCGGGTGGCGGCGAAGGCGCTGCGGTGGGTGATGCCGGCGTTGTTGATGAGCACGTCGACGCCGCCGAAGGCGCGCCGCGCCTCCGCCATCGCCCGCAGGCAATCCTCCTCGTTCGACACGTCGCAGGCGACGCGGAGGGCGTCGCTGCCGCCGGGAAAAGTCAGTCCCTGCAGCACGGCGGCATCGCGGTCGAGCGCGACGATGCGCGCCCCGGCGGCGGCGAAGCGCAGGCAGAGCGCATGGCCGAGCCCGCCGGCGGCGCCGGTGACGACCACCGTCCTGCCGGCGAAGTCACGCGCCATGCCGGTGCGACTGGAGATAGAGGTCGAACACCTGGGCCGAAGTCAGCTGCGGCACATAGCCGAAGTCGCGCTTCAGCCGGGTGTTGTCGAGCACCGGCCGGTAGCGCAGGAAGTCCAGCTGCTCGGGGCCGTACTGCGTCAGGCCGAGCGCCTTCAGCAGGCGCAGGGCCAGCCGCAGCAGCCCGGGCGGCAGCACCAGGCAGCGCTTGCCCAGCCTGGCGGCGATTTCGTGAATCGTCAGCACGCCGTCGCCGGCGACGTTGAAGATGCCGGTTTTGTCGCTCTCGATGGCCCGCAGCAGGCAGCCGACGACGTCCTGGTCCCAGATGAAGACGAAGGGACTGTCGGAACCGCGGATGGCGAGCAGGCGCGGCTTCTCGAAGAGGTCGGTGATCTGGTTGCGCACCGTCTCGCCGAGGATGGTGCCGATGCGAAAAATCACCTGCTGCAGTTGCGGATGCTCGATGCGCCAGCGCGCCAGCATCTCCTCCACCAGGCGCTTGTGGTGCGCATAGACGAAGGCCTCGTTGCCGCGCAGCGGACAGTCCTCCGTCAGCCAGGCCGGATTGTCGGCGTGGTAGCCGTAGGCCGCGCCGCTGGAGCTGACGACGATCTTCCTGACGCCGGTGGTGGTGCAGGCGATGAGCACGTTCTCCGTGCCCTTGACATCCACCGAGTACTCGAACTGGCGGTTGCTGTCCCTGCCCGGCGTGACGATGGACGCCAGGTGCACGACCACCTCCACCTTGTAGCGGTCGAAGAGCGGAATCAGCCCGGGCGAGCGCACGTCGGCCTGCACGTACTCTATGCCGTCCAGTCGCCGGTCGGGGGGCACCTCGCGCACGTCCGCCGCCACGACGCGACTGACTTTTATCCGGCCGGCCGCCAGCGCGGCGATCAGCTGGGAACCGAGGTAGCCGCCCGCACCGGTGACGAGGACGCTCGGACCGCTCATGACGTCACGGGTGTAGGCCGGCGCCGCCAGAGCGTGGCCAGGGCCAGCCCGGAAACGATGTGCCAGATGCCCCACCAGGCGGCGACGATGGCCATGCCGCCCATGCCTTGGAAAAAATCGAACACCAGCACCAGGCCGAAGCCCGAGTTCTGGATGCCGACCTCGATCGACACCGCGCGCCGGTCGTACTCGGCCAGCCCGGCGAGGCGCGCGCTCCAGTAGCCCACCAGCAGCCCGAGGCCGTTCATGAGGAACACCACCAGCACGACGCGACCGACATATTCGATGAAGTACTTCCAGTTGGCAGCGAGCGCACCGACGATGAACAGGCCGAAGACGATCAGCGAGAGGATCTTGAACGGCTTGTGCGCCCGCTCGGCGAAATTCGGAAAGTGCTTCGCCACCGCCATGCCGGAAGCCGCCGGGATGCCGAGCAGGAAGACGATGGCCAGCACGACTTCCATCGGGCTGAGCGAGACGGCATGGAGGATTTGCGCCGTGCCCGGGTGCAGGCTGCCCCAGAAGGCGATGTTGAAGGGCGTGAAAAACAGCGAGCCGATGGTCGAGAAGGCGCTGATGGTGATCGACAGCGCGGTGTTGCCGCGGGCGAAATGGGTGAGAAAGTTGGAGATGTTGCCGCCCGGGCAGGCCGCCACCAGCATCATGCCGAGGGCGATGCTCGGCGCCGGCTCCAGCCACAGCACCAGCAGGTAGGCCACCGCCGGCAGCATGACGAACTGTCCGAGCAGGCCGATCAGCGTCGCCAGCGGCGCACTCTTGATGCCCTTGAAATCCTCGAACTTCATGTCGAGGGCCACGCCGAACAGCACGAAGGCCAGGATGAAGTTCAGCGCCACCAGCGAGGCGGGGCTGAAGTTCAGTCGGACAAGATCGATTTCGTGCATGGCGCGGCCCCCTGACTGTCAGCCCTTCGGCTCTTCGTGCATTTTCTTGAAGTGGATCAGTCCCGGCGCCCACATGTGCTTGACCGGATCGACATCCACATGGATCACCGCACACCGGCCCGACTGGATGGCGCGCTGCAGCGCCGGCTTCAGCTGCTTCGGGTCGGAGACGCGCTCGCCATGGGCGCCCATCGCCTGGCCGAGCTTGTCGAACTCGATCTCGCCGAGGTCGGCCTTGATCGTCTCGTCCGGATCGAGGTGCTTGAAGAGCATGGTCTTGAACGGCCGCAGCATGAACTGCTGGTTCATCTTCACCATGCCCCACTGCTTGTCGCAGAGCACGATGTAGATCACCTGCGCCTTGTTGCGCACCGCCGTCTCGACTTCCTGCGAATGGAAGCCCATGGCGCCGTCGCCGATGATGCAGCACACCGGCTTGCCCGGCCGCGCCAGCGCCGCCGCCACCGCCTGCGACGTGCCGGCGCCGAGCATGCCGAACTTGAAGGTCGAGATCACCGTGTTTGGCACCGTCACCTGGTGGTAGAACATCGCCCAGATGGTGGCGTTGCCGCCGTCGGCCACGAGCACCGAATCCTCGGGGAACACCTCGCGGCAGGCCGCCCCGATGTGGGCCGGATGCATCGGCACCGCCATGTCCGACAGGGCCTTGTCCCAGCCGGCGCGCTCCTCCTGCATGGTCCTGCCATAGCCGGCGACGCGGGCGCGGCGGCCGTCGAGCCGCATCTCGCCCTTGCGCCGCTCGAGCTCGTCGCCGAGCAACTCGAGGAAGCGCTTCGCATCGGCGAGGATGGCGAGGTCGGCCGGCTTGTTCAGGCCCAGCATGTCGCCGTCGAGGTCGACCTGGATGGTCTTCTGCTCGGAGGGATGGCGCCAGTACGGCGGCTTGCCCCACCAGTCGGTCTCGCCGACGCGCGT